>Ga0070686_100000015_pt1 | contig 158823 bp, 125 predicted proteins | sample KBSS23LmetaG_FD_65654 | JGI IMG/M metagenome (GOLD analysis project Ga0070686, IMG submission 65654) | Switchgrass rhizosphere microbial communities from Kellogg Biological Station, Michigan, USA - KBS S2-3L metaG | ecosystem: Host-associated > Plants > Roots > Rhizosphere ...
CCGCCTTCCGCCTTCCGCCTTCCGCCTTCCGCCTTCCGCCTTCCGCCTTCCGCCCGTCGCCCGCCGAGCCCGACAACGCCGTCACATCGCCGCCGCCGCCCCCAATCCCGCCGCTCGCCCCGTAGCCCACGCCCAGCAGAAGTTGTATCCGCCGATGGGCCCGAAGCAGTCCAGGATCTCGCCGCAGAGGTGCAGGCCGGGGACCAGGCGGCTCTCCAGCGTGCGCGGGTCCACCTCGTTCAGCGGCACACCGCCGCCGGTGACCTCGGCCTTCTTGTATCCCTCGTCCCCGGTCCAGGGAAGCGGATAGCGCGTCAGGTTCTCCACCAGCCGCGCGCGCTCGTCGCGGCGGAGCTGGGCCAGGGTGCGCTGCTCGTCGATCCCGCTTTCGGCCAGCAGCGTGTCGGCCAGGCGCGTGGGCAGGTGGCGGCGCAGCAGGCCGGCCACCAGCCCGCCCCCGCCGCCCGCCAGCATCCGCTCCCACGCGGCGGCGTCCAGCTCCGTCCAGCGCGCGTACACCGGCTGGTCGGCGGGCCGGCGGGCGCGCACGGCGGCGTGAGAGACGTTCAGCACCGACGGGCCGCTGTAGCCGCGGTGGGTGAACAGGAAGCCACCCGTGGCCGCCAGCGATCCCTTCGCCAGCGGCGCCTCGAGGTGCGCGGTGAGCGACACGCCGGCCAGGTGGCCGTGCGCGGGCGGCTCGGAGGTGAGCGGGGTGAGCGCGGCGTAGGTGTCGTGCAGCGTGTGCCCCAGCTGGCGGACGATGCGGATGCCGGTGCCGTCGCTCCCCGTCTGCGGCACCGAAAGGCCGCCGGTGGCGATCATCACGCGCGCGGCGTCGACCGAATCACCCCCGTCCAGCAGCACGCGCCAGGGGCCGCCGTCCACCCCGGGCTCCAGCCCCACCACGAACTGCTCGAAGCGCACGCGCGCGCCGCGGAAGCGCGCCAGGTCCAGCAGCCCGTCGCGCACGTCACGCGCCTTGTTCGACGCGGGGAAGAGCTTGCCGCTCTCGTGCTCCAGCGCCAGGGGGATCCCCACCTCGTCCTCGAAGAAGCGGCGCTGCTGCTCCAGCGGCCACGACAGGAGGATCTTGCGCAGCGAGTTGGGCGACGAGGCGGTGAAGTACTGCGCCGGGTCCATCTCGCTGGGCAGCACGTTGCAGCGCCCGCCGCCGCTGATCAGGATCTTGCGGCCGCCGTCGCGGGTGCGCTCCAGCAGCAGCACGGGCGCACCGGCGCCGGCGGCGAAGATGGCCGCCATCGCCCCGGCCGCGCCCGCGCCGATCACCACGATGGGAAGTTGCTGCTGCGACAACGTCTGGAGAAGTGCGAGAGTACGAAAGTACGAGAGTGCGATGGAAGGTCGATCGGGGGCGGCTATGTCTCCGCCGGGTCCCACACCACGTGCGCGAACCTCGTTGCCGCGAACCGCTCGCGCAGCGTCCGCAGCGCGGCACGTCGCGCGTCGTCGGCCGAATCGGATTCCACGCTGACGATGCCGGAGAGGCGGTAGCGTACCACGAATTCGTCCACGATGCGCGGCTGGTCGCCCGATCGCGACACCTCCACGACGGCGACGCGCGCCTCGGGCCAGGCGGCGCGGAGCTCCTTCTCGGCCTGGTGCTCGGCGTCGGCGATGCCGTAGGCGGCCAGCTCCACGCGACCCCCGCCCTTCACCGCCACCTCGAACCGCGCCACGAGTCTCAGCCCGGCGGGGCGAGCTGGATGGTGTCGCGCGGCTCGTCGGGCTGCGTGACCACCGGGATGGTGTCGGGTGCCACGCTGTCGGGCGAGGCCGGGGGCGGCACGGGTGCGGGCGCGGGGTTGGTGAGCCGGTCCAGCTTCTGGCGCGCGGTCGCCAGGTCGCGCTGGTTCACGCTGATGGCGATGAAGCGGTTCAACGCCACCACCGCGCCCATGGTGTCGCCCTGGGCGATGCGCGCGTCGGCCAGGTGGCTGTAGGACAGGTCGTAGTTGGGGTCCTGCCGCGTGGCCGCCTCCAGCAGGGTGATGGCCTCGTCGATCTGCCCCAGCTTGATCAGCGCGAACGCCAGGTGGTCCTTGTACTCGGCGTGGCTCTGGTCCAGCTCCATGGCCTGGCGGAAGAGGTCGGCCGCCTGCGCGAAGTCGTTGCTGCGCACCAGCTCCAGCCCCTGCCGGTCCAGCCGCGGCGCGTCCGAGGCCTTCAGCGTGTCGGCGCCGGTGGTGTCCTTCTGCGCGCTGTCGGGAAGGTTGGACAGCGGCCGGTCGTCTGCCCCGTCGCCCTTCGACGTGGCGAACCAGATCCCCCCGCCGGCGGCCACCAGCGCCAGGAGCAGCAGCACCCACACCACCGGGCTGGGCCCCGTGCGCGGCGCCGCGACCTGCGTGTGCCGGCGCGGCGGCGGGATGGCGGGCCCGGTGCGCGGCGGCACGTCCATCGGCGCGGGCGGCAGCGGGCGGTAGGCGGCGTGCGCCCCCGCCATCGCCCCCGCGGCGGGCGCCAGCGTGGTCCGGTCGTCCCCCGCCAGCGCGGTGCGGTCGTCGTCCTCGTCGGTGGCGATCACCGGGCCGGCCACGGCGGGGACGGCGGCGGCCGCGGCGGTGCCCTCCACGCGGCGCATGGCGGCCTCCACCGCGTCGGCCAGGGCGCCGGCGTTGGGCTGGCGCGCGCTCGCGTCGTGCGCCAGCGCGCGGCGGATCACCTCCTCCACCTCGGGCGGCACGGCGGGGTTGCGCGCGCGCAGCGAGGGCACCGGAACCGCGATGCCGATCCCCATGCGGTTGCGGTCGGCCTCGGTGAACGGCTTCTCGCCGGTGAGCATCTGGTAGCCCACCGCGCCCAGCGAGAACACGTCCGACGCCGGGGTGAGCTGCGCGTCGCCCAGCAGCTGCTCGGGGCTGGCGTAGGCGGGCGACAGCGGGGCGCGTCCGTCGCGGGTGAGCGCCGTCTGCGTGTCTTCCTCGTCGATCATCTTGGCGATGCCGAAGTCGAGCACGCGCACCTGCTCGTCGCCCGGGTCGCCGTCGTCCACCAGGAAGATGTTGCCGGGCTTCACGTCGCGGTGGATCAGCCCCTGCCGGTGCCCCACGTTCACCCCGCGCGCGGCCTGCTGCAAGATGCGCAGCGCCAGCGCCATGGGCGGCGGGCCCGAGCGGTGGAGGCGGCTGGCCAGGTCCTCGCCGCGCAGCATCTCCATCACGATGTAGTCGAGCCCTAGCTCCGGGTCGGTCCCCGAGTCGTAGACGGGAACCACGTTGGGGTGGTGCGGCAGGTTGGCGGCGGCGCGGGCCTCGCGGGTGAAGCGGGCGCGCATCCGCTCGCGGCCCTCGGCGTCGGCCGCCACGGCGGTGATCACCTTCACGGCCACGCGCCGCCCCAGCCGCTCGTCGGTTGCCCGGTAGACGGCACCCATGCCGCCGCGCCCGATCACCTCCTCCACGCGGTAGCGGTCGCCCAGCACACGGCCCCTCAGCAGCGCTTCGATCCCCGCCATTTCGCCTTGGTTTCTTTTTCTTCGATCGTGTGGCTTCAGGACTGCCCGCGTCCGGAGAGCTCCGTCACGTCAGGAACATCGGAACTGCAACTGCTCGAGCGTTGGGCGTGTCCCCGCTGCGCGGGGCCGGGCTGCGCGCGCGGTAGGGCACGATACCGCCGTGCCCAACCGCGCCGGGCCTGCGTCGGGCCAAACTGCCGGCCCGCCACAGTCCCAGCCCTCCGGGCGCGCATCCCTCACGCGTCGGCGCACCCGGCAAAGCCTCACCCGGTCGAATGATTCGGCCGCAACGACGGCACCACCCGTCAAGCAGCGTTCAACCCCATCACGTCCGAGCTCGTACCGCGATCCCCCAGTGGATATCCAGCGCCCCGGACCCGCCTCTCAGCACTGGGCACTGGGCACTGAGCACTGGGCACTGGGCACTTCCCCCGATCAGCCGAACCGCGTCGCATCCGGATCCATCTCCACCTCCGCCGGCGCGGCCTCCACCTCATCCGCCGGCTCCGGCTCGTCCGCGGCCGTCTCGGCCGGGCGCAGGTCGGCCAGGCGCAGGACCGGGCCGTGCTCGCCGATGCGCATGGGGGTGTCGGGCGCCACCCACTCGGTGTGGTCGCCCATCAGCTCCTCCAGCATCAGCTCGCCCTTGCTGCGGTTGGCGCCGGGGATCTCGTTGCCGTTCACGTGCAGCGGGTTGAGCCCCACGTTGTACACGGTGAACCCCACGTCGTCGCCGCGCGGCGCCCACACCAGCGCCAGCTGGCGGCGGCTCACGTGCGGCGCGTTGGTGATCGCCGCGTCGGCGCGGAGCTCCGGGTTGTCGGTCTGCCGCCCCACCGTGGTCAGCGGGTTGGGGATGGGGAAGCGCTCGCGCTCCTCCCCCTCCTCGCTCTCCACCACCAGCACGAAGCGCTCGGCGTCCCACCGCCCCGGCTGCACGGCCGCCGCCGGGGACGCCGGCGGCTGCGGCACGAACCCGTCCAGCCGCGTGGCGTCGGGGTCGACGAACGGTTCGGACGGAGCCGAAGGCGCGGAGATGGTCGGGGGCGCGGCGGGCGCCGCGACCCGCACCGGCTCGGGCGCGCGCGGCGGCTCGGCCGGGCGCGGCGCGATCACCGTCTCGTTCGCCGCCGCCTCCACCGCCGCGGCCGAGGGGCCGCTGGGGATGGGCGGCGCGGCCAGCGGCGCCGCCTCGAGGGCGGGGCGCGGCGTGGGCTCGGGCCTGGGCGGCAGGAAGGGCTCGGGGTCGGGCTCATCGCCGCGCCGCGAGGCCACCCGGAAGAGCGGCGCCCCCGGCGACGACGCGGCGCGCAGGCGCACGCGGTAGGCGCGGTCGTACAGCGAGCCGTGGCGCATGCAGCTGTCGGTCAGCTCGCGCTCCAGCTCGGGCGCCACCGGCTGCACCGCGGCCGCCGCGTCGGGGCGCAGGGTGACCACCAGCGTGCTCTCGGGGAGGATCTTCTGGTAGCGGTCGGGGATCGCGCGCTGGTTCTCGCGGTCGATCAGGTCGCCCAGCGCCAGCTTCACCTCGGGCACCGCCTCGCGCAGCAGCGTGTCGAGCAGCGGCTCCTGGTCCGACGCCTCGGGGGTGGAGATCAGGTCGCTCATCGTCCGTTGGGGGTGCGGGCCGCCGGCCGGGCCGGCACGGCGGCGGGCGGCGCCACGGGAACCACCGCGCTGTCCACCGCGGCGTTGGCCGGCAGGCGGCCGGCGGTGTCGGGCGGCAGGCGCAGCGCCAGCGAGTCCATGCTGCGGCGCAGCCCCGCCACGTCGGCGCGGGTGGCCTCGGCGGCCGCGCGCGCCTGGCTGCCCGACAGCGCGGCCCAGGCGCCCAGCCCCAGCGCCAGCACCGCCAGCACCAGGGCGATGGCGCCCAGCGGCGAGCGTCTCGTGGTCACGTCTTCCGGAGGGTTGAAGGGTGTGCGCCGCGCCTCGGCGGCGCGCGGCCGGTCCACCGTCTCGTCGGCCGAGCGCGCGGAGCCGGCGCCCGTCGTCGAGCCGGCAGCCGCCTGCGCGCGGCCGCTGGGCAGCGTGGCGTCGGCCGGAACGCCCGCGGGGTCGTCGGGGAGCACGCGGATCACCACGGCGGTGTAGTTGTCGTCGGGGCCGCGCTCCTCCACCTTGCGCGTGATCGCCTCGCACGCGGCGGCCGCGCCGGGGAGCGTCATCGCCTCGCCCAGCTCGTCCAGGCGCATGGCCTTGGTCACGCCGTCGCTGTGCAGCAGGTAGGTCCACCCCGTCTTCACGGGGATCCACACCGTGTCGGCCTCGCCGCCGTGGCCCACCGCGCGCTGCAGGCGGTTGGCGCCGGGGCTGTCGGGGATCTCGTCCAGCGCGATCTCGCCCGCCTCCCAGCGCGCGAAGGCCGGCGTGTGGTCGCGCGTCTCCAGCCGCACCACGCCGTCGGGCGAGCGCGAGATCACCCGGCAGTCGCCCACGCTCGCCGCGATCCAGCCGATGTCGCCGGCCCGGTCCTGGGTGAGCGAGATCACCGCCAGCGCGCACCCCATCCCCTCCAGCTTGGCCGGGTCGCCCCCCGCCGTGCGCGCCACCGCCTCGTCCGCGGCGCGGATGGCGTAGCGCGCGGCGTCGAGCGAGCGGATGGGGCCGGCGCCGGTCACCGCCTGCAGCGCGGTGTCGGCGGCCACGCGCCCCGCGCGCTGCCCCCCCATCCCGTCGGCCACGGCGATCAGCCCCAGCTGCGGGAACTGCGTGACCGTGAACGCGTCCTGGTTCTCGGGGCGGGGGCCCTGCGCGCTGGCGCCCGCCACGTCGAACACCATCCCGTAGGCGCGGATCGGCCCGGGCGATTCCACCGTCATAGCACGCGCACCCCTTCCGCTTGGGCCCGTTCCTCGGGCGCGTCGAGCACGTGGCCCAGCCTGTCCTCCGCCGCGCGTTTGTGGCTGATCCCCGCGATGATTCCCACGCCGAAGGCGCTGGCCAGCAGCTTGGCGCCGCCGTGCGCCGCGAACGCCGCCGCCACGCCCGTCAGCGGGATGACGCGCATGTCGCCCAGCGCCGCCAGCCAGAAGGGCACGGCGATCAACATCGCCAGCCCGGTGACCGCCGTGCGCTCGAAGGCGCCCCGCTCGCGCACCGCCACGCTGAACAGCTCCACCAGGAACAGCGTGTACACCAGCACCAGCGCCACGCCCCCCGTCCACCCCCACTGCGCCGCGATCAGGGTGAAGAAGCCGTCGTCGGCGGCGTTGGGCGCCGTTTCGCCGTGCCCGCGCCCCGGCCCCTCGCCCAGCCACTCGCCCTGCAGGATGTTGGCGTCGAACAGCTTGATCTGGTGCAGCTTGTCGGCCCACCTCTGCTGCTCGGCCGGCGCCATGGTCGACAGCTCGCGGTATGGATGATAGGCGAGGCCGGCACGGATCTGCGAGCGCGTGTCGGTCTGGAAGACGGCGAACACCAGCGCGCCCCACACCACCAGGAGGAGCGCCGCCCACCATCCGCGCCTCGTCCCCACCAGGAGCATCGCCGCGAAGCTGGTGGCCAGCACGATCGACAGCCCCAGCTCGTGGATGATCAGGAAGGGCACGATCGGCAGGGCGCCGTAGGCGAACAGCGTGAGCAGCCGGCGCGGCGACACGACGGAGCCCGGCCGGGCCAGGTTGTACGCGTCGTCGGCCAGCACCGCGGCCCAGGTGGCCACTAGGAAGGGGAGGAGCAGCTCCCATGGCGTGGTCCCCGCCACCTTCCCCGTGGTCCGCGCGCTGGGCACCATCGCCAGGCCGATGAAGACCAGCATGGCGGGCACGAAGACCAGAAGCCTCCGGTCACGGATCCAGCGCAGCAGCCACGTCTGCCGGGTGATCAGCAGGTAGGCCACCAGCATCAGCAGCGGCGCGATGAAGACGGGAAAATAGGTGACGCCCTTCTCGAAGAAGGTCCGCGTCTCGCCGCCCACCGCCTGCTTGAAGGGGTCGGGGAGCGGCGGCGGCGTGCCCTGGTAGACGACTTCCTGGCGCTCGGGGGTGTACACGCGGTCGATGGTGGAGAGCCGCGAGCGGGTGGCCTTGGCCTGGTTGGCCACGGGCCGCGCCTTGCCGCGGGCCTGGTAGGCCGGGTCGGTGAACGCCTGGAACTGCGACGGGCGCGACAGGCAGAACACGATCACCGGCATCACCACCACCGCCCACGAGCCGCGGTAGTGCGACTTGCGCAGGATCAGCAGCACCACCCCCCACCCCAGCAGCGCCACCGCGTCGCGGAAGAGGATCCCGCCCGCGCCGGGGCTGGTGCCGTGCACCGGCCACACCCCGATGATGATGGAGGCGTGCGCCAGCACGTAGAACGCCACCGCCAGCAGCAAGCCCCACCAGAGCGGCCCGGGAAAGACGCGCCCGCTGCGCTCGGCGCCGGGAACGTTGTGCGCCTTGACGTTGATGGCCACGCCCAGCGGCCCGCCAGCGGCGGCCGGCGACGACCGGCGGCCGAACAGGTTGAGCGCCATCAGCGGCTCCGCTCGGTTTGGGGGGCCGAGTCGCGCCCGGCGGCGGGCCGCGCCTTGGCGGCCGAGTCGGCGGCGGCCTGGCGGGCCTCGGCGGCGGCCTGCTGCGCCATCCAGCGCGTCATCTGCGCGGCCAGCGGCGCGGCGCTGCGGCCGCCCTGCCCGCCGTTCTGGAGGTAGACCACCACGCTGTAGCGCGCCCGCCCGTCGGGGCCGAACATCAGCCCGGCGAACCAGCCGTCGGGCACGTGGCCGCGGCGCACGTCGGCGGTGCCCGTCTTGCCGCCCATGTTCCACCCGGTGCCCTGCAGGATGGGGACGGCGCGCACGCCGGTGCCACGCTGCACCACCTCGAGCATGGCCTGCTGCAGCTTGAGCGAGGTGCCCTGCTTCATGATCCGCCGCCCCTCGGGGAGGTCGCGCAGCCGGTCGGCCTCCAGCGTCACCGGCAGCATCACCCCGCCGTTGCCGATGGCGCTCACGAAGCGCGACACGCCGATCGGGGTGACGTCCACCGGCCCCTGCCCGATCGACATCTGCCCCCACTCGAAGGGGTTGAAGCGCTTCATCACCTTCACCCGCGAGGGCGGCGGCGACATGCGCTGCATCCACTGGGCGCTGCCGCTGTTCCAGAAGTCGAGCGGCGTCTGCGGCCGCTGGTCGGTGTAGACGGCGAAGCCCATCCGCTTGAGCCCGTCCACGAACGCCTCCTGCCCCAGCCGCTCGCGCAGCTGCATCCCCATCATGATCGCCTGGGTGTTGCACGATACCACCAGCATCTCGCGCGGCACCTCCAGCGACCCGTACTCGTGGCTCTCGAAGTTGTGGATCGCCGGCGCCCGCTCCGACACCTTGATCTCGGACGGGCAGGGCATGCGCACGTCGCCGAAGCCGGCGTCCCACCACATGGCGCTGAGCGCCAGCTTGAACACCGAGCCGGGGAGCGCGTAGCGCTTGATGCCGAACGGCGCCTGGCTGGCGGTGCCGGTGGCGGCGTAGGCCAGCAGCGCACCATTGCGGATGTCCTGCACGATCACCGTGCCGGGGAGCCCGGTGGCCGTCAGCAGGCGGTGCGCCTCCAGGGTGGCGGGGGCGCACAGGGTGAGCTGCAGGTCGGTGCCGGCCGGGTGCAGCTCGCCGTTCTCGGCGAAGCGCATGGGCTCGCGCAGGCGCTTGGCGAACAGGCGCTCCACCGTGTAGTCGCGCACCTCGGCGCTGTCGCCGCCGCCCACCAGGTTGGCGCCGGCCTCGCCCAGCGGGTAGATGCGGCTGACCTCGCCCTCGCGCACGGCGTAGCGGGCCAGCGCGCGGTCGTCGCGGCCGCTGCAGTCCAGGATCCAGCCGCGCACCTCGGCGCGGTTCAGCTCGGCCAGGCGCGGGTCTCCGAAGCGGGCGTACTGCATCCGCCCCGCCTCCAGCTCGTCGCGCTTCCACAGCAGGCGGGCGTGGCCGTAGGCGTACACCAGCGCCAGCAGCACCATGGCCAGAGAGATGCGCTGCGCCCACTGCTCGCGGCGCTCGCGGGTGGCGGCCACCAGCCAGCGCAGCAGCGCCAGCACGGCGCCCACGCCGAACAGGAGGTAAACGCCGCGGAGGGCGTAGTTGAGCAGGGTGTCGGCGACCACGGGCGCTATTCCACGCGCGAAAGGCGGAGGACGGTGTTGCCCATGCGCACGGTGTCGCCCGGGCCCATCTCACGCTCCTGGTGGGGGTCGAGCGGCTGCTCGTTCACGAAGGTGCGGTTCTTGGAATCGAGGTCGGTCACGTAGAGCCGCCCGCCGTTGGTGCGGAAGCGGGCGTGGCGGCCGCTCATGTAGCGGTCGCCCATGGCGAACACCCCCGGCTCGGGCTTGCGGCCCACGGTGATCTCGCCGTCCACGCGCACGGGCTCGTGCCAGCTTTCGCTGCTCACCACCTCGAGCAGCGCGCCGCGGCCGGCGCCGGGGCGCGCGAAGGCGGCCGGCTGCGGGGCGGGCGCCGCGGGAGCCGGCGCCGCCTGCGGCACCAGCGCGCGCTCGCCACCGCCGCGGCCGAACAGCTGCTCGGCGGGCGGCTGCGCCTCTTCGTGCAGCCCCAGCGGCTTGACGAAGGCGAACTCGCGCTTGGTGTCGAGCAGGATCACCTCCACCCGGATGCCGGCGCGGGCGATGCCGTTGTCCTGCGCCCACTGCGCGCTGAAGCGGCGCAGGTGGTCGGCCTCGTCGCGCGCGAACATCCCGGCGCTCATCCCCTCGGGCACCAGGTCGGTGGATACGTACACGCGCAGGTCGGGCGCGGTGCGGCGGTCTGCGTAGCGGCGCAGCGCCTGCCGCACGCCGTCTTCCAGCTGCTGGCGCAGCGTGGGGCGCAGGAGCTTGCGGAGCGAGTTGAACATGTCGGGTCCGTTCCGGTGTTTCAGTCGCCCGGGAGCTTCGCAATATCAGGACCGGCGCGGGGGCGAGCAAGCAGGCGCCCTGCCACCCGCGCTCACCAGCCGGTCTACGGCGGCGCGTCGCGATTGGATTCGGAGCGACGGCACCGACACCGGGAGCGCGACCGGTTCGGGCGTGAGGCATCCGTCCAGACGACGAGGGCGCTCCGCCAACGAGACGCCCTCGTCGTTTCGCACCCGCGATCGTCTACCAGCGCTGGACCTGAAGCCCCGGTATGCGCTCGAAATCCCGCACGTTCACCGTGGCGATCCGGAATCCATGCGCAATGCAGGTAGCCGCGATCCACAGGTCGTGAACGCCGATCATCAACCCTTTGGCCTGCTGCTCCGCCCAGATCTGGGCATGGACGCGTGCTACGGCGAGATCCAGGTCGATCAGCGGAATCTCCCGGAGGATCGCCTCGACGAGCGCGATCCGCCGGGCCCGCATCCCTTCGTCCCTGGCCCGCCAGACACCATGCAGGAGCTCACTCGCAGTCACCACGGAAAGGAAAACCGAGTCGTCCCCGGCGAGCCGAACGCGATCGGACACCTCGGCGCCCCCGCGCTCGAGCTGGATCAGAACGCTCGTGTCGATCAGGATGCCCACGGATCGCGCACGGGCAAGGCGTTCAACTCTTCGCGAACTGCGTCGATGTCGCGCGCGAATGCCTCGGCGTCGCCCTCTGCCAGCCGCGGCAGCGCCGCGAAGATGGCGGGAAGCTCGCTCAGGCGCCGCCCGGCGGGTACGGGCCTGAGTTCCGCGACGGCCTTGCCGCCACGCATCAGCACGAACCGCTCGCCGCGATGCGCGACCCTGTTGATGAATTCGGAGAAGTTCCGGGCGACGTCGGTGACGGAAGCTGACATCGGCATGATCATTCCTCCACGCGGGTTCAGAATCATAGTATCAGATTTCCGTCGGAACATCCAGTGCCCGTCGACGATCCGACGTGAAGTGGACGCGCGGAGTCTTCCGGCACAAAGCAGCTCCGCACACCGAGCTCTCCGCCGCAGGCTGCTCTCGCTCGGTTATCGATCTCCGACGCGAAGCAGCGACACACGCGGGCTCTGAACCAAAGATCCGGCCCGAGCCCCACTCGCGGTGAACGTCACCTTCGATCGGCGCGTCGGATTCCACAGCGGTTCCGGCGACAGCTCAACGTGATCCTGCTGCTGCGGATGGCCGCGGCATCCGCCCGGTGACCGGTCCTCGGCGGCGCGGGCAACTCGTTGCAGCCAATCCGGCTGGGCGCTCCGCTGTTGCGGCACGGTCATTGTATGTCGGGCGCCGCCTATGGAATACACGGAAGACCACTACCTCTTTCCGCTCGTCACCGAGCCGAAGTCCCGCTGGGAGAAGGCGGGGCTCAGCCCGCGGCAGGAACAGTCGTTCAACCGCGTCTCGCTGCTTCTGGTGGCGCTGTTCCTCACCGGGTGGCTGTACAGCATCTTCCTGGCGCCGCCGGAAGACCTGCAGGGCCGCCCACCGGTGGCCCGCATCGCCGGCGCGCTCACCCGCACGCCCCTGGCCAGCGACGCGCCGCCCGAGGCCGCGTTCGTGACCGACCAGGTGGTGCAGGGCTTCTCGGCCAGCTTCCAGCGCGACGTGGGGATGGCCAGCGGCGCCGTGCGGGTGAAGGTGCTGAAGCCGGGCGAGACGCTGGACGTGCCGCAGGGGCTGCCCCGCGGTGCCGAGGTGCAGCTGCAGCCCACGCAGGGCACCACCGGCGGCGCGGTGAACCCGGCGGCCGGCTCGCAGAACCCCGGCATCTGGAACGTGGTGCTGAAGATGGCCGACGCGCTGCGCCCGGCCAACGACGTGGCGGTGATCACCCTGGTGCCGCTCTCGGCCAAGCAGGGCGGCCGCATCGGCACCTACCGGGTGGGCGCGTGGCCCTTCGAGCAGGGCGGCGCGCCCAAGCCCATCTACGAGCCGCCGCCGGGGCTGGTGAAGGTCACGCGCGAGAACATGAACCTGTGGCTGAGCGAGCACATCCAGCTCAAGGACTTCCTCACCAAGGGGCAGAACGACGTGTGGCCCAAGTACGTGGCCATGCAGCCGCGCGAGCTCGACAAGGTGGAGCTGACCCTGCAGGAGCTGGAAAAGATGGGCCACCCGGTAAAGAACATCTTCGTGGTGAGCGCCTTCCGCACCCCCAGCTACAACGAGAGCGGCGGCGACCCCACGGGGCGCGCCTCGCTCAGCCGGCACATGTACGGCGACGCCATGGACATTGCCGTGGACAACGACGGCGACGGCTTCATGGACGACCTGAACGGCGACGGGCGGGTGACGGTGGCCGACGCGCGGGTGATCGGCGAGGCGGCCGACCGGGTGGAGCGCGCCCACCCCCAGCTGATCGGCGGGATCGGCATCTACGCGCCCACGGGGGCGCATCACGGGTTCGTGCACATCGACACGCGTGGGTATCGCGCCCGCTGGTAACGGGGCTGGGCTGGCGGCTTTTTACGGGCGGAGGAAGGGACGATGGCGATTTCGAGCGCAGGGCGCGGACCGCGGGACGACAAGCGGGGGCACGAGGAGGACGAGGAGCACCTCCCGCCCGAGATGGACGTGCGCGACGAGGACATGGAGCCCCACGAGGGCTTACGCTACGTGGCGCGGCTGTTCAAGGTTCTGGCGGTGCTGCTGATCCTGCTGCTGATCGGCGAGATCGTGCTGGGGCTGGTGAACCGCGGCAACGAGGCCATCCCCACGCTGATGGTGGAGGCCACGCGCATCGTGGTGTTCGCCGGCGTGCTGTGGGGCGCGGGCGACATGGCGCTGATGCTGATCGAGAGCAACCACGACCTGCGCGCCACCCGCATCCTGGTGGGCCGCCTGAACGGCAAGGTGGCGCGCCTCGAGGCGCACTACCTCCCGCGCACCGGGCGCGGCGAGCGCTCGGCCGCCCGCGGCGGCCCGCGCGACGGCCAGGCGGCGCCCGGCGAAACGTTCACCGCCGGCGACCCGCCGCAGGAGCGCCCCCCTTCGCACCGCGAGGGGCTGGGCTGACCTGAAGGGAGACCGCCGAGCTTCCCGCGGAGGAAAGTCGGCATCCCAAGCGGTAGCCCGAATCCACACCGGCCCAGCCGCGAGCGAAGCGAGCCCAGGTCCCTCCCCCCGGCCGTTTTGGGGGGAGGGACAGGCGCCCTAAGGCGCCAGGGTGGGGGCCCCGCCGGCACCGGCCGACACGCGATATCTCCACGGCTTGTCAGTCATCGGTCTGGACGCAGAAAAAGACGGCCCGCCTCGCGCGTTCGCGAGGCGGGCCGTCTTCCGTTCGATCCCGTCGATCCTCCAGACCAGCCGTGTCAGGTCACACCGGCACGGGCAGGAGCATGCGGAAGGAGTTGCGCGCCCGGTTCAGGCGGCTCTTCACCGTGCCCACGGGAATGCCGATCTGCTCGGCGATCTCCTCGTAGGTGCGGTCCTCCACCTCGCGCATCACGAACGGGATGCGGTGGTGCTCGTCCATCCGCTCGATGGCCGCGTCGATCGCCTCGCGCAGCTCGCGGCGGTACGCCTCGCGCTCGGGGTTGTGCCCCGTGGCCGCGAACTCCACCGGCCGGCTGGGCGCGCCGTTGCTGCTGGCCTCGGGGCGCAGCTCGCTGAACGTGGTCTCCCGCCGCCGCGAGCGGTTGCGGAACTCGTTCTTCAGCAGGTTGTTCGCGATCGTGTGGATCCACGTGCTGAACTTCCGTGCCGGGTCGTAGCTGTCGCGCGCGCGGTGGATGCGCAGGAAGGTGTCCTGGGTGAGGTCTTCCACCCGCTCCTCGTCGTTGAGGCGCTTGCGCAGGAAGCCCTGGATGCGCGGCTGATACCGATCCACCAGCACCCGGAACCCCTCGCCGTCACCCTGCGTGTATCGCTGAAAGAGCTGCTCGTCGCTGAGCTCTGCCAGGGCAACCTTCTGCCCCGGCTCCGAGACGCTCCGCAGCACGCCGCGCCCGGCGGGGTGCTGCGCCGCATCGAACTGTGCGGCGGCGCTCTTGAGATCGATGGCTGTTTTCATGGTTTGAATATACACTCCCGACCTACGTTTGTCGAGGGTCGTTCACCCCTGAACAATGGTTAGCAAACAGTTAGTTGCCAAGGGGTTACATGCACTCGAAAAAGGTTCCCCGGCCTCTGGCGAGGACAGTGGAAGTCGAACGGGCGAAAGGACTTGGAGCGCGGATGCCGGCGCCTGGGGAGCGCCCGGCGAGGGGGCGATGACGCGGAGGGATCGAGGGCCGGGGAACCCGTACGAGGAGATACGCTCCTCCCGGTTCTCCGGATCTGTGGGGATGACGCCGCGCCGGATCTACCGCGCCGCCGTCCGCCTGTGACGGGTCTGCGGCCGCCGCGGCTCTTCCGCCGAGCGGCGGCGCGACTCGGCAAGATTGAGGGCGGTGAAGAGGACCGAGCCCAGGGTGAGCTGGAAGTAGAAGGTGAGCAGCCGCCACCCCGCCGTGGCGATGCCGATCACCCGGCCGGGGAGGAGGGCGCCGTACACCAGCACGAACGCCGCCTCGGCCCCGCCGCTGGCGCCCGGGGTGGGCACGAAGTTCATGGCGGTGAAGATCACCCACTGCAGCAGGAAGAAGAGCACCGGGTCCACCCGCCGCTCGGGGGCCAGGAAGTACGCCAGCGCCGTCACCACCGAGTAGCGCGACATCCACTGCACGGCGGTGATCGCAAAGGTGAGCGCGAAGCGGCGCTTCCCCCGGCGCAGCACCAGCCGCTGCACCTCGCGGTAGTCGTTCCACGTCTTCCCCAGCCTGCGGCGCGACCGGGCCGTCCACCGCAGCGCCCTGCGCCGCCCCCGCTCGCCCAGCTTGCCGATGAGCAGCGCGCGCCAGAGCGCCCAGACGGCGAAGAGGACGACCGCGACGACCACCGCCACCCCCGCCACCTTGCCACGTACTTCGCGCCCCAGCGCCCGGATCAGCGGCAGCCGCCACGCGCCGCTGATCACCACCGACGCGGGGATGGCCATCGCGAAGAAGAGCAGGTCTTCCAGGTAGCCCAGGGTCACGATGGAGGCCGCCTGCCCCTGCGTGATCCCCATCTGCACCATCATCCCCCAGCGGAACACCTCGGTGCCGCTGCTGGTGGGCATCACCGACGACGCCAGCTCGCTCCCCAGCGTGATGCGGAAGGTGTCGCGGAAGCGCAGCCGGCCGCCGATGAAGCGCGTCCACACCAGCAGCCGCAGCGCGTTGGTAAACCAGGGGACCAGCGCCAGGACCAGCGCCAGGTAGAGATACTTGCGGGGAAGCGAGCCGAGGCTGGCGAAGACGGAGTGGTCGGTGGCGTACCAGCTCCACCACACGTTGGCCAGCACGCCGACGGGCACCAGCACCAGGCTGGTGCGGAACACCCGGTCGAGGAGGCGGTTGATGCGCGTCTTCGGCGGCTGGCCGCGCGCGCCCGCCCCGGCGCGCGGAGCGGTCACAGGCCCCGTTCCGCGCGGTAGCGCTCCACCACGCGGCGGTAGCTGTCCAGCAGCCGGCCGTTGATGGTGCTCCAGTCGCGCTCGGCGGCGGCCTCGCGGGCGCGGCACCCCATCCGCCGGCGGTCGTCGGGGTTCTTCAGGAGGGTGTGGACCTTGTCCGCGAAGTCGGCGGGGTCGTTGGCCCGGGCGATAAAGCCGGTCTTCCCCGGCTCCACCAGGTCGGGCGGGCCGCCGCGGTCCACCACCACCGCGGGGAGCCCCGACGCCTGCGCCTCGAGGATCACGTTGCCGAAGGTCTCGGTGGTGCTGGGGAAGACGAACACGTCACCCGAGGCGTACCACCGCGCCAGCGCATCACCCGCCTGGTGGCCGGCGAAGTGGGCGTCGGGGAGCGCGCGCTCCAGCTCGCCGCGCATGGGCCCGTCGCCCACCAGGACGAGCCGGTGGTCGCTGCCGCGCGCGCGCAGGATCCGCTCGGTCTCCACCAGGTCGGCCAGGTTCTTTTCCTTCACCAGCCGGCTCACCATCAGCAGCACGGGCGTGTCGTCGCCCGCCCCCACGCGCGCACGCAGTTCGGCGCTGCGCCAGCTGGGCGAGAAGCGGCCCAGGTCGATGCCGCGCGACCACAGCTCGGTGTTGGTGATGCCGTGCGCGCTCAGCTCGCGGATGATGGCGTGGCTGGGGGCGTACACGCGCTCGCAGCGCGCGTAGAAGTTCCGCATCAGCCGCCACCCCAGCCCTTCCAGGCCGCCCAGGCCGTAGAAGCGGAAGTACGAGACGAAGTGCGTGTGGAAGCTGCTGACCACGGGAATGCCGGCGCGCTGCCCGTACTTCTGGGCGCGCACGGCGATGGGCGTGGGGCTCACCACGTGGATCAGGTCGGGGCCGTACTCTTCCAGCCGCCCCGACACCTTGTGGCCGATGGGCATGGCCAGCCGGTAGTCGGTGTAGAGCGGGAACCGGATGTACGGCACCTTCTCCACCCGCTTGGCCCACGACAGCTCGGCCGGCGGCGTGAACGGCGAGAGCACGCGGAACGACACCCCCGCGCCCTCCAGGTAGCCGAAGAGCTGGGCGAGCGTCCGGGAGACGCCGTCCACGTGGGGGAGCAGGCTTTCCGAGACGTAGGCGACTTTCAGCGGCCGTTCGCCCCGTTCCGTCATTCGCACCAGCTTGGGTTGGGTCCTTCCGGACGTGCCGCGGGGTGGGTCGCGCGGGAATCGGGCAATGTAAGGGGCGGCGGCGGCCGATGGACAGAGGGTCGGCCGGGCGAGCGGCCGCCAACCGCATCCGGCACCACGGGGAGAGCGCGGATCTCCCAGCCCGGATCGCCGGGGACAGCCCCCTATCTGCATCGCCCCCATGCGACTGCGGAGGTGGGCCCAGCGTCGGATCGGCCGCGACCACACCGCGGCGGGCGTCGCGACACCCGGTCGCCCGATCCGCCGCGCTTGACAATCTCCCGGGCCGGGCGGGAGAATTGAAGCGCCATTTCCTCCGTTCTCCCCCGCCCCACCGGCCCCGCTTCCCGCACATGACCCGCCGCGTCTTCCTCCCGCTCCTCGCGCTGGCCCTTGCCGCGTCCTCCGCATCCCTGGCCGCCGCGCAGACCCGCGAGCCGGCGCCGCCGCGGCCCAGCCTGCCGCGCGGGGCCGACCCCAACGACTGGGAAGCGTATTTCGACCGGGGCGCGGCGCTGCTGCCCACCCAGGCCGGCGACGCCGACGCCGCTTTCTACTGGGCGCAGCGGCTGGACCCCTCGCGCGCCGAGCCGCTGTACGGGCGCTGGGTGGCCTTCCACATGCGCGACATCACGCGGTGGGAGGCGTACATGCGCGACAGCCCCGCCGTGCTGGCCAACCCCGAGATCATCCGTGCCGACTCGCTGCTGATCCGCGCGCAGGTGCGCAACCCGTTCGTGCACCGCGGCCTGCTGGTGGTGCTGTACCAGGCCACGCCCGGCAACTGGAGCGGCGACACCTACACGCGGGGGATGCTCGACTATTCGGCCGGGAAGCTGCCCCAGGCGGTGCGCACCCTCTCGGCCTACGTGCAGCGCTACCCGCGCCGGCTGGACGCGCGGTGGTCGCTCGTCCTGGCGCTGGTGAGCAGCAACCAGATGGACAGCGCGCAGGTGGTGATGAACTCGCTGGTGGAGCAGATGCGCCTGGCCGACGAGACGCGCGTGGTGCGCGCCTACCAGAGCAAGGAGATGCAGGAGTACGCGGCCGGGCTGCTGTACCTGGCCCGCCGCCAGCCCGCCCAGGCACGCGCCGCCATGGAGCAGGCGCTGGTGGAGGACGCCGCCTCGTGGTTCGCCCACAGCGGCCGCGCCCTGGCGCTGCGGGTGGAGCACCGCCCCGAGGAAGCCGTGCAGGAGATGGCCGCCGCCCTGGAGCTGGCGCCCGAAGACGTGATGCTGCACCACGACCACGGCGCCGCGCTGCTCGAAGCCCGCCACTTCCCCGAGGCGGCCGCCGAGTACCGCCGCGCCGTGGCGATGGAGCCGTTCTGGTCCGACGCGTGGCTGGGGCTGGGCGACGCCGAGCGGATGTCCGGCCACGCTGCCGAGGCGATCGCCGCGTACGAGCGCTACCTGGGGCTGGCCCCACGCCGCGAGGCGTCGATCGCGCAGGCCGTGCAGGGCCACATCGAGCGCCTCCGCCAGCCCGCCGCCACGCCCTGACCCCTGGCCGGACGTCGAAGCCTCGTCTGGCGGCCATCGACTACCTCCTTCATCTACCATCCGTCATCGACTACGAACGGCGTCATCAAGGCCACTGGATGCCTCGATGACGCCGTTCGACATCCGTGTCGGCAGGCTGCGGAGCAATCGGCCACGCAGCCCGACGCACAGCTACCGTCGAGCCGGCGCGGAGTCGATGCGGAAAGGCGCGGGAACGCGGGCCTTCTCGGGCGCGAGGCGGCCATTCTCCAGCGGGATCAGGATCTCGCCGCGTGGGGTGTTCTCGCTGATCGCGGCGAGCTGCAGCGCCACCATCACCGTCCACCCGGCGGGGATCTCGGAGTTGATGTCCAGCCTGCGGCCGCGTTTCACCTGCCCGCCGGGGCCGCGCGCCACCAGCTCGAACTTCGCCGCCGAGAACTCGTTGTTCGGCCCGCGGATCACCGCGTGCTGCAGCACCCGCCCGGGCCCGCCGAACGAGACGACGGCCACCTGCGTGCGGTCGGCCTCGCCGCCGGGGCCGCCGTCGGCCGCCATGGCGCTGTGCAGCGCGACGTAGCCGCTGGCGAAGCCCCGCACGTCCACGTACAGCAGCGGCTGGTCGGCGCTGAAGAGCCGGTGCCCGGTGCGCAGCGAGTAGTAGGTGGACAGGTTCTCGGCCCCGCAGCAGCCATACTTGGTGACCCGATACATCTCCTCGCCGCCCAGGTCGTCGCCGTACCACACCGCGCCCTCGTCGCCCCCCTGGCGCACCGTCCACACCGCGGCGGCGGCCGGGCGCTCGGCGGGGCGCGCGACCACGGTCACCTGCCCGCGCCCGCCCTCCTGGTTCTCGCAGCGGTCCATCGCCACCCGCTCCTCCAGCACCAGGTGCGGCGGCTGCGAGCCGGCGAACGCGCCCGAGCCCACGACCGTATATCTCACGTTCGTCGTCTGGTATCCGAACGTGCACATCTGCGTGCGCGGCTTGAGCCGGTAGCTCGACGCCCCCTGCAGCGGCGCCCCCGCCTGCGCCTCTGCTGCAAACGTGCACACCACCGTGACGATGCCCGCCAGCCACAGCGAATTCGGAAGATTCATCGGTTCTCGGGGGAGATGGTTCGGGCGGGGATCCAGCGGTCAACAAAGACGATTCGGACTGTCGGTCGAAATCAAGCGGCGACACCGGCTGGTGATCGCGCGAAGATGCCGCGGCAGCAGCCTCGCGCAGTTTGCGGGGCTTTGCGTAGTCGTTGCCGCGGCTTCAGCCGCCCGTGGAGAGACCTGGCGATCCGCGGAGACCCCCGCCCGGACGCTCTACTCCACCATCTACGCCGCCTCCGCCTCGCTGCGCAGTGCCTCGCGGGCGGCGCGGTAGCCTTCCTCAAGGAAGAACTGGGTGCGGTCGAAGTCCCAGCCGCCCAGGTGGCCGATCCGGGGGCGGATGCGCAGCAGCGGCGGGCCGGTCCACGGATCTTCCTGCGCGCGCACGCGCTGCTGCTGCAGGTTGAGCGTGAGCACGCGGTCGTGGATGGCGATCATCCCACGATCGAAGTAGTCGGCGGCGGGCGGCGTCATCTCGCTCCCCACGTCCACGGCGATGATGCGCTCGGTGGCCCACTGCGCGGCGTAGCGGATGGGGAGCACGTCCACGACCCCGCCGTCCACCAGCACGTCGCCGTTCAGGCGCAGCGGGGGAAAGTAGATGGGGATGGCGCAACTGCCGTAGATCGCGTCCACCACCGGCGTCTCGGTATCCACCCCCGTGCCGAACCAGCGCGCGTCGCCGGTGACCAGGGAGACGGCGTTCACGCGCACGGGGAAGCGCGCGTCGGCGAAGCTCTTGAGCGGCAGGTTGCGGTCGATCCACTGGCGGTAGTGCGCGCCGTCGAACACCGCCTCCTCGCGCACCCCGCCGAACAGCACCGCGCGCCGGTTGATGGAGACGATGTCGTCCTTGGTGAGCGAGCGCGCCACCTTGGCCAGCTCGCGCCAGCCGAACCCGCCCGCCAGCGAGCACGCGATCAGCGCGCCGATGCTGCAACCGATCACGGCGTCCACGCGCACGCCGGCCTCCTCCAGCGCCTTCCACACGCCGATGTGCGCCACGCCCTTCATCCCGCCGCCGCCAAGGACGAGGACGGTGCCGGGCCGGTCGGCGGTGGGAAGCGGGATCGGATCAGTCGTCACGCGAAGTTTCTGGTTCGAAAGTGCTCGACTCGAAGTGCCCAGTGCCCAGTACCCAGTGCCCAGGAGGACGCCGGCCGTCGCTTTCTCCACCCGTGACGACAGGGGCCCCCGAGCGGTCACCCGTGCGATGCGCGCGGACCCGTGGGGAGGTGGGCGTCCGCGTCCGGGGGGCGAGGACGTACCCGCTCGTGCTCCACAGCCCCGCCCGCGCGATTCTTGCCGTCCCAGCGCAGTCGCCGCGGCTGCGTCGCGCGCCTTGACGTACGCGGGCGCGCGAAGTAGGTTGCCGGTTGATACGGAGAATCATTCTTGATGAAGCGAGCCCGGGGTCCGGGGCGCTTGCGGGGCGGGACGACCGCGAATCTCCGTACGGTGTATCAACTGCCAAGCGATTGACTGACCGCCGGCCGCGCGCCGGCTTTTCCGGAGAGAGAACCCGATGGCCGAACCGCTGCTCACGATCACCAACCTTCACGCCGAGATCGCCGAAGACGGCACGGAGATCCTCAAGGGGGTCGACCTGGAGGTCAACGCGGGCGAGATCCACGCCATCATGGGGCCCAACGGCTCGGGCAAGAGCACGCTCAGCAAGGTGATCAGCGGCCACCCGGCCTACGAGGTGACCGACGGCGACATCCTGTTCCGGGGCGACAGCGTGCTCGACATGCAGCCCGACGAGCGTGCCCGCGCCGGCATCTTCCTGGCCTTCCAGTATCCCGTGGAGATCCCGGGGGTGTCGGTCGCCAACTTCATGCGCACGGCGCTCAACGCCAAGCGCGGCGAAGAGGTCGACATCTTCGACTTCCAGGACGAGCTCGAGACGCGCATGGGGATGCTGGAGATGGACCCCGCGTTCGCGCTGCGCTCGGTGAACGAGGGCTTCAGCGGCGGCGAGAAGAAGCGCAACGAGATCCTGCAGCTGGCCATGCTCGAGCCCGTGCTGGCCGTGATGGACGAGACCGACAGCGGCCTCGACATCGACGCGCTGAAGATCGTAACCGCGGGCATCAACAAGATCAAGGCGGAACGGCCCGACATGGCCGTGGTGCTGATCACGCACTACCAGCGCATGCTCAACTACATCACGCCCGACAAGGTGCACGTGATGTCGGAGGGCCGCATCATCCGCACCGGCGGCGCCGAGCTGGCGCTGGAGCTGGAGGAGCGCGGGTACGACTGGGTGCGCGAGGAAGTGGCCGTCTGAACTGCAGGGAATAAGGGGACAGGGGACAGGGGACAGCCTGCACGGGCATAGGCGTCGCCGCGGCCGGGCCCCCTGATCGAGCCGGCAGGGCTAGAAGAGCGAGAACGAACGGGGAGGACGAGGGCCAGGGCGCGCGCGGGACGATCCCGCCGTCGCCTGTCCCCTGTAACCTGTCCCCTATTTCGAGGAGGCAGCATGCCTTACAACGACGACGTGGCCGCGCTGGGCCTCGACGAATACAAGTACGGCTTCAAGGACGAGGTCGACTATCTCTACAAGAGCCGCAAGGGGCTCGACGAAGAGATCGTGCGCATGATCAGCGAGCAGAAGAACGAGCCCAGGTGGATGCTCGACCTTCGGCTCAAGGCGCTCAAGCACGCGCTCAAGCGCCCCTGGCCCACCTGGGGCGGCGACCTGAGCGGGCTCAACTTCGACGAGATCTACTTCTACATCCGCCCGTCGGAGGGGGTGGGGCGCACCTGGGACGAGGTGCCCGACACCATCAAGAACACCTTCGAGCGCCTGGGCATCCCCGACCAGGAGCGCCGCATCCTGGCCGGCGTGGGCGCCCAGTACGAGTCGGAGGTGGTCTACCACTCGCTGAAGAAGGAGTGGGAAGACCAGGGCGTGATCTTCAAGGGGATGGACGACGGCCTGCGCGACCACGAGGACATCGTGCGCGAGTACTTCGGCACCGTGGTCCCCTTCCGCGACAACCTGTTCGCGGCCGTGAACACGGCGGTGTGGAGCGGCGGCTCGTTCGTGTACGTGCCCAAGGGCGTGAAGCTGGACATGCCGCTGCAGGCCTACTTCCGCATCAACGCCGAGAGCATGGGGCAGTTCGAGCGCACCATGATCATCGTGGAAGAGGGCGCGCAGGTGCAGTACATCGAGGGGTGCACGGCGCCCTCGTACAGCCGCGACTCGTTCCACTCGGGGGTGATCGAGATCATCGTGAAGGACGGCGCGCGGATGCGCTACACGACGATCCAGAACTGGTCGCACAACGTGTACAACCTGGTGACGCAGCGCGCCATCGTGGGGCGCGACGGCACCATGGAGTGGGTGGACGGCAACCTCGGGTCGAAGCTGACGATGAAGTACCCGAGCTGCTACCTGAACGGCGAGGGCGCGCGCGGCGAGGTGCTGTCGATCGCCTATGCCGGCCCCGGCCAGCACCAGGACGCCGGCGGCAAGGTGATCCACAACGCGCCGCACACCAGCAGCCGCATCGTGAGCAAGTCGATCAGCCGCGGGAGCGGACGGTCGAGCTACCGCGGGCTGCTGCAGGTGAACCCGGGCGCCAAGTACGCCCGCAGCAACGTGGAGTGCGACGCCCTGCTGCTGGACGAAGAGGCGCGCACCGACACCTATCCGTACATCGAGATCCAGGACGAGCACGCGCAGATCGGCCACGAGGCCACGGTCAGCAAGATCGGCGACGAGCAGCTGTTCTACCTGATGAGCCGCGGGCTCTCGGAAGACGCGGCCGCGACGATGGTGGTGCGTGGCTTCATCGAGCCGATCGCCAAGGAGCTGCCGCTGGAGTACGCGGTGGAGCTGAACCGGCTGATCGAGCTGGAGATGGAAGGCTCGGTAGGCTAACGGCAGTGCCCAGGTTCAAGTGCCCAGTGCCCGGTGTCGAGCGTTCCTGGGCACCGGGCACTGGGCACTTGGCACTTTTCCAGATCTGAACTCCCGGACCGAACGGATACCCGTGACCGATACGACGACTGCGACCGCGCCCGCCCCCGTGGGCGTGTTCACCCGCGACCAGGTGGAGATCCTGTCCACCCGCAAGCTGGAGCCCGAGTGGCTGCGCGACGGGCGCCTGGCCGCGTACGGCGCCTTCGCCGCCGCGCCCATGCCCACCCGCGACGCCGAGGACTGGCGCTACAGCTGGCAGCGCTTCGGCAAGGTGGTGGACTTCGACGCCTACGCCTTCCCCGAGGAGCGCGCTCCCGCCGCCGTCATCGACGCGCTGCCGGCCGGGCTGCGCGCCGTGATCGAGGAGAGCGGCGAGACGTCGGCGCGCGTGGCGCAGGTGGACGGCACCGTGGTGTGGCGCGAGGTGCCCGAGACGCTCAAGCAGCGCGGCGTGATCTTCACCTCGCTCGAGGCGGCGGTGCGCGAGCACCCCGAGCTGGTACGCAAGTACCTGGGCACCGCCCTCCCCGCCTCGGCGGGGAAGTTCGCGGCGATGAACGAGGCCTACTGGACGGGCGGTGTGTTCATCTACGTGCCCCAGAACGTGAAGGTGGACGTGCCGCTGCGCGCCTACCGCTGGATCGGCGACGCGGGGACGGCGGTGTTCGGCCGCACCCTGGTCGTTGCGGAAGCCGGCGCCGAGGTGGCGGTGGTGGACGAGCTGGCCTCGGGCGACTTCGGGCGCACGGCGCTGCACGCCGGCGCGGCCGAGATCTTCTCGGACGAGGGCGCCAAGGTGGTGTACACCAGCGCCCAGCGCTTCGGCCGCGGCGTGGTGCACCTGCAGACCGACAGGCTCTCTGCCGGCCGCGACGCCAAGATCACCATGCTCTACAGCACGCTGGGCGGCGACTTCACCCGCGTGGACGCGCAGTGCGTGATGCGCGAGCCGGGGAGCCACGTGGACATGCTGGGCATCTACATCGGCCAGGACGACCAGCACTTCGACCACGAGACGCTGCAGGACCACCAGGCGCCGCACGCCAGCAGCAACCTGCTGTTCAAGGGTGCGCTGGACGACGAGGCGCGCTCGGTGTTCCGCGGGCTGATCCGGGTCCATCCCAAGGCGCAGCGCACGGACGCGTACCAGACCAACCGCAACCTGATCCTCAGCGCCAAGGCGCGGGCCGACTCGCTCCCCAACCTCGAGATCCAGGCCGACGACGTGCGCTGCTCGCACGCGGCCACGGTGGGGCAGCTGGACGAGGAGGAGATCTTCTACCTGCTGAGCCGGGGCATTCCCAAGGGCGAGGCGGTGCGGCTGGTGGTGTTCGGCTTCTTCGCCGAGGTGCTCGACCAGCTTCCGCTGGAGGGCGTGCGGGGCGAGCTGCTGCGGGCGGTGGAGCGCCGGCTGGCGCGCAGGGCCTGAGCGCGCGCGTGGCGTTCGTGAAGGCGGCCTCGCTCTCCGAGCTTCCGGAGGGCGGGGCGCTGGGCGTGGAGGTGGGCGGGGTGCGGGTGGCGCTGGCGCGCGTGGGCGACGAGGTCTACGCCATCGCCGACAACTGCTCGCACCGCGACTTCCCCCTCTCGCACGGCGAGGTGGATGCCGAGGCGTGCACGGTCACCTGCGAGTGGCATGGCGCCGCCTTCGACCTGCGCACCGGCATACCGACGTGTCCGCCCGCCGTCCGCCCGATTGCCGTGTTCGCGGCCGAGGTGCGCGGCGGCAGCGTGTGGGTGGACGTGCCCTCCACGTAGTAGGAGGTCGGGAATCGTCGGGATCGCGCTCGCGCTGGATGGCCCATGTCGGCGCAGTCCGCCTGTAACCCGGGTTGAAACCCGGGGCTACAACGGCCCAAAGTCCGCTTCGCGGACTCCCACGCGTGCATCACCGCGCAACGAGGGGGCACGCGGAAGGCCGGAGAACCAGCAAGATCCGCCGGATCACACGGATCTCGCCCCCGCAGTCCGCGAAGGCGGACTTCGTGCCCTTGTAGCCGCGACTTCAGTCGCATCGTGCCACACGATATCCGGCGCCGCTCGTAATTCGCCCGCGTGCGCTGGAAGTCCCCGGGGATGCGCAGTCTGGTCCCGTGGGCGAGCAATCTCTTCAGGCAGGTTCAGCATGACCGTCTCCGCCCTCGAAACCGCATCGCCCGCGCTGGACCTGGAGCGCATCCGGGCCGACTTCCCGATCCTCGACCAGGAGGTCAACGGGCACCGGCTGGTGTACCTCGACAACGCGGCCAGCACGCAGAAGCCGGCGGCGGTGATCGAGACGATCGACCGCTACTACCGGCGCGACAACGCGAACGTGCACCGCGGCGTGCACGAGCTTTCGCACCGCGCCACCGAGGCCTACGAGCAGGCGCGTGGCAAGGTCGCCCGCCTGCTGGGCATCGCCGACGAGGCGGAGCTGGTGTGGACCAAGGGGACGACCGAGGCCATCAACCTCGTCGCCTACACCTGGGGCCAGGCCAACATCCGGCCGGGCGACGAGATCGTCCTTTCCGTCCTCGAGCATCACAGCAACCTCGTCCCCTGGCAGCTGCTGGCGCAACGGACGGGGGCCAGGCTGCGCTTCCTGGACCTGGACGACCAGGGCCGGCTCGACCTGTCAGCGCTCGACGACGTGCTGACGGAGCGGACGAAGCTGGTGTCGCTGGGCCACATCTCCAACGCGCTGGGCACCATCAACCCCGTGAGCGAGATCGCCCGCAAGGCGCACGCGGTGGGCGCGGTGATGATGGTGGACGGCGCGCAGAGCGCCCCGCATCTCCCGGTGGACGTGCCCAGCCTGGGGTGCGACTTCTACGCGTTCAGCGGCCACAAGATGTGCGGGCCCACGGGGATCGGCGGGCTGTGGGGGCGGCGCGAGCTGCTGGAGGCGATGCCGCCCTTCCACGGCGGCGGCGACATGATCGACTTCGTGGAGCTGGAATCGTCCACCTACGCGCCGCTGCCGCTCAAGTTCGAGGCGGGCACGCCGCACATCGCCGGCGCCATCGGCCTGGGCGCGGCGGCGGACTATCTCGCGTCCGTAGGGCGTGAGAACATCCTGGCGCACGAGCGGCACCTGATGGCGTATGCGCTGGAGCGCATGGCCCTGATCCCCGACCTGACCATCCACGGCCCGCGCGACCCGGCCGAGCGCAGCGGGGTGGTGAGCTTCACGCTGGGCGACGTGCACCCGCACGACATCGCCACCATCCTGGACGGCGAGGGGATCGCCGTGCGCGCCGGCCACCACTGCTGCCAGCCGCTGATGCGCCGCATGTGCCTGGCCGCCACCGCCCGCGCCTCGTTCTACCTCTACACGGGCACCGACGACGTGGACCGGCTGGTGGATGGGTTGAACAAGGCGCGCACGATGTTCGGGCTGTGAGACTTACAACCAGGTGCGTTCGTGAGGGCGTCTCGGTGAGCGGCGGGGTGTCGCGACGGGCGGCTGAAGCCGCAGGCTAGGACAATGGGAAGCCTCGCAAACTGCGCGAGGCTGTGGGCGCGGCATCCCGTGCGGTCGGTAGCCCGAGCGGTGCCGCGGTTGAAGTCCGCGAAGGCGGACTGTGTGCCGTCGTAGCCCGCGAGTTCACTCGCAGATTTGCGCACCGCAGCCCGCATCTCTCGCCGTTCCGCAGGGGAGAACCTGCTCGGTGAGGGGTGATGAATTCCACAGGAGTGTGATGAGCCTTCCGCTCGATTCGGTCTACCAGGAGCTGATCCTGCAGCACTACCGCAACCCCAAGCACCGGGGCGACATGGACGCGCCCGACGCGGTGGTGACCATGCGCAACCCCACCTGCGGCGACGACATCGTGCTGCAGCTGCGCGTGCGGGGGGATACGATCGAGGACGTGCGCTTCAAGGGGCAGGGGTGCGCCATCTCGCAGGCATCGGCCAGCATGATGAGCGGCCTGATCGCCGGGAAGCGCTGGGCCGAGGCCGAGCCGATCCTCGCCCGCTTCCGCGACATGCTGCACGGCGACGCCGAGGCCGCGCGCGACAAGGCGCTGGGCGACCTGCGCGCGCTGAGCGGCGTGGCCAAGCTCCCCCGCCGCGTGAAGTGCGCCATGCTCCCGTGGGACGCGCTGGAGGAAGCGCGCAAGCAGGTCCCGGCGGAGTAACGGCTTCTTCACGCTCCGCGTCACCCGATCACACGCCGATTCCTCGCGCGGCGGCGTGACGCGGCACCTCCCGTAATCTGCGCCGTTCGTTTATCTTCTTCGCTCGTCTTCGCTTTCGCTCCATCCGCACGTCCTCCTCGCGGCCGCTCCTTCACTGCTCCATCCACGGCCGCCCGGGGAGATCGTCCCCCACCTATCCCATCGAACGCCGATGAAAAACCGGCCGCTCGCCATCGTCGCCGTGCTGGTCCTCTGCGGGCTGGGCATGCTCACGCTGATCATGATCGGCGCGCTCAACACGGGGCTGCCGGGGCTGATCGTGGGGCTGATCCTGGCGTCGCTTCCCGTGCCGTTCTACGTGGCCGCCGCGCTGTGGGTGGACCGCTACGAGAAGGAGCCCATGTGGATGCTGGGCGCGGCGTTCCTGTGGGGCGCCACGGGCGCGGTGTTCTTCTCCTTCATCCTCAACTCCATCAACAGCGCGCTGTTCGGCGCCATCGGCGGGCAGGCGGCGGCGGGGATCGGCGGGCCGGTGATCTCGGCGCCCTTCGTGGAGGAGCTGGCCAAGGGGATCGCGCTGGTCCTCTTCTTCTTCTGGAAGAAGGACGAGTTCGACAACGTGGTGGACGGCGTGATCTACGCCGCCATGGTGGGGCTGGGCTTCGCGATGACCGAGAACGTGAGCTACTACGGCGCGTCGCTGCAGAGCCACGGGCTGGGCGGCACGCTGCTGGTGCGCGGCATCCTCGCGCCCTTCTCGCACCCGCTGTTCACGGCCATGACGGGCATCGGCCTGGGCCTCTCGCGCGAAACGCTCAAGAAGCCGCTGAAGATGCTGGCGCCGGTGGCCGGCCTGTGCCTGGCGATGGGGCTGCACGCCACCTGGAACCTGTCGGCCAGCCTGGGCGCCGCGTTCCTCGTGGTGTACCTGCTGATCATGGTGCCCACCTTCCTGGCGGTGGTGGGGCTGGTGCTGTACGCGCAGGGCCGCGAGCGCAAGATCATCCGCGCCAACCTGGTGCCCTACGTGCACAGCGGCCACCTCACGCCGGCCGAGCTCGAGGCGCTGTGCGTGTTCGGCGGGCGGATGAAGGCGCTGATGGCGTCGGGCGGCTTGGCGGGATGGAGGCGCACCGCGCGTTTCCACCAGGCGGCCAGCGAGCTGGCGTTCCACCGCTGGCGCACCGAGCGCGGCATCAGCAAGGGGATGGCGGAATACAGCACGCGCGAGGCCGAGTACCTGGCGATCATCGGCGAATGCCGCACCGTCCAGGCTGCCCCGGCCTATGCGGGAGCACGGCCGGGCTGATCGCCCGCGGCCAACGGCGAGAAGCAGACGGCCCCCAGCGGATGCGTTCCGCCGGGGCCGTCGTGTGTATAGGGCAGACGATCGTGTCGACCGGGATGAGGTTTGGGTGCGCGTAGCGCCTGGTTTCTACACGGCCGGCTGAAGCCGCAGCGCCGCAGCAACGACAACGCGAAGCCTCGCAATCGCCGCGATGCTTCGCGCGTCGGCCTCGGCGTGATTGGCAGCCTCCGGAGCGAGAGGCTGCCCGCGTGCAGTCCGCGAAGGCGGACTTCGTGCCGTTGTTGCAGCGAATTCATTCGCCCGCAACCCCGCGGGCCCTCGGACGCGCACAGGGCTCTCCCCCCCTCGACTACCTCGACTGCCCCGCGCCTACCCCTCCGTCCACACTGCCGGCGCACCCGGCGGGCGGCTGCCGAAGATCGCGCCGGTGACGGCGACCACGGCCAGCTTCGCCGCCCACTTCGCGTACTCCGCCTCCGTCATCTCTCCCGCGTCGGTCAATCCTCCCGCCAGCGCCAGCGTGGCCAGGCCGTGCACCTGCGCCCATGCCACCGCGCCCATCCGCTCGGCGCTTCCTTCCCGCAGCAGCCCCGCCTTCACCGCCACCTCCACCGCGGCGGTGAAGTGCGCGCGCACCGCTGCCAGGCGCGCGTCGGGCTCGGCGCCGGACACCGCGCCCGGCTGCAGCGCGAACATCAGCCGGAAGTGCGGCCGCTCGCGCAGGGCAAAGCGCACGTACTCGCTCGCCAGCACGTGGAAACGCGCCAGCGGCTGCCAGTGCTCCACCGGTACGGCGGTGAGGACCTCGTCCAGCCGCGCGAATCCCTGGTCGGCCACGGCGCGCACCAGCGCGTCGCGGCTCTCGAAGTGCCGGTAGGCCGCCGCGTGGCTCACCCCCACCCGCCGCGCCACCTCGCGCAGCGTCAATCCGCCGATGCCCACCTCGGCCTCGGCGGCCACGGCGGCGTCCACCAGCGCTTGGCGCAGGTTTCCATGGTGGTACGGCGCGGGCGTGGCTGAGGGCTTCCGGCTGGGCACTGGCGCGATCCGCGTCCGAATGTTACCGTTGGAAACATCCGATGTTACCAGCGGCAACATCGGCGTCCGGCCAAGCGCCGGGCCTGCGGCGAAAGGTGCCGCGCCGCGGCGGCCCCGGCAAGCTTCGGCCGCCAATCACAGGAGCGGAGGTTGGGATGACGAGGGGAGATGCGACGATGGCGGCCGAGCGGGCGCTGAAGCTGGAGGTGGAGGGGATGGCGTTCCCGGCGGTGCTGTCGGTTCCGGCGGGCTCCCTGGCGGGCGCGGTGCTGCTGATCCCCGGCTCGCTGTTCAGCGACGCGGACGGCGACTACCCCGCGTGGAACATGCGGCCGCACGTCTACGCCCACCTCGCGCGGCAGCTCGCGGCGGCCGGGTGGGCATCGCTGCGCTACGCCAAGCCCGGCCCCGGCACCGGCAGCGAGGTGACCGACGCCGACGCCGCCGCGGCGCACCACCGCTTCGCCACGCGCGTGACCGTCGCCCGCGCGGCGCTGGAGCGGATGCGCGAGGAGCTGGCCGGCGCCGGCGCGCCCACGCCGCGCATCCTGATCGCGGGGCACAGCGAGGGCGCGGTGGTGGCGTTCCTCCTCGCCCAGGACGCGCCGGCCGTGGACGGGGTGGTGAGCCTTGCGGGGCCATCCATCGGCCTGATCGGCATCATGCGCGAGCAGGTGGGCGACACGCTGCCGCCCGGCGCCGACCCTGCCGAAGCGCTGGCGAGCTTCGACGCCGCCATGGCACACGTCCACCGCGGCGAGGCGATTCCGGCGGAGCTCACCGGGCGCCCGGGAACGATGATGCTGGGCAACCTGGACGCTGCCGCGTGGGGCTACATCCGCGAGGTGGACGCGGTGGACCCGGCCGCCGAGGCCGCGCGCGTGCCGCAGCCCATGCTGCTGGTGCAGGGCGGCAGCGACGGCTCCGTCCGCGAGCACCACGCCCGCCGCATCGCCGAAGCGCGGGGCGAGCGGCCCTCCGAGACGGCGTTCTTCCCCGAGCTGCAGCACTTCTTCAAGCCCGTTCCACCCGGCACCCCGCCCATGCAGGCGTTCGGCCTGGAAGGCGAGACCGACCCGCGCGTGGTGCACGCAATCGACCGCTGGGCGCGCGCGCTCCCGGCGCGCTGAGAGACCGCCGGAACCGCGGGCACACGGAGGAACGGAGGGAACGGAGGGAACGGAGGAACGACGTGCAGTTCTCCGTTTCCTCCGTTCCTCCGTGTGACCCTGCCGTTCGTGACTGGCCGAGGCGTGAGATTCAGGAACTACGCGTCAGCTCCCGCCCGAAACGCAGGACGGCGTCGGCCAGCAGGTCGAAGTCGGCGCGGCGGCTGCGGTGGTTGACGTTCGCCACGCGGATGGCGTAGCGGCCGCGCAGCGTGGTGCCCGACGGCACCGCGATCCCGCCCTCCTGCACGCGCAGCAGGATCTCCCCGTTGACGGCGTTCAGCCGCTCGTCGTCCAGCCCCGGCGCCACGTAACGGAAGCAGACCACGTTCAGCGGCACGGGCGCCAGCAGCTCCAGCTCGGGCTCGGCCTCCACGCGCGCGGCCAGGTGCCGCACCTGCGCCACGTTCTGCTCGATCAGCCGGGCGATGGTGCCCACGCCGTGCGCCTTCATCGCCATCCAGATCTTCAGCGCCTTGAAGCCGCGCGTGAGGTCCACCCCCAGGTCGGCGAAAGGGATTCCGCCGGCGATGGGGCCGCGCGTGGCCCCACCCAGGTAGGGCGCGCTGATGGAGAAGGCGGCGCGGTGCGCTTCGGCGTCGCGCACCAGCACGCACGCGGCCTCAAACGGCTGGTACATCCACTTGTGCAGGTCGAACCCCACGGAATCGGCCTCCTCGATCCCCGCCGCCACCGGCGCCAGCTCATCCGACAGCCGCACCAGCGCGCCGAACGCCCCGTCCACGTGGAACCACAGCCCCTGCTCGCGGCAGAGCGCCGCCAGCGCGCGCAGGTCGTCCGTCGCGCCGGTGTTCACCGTCCCCGCCGTGCCGATCACGCAGAAGGGCCGGTGCCCAGCCGCGCGATCGGCCTCGATCGCCCGCCGCATCGCCGCCACGTCCACGCGGTACTCGTCGTCCACGGGAACCAGCCGCAGCGCGGCGTGACCCAGCCCCAGCAGCTCCACCGCCTTCTTCGCCCAGCCGTGCGTCTCGGTGCTGCCGTACACCAGCATCCGCGGGCGGCCGCCCTGCAGCCCCTCGGCGCGCAGGTCGAAGCCCGCCATCGCGTTGCGCGCCACGGCCAGCCCCAGCACGTTGGCCATCGTGCCACCCGTCACCAGGATCCCGCTGGCATCCGCGGGAAGGCCCATCAGCTCGGCCAGCCAGGCGATCACCTGACGTTCCACCAGCGCCGGCGCCTGGTCGAAGCCGGCCAGGTGCGGGTTGAGGGCGGCGGCCAGCATCTCGGCCATCATCGCCAGCGGCGTTCCGGTGCCCTGCACCCACCCCCAGAAGCGCGGATGCAGGTTGCCGTTGGGATACGGCCGCACCCGCTCGGCAAACGCGCGGTACGCCTCGTCGGCCCCCGACCCCTCCACCGGCAACGGCTCGGCGAACGACGCGCGCACCTCGTCCGGCATCTCGCGCCACGCGGGCTGCTCGTGCAGCGACGAGAGGTGGCCGATGGTGTCGTCCACCATGCGGTGCGCCAGCGCGCGGAACTCGTCCCAGTCCGCGGGATCGAGCGTCAGCTCGGGAGATGCGGATGCATCGGGAGACGTCGATTCGGCGGGAGACGCGAATTCACCGGGAGACGTCGGTCCACCAGAAGACGTCGATCCGCCGGGAGATGGCGGTCCTTCGGGAGATGCGGAGGCTGCGGTCATCGGGACGTCGGGCGGGCGGATGCGGGCCATGCGGCGCGTACGGTCTCGCGCGCAGGATAGACTAGCAGCCTGCGGGGACAAGGGCGACCCGCTTGTTGCCGGGTCCGCGCCGGATGGAACAGCACGAGGAGCCTCGCCGGCCGGGCGAAGGCTCCTCGTGTGAGCCGTGGTGGGCGGTTCCGGCGTAGAGGCGCGCGGGTCAGCGGGCCAGCGCGCGCGCCGGAGAGCCGCGGCGGTAGACCTCCGCGCCCGGGATCTTCCCGGCGGCGCGCGACAGCCAGCCCATGTGCACGAGGTCGACCAGGAGCACCGTTCCGGGCAGCGAAACCGCGCTCAGCAGCTGCCGGGTGAGCTGCTCCGGCGAGAGCTGTCCGATCTCGTCGGGACGCGTCTCCACCCCGAGCACGTAGCACGGCGTGTCGGCGCGGAGCATCACCTCCTTGCGCACCAGCAGCGCACGACTCACCGCATGGATCCCGGCGATGCGCGCGGCGACGGCCGCGGCCTGCTCGGCGGTCAGCCCATGCGGCAGAAAGCGGTCGCGGTCGGTCAGGCTGCTCACGCTGCGCTCGCCGCGGGCATGCTCCAGCGTCAGGAGGTAGGCTTCGTTGCGCTGGCGGCTCGCGTGTGCCTCCTCCGCGCGGCCACGGCTCTCCAGGAAGCCGGCGGCCAGCGCGCAGGCGGCCGGGGTGACGTCCGCGTCCAGCTCCATGGCCCGGTCCAGGTGGCGCAGCCCGGCTTCGTCGCCCTCCTCCAGCAGCGTTCGCCCCATCAGGAAGTGGATCGCCGGGTCGTGCTGGCCCGCGTCCAGGAAGTCGCGCATCAGCGGCATGGCCACTGTCTGCCCGTGCAGCTCCACGGTGAGCAGGATGCGCTCGCGCGCCTGTACGGCCGGCAGCGGCTGGCTGGCGGCGCGCGCCTCCAGGGCGGCAAGCCGCGCCCTCATCGCCTGGTGCTCCTGGTGCTGCTTGCTCCAGGTGAACTGCGTGGCATCCCACCAGCGGCGGCCCAGCCGGTCGGCGATCCGCTCCAGGTGCTGGCCGAAGAAGGACGTGGCCGCGGTTTCACCCGGGGCCGCGGGCAGCGCGGCGCGCGCACCGAGCGACGCCAGCCGGTCGGCCAGCGACGGGTGCGTGTCCCACGGCTCGGTGGTGCGCCCCGCCTCCCGCTCCAGCCACGCGGCCGCGTCGGCGTGCCGCGCCGCGCCGGGCGCCACGGCCAGCAGCCGCCGGTACACGTCCTCGGGCGCGGTGGGCCGCGCGCCCACGTCGGCGAAGCTCGCGGGCCAGAAGACGGTTTCGAGGTAGGCAGCGGCCAGGTGCACCCGGCACAGGGCGGCGGCCGCGGTGCCGGTGCTCGCCACGCCGGCGGCGGCTCGGTCGGCATCGAACTCGTGGGCGCGGCGCAGCACGGCGGTGTAGGCGTCGAAGAACGGCGCGTACCAGCGCACGAAGGCGCGGAACAGGCCGCGCGTCCAGTGGCGGCTCTGCTCCAGGTCGCTCAGCACCTCGGTCCAGGTCGCCTGCACGCGGTAGATCCACACGCCCAGCCGGCCGTGCTTGCCCGACACGTGCCGCAGCTCGTGCGCCAGGATGGAGCGGAACTCGTCGGGCGTGAGCGACGCCGCCAGCGGCAGGCCGATGGTGAGATAGGTGCGGTAGAAGCCCATCATCCCCAGCCGCGGCACCTGCATCACCGACGCGTTGAGCTCGCCGTCCACCAGCACCTGGTACAGGGCCGGGGCGCGCATCGTACGCCGCACCTGCTCGATCTCGGCCCACAGCGCCGGCGCCTCGTTGCGGCCCAGCACGATCCCCTTGGGCGGCCTGATCTCCACGTTCAGCGCGTCCACCAGCACGCCGATGAACACCAGCAGCGGCACCGCCAGCTTGATCAGCGCGGGCTCGCCGGTGCGGAACGCCCCCACCGCCGTGAGCACCAGGGCGGCGACCAGGAAGATCAGCAGCGCCAGGATCAGCCCGTAGCCGAGCACCGCCAGCGCCAGCACCCGCGCGCGGTACAGCCGGGGATGCCGCGCGGCGAACTGCGCCAGGCGCGGAAGCATGGCTTCATGTTCGTTCTGGCTCATGGCAAGGGCCTGCGGAAGAATGATCGGGCGGAGGGCACAGCGGCCGGCAGAAACCACAATTTGTCCGATCGATACCGGTCGCGCAACCATGTTGTGTCCGGCACCCCGCGTCGTCGGCCGCTCGCCCGGGATGGCGGGGCAGATCCCGCAGAGCGCGGTTCCCCTCGACCGACCGCGGGTTCATGGCATCGAAACCCGACCCGCTGACACGGACGCCGCATCGCGCTAACTTCCCACCCTCACGCACCTGTCGCCCAAGTCCGCACCGCAAACCACGATGCCGCAGTCTCGCCGCCGTTTCCTGCGCAACCTGGGCCTTTCCGCCGCCGCGCTGATGCTGCCGAACCGCCTCCACGCCGCCGCCGTCGCCCCCGCGCCCACCGTCGCCGACCGCGAGCGGCTGGCGGCGTGGCTGCGCACGCTGCGCCGCGAAGGGGCGGGGGGCGCGCGGATGCCGCTCGGCCGCGCCATCGCCCGCGTGGGCGAGCTGGCGCAGGGCACGCCGTACCGCGCCAGCACGCTGGAAGAGTACCTGGCAGCGGGCGGCTCGCCGTCGGCCGAGCCGGCCACCTGCTACCTCACCGTGTTCGACTGCGTGACGCTGGTGGAGAGCGCGCAGGCGGTGGCGCGCACGGCCGCGAAGCCGGGGGCCGGGTGGGACGAGTTCGAGCACCAGGTCGAGCGGATGCGCTACCGCGGCGGCGTGCGGGCGGGCTACACCAGCCGCCTGCACTACTTCAGCGAGTGGATCGCCGACAACGCCCGCCGCGGCCTGGTGCGCGACCTGGGCCCGGAGCTGGGGGCGGACGAGGACCGGCGCCCGCTGCGCTTCATGTCCACGCACCGGAGCGCCTACGCCGCGCTGAGCGACGACGCCGCGTACGAGGCGATCGTGCAGATGGAGCGCCGGCTGGACACGTCTCCCCGCCACCTGATCCCCACCGCGCGCATCCCCTCGGTGACGGGCCGCATCCAGACCGGCGACGTGCTCGCCTTCGCCACCTCGGTCGACGGGCTCGACGCCTCGCACACGGGGCTGGCCTACCGCGACCGCGCCGGCGTTCTGCGCGTGTTGCACGCCCCGCTCAGCGGCGGCGTGGTCACCATCAGCCGCGGCGATCTGCACGCCTACGTCGCGGGGATCCGGCGGTCCACGGGGATTCTCGTCGCGCGGCCCCTGTAGCCTGTAGCATCGAGCGGGAGGCCGATCCGTGCGCACCATCAGCGGATCGGCCTCCGTTCATTCATCCGACTCCGACCACCTTGTATCCGCCCGGGACTCGCTCCCCATTCCGTCGCGGCCCCCGGAGCCTCGGCTCTGGATCGGCGTCGTACCCCTATCCGTCGCCCAAAATCCGCGTGACGACAGACGATAGCCAGTCTTGACGGGAAACATGGTTCTTGCGCCCGCACCTCTCCGGGCGTATCAACCTCCCGCGGTACGCCACATGTTTACGGGAGTCGAATCAGTGCGCCCCCGTCCACTGCGTGCGCCGCTTGCGCGGGGGCCCATGCGGCGGTAATTAAATCCTAATCCGTTACGCCCGCGTTATTCCCCGAGGGTGGTGGCAGGCCCGTGGCCGCCCTCCCGCGATGTTCACCCCCCTCCCGCGGGGCGCCCCACGACAGCGCCCGCGGGAACCGCCACACCCAGCAGGAGACAACAGATGCCCCTAACCCGGATGCGCCGGCTGGCCGGCGCCGTGGCGCTATTGTGCGCGGGCCTGTTCGCCCGGCCCGCCGCGGCGCAGGACGCCTACACCCTGCGCGGCACCGTGACCGACGCGGCCACGCGCCGCCCGCTGGGCGACGTGAGCGTGACGCTGCGCGGCACCCAGGCGCGCACCACCACCAACGCGCAGGGCCAGTACACGCTCACCGCGCGCGTGTCGCCCGGCGCCTACACGCTGGCCTTCTCGCAGCTGGGCCGCGGCGCCGCCACGCAGGCCGTGACCCTGGGCGCCGACCGCGCCGTGGAGGTGCCGGCCGTGGCGCTGTCGGAGTCGGCGCTGCAGCTGGAGGGGATCGTGGCCACCGGCACCGGCGCCCCCAGCGAGCGCCGCGAGGTGGGCAACACCGTGGCCACGGTGAGCGGCGAGGCCGTCAACCGCGCCCCCGGCGCCGTGGCCGTGGACCAGGCGCTGCAGGGCAAGATCACCGGCGCCGTCATCAGCCAGAACAACGGCCAGCCCGGCGGCGGCATCAGCATCCGCCTGCGCGGCACCAACTCGATCCTGGGCGGCGCCGAGCCGCTGATCGTGATCGACGGGGTGCTGGTGAACAACACCAGCGAGGCGCTGGTGGGCCTGGGCGCCAACGCCACCCGCGGCAGCTCGGCGCTCAGCAACCGGCTTTCCGACATCCCCCCGGGCGACATCGAGCGGGTGGAGGTGCTGAAGGGAGCCGCGGCGGCCGCGCTGTACGGCTCGCGCGCCAACGCCGGCGTGATCCAGATCTTCACCCGCCGCGGCCGCACCGGCCGTCCGGCGGTGAGCTTCCGCACCGACCTGAGCGCGTCGAGCACCAACCAGCGCCTGCCGCTGAACATGGTGCCCATCGCCAACCGCGCCGACTCGGTCGCCAGCGGCGGCGTGTACCGCCCGGGGCAGACCATCCCCCGGTTCGACTACCAGGACCAGCTCTTCCGCACCGGCTACGGCAACGTCAACGAGCTGTCGGTGTCGGGCGGCACCGAGCAGGGCACGCAGTACTACATGTCGGGCAACTGGACGCGCACCGACGGCGTGTTCCGCGGCACCGACTACAACCGCGGCGGCGTGCGCGCGCGGCTCAACCAGCGCCTGTCCAGCCTGTTCGAGGTGGGCGCCACGCTCAGCTACCTGCGCGCCAAGACCAACTTCGTGCCCGAGGGCGAGCAGACGCAGGGCGTGCTCACCTCCGTCCTGTTCACGCCCACCTACTACGACCCCACGTTCGACGCGGCCACCAGCCGCTATCCGTACAGCCCGGTGATCGGCACCAACCCGCTGGACGTGATCAACAACTGGGTGGCCAGCACCGAGGTGAACCGCTTCCTGGGCAGCGCGCAGGCCACCTTCACCCCCGTGCGCGACCTGACCTTCACCTACCTCTTCGGGCTCGACCAGGGGCAGGAGCAGGACGTGTACTTCCAGCCGCCGCTCAGCACCAGCAGCGGCTTCACCGGGCTGATCCAGAACCCGGTGCGCGACGTGCGCAAGTTCAACAGCGACCTCACCGGCACCTACGAGGCCGGGCTGAGCACCAGCATGCGGCTCAGCTCCACGGCGGGGATGCGCTACACCAACGACCGCGTGAACATCGTGCGCGCGGCCGCGTCGGACCTGCCCCCGGGCGGCACCACGGTGGTGGGCGCGGTGCAGACGGCGTCGCAGTCGATCACCGAGCTGGCCACGGTGGGCGGCTTCCTGCAGGAGCGCCTGAGCATCCGCGACCGGCTCTTCCTCACCGGCGGCGTCAACGTGGAAGGCTCGTCGGCCTTCGGCACCGACGAGCGCTGGCAGCTGTTCCGCCGCGCGGCCGCGTCGTACTCGATCAGCGAAGAGCCCTTCTTCCGCAACGGGGCGCTGGGCAACGTGTTCAGCACCTTCCGCCTGCGTACCGCGTGGGGCGAGACGGGCGGCCAGCCGCCCACCGAGTACGCGTCGCAGAACACCTACGTGAACGTGTCGTTCGCCGGGCGGCCGGGGCTGCGCCCCAACCTGATCGCCCCCAACCCGGCGCTCAAGCCCGAGCGGCAGCGCGAGTGGGAGGGCGGCTTCGAGGCCGGGTTCCTGCGCGACCGCCTGTCGGCCGAGTTCACCTACTACGACAAGGTGACCAGCGACCTGGTGCTGTCGGTGCCGCAGGCGCTCACCACCGGCTTCAGCTCGCAGTTCCAGAACGTGGGCCGGCTGTCGAACAAGGGCGTGGAGGTCACGCTGAGCAGCGTGAACGTGCAGGGGAGCCGCTTCGGGTGGACCAGCCGCCTTGGCTACGCCGCCAACCGCAGCCGCATCGAGAAGCTGAACCTGGCCAGCGACACGCTGCTGTTCGACTACCTGAACGCGGTGATCGAGGGGCAGCCGATCGGCGTGTTCTTCGGCGCCTACTACCCGCGCGACGCCAACGGCAACGTGATCCTGACGGGCCCGCGCAACGCCGGCGGCTTCCCCGCCCCCGTGGCCGACTCGCTCAAGATCCCCACGCGCGCCCGCGGCTTCAACGCGGCGCGGGGCGACTCGTCCATCGTGCTGCGCAAGATCATCGGCGACCCGAACCCCAAGTTCACCGCCTCGTTCCTGAACACCTTCACCTTCGGCAGCAGCCTGGAGCTGTCGGTGCTGCTGGACGGCCGCTTCGGCAACGACGTGGCCAACTTCACCCGGCGCAGCGGCGACTTCTTCGGCAGCTCGGCCAACCTGGGGCTCGAGTCGCAGCGCGACACGGCGCCGGGCACCTACGCCCGCAACAGCGAGCGCAACCTGCTGTACGAGGAGTTCATCGAGGACGGCTCGTTCGTGAAGCTGCGCGAGGTGGCGCTGCAGTTCCGCTTCGACCAGCCGTGGGTGCGGCGCTACACCGGCTCGCGCAACGCCACGCTGCGCCTGGCGGGCCGCAACCTGCACACCTGGACCAACTACACGGGGATGGACCCCGAGATCAACCTGTTCGCGGCGAGCACCGTGTCACGCGGGGTAGACTTCGCCACCACGCCGATCCCGCGCACGTTCTCCGTGGGCCTGGGCTTCGACTTCTAGGAGGGACGCACATGAAGAAGCCGACCGACCGGCGCCCGCGCGGCGCACCCCTGGCGCGCCTCGGCGCCGCCCTGCTCGCGGCGGCGCTGGCCGCCGCCTGCTCGCTCGACAAGACCAACCCCAACGCTCCCAGCGAGGAGCAGGTGATCACCAACTCCGAGGGGATCATCACGCTGGCGGTGGGGCTGCAGGCGCAGTACGCCGAAAACATCAACATCTTCCTGCGCGCCCCCTCGCTGGTGACCGACGAGTGGGGCACGCGGCCGGTGGCGCTGGCCGCCGACCAGTCGCTGGTGACGGGCAACCCCGACCCCAGCTTCGGCGTGGTGAGCGACCCGTTCGCCGCGGGCTACCGCATCGCCCGCACCGCCGACATCCTGGTGGCCAACGCGCCGGGCGTGCTCCCCACGGCGGGGCTCAAGGCGGGCGTCACCTCGCTGGCCAAGCTGTTCAAGGCCATGGCGCTGGGCAACCTGACGCTGCAGTACCAGCAGCTCCCCGCCAACGCCGGCGTGGGCTCGCTGCCGCTGCCGCGCGCGCAGGTGCAGGACACGGTGATCGCACTCCTCGAGAGCGCGCGCTCCGACATCGCGGGGGTGACCGACGCCGACCTGGCGGGCTTCCGCAGCCGGGTGCTGGGCTCGGGGATCGACCTGCGCAACACCATCGACGCGATGCTCGCCCGCTACTACCTGTTCCGCGGCCGCTACGCCGAGGCGCTGGCCGCGGCGCAGCGGGTGAACCTGGGGGTGCTGTCGCAGCTCACCTTCCCCAACCCGGGGATCAACCCGATCAACAACTACAGCGCGGTGTCGCGCTACACCGGCGCGCGCAAGGTGCTGTTCACCGAGGCCGAGGCGGCCGACAAGCGCCCGGCCTACTGGGCGCTGCGCACGGCGGGCGTGCCCGGCGCCCCCGACTCGGTGTTCGACTTCCGCAAGTACGGCGGGCGCAACGACGCCTACCCGCTGTACCTCCCCGACGAGATGCGGCTGATCATGGCCGAGGTCTACACCCGTCAGGGCAACTTCCCGGCGGCGCGCACGCAGATCAACGCGGTGCGCACCCAGGCCACGGCGTCGCTCGACGAGCCGGCGGCCGGCCTCCCCGCGCTCACCGACGCGCAGCTGGCCACCGAGGCGCAGCTGCTCACCCAGATCCTGTACGAGCGCCGCTACGAGCTCTACGCGCAGGGGCTGCGCTGGGAGGACCTGCGGCGCCTGCGGCCCTACACGCCCAAACGCCCCACCATCGAGTTCCTGCCGTACCCGCAGAGCGAGTGCGACGTGAACCCGGCCAACCCCTGCAACAAGTAGGGGTCAGGTTGGAGGTGGAAGGATGAAGACGAAGAGGGCGCGCCGCGGTGGCGCGCCCTCTTCGCCTTCGTCTCCCGTGTCCGCCGGATGCTACTCGCAGATGCAGGCGCCGGTCTGGTAGGTGGGGAGGCAGACGATGCCGCACGACTCCCACTCGGTATCGCCGCAGACGAACGGGCTGGTGGTGGGGCACTGAGTCGTCCGGCCGCGGCCGTGCACGGTGCCCTCTGCCGCGAGGGGCTTGGCGGTCGCGAAGGACTGGACCGACAGGGAGTCGAGGTGGAGCGTGAGCTTCTTCATCGGCGGGAGCGCGGGTTGGGGGACGAGGAAGGGAGCGTCGCGGGCTCGCGCGGTTCGGTTTGGCGGCCGACCTCGCGGCACGGGCCAAGTTACCGGCGCCGCGCCCCCGTCCAACGCAGATGGGGTGAACCGTGCCCTGTGCGGGACGAGCGCATCCCGGTGTGACGGCGACGGCGATTGACGGGCCGCCGTCTGCAACGTACGCTTCCGCTTCGCCCCCTCTCCCCGCTACCTCCGCCGACGGATGGAAGAATCGCTCGCGAAGTTCGCGCTGCTCTGCTTCACCTCGCTGCTGTCCATCATCAACCCGCTGAGCGGCGCGCCGATGTACCTGGCGATCACCGACGGCTACACGCCCGGCCAGCGGCGCAAGACGCTGCGCGCCGGCGTGGTGACGGCGTTCGTGGTGATGGCGGTGTTCGCGCTGGTGGGCGGGGCCATCTTCCAGCTCTTCGGCATCACCATCGATGCGTTCCGCATCGCGGGCGGGGTGATCTTCTTCGGCATCGGGATGGACATGCTCCAGGCCAAGCGCAGCCGCGGCAAGGCCACCGAGGAGGAGGAGCAGGAGGGCCGCGTGCGCGAGAACGTGGGCGTGACCCCGCTGGGCATCCCCATGATCACCGGCCCCGGCGCCATCACCACGGTCATGGTGCTGATGACGCAGGCCGGAACGACCACGCGCGTGGGCATCGTGTTCGGCTCGGTGATCCTGGTGCTGGCCATTACCTGGGCGGTGCTGGCCGCCGCGCCGCGGCTGGTGCGCTTCTTCGGCCAGACCGGGCTGAACGTGATGACGCGGGTGATGGGCCTGCTGGTGACGGTGGTCGCCGTGCAGTTCATCGTCGACGGCGCCAAGCCCATCCTCATCGAGATCTTCCGCGCAGCGATGCGCAAGTGAGCGGATGCCGACCCTGCGGGACCAGGTTGCAGAGATACGTGTACCACAGTAGCTCGCAACCTGCGCAACCTTGCTCGGTGGAGGCTCTATGGCGGGAAAGACGACTCGGGCGCCGTCTGGGGGAAAGATGATATCCGCCCGGCGGCAGGCCGCGATCGAGATCCTTCGACGCTCGCCGACGCGCGATCATCCGGCACCGGGGTCGAGGGGCTCGGTAGAAGACGCACACGTCGGGACGGACGACACCGGCATTCGTGCGACGTTCTTCCGCCGCGTGCGAAGCTGGGCCGAGAATGTGGCGCTGACGGCTCCCGAGGAGGTTCTGGCCGACGCGCTCGCGAATCCGTCGGTCCGGGGCGGGCTGGTCACGCTGCTGACCCAAACGAGCGCCGACTCCGACAACTCGCCCGCCACCTTGCTGCGCGAGAAGGCGCTGGCTAGAGGCTTGGCGGAGAAGGAGCACCTGCGCGAGCGCGCCGGAGGGTTCAAGCCTACGGCGTGGGTCAGCGAACACCTCGGCATCAGCCGACAGGCGGTGGACAAGCGCCGGAAAGCGGGAAAGCTGCTCGCCGTCGCCGCCGCCGACGGGACGTTCGCCTATCCGATGTGCCAGTTCACGCCGGATGGCGTGGTGCCGGGGCTGGAGGACGCGCTTGCCGCCTTCGAGGTGGAGAGCCCGTGGGAGCGCCTGTCCGCGCTCGTGAACCCTGCCCCCGCGCTGGGCGGACGGTCCGTTCTGTCCGTCCTCGCCACGTCTGGAGCCGAACAGGAGCGGGAGCAGGCCCTCGCAGTCATCCGCGAGTTTCTCCGCTAGCGGACGGGGATGGCACCGCGGCTCCCCGCCAGGCTCCCCATCCGGCGGATCGCGCAGGGCACAGTGCTCCACCGCGCACACGCCGCCGCGTTCCGCGCTTTTCTTCGGCCCGCAGCCGGGCAGCGCACCCACGCACCGGTTCCATGCTCCCGACGGAGCTATGGCACCTGCTTCGTCGGCCTCACCGAGGCAGCGGCCTTCGCTGAAGGCGTGCTGCATGGGCCCGTGCCGACCGGGCTGATCTCCCCCGCGACCCTCCTGGCCCGCTCCATCGCCGAGCTGCACGTGACCCAGACCCTCCAGATGCTTCCGTTGTACGGCCGGCACCTCATGAAGCTGGGTGCGACCGCCACCGTGACGCATGGCGACGACTACGCCCTTTCGCAGCGCTGGAGCAAGGCGATCCATGCGCACGAGCAGAACGTGGACGGAATCATGTACACGTCGCGGCACGACGACACCACCTTCTCGCTCGCCCTGTTCGATCGCGCGGAGCACAAGATCGCAGAGGGAGACTCGCATCCGTTGTCGCCGGCCGACCTGCGCACGCTGCTCCTGCTCGACCATTACGGAATCGGCATGGAATCCTAGGCGCGCGCCTCCGCCAGGATCAGCACCACGTCGCACACGTTGGTGCCCGTGGGCCCCGTCACCAGCAGGTCGCCGGTGGCGCGGAGGTAGGGGTGGCTGTCGTTGCGGGCCAGGTGGCCGCGCGCATCCAGCCCCGCCGCCGCGCCGCGCGCCACCGTCTCGCTGTCCACCACCCCGCCCGCCGCGGCCGTCGCCCCATCCGTCCCGTCGGTCCCCAGCGCGGCGGCCACGATGCCAGCGCGTCCCTCCAGCTCCAGCGCGAGCGCCAGCGCCAGCTCCTGGTTGCGGCCGCCGGCGCCGCGGCCGCGCACCGTCACCGTCGTCTCACCGCCGAGCAGCAATGCGATCGGCCGATCGGCAGACGCAAGCGCCCGCTGCCGCTCCAGCGCCTCGCGGGCGATGCCGCGCGCCACCTCGCGCGCCTCGCCCTCCAGGTCGTCGGCCAGGATCTCGGCTCGATAGCCCAGCCGCCCCGCCTCGACCGAAGCGTCGCGCAACGCGTCTGCGTTCGCGGCGACGACGTGGGCCGAGACGCGGTCGAACGCGGCGTCGCCGGGCTTGGGCGTTTCCGGCGCCTGGCCCGCCGCGCCGGCCTGCAGGTGGCGGAGCACGGCGGGGGGCGCGGTGATCTCGTAGGCGCTCAGCACCCCCAGCGCGTCGGCGAAGGTGGTCGGGTCGGGCACGGTGGGCCCGCTGGCGATCACGTCGAGCGGCGAGCCCACCACGTCCGACACCACCAGCGCCACCACCCGCGCGGGGTGGGCGGCGCGCGCCAGCCAACCGCCGCCGATGCGCGACAGGTGCTTGCGCACGGCGTTGAGCTCGCGGATGGTGGCGCCGGCGCGGAGCAGCGCGTCGGTCAGCGCCCGCAGCTCCGAAAGCGTCACCCCCGCCACCGGCGCCGGCCACAGCGCCGACGCGCCCCCCGAGAGCAGGCACAGCACCAGGTCGCGCGCGCCGGCGCCCCGCGCGCACGCCAGCGCCTCGGCGGCGCCGGCCAGCCCGCGCGTGTCGGGCACCGGGTGCGCCGCCTCCCAAACGTAGATGCCGGGCACCTCGCCGCCATAGCCGTCGCGCGTGGTCACCGTGCCGCCGGCGATGCGATCGCCCAGCACGTCGCGCGCGCCCAGCGCCATCCCCACCGCCGCCTTCCCCGCCCCGATCAGCCAGATGCGGCCGACCTCGCCCAGCTCGATCCGCTCCCCATCTCCCGGAACGCCCACCACCAGCGCATCCCCCTCCACCCGCAGCGCGCGCCGCACCGCCGCGCGCGGGTCGGCCGCGGCGATCGCGGCGTCCAGGATGCGGCGGGCGTCGTCGCGCAGGCTCACGCGGCCACCGGCGCCAGCGGTCGGCGGCCATGGAGGACGGCGTGTAGCGCGCGGACGGCCGGCATCCTCTTGTGAGTGTCGCGCGTGGCCGGTTCCGCGAGGGAAAGCATGGGAGCGACCGCCTTCACCGAGCCTCCAACGGCTTCTGCCAGAGCGCGGTGCCGGCGCCCTGCAGCCCCAGCTTCTGGTGCTCGGCGATGCTCATCTCCCTGAACCCCAGCGCCTTCACCAGCGGGTGCAGCGGCAGCAGCCGCCGCGGGAACGCCGTCCGCAGCTCGGCCACGCCCGCCTCCACCAGCCACGCCTCCAGCGCGCCCAGCGCCTCGCGGGCCAAGCCCTTCCCCCGATGCGAGGGGACGACCAGCAGCGTGCCCAGCAGCGCCATCCCCGCCTCGGGCCGGTGCAGCCACCAGCCGATGGCGCCCACGTCCTCGCCCGACTCGTCCAGCGACAGCACCGCGATGGCGCGCCCCGCGTCCGCGGCCGAGCCGGCGATCTCGTGCTCGGCGGCGGCGGGGTCGGCGGGGCGGCCGGTGGCCACGTGCCAGTCGGCCGCGGCGGCGAACACCGCCCGCAGGCGCGCCTCGTCGCCCGGCTTCAGCGCGTGGATCCGCAGGCGGGGCGACTGTATGGCGGCGGTCTGGGGCTCGGGCGTGCTCACGGGCGGCGCGGGTTCGGGCGGCGGCGGATGCGAGATGTGGACGGCCGGTGAAGTTGCCCCGCGGCGGGAGGATGCGTCAAGTTGAAGGGATCGCCCCTCAACCCGAACCCAGAGGTCCGTGAGCATCCAATCGGAGTCGCGCCACTTCCTTCAGCCCGGCGACCTGGTGGAGCACGTGGCCGGCCACACCGGCACCGTGCACGAGGCGTACGCCCTCTACGCCGTGGTGCGCTGGGACGACGGCCGCCAGGAAGAAGTCGACCAGCTCGACCCCGCCGTCAGCGTGACCGAACGCGCCGCCCGGGAGTAGCCCCGCGGGTGGAACGTTTGTAACTTGTCTCAGTACAACGGACACGCACCCAACTGCAACATCACCTGCAGACCCCAACGGCGCGCATCGCCACGCGGAGCGGTACCGTTCCCGGTGCTTCGGAGAGCCGTGCCGGCGGGCCTCGTGACGAAGCCCTGCGCGTGTCCGCGCGGATCCACCCAGCGAGCGAAGGACGGCAGCATGTACCAGGCGTTCGACCAGCCTGCCCAGGCGAAGACGGTGCTGATCGTGGAGGACCAGCTCGAGATGCGGGCGATCAACGCCATGTACCTGCACCACCACGGCTACCGCGTGGTGGCGGCCGACAACGGCCTGGACGGGCTGCAGGCGGCACGCGAGACGCACCCCGACCTGATCCTGATGGACATCTCCATGCCCGGCATCGACGGCATCCGGGCCACCGAGGCGCTCAAGCGCGACCCGGCCACGGGGCAGATCCCGGTGCTGATCATCACCGCGCACCCGTACGGCTCGGTTGGCAAGCGGGCGGTGGACGCCGGCTGCGACGGCTACCTCACCAAGCCGTGCGACCCCCGCCGCATCCTCCAGGAAGTGCGCCGCCGCCTGGGCGACTCGGTGGTGCACTGATCCGGCGGCATTCCGAAGGTCATTCAACCGATCGAACGACGGGTTTGGGCGTGTCCCCGCTAAAGCGGGGCCGGGCTGCGCGCTGCGTAGGGCACGATACCGCCGTGCCCAACGCAGCCGGGCCCACGTCGGCCCGCCCCCGCTTCATCTCGGCTGAGACGATGGCGCTGGCGGGCCGCCGCGTTCCCGGCCCTCCGGGCGCGCATCCCTCACGCAACGTCGCGGACTCGGCCTTGGAAGGCGGATGAATCCGCAGCAACGACGGCCCAAAGTCCGCTTCGCGGACTCCCGTGGTGGCATCTCCTCGATGAGCCAGGATCCCCGCCACCACCCGTCACGCCCAGCCCTTCCTCACCGTTACCTCGGCAGGGCGGCCTGAACCGCCCCTCCCCCCGGCAGTTTTGGGGGGAGGGCAGCGCGGGCGAAGCCTCGCGCGGGGTGGGGGCCGCACGGGGTCCGCCCTCGACCTCTCGCCTACTGCTCGTCCGCCGGCACCACCGTCACCCGCTCGGTCTTGCCGCGCCCGAAGGTCTCCGGGCTGTACATCTCCTCCGCGCGCGGCGGGGGGACGATGAAGCGGCCGGGGGTGGTCGCGCGCGCCACGTACGAGTAGGTGTACGTGCCCGCCGGGAGCAGCGAGGTGAACGCCTCGGCGCGGTCGTCGCGCAGGTTCTGGTGCTCGTACCAGTACGTGCGCCACCACCACCCCCACTCCGCCGTCCGCCCCGCCGCCGCCGCCGCGGGCGGCGTCTGCTGCGAGCCCTGCAGCTCGGGGTTCACCGGCTCGAAGCCGGCGGGGAGCGGGTCCACCAGCGCCACGTGCAGCCGCCGCGAGGGCGCCGTCATGGTCACCGTAACCCGCACCCGCGCGCCCGCCTTCACCCGCCACTGCCCGTCTGCCCCCAGCACCACGTCGCGCGCGTCGTCCACCGCCTCGTAGGTGCGGCCCACCACGAAGCCCTCGTCCAGCGGCAGCAGGTCCAGGTCGCGCGAGGCGTAGCGCAGCCCGGCGCGGTAATACACGCGCCCCGGCCCCTCCTTGCCGATGGTGACCGCGTCGGGCCGCTGCTCCTGCAGCACCGCCATCGGCGCCGACAGCTGCCAGCGGTCGGCTTGGCGCCCGTTGAAGGCGTGGCTCCCCGCGAAGCGCTCGCCCAGCCACACACGGGCGACGAACTCGGGCGTCTGCCCCTCGAACGCGTGGAAGTAGCGGTCCAGCGCGATCAGCACCCAGGCGTTCTCCTGCGTGTTGTCCCACCGCCCCTGCACCCGGTGCCCAAGGAGCCCGCGGACCACCTTGGGGACCAGGGGGTTGTCGGGCTGCGCGCCCACCAGCGCCTCCAGCACCACGCCGTCGGTGCGCCGCTGGCTGTGCAGCAGCAGCAGCTCGCCCTCGGTGTAGCGCGTGGCGAAGGTGGCGGTGGACGCCGTCTCGGTGGCGCGGTTGTTCACCACCTGCAGCAGCGTGCCGCGCACGTCGGCCAGCGCCGCCCCCGTCCCCGCCGCCGAGATCAGCCACCCCGCCTCCTCCACCGTCACCGAGTCGCGCGGCGTGCGCTCCACCCAGCGGCGCACCTCGGCCGGCGCGCCCGCGTCGCCCATCCGCGCGCGGACGTAGAGCGCGTACGCGTGCAGCGCCCGCCGCACGTCGGGCGGGTAGGTGGCGGGGAGGTTCCCCGGCACCGCGCGCACGTAGCGCAGCGCGCCGTCGTACACCCCGGCCGGCACCGTGTACCCCTTCTCGCGCGCCCGCTGCAGCGCGTGCGCCGCGTGGATGCTCACGTAGGGGTACGAGGGGTCGCCGCGCTTCCAGAAGCCGAACCCGCCGTCGCCGTTCTGCCGCCCCGCCAGGTCGCGGACGTCGCGGTCCACCGAGGCCTGCAGCTGCTCGGGCGGCGGCAGCTCGTCGGCCTTGAAGGCGTAGAGCACGTCGCGCAGCGCGGTCACCCCCAGCATGCGCGAGGCGATCTGCTCGGCGCACTCGTAGGGATAGCGCACCAGGTACAGGAGCGCGTCGGTCAGCTCGCTGAGCGCCGTGGAGCTGGCCGACACCTCCAGCCCGCCGAACGCGGGGATCGCGTCGCCCGGCACCCGCAGCGGCAGCGTGACCGCGCTGTCGCCGGTGAAGGTGCCGTAGGTCGCGAACGCCTCGGCCGTGGCCGGCGTGTAGACGGGCAGCGAGATCTCGGCCGCGTCGGCCAGCGCGGCCGACGCGACGCCCACCTGCAGCTGCGCGGGGCCGGCGCGCCCCGCCTCGGCCGCCAGGCGCACCTCCACCCGGTCGTGCGCCGGCACCGTCACGCGCCAGCCGGTCTCCGTCACGTTCACGCCCGTGCCCCGCGCCGCCACGTCCACCTCCAGCGGCGCGCCCGTCTGGTTCTGCACCACCACGGGCAGCTCGAAGCGGTCGCCCCAGTTCAGGAAGCGCGGCGCCGAGGGCCGCACCATCAGCGGCTGGCGCGCGGTGATCCCGCTTTCGCCCAGACCGTAGTCGGTGCCGCCCCGCACCGCCACCGCCGTCACGCGGTAGCGCGTGAGGTTGCTGGGCAGCTTGAAGGGCACCACGGCGCGCCCGCTCGCGTCGGTGCGCACCACCGGCGCGAACACCGCCAGCGGGTCGAAGTTGCTGCGGATGGCGATCGGCGCCGCGTCGGGCTGCGCTCCACCCGCCATCGCCGCCGAAGGTGGCGGAGGAGGCGGGGGCGGTGGCGGCGGCGCCATCGGCGAGGGCACCGCCGACGCCATGTCGGCCGAGACCCCGCGGAGCTGGACCCCCACCTTGCCGTTGGCCGAGAACTCCTGCGCCATCTCCTTCAGCCCCTGCGGAACCAGCGACACCCGCAGCGGCGCCGGGGGCTGCTCGCCCACCACCGTCACGCTCACGCGCGCGGTGGCGTACCCCTGCATCCACACCCGTAGCCGGTGCGTGCCCGCCGGCACGCCGGTGATGCGGAAGCGCCCCGCCTCGTCGCTCACCACGGTGTCGCGCATCCCCTCCACCACCAGCGAGGCGGCGTTCAGGTAGCCGCCGTTGCGGGCATCCACCACCCGGCCCACCAGGGTGTGCGGCTCAGGCGCCCAGTCGGGCGCCACCACCCGCACCCGGTCGCGCAGGTTGAACTGCGTGACGCCGGGCTCGCGGTCGCGGTAGAAGGCGGCGAGCGGATCGCCCACGCGGTAGCCGGTGAGCGCCAGCACCGCCTCGTCCACCACCACCAGCGCCACCTCGGCGTCGGGCACCGGCCGCCCGGCCGCGTCGCGCACCTCCACCGCCACCTCGGTCGCCGCGTCGGGCGCGGCCGCGCTGTCGCGCGGCAGCGGCTTCACCATCAGCGTCCGGCTGGCCGGGGGGACCGACAGGCTCACCACGCCGGTGGCGTAGAGCACCCCGCGCGCCCGCTCGCCGCGGCGCCCGTCGGCCGCGCCCACCAGGTCCAGCTGCAGGTTTACGTTCGGCACGTCGCGCTCGGTGACCGGCACCAGCAGCGTGGTGGTCGGCCCGGTGAGGCGCACCTCGCGCGTGGCCACCAGCCCGTGCACCCGCGTGGTCAGCAGCCCCACCGACGGCGCGAAGGCGGTACGCACCAGGATGCGCGCCGTGTCGCCCACCGCGTACGTCTTCCGGTCCGGCAGCAGCTCCACGCCGCGCTCGCCGTTCTCGCCGGGGCCCGCGGAAAGCCCGCCCGGCCCGGCCACCCACAGCGTCATGGAGGTGCGGTTGGGCCGCCCCTGCGCGTCGGTGACCGTGGCCACCACCTCGTAGCGCCCGCTCACCGGCACTGCGAAGACGCAGCGCACCGGCTGCGGCTCGCTCACCCGCGAGCAGCTCCCCGCCGGCTCCTCGGCCTCGCTCCACTGGCCCTGCACCTGGCGCCACACGTGCCGCACCGCGCGCACGTCCAGCGTGCGCCCCGGCACGGGCGCGCCGTCCACGTCCACCGCCACCAGGTCCAGGTCGATGGAATCGCCCACCGACAGCCAGGCGCGCCGGGTCCGCACCCCGGCGTAGACGGCCGACGGGTGCACCAGCAGCCCTGCCGACGCCGACCAGGTCTGCCGGTTGACGTCGGTGACCGTGGCCTCGGCGCGCACGGTGTACGGCCGCGGCGGCTCGGCGCCGGTGAAGGCGATGCGCAGCACGTTCTCGCCCGCGGCGTTGGTGGCGCCGTCGAAGCTCTGCGTGCGCCCGCCCCCGCCGCGGTAGTAGGCGAACCGCATCGGCCCCGCCCCGTCGCCGAAGCTCCACTCGTCCCACCCCGGCGGCGTGTACGAGCCGGGCGTGGCGGTCACGTTCCAGTGCACCGGCGCGGCGGCCAGCGGCCCGCCCGCGAAGTAGGCGGCGCGCACCGTCACCTCGGCGCTCCCGCCCAGGAAGTGCGGCCCGTCCGAGGCGCTGGCGCTCACCGTGTACTCGGGGCGCCGGAACTCCTGCACCGCGTACGAGAGCGAGAAGCTGCGCGCCGCGAGCGACCCTTCCGCGCGCGGCAGGGTGATCTCCACGACCGACCCGCCCAGGTTGGCGCCCGCCGGCACGTCGAAGCGCGCGTCGAAGCCGCCCAGCGCGGTGAGCGCCGCCGTCCCCTGCGCGATGCGGTTGCGGCGCGCGTCGAACGCCGTCCACGCCACGCTGTCCGACGTGCCGGGCTGCAGCAGCCCCAGCCCGCCCGCCTTGGTCCGCTCGATGCGGCGGACCCATCCCTTGAAGCGCACCGTCTCGCCGGGGCGGTACAGGTTGCGGTCGGTGAAGGCGTACCACGCGGCGTTGGGGGCGGGGGTGGTGCGCGCCCACGAGCCGTACTGCTTGGGGAGGATCGCCACGTCGGCGCCGGCGCGGACGACCAGCAGCGCGCGCGAGTCGTCCCACGTGGGCAGCGCCAGCGTGGCCAGCCCCTGCGCGTCGCTGGTGCCCGACGCCGCGGACGAGGCCCCGCGCTCCAGCCGCACCTGCGCGCCCGCCACGGGCGCGCCGTCCACCAGCGAGGTGGCCCAGGCCAGCAGGTCCTGCTGGTCGGAGAACGCGGTCACGCCGATGCGGGTGCCCTGCACCCAGGTGTACACGGCCTGCTCGCGCTCCTCGTCCGAGCTTCCGTCCAGCGCCTCCACGGCGACCACCGCCTGCCCCAGCCCGTCCGTAAGCGCCGGCGACACGTCCACCCGCAGCTCCTGTCCGGCGCCGGCCGGGTCCATCGTGACCACGCGCTCGTGCACGGTGCGCCCGGGGAGCACGGCCGCGGCGGTGCCGTGGCGCTCGAGGGTGTCGAAGCGCGCCCAGTCGCCCACCTCCACCCGCTGGATGCGCAGCCGCAGCCGGGCGTGCCCCACGCTGCGCACGGTGATCGTGGCGTCGCCCACCGGGTCCAGCACCATCATCCCCTCGGGCCCGTCCAGCTGGCCGTACGGCAGCCCCACGTCGAACGTCTGCGCCGCCGCTGTGCCCAGCGCCTGGCTGAACTCGTCGCGCAACGCGGGGCTCAGGCGCACCGTGTAGCGCGTGCGGGGCCGCGTGTCGCCGCCCACGTACACCCCGTTGCCGCTCACGAACACGTTCATGCCGGGGATGGCGGGCTGCACCGTCACCATCGCCGGAGTGAACGCCCGTTCGTCCAGCGTGTTGGTGAACTGGATGCTGAAGCCCTCGCCCGGCCGGCAGCCGCAGTACTTGCCGGCGACGCGCAGCGGGCCGTAGGTGCGGAACTCCCAGAACTGCTCCACGTCGGTCACCCGCGGCCCCTCGGCCGAGGGGGTGCCGGGGCCCACGCTCACCCGCACCTGCGCGTCGCGCGGCAGCGGCGCCACCGTGCGGAACGCCACCGTGCGCCCAGCCGGGTACGAAGCCAGCACCGCGCGCAGGCCGTCCTCCGCCGCCACCTCGGCGGCGGTCGCCAGGCGCACGGGGTGGAGGGCGCCGTTCGCGCGAACGCGGATGCTGCGCAGCACGGCCGCGGGGTCCACCCGCTGGTCGAACGCCACCGCCAGCACCGGCGTGAGCCGCGTGGGCGCGCCCTGCGGCAGGGCGCCCAGCGCGGTCGCGGCGGGTGTGGAAAAGGTCCAGCGGACCGCCTCGGGCAGCGGCGCCCCGGCCGCGCCTCGCGTGCCCGCGGGGATCTCCACCGTGAACGTGGTGGCCATCGGCAGCCGCCCGCGCGGCTCGAACTTGAGCGTGCGCACGTCGATCCACCGCCACCGGCCCGGCGCCGCGGGTGTGATGCGCGCGGGGACCATCTGCGCGGCCACGTCGGCCACGCTCCCCAGCGGCACCATCGGCTGCGAGAAGGTGATGGTCACCTCGGCGCCCACGTCCACGTCGCCCTCGGGCGCGCGGCGGACCACCCCCAGCGGCACCGCCGCGGGCGAGCCCGAGACGGGGCGCCCCACCGCGGCCGAGTCGCGCGCGGGGAAGACCGCGGCCACCACCCGCCCCGCGCGGGGCGGCGGCAGCGTCTGGGCGGGGAAGTGGAACGAGTCGGCGGCGGTCGCCACCGCCCGCAGCGGCGCCAGGCGGGCCAGCAGCCGCTGCGACTCGTCCATCGTGAGCAGCCGGCCGGTGGCGCGCGTGGCATGGGCGGCCACGGCCGAGCTGCCGATCACCTGGTCGAGCCGGAAGCGAAGCCCCGACGAATCGGCGGGGAACACGCCGGGGGTGGACGTGGGCTGCGCGTACAGCGGCTGGATGCGCACCTGCCGCTGCGCCGCGGCGGGGGCGGCGCAGGCCAGCGCGGCCGCGCACATCAGCGCCGCGGCAAGGAGAGAGCGGTGGGGGCTCTTGATCACGTGTCGGTTCGGAGTCGGTCGATGGGGTCGGCGCCGGGAAGCGGTGGCTCCCCGGCGCGGTGGATCTTGCGAGACGGCGGTTCTAGCGCATGCACTTGGACGCGAGGCGCACGGCGATCCCCGAGTACACGTACGACACCATGGGGAGCGCGCTGCGGCTTCCCGTGAACGACCGCTGCTGCGTGAGGCGCGACTGCATCCGGCCATCCACCACCGCGTCGGCGCCGTTCTCGTACGCACGCTCGCGCAGCGCCGCGCGCGACAGCGCCGCCACCCGCGCCACCGCCTCCACCGGGCACCGGGGGAGCGTGCCCGCCCAGTAGATGGGGATGTTGGCCAGGTGCGCGGGAAGCGCCGTGTCGCGCGCGTCCACCCCGCTACCGCGGATGGTGGCGCAGGCGGACAGGGCCGTGGCGAACGCGAGGGTGGCGGCGCGGCGGTGGCGGATCATCGGCGGATCCTCGTTCACGGGGGCGGTTGGACCGGCGGAAGACGGGTCAGCCCAGGAACCGCGCGCGCACCTCGGGCGGCGGCAGCATGCACGCCTCGGCGCGGCCGAACCAGCGGTAGCGGTTGCGGGCCACGAAGTCGTAGACCAGGTCGGCCAGCGGGCGCGGGACGATGGCGAACACGCGCAGCAGCGGCCAGGGCGCGTCCAGCCCGCCGGCCGTCCGCAGCGCCGCGCGCGAGCGGGTGAAGGCGCGCCCGCCCTCCACCAGCACGAAGGTGTCCAGCGCATCGGCCGGCAGCCCGTGCCGCTCCAGCAGCGCGCGGCCCACCTCCGACTGCAGCGCGGCGAAGCGGAAGCGGCCGCGGCGGTCGTGCCTCACCACGAGCTGCACCACCCGGTCGCAGAGGCCGCACTGGCCGTCGTACAGCACCAGCGGCCCCACGCCGCCGCCGATCTCGGTCGCCACGTCAGCGCCCTCTTCGTCTTCGTGTGGACCCGGGGATCACCAAGAGAATGTACGCCTCACGCCGCGGAATGTCCCGCCTTCCGCACATCCCCCGTTCGATCAACGGGCGGCACGGGTGATTCCTGACCGTTCACCGGTTGATCCAACCCACCTTCCCGCAAGGAGATGCGCGAATTCGGCCGAGGCGTTATCTTCCCTGCGGAATCGAGCCATCCCCACGCCGGCACGCACCTCCCGCCGCGATGCGAACCCGCGTTCGCGGCCCGTGGAACTTCGGCGCGGGCGCGACGTATCAGCCCCGTCTTTCCCCAACCATTCAACCGCAAGACCCCAGATGATGCAACGGACCTCCGTTCGCCCCTGGCTGCGCGGCGTGGCCCTGGCCGCGGCGCTCGGCGCCGGCGCCGCCACCACGCTCCCCGCGCAGGTCAAGGCCCTCGGGATCGACACCGCCGGCATGGACCGCAGCGTCCGCCCGCAGGACGACTTCTACCAGTTCGTCAACGGCAACTGGCAGCGCAACACCCAGATCCCCGCCGACCGCAGCGTCTTCGGCTCATTCATCACGTTGGCCGACCGCAGCGACTCGGCGATCCACGCGATCCTCGACGAGGCCGTGGCCGCCCGCGGCGCCGCGCGGGGCTCCGACACCCAGAAGCTGGGCGACCTGTACGCCAGCTACATGGACAGCGCCCGCATCGAGGCCGCCGGCTTCACCCCGATCAAGGCCGACCTCGACCGCATTGCCGCGGTGCGCAGCCGCGACCAGCTCCCCGCGATCTTCGCCTCGTTCGCGCGGATGGGCGTGAGCTCGCCCTTCGGCGTGTTCGTGCGCCAGGACGGCAAGCAGTCCGACCGCTACGCCGTGTACGTGGCCCAGAGCGGGCTGGGGCTTCCCGACCGCGACTACTACTCGTCGCAGGATGCCAAGCTGCAGGCCGCGCGCGCCGCGTACGTGGCCTACCTGACCCGCCTGTTCACCCTGGCCAGCCAGCCCGACCCGGCCGGCTCGGCGCAGCGCGTGCTGGCGCTCGAGACGCAGCTCGCCGCCAAGCAGTGGGACCGGGTGCGCAGCCGCAACCGCGACCTGACCTACAACAAGATGTCGGTCGCCGACCTGCAGAAGCTGACCCCCGGCTACAACTGGGCCGCGTACTTCCAGGGCGCGGGGATCAGCACGCAGGACGTGATCGTGGTGCAGCCCACCTACCTGCCGGGCGCCGACAGCGTGCTGGCCGCCGCGCCGGTGGCCGACGTGAAGGCCTACCTGGCCGCGCGCCTGCTGGACGACGCCGCGAACTACCTGAGCTCGCCGTTCGCCAACGCCAGCTTCGACTTCCGCGGCCGCGCGCTGCAGGGGCTCCCCGAGCAGCGCCCGCGCTGGAAGCGCGGCGTGCAGCTGGTGGAGGGCGGGCTGGGCCAGATGCTGGGCAAGGCCTACGTGCAGCGCAACTTCCCCGCCGAGAACAAGGCGGCGATGCAGCGCCTGGTCACCAACCTGCTGGCCGCCTTCCGCACCGGCATCGACTCGCTGGCGTGGATGAGCCCCGAGACCCGGGCACAGGCCAAGGACAAGCTCGACCACATCACCGTCAAGATCGGCTACCCCGACGTGTGGCAGGACTACTCGGCGCTGAACGTGAGCCGGGGCAGCCTGTACGCCAACGTCCGCGCCATCTCGGAGTACGGCTACAACCGCATGGTCCGCCGCTTGGGCCAGCCGGTGGACCGCACCGAGTGGGGGATGACGCCGCAGACGGTGAACGCGTACTACAACCCGTCCAACAACGAGATCGTCTTCCCGGCCGCCATCCTGCAGCCCCCGTTCTTCAACGCGGAGGCCGACGACGCGGTGAACTACGGCGGCATCGTGGCGGTGATCGGCCACGAGGTGAGCCACGCGTTCGACGACCAGGGGAGCAAGAGCGACGGCGCCGGCAACCTGCGCAACTGGTGGACCCAGGCCGACCAGGACGCCTTCAAGCAGCGCACCGGGATGCTGGGCGCCCAGTACAGCGCCTACTCGCCGCTCGAGGGGATGCACGTCAACGGGCAGCTCACCATGGGCGAGAACATCGGCGACCTGAGCGGCCTGGCGGTGGCCTACCGCGCCTACCGCACGTCGCTGGGCGGCCGCGAGGCCCCGGTGATCGCCGGCTTCACCGGCGACCAGCGCTTCTTCATGGGCTGGGCGCAGGTGTGGCGCACGCTGTTCCGCGACGAGGCGCTGCGCCAGCGCCTGCTCACCGACCCGCACTCGCCGGGCTACTTCCGCGCGAACGGGCCGCTGGTGAACAACGAGGCGTTCTTCCGCGCCTTCGGCGTGAAGGAGGGCGACAAGATGTACCGCCCCACCGACCAGCGCGTGGTCATCTGGTAAGCACCGCGTTCCGCGGATGAAACGACGGCCCGGGCTCCCCGCGAGGAGCCCGGGCCGTCGTCGTTGGCGGACGCGCCGTCCCGCGCGGACGGAGCGGTCATACCGGATCCGGCAATCGACTGTGCATTCGGAAGAACCACCACGGAAGAATGTCACACGGAGGAACGGAGGGAACGGAGGAAAAACAAGCAGTTCTCCGTTTCCTCCGTTCCTCCGTGTGAGCCATTTCGTCTGAGGCCGAATGCACAATCATCCAGCAGAATCGGTATCAGATCAGAGCACCCAGTCGTAGGCATAGTCGGCGGCGCAGCGCACCTCCCAGTCGTGCAGCTGGTGGTACGTCCGCTTCCAGATCCATAGCTTCGGCTTCTTCTTGGGCCACTTCCGCCCGCGTACGTTCTCGTCCTGGAGGTTCGAGATCCCCGTCCCCACCAGCGAGTAGGCCAGGTGGTTGGCGATCGCCAGGACGTCTTCGGCGGGGCGTTCCTGGCAGTCGAGCAACCCGTCCACGTGCGTCTCCGTGGTCTGGATGAACGGGTGGTGCCGGGGATAGTAGGCCAGCGGGCTGAGCGGCGAGAGCGCGGGGAAGGCCAGGACCGGCTGCACCATCCCCGTCGGCGACTTCCAGGGCGAGCAGGCTGCGCTCGCGCGCGGCCCCGGCGTGGACGACCACATCGGCTCGAAGCGCTGCTCGCTGAAGAACCGGTACGCCCGGTGGTTGGCGATCCCCTTGTCGTACACCCGCGGCCAGCTGTACGGCACGTATCCCGCCGGCCACGCCAGGAACGGGGTCGCCCGGCCGCAGCCGCTGTCCATGTTCACCGCGCCATCGTCGAAGCCAGGGCCGAAATACCGCTTGAGCGGAAACTGAGCGTCGTGGTTGCCACCGGCGATCGTGAGCACGGGAACCGGCGTCTGCACCAGCACCGGGCCCCATGCGCCCTGCGCCGCCGCGGGGATCAGGTCGCGCAGCACGCTGTTGAGCAGGGGCGTCAGGTTGTTGGGGCAGGCGCCGTTGCCCAGCAGCGACATGGCCGCGCGGCACAGCGTGGCCGGAGGGCCCTGCCCGGCCGCCAGCGCCACCGCCGCCGTGGCGTACGGTGAGCCCGAGAACGTCCCTCCCAGCGCAACGTGCACCCGCATGTGCGCCGGGATCCAGCCCAGCCCGCCGAACGCCGGGGCCACCGCGACCGGCGCCAGCCCCGCGTGCGCCGCCAGCGACATGGCCACGTCGGTGACCAGCGCGCCGGCCGAATGCGAGATCACCACGCACGAGGGCTGGCAGAAGCCGGCCTTCTGCCGTGGATCGTTGGGGTCGCGCAGCACCACGCCGTTGCCGGTCTGCATGGCGTCGGAAATCTGCGCCAGCACGGTATGGGCGGCGATCTCCACGCGCTGCAGGGGCGACCAGCCCACGAACAGCACGCGGTTCTTGGCGCCGCGCGGGGTCAGAAGCGCCGACACGTGCGTGGTCCAGTAGCCCTGGGCCTGCTGCCTCCAGTACCCGCCCGGCGACAGGAAGTCGGCCGCATCGGCGGGCCACCGGGGCTTCTGCGCACCGCCCACCACCTCGAGCATCGGCTGGGTGATCAGCCCATGGACGTAGATGATGTCGGCGCCGTGGAAGGGCGAGCCGGCGGGGAGCATCCCCGCGCACGGCACCCCACCGCACAGGGAGTCCAGCCGGATGAGCTTCACGGCCGGGAGCCCGGCGACGGCTGGCGAGGGCGGCAGCGCGAGCAGCGTGGGACCCAGCGAGTCGACCAGGGCGGCGGCCGTGGAGTCCTGTACCGCCAGCCCGTCGTTCTTCACGTCGCTCGGCGGCTCCGCACCGCCCAGGGTGGGGCAGTCCAGCGCCAGCCCGGTGCCGTACCACTCGTCGGTCGAGGTATCGAGCCCGGGGTGCTGTGCCTGCAGTCCGCCGCTCTCCGACACCTCGGCCGTCGCCGTGTCGGTGCCGGCGGCGACGATCAGGTTCCCGCGGTCGTCGACCTGGGCGGTCGCGCAGTCGGGGCCGCCCGGCCCCGGGTTCAGCGTCGGGCAGGCGGTGAGGACGAGGAGCGCCCCCACGGCAAGGATGGGGATGATGGGTCGCATGATGACCTGCCGATGAGATGGGGAACCATCGAAGAGGATCGCCGCGGCCGGGGAAGGCGATGCCGCGCGATCCGGCGGGTAGAGGTGGCGGCGCGTGGAAAGCGGCCGCCGGAGAGAAGGATGCCGGCGTTCCGTACGCGTCGGCATCCACAGCAAATGGCATGAAGCGAGCCAATTCTTCTCCCGCGATGGCCGGCGGCGCTCCTGCTGGAGATTCGGACCGCTCCGCCGCGGCCGGCGCACCCGCGGGTGGGGCGGGGCCGGGGCGGACATGGTGCATCTCTGTCGCGCCCGCCCATGCGCCTCCAATCATGCCGCGGCCGCGGTGCGGCCGGCGGACGCCCCTCCCGTCCCGTGAACTTCCGCCTCGCCCGGCGGTATCATCCTGCCCTTTCCCTGGCCTCGTCACACGCCGCCACGAGCCCGTGCGGATTGCGCCCCCGCTCGACGCGGAGCGAGATTTGTCGCCACCCCGTCCCCGACCCCAACCCCCACGCGAGAACCCTTCGATGATGCAACGCATCCACCCCCGCCGGCACTGGCTGCGCGGCGTTGCCCTGGCCGCGGCGCTCGGCGCCGCGGGCACGGCCACGCTCTCCGCGCAGCAGGTCAAGGCGCTCGGCATCGACACCGCCGGCTTCGACCGCAGCGTGCGGCCGCAGGACGACTTCTACCAGTTCGTCAACGGCGGCTGGCTGAAGACCGTGCAGATCCCCGCCGACCGCAGCGGCTGGGGCCTCTCGGCGGTGCTGATCGACCGCAGCGAGGCCGCCGTGCACCAGATCCTGGACGAGGCCACCGCCGCCCGGGGCGCCGCGCCGGGGTCCGACACCCAGAAGCTGGGCGACCTGTACGCCAGCTTCATGGACAGCGCCCGCGTGGAAGCCGCCGGCGTGACCCCGCTGCGCGCCGACCTGGCCCGCATCGCCGCCATCACCGGCCGCGATGGCTACCCCGCCGCCTTCGCCGAGGCGGCGAAGATCGGCGTGTCGAGCCCGTTCGGCGTGGGCGTGCGGCAGGACGGCAAGCAGTCCGACCGCTACGCGCTGTACGTGGGCGCCTCGGGGCTGGGGCTTCCCGACCGCGACTACTACCTCCTCCCCGACGCGCGCCTGCAGACCGCGCGCGACGCCTACGTGCGCTATGTGGAGACGCTGCTGACGCTGGCCGGCCAGCCCGACCCCGCCGGCAGCGCTCGCCGGGTGATGGCGTTTGAGACGCAGCTCGCCACCCGCCAGTGGGACCGGGTGCGCAGCCGCAACCGCGACCTCACCTACAACAAGCTCACCCTCGAGCAGCTGCGGCAGCTGGCCCCCGGCTTCGGCTGGCAGGCCTACCTGCAGGCGGTCGGCGTGAGCCCGGCCGACGTGATCGTCACCACGCCCAGCTACCTGTCGGGGATGGACAGCGTGCTGGCCGCCACCCCGGTGGCCGACGTGAAGGCCTACATGGCGGTGCGCCTGCTCGATTCGTCGGCGCCGTTCCTGAGCAGCGCCTTCGTGGACGCCAACTACCAGTTCCGCGGCCGCGTGCTGAACGGCCAGCCGGCGCAGCGGGTGCGCTGGAAGCGGGGCGTGGGGCTGGTGGAGGGCGGCCTGGGGCAGATGCTGGGCAAGGCCTACGTGGAGCGCAACTTCCCCGCCCAGACCAAGGCGGCGATGGAGCGCCTGGTGGCCAACCTGCTGGCCGCGTTCGGCCAGGGGATCGACCAGCTGGCGTGGATGAGCCCCGAGACCAAGGCGCAGGCGCACGACAAGCTGTCGCACATCACGGTCAAGATCGGCTACCCCGACCAGTGGCAGGACTATTCGGCGCTGCAGCTGCGGCGCGACGACCTGATGGGCAACGTGCGGGCGGTCGCACGCTACGGGTGGAACCGCAACATCACCCGCCTGGGCCGCCCGGTGGACCGTACCGAGTGGGGGATGACGCCGCAGACGGTGAACGCGTACTACAACTCGTCGAACAACGAGATCGTGTTCCCCGCGGCCATCCTGCAGCCCCCCTACTTCGACCCCAACGCCGACGACGCGGTGAACTACGGCGGCATCGTGGCGGTGATCGGCCACGAGGTGAGCCACGCGTTCGACGACCAGGGCCGCAAGAGCGACGGCGCAGGCAACCTGCGCGACTGGTGGACCCCGGCCGACGCGGCCGCCTTCCAGCAGCGCACCGACCTGCTGGCCTCGCAGTACGACGCCTACTCGCCGCTCGAGGGGATGCACGTGAACGGGCGCCTCACCATGGGCGAGAACATCGGCGACCTGAGCGGGCTGGCGGTGGCGTACCGCGCCTACCACAACTCGCTGGGCGGCCGCGAGGCCCCGGTGATCGCCGGCTTCACCGGCGACCAGCGCTTCTTCATGGGCTGGGCCCAGGTGTGGCGCCGCATCTCGCGCGACGAGGCGCTGCGCAACCAGATTCTCACCGATCCCCACTCGCCCGCCCCGTACCGTGGCAACGGGCCGCTGGTGAACAACGAGGCGTTCTACCGCGCCTTCGGCGTGAAGGAGGGCGACAAGATGTACCGCCCCGCCGACCAGCGCGTGGTGATCTGGTAAGCCACCGCTTCGGCAGATGATGAAGACGGCCCGGCCATCGCGGACCCGGGCCGTCTTCTATCACATCCCCGTCGACCCGTAGAGCGCTCTCCCGCCTTCCATCGCTCCTGCCTTCACCTCATACCACGTCGCCGAGTTCCGTTCAGGATTGAGATCCGTAAATCTTCTCACGCAGAGCAGCAGAGTAGCAGAGGAGAGAAGCAGAGAAACTCCGTCGTCATCTGCTTCTCTGGTTTCTGCTTCTCTGCTGCTCTGCGTGAGATTCCTTTGCCGGTGGAACCAGGATGAAACTCGGCAATTCGGTATCAGACGGCCGTGGGTAGATGGGCACGGTGGCGGCGGCCGCGGATTCCCGCCGACATCCGCCCGTGCTCCGCCGAGACTCGGCATCGACGCCAGGCTGGCGACGATACGGAAAACGGCCCCGCCCCGGTCGATCCGGAGCGGGGCCGTTCTGCCTGCTGTCCCCTGTCCCCTATTCCCTATCCCCTGCTTCCCTCGCCGTCCCCAGGTTCCGCCGCAGCAGCGCCTCGGGGTCCGGATCACGGCCCATGAACTCGCGGAACAGCTCGTCGGGGTCGGTGTCGTCGCCGCGCGAAAGGACGGAGGCGACGAAGGCGCGCCCCGCCTCCTCGCTGAACAGCCCCTCGCGCTCGAAGCGCGAGAAGGCGTCGGCGTCGAGCACCTCGCTCCACAGGTAGCTGTAGTACCCGGCCGCGTAGCCGCCCGAGAAGATGTGCGAGAAGCTGGTGATGAAGTGGTCGTTGGCCGACTCGGGGCGGTGCACGAAGCGCCCCAGCACCGCCTTGGCGCGCTCCACCGGGTCTTCGCCCGACGCGGGGTCGTAGCCCACGTGCAGGTCCAGGTCCACGGTGCCGAAGGAGAGCTGCCGCATCTGGAAGTGCGCCGCCATGAAGGTGCGCGCCGCCTGCATCTTGTCGAACAGCTCCCGCGGGATCGGCTCGCCCGTCTGCCAGTGGCGGGCGAACAGGTCCAGCGCGGGGCGCTCCCAGGTCCAGTTCTCCATGATCTGGCTGGGCAGCTCCACCCAGTCCGACGGCACGTGCGTGGCCCCCAGCGACGGCACCTCCACGCGCGAGAGCATGTGGTGCAGCATGTGGCCGAACTCGTGGAACACCGTCTCCACCTCGCGGTGGGTGAGCAGCGCCGGGTGGCCGCCCTCGGGGGGCGACACGTTGGCGGCGATCAGCGCCAGGTGCGGCTCCCACCCGCCCGGCCGCGGGCCGCCCACGACCAGCCCGTTCATCCACGCGCCCCCGCGCTTGCTCTCGCGCGGAAACCAGTCGGTGTAGAAGCGGCCCAGCACCTGCCCCCGCTCGTCCTCCATCTCCCACAGCTGCACCTCGGGGTGCCACACCTCCTCGGGCGGCAGCGCGCGCACCCGCACCCCGAACAGCCGCCGCGCGATCTCGAACATCCCGTCCAGCACCCGGTCGAGCGGGAAGTACGGGCGCAGCGCCTCGGCATCCAGGTCGTAGCGCGCCAGCCGCATCTTCTCCACCGCATAGCTGCTGTCCCACGGCTCCAGCGGGTCGATCCCCAGCTCGTCGCGGGCGAACGCCTCCAGCTCGGCCTTCTCGCGCTCCCAGTAGGGCCGGGTGCGCGCGGCCAGGTCTTCCTCGAACTGCATCGCGCGCCCGCCGCTGCGGGCCATGCTGTCTTCCAGCGCGTAGTCGGCCCAGTCGCGGTAGCCCAGCAGGGCGGCCAGCTCGCGCCGCAGCTCCAGCACGCGGCGGATGATGGGGCGGTTGTCGTGCGGCGGCGCCGACGCGCGGTTCATGTACGCCTGGTGCATGGCGCGGCGCAGGTCGCGGCGCTCGGCGTACTGCATGAACGGCTGCCACGAGGGCTGGTGCAGCGTGAAGCGCCACCCCTCCACCCCCTTCGCCTGCGCGGCGGCCCTGGCCTGCGCGCGCGCCGACTCGGGGAGGCCGGCCAGGTCGGCCTCGTCGGCCAGCACCAGCTCCCACGCGTTGGTGCTGTCGAGCACGTTGTTGGAGAAGCGGGTCTGGATGCGCGACAGCTCGATCCGGATCTCCTCCACCCGCGCCTTGGCTTCGGGCGGCAGGTCGGCGCCCGCGCGGCGGAAGGAGCGCACCGTCTTCTCCAGGTGCCGCGCGCGGACGCCCGAGAGCGCCGCGCCGTCCGGGCTCCCCGCGTAGTCCTTCACCGCGCTCCACAGCCGCGGGTTCAGCGGCAGGCGCGCGTAGTAGGCCGAGAACTCGGGGAGCACCTCCTCGTACGCCGCGCGCAGCTCGGGCGAGCTCATCACCCCCGTCAGGTGCGACACGGGCCGGATCACCCGCCCCAGGCGCTCGCCGATCCGTTCCAGCCGGCCCAGCGTGTTCTCATAGGTGCGCTCGCCCTCGAACGCGATCAGCTCCTCCAGCCCGGCGTCGGCCTCGGCCAGCGCCTGGCGGATCGCGGGCGCCACGTGCGCGGGCGCGATGCGGCCGAAGAGGATGGGAAGCTCGCGCTGGAGGAGCGGGTTGGTCTCGATCAGCTCGTCAGTGGTGACCGTCACCGGCGTTCCTTGCGGATTGTGACTGGATCTGGCGCGGCGGCGCCTCGCGGCCTATCAACCCCGAAGCCGCGGCCAGGGTCCGCGGTCCGGAACTCCCGTGCCACGGCGGGGCGGAGAAGGTGCGCGGACCCCCGCACCCGCGCAACCGGCCGGAACCGCGGATGTCGGACAGGAAACCCGCAGTGACCGTTGCGTGACACGAGCCGTCTGCAGGATGGGGACGAAGCGGAGGCGCTGGACCGGTCGGAAAGAGGAGCGGCGAGGCGCCGAGTTCCGCCTTGCTACCCACGAGCATGGACAAAGATTGCACGATCAGGGAGAGAAGGCACACTCTCGCCTCCTCGCCCCATCGTGACGCGCATCTTTCTCGGTCGTCGTATGTAGATGGGGTGACGCAGGATACGTCACGAGAGGAAGAGATGTTGCGGCCGGGGGGTTCCGGTACCAGACGTTTTGTACCAGATTGACGGATCGCATGGCAGTATGACGCCGCGACGCACATCTCCCGGAACTTTTCGCTTGCGCCCGGTTACTTTCGGCCGTACGCTATCCGGGACATGCGCCGGCCGTCGCCCGCCCGCCTGAACGAAATGCGCACAAAACCACGTATCCGCCCCGCCAACTCACGCTCCGACCGGCGTCAGCGCGTTCCTCCGGCCCTCACGCGCGGCAGCGAGCGCGTGGCAGCGATCTCCATTCTCGACGAGCTCACCAGCGACCTGGGGCTGGTGCTGTGGCGCTCCGCCCGCAACGTGCTGCTGTGGGCCGAGACGCCCCATTCCAGCCGCGGTGAGCTTTTCGCCGGCGAGGCGGGCTCCGGCCGCATCCACCTCCTGGCGCTGGTGAACGCCGAGCCCGAGCTGCGCGCGCCCCTGCTGGTGATCGCCGACCTGCTGGCGCGCCCCGGCACCGCCGACCTCCTGCGCGTGGTGAACGCCTGCCGGCGCATTTCGCTGTGGGCCGAGCAGCGCGGCGCGCTGGCCACCGCCCTCGAGTTCACGCAGGCGGCCGCGCTCGCCTCGCCCGACGCGGCGTCGCTCGCCTTCGCGGTGGGGCGCCTGGCCCGCCGCCTGGCCGACTACGACCGCGCGGAGAGCTGGTACACGCGCGCCGTGGTACAGGCGCGCGAGCACCAGGACTGGCGCTCGTACGCGTCGGCCCTGGCGGGCATCGGAAACCTGCACGTGCAGCGGGGCAACTATCCCGCCGCCAAGCGCACGCACCTGCGCTGCCTGCACGCCGCCACCCGGCACCAGGTGTCGGAGATGGTCGCCGCCGCCTACCACAACCTCTTCGACGTGGAGGTTGAGATGCAGGCCGGGCTGGAGGCCGACGTGCTGGCCGCCCGTGCGCTCGCAGCCTACGGCCAGCCCTCGGAGGGGATGTACCGCCTGGCGTACGACGTCGCCTACCACTGGACGCTGCGGGGCTACTACGCGGGGGCGCTCGGCATCGCGCGCGCGCTGGAGTCGGCGAGCACCGAGCCGGGGTTCGCCCCGCAGCTGCAGGCGGTCATCGCGCGCGCGGCGGCCGGCCTGGGCGACCGCGCCACGTACGAGAGCGCCGCAGCGCGGGTCGACGAGCTGCTGAGCGACCCCTCCATTCCCGGCGACGTGGCCGCCCGTACGCTGCTCGGCCTCGCGCATGCCGCGCTGAACATCGGAGAGCCCCGTTCGGCCGCGGCCTACGCCGACGAAGCGGTCTCCATCGCCCGGAAGCGGTCGGAAGGACGCGTTGCCCTGGAAGCTGAATCGGTTCTGGACGCCGCCCAGCGAAGGATCGACGTCGCCGTCCCGATCCGCACCGCGCTCGACACCCCCGCGCCCTCGCTGGCGAGCGACTTCGTGCGGGCGCTGTCTTGCGCTAGTGGGCCGGCCCTCGTGGCTGCGTGACCGTCCCGATCAGTGGCCGCTCCCCATGGTGCCGCCACCCCGCGTGACGGTGTCCGCCTCCGTCGTCATGGCCCGCGTGGTTGAGCGTGCCTTCGAGGCGGTGGGGCTGTCGGAGCAGGCGGTGATCGAGGCGGCGACGAGAGTTACGAGCACGAAGTAGCGGAGCTTCATCGGAAACTTTCCTGGTCGGTGCTTTGGGGAAACCGCGAGATGTCGCGTCTGCGGCGGAAACTATCCCTTCGCACCGGCGCGGCGTGGGACCTATTTCCCCACATTTCGTTTATTTCCCGCCACGTTGCCTCAACTGCACCACAATTGTGCGGCAGCTATCGCGGTCCAGACATCGTTGTGCACGTTAGCAGCGCTCCCCAATGTCCTTCCAACAGTGTCTCTTCTCGTCCATGGGTCCCGCACGGATCCACCCTCCTCCACCTTCCAATCCCTGAACGGCGGCGAGAGCGACGAACACGCAGTGCTCTGGCGGGCGCTGTGAAAGGCAGGCAGGTTGTCCACCGGTCACTCGCAACCGCTCTCCACCCGTGGTCATCCCGCCGCCATGCCTTCACGCCCCTCAAGCAACCCCGATGTCGCCCTGATCGAGGCGGCGTTCGAGCACAAGCGCCAGGAGCTGGGCGTACGCACCGCGTTCCCCGACGAGGTGCTGAGGGCGGCGGAAGAGGCGGCCCGGCGCGACCCGGCCGCGGCGCCAGCGCGGGTGGACCGCACCGACGTCCCCTTCGTGACGGTGGACCCGCCCGGGAGCCGCGACCTCGACCAGGCGCTGCGGATCGAGCATAGTGGCGACGGTTTCCGCGTGTGGTACGCCATCGCCGACGTGGGCTTCTGGGTGGACCGCGGCGGCCCCATCGAGGCCGAGGCGTGGCTGCGCGGGGTGACCTTCTACGCGCCCGACCGCCGCGAGACGCTCTATCCCCCGGTGTTGAGCGAGGGCGCGGCCAGCCTCCTCCCCGACGCGGTGAAGCCCGCCATCCTCTTCACCTTCGAGCTGGACGCCGGTGCCCGGATCGTGACGCGCACCGTGGAGCGCGCGCTGGTTCGGAGCCGGGCGCAGCTCACCTACCAGCAGGTGCTGGAAGAGGTGGCCGGCGGCGGCAAACGCTTCGCCGGCGAGCCGTGGGCCGACTCGCTCCCCGCGCTCAAGGCGTTCGGCGAGCAGCGGCGGCAGCGCGAGGTGGAGCGGGGCGGCGTGTCGCTGCCCATCCTGGGGCAGCACGTGCAGCGCACCACCGCGGCTCAGCTCGGCTACCAGCTCGAGTACGAGCAGCCCAGCGCGTCGGAAGACTGGAACTCGCACGTGTCGCTGCTCACCGGCCACGCCGCCGCGCTGGAGATGGTGGCCGCGAAGGTCGGCATCCTGCGCGTGCTGCCGCCGGCCGAGGACGAAGCGGTCGCCACCTTCCGCCGCGTGGCGCGCACCCTGGGCTTCGCCTGGCCCCCGGCCATGAGCTATGCCGGGTTCATCCGCTCGCTCGACCCGGCGCAGCCCAACGTGGCGCCGCTGGTGTGGCAGGCCAGGCGCGTGAGCCGCGGCGCCGACTACGTGGCGTTCGACGGCGAGGTGCCGCCCGACCCCGAGCACCACGCCCTGGCCATGCTCTACGCGCACTGCACCGCGCCGCTGCGCCGCCTGGCCGACCGCTACGTGCTGGACCTGGTGGCCGACCTGGACGCCGGCCGCCAGCCCTCGCCCGAGGAGCGCGCCACGCTGCCGAAGGTGGCGAAGGTGATGAACGAGGCGGAGACGCGCGGCGCGAAGCTGGAGCGCGCCGTGGTGGACGTGGCCGAGGCGTGGCTGCTGCGCGAGCGCGTGGGCCAGCGCTTCGGCGCGACCGTGCTGGGGATGCGCGAGGGGAAGGTGGAGGTGCAGATCGAGGATCCGCCCGTGCGCGCCGACGCCAGACGCGGCACCCACGCGCAGTGGCTGGACCTGGGCGAGAAGGTCGATGTCACGCTGTCGGAGGTGAAGGTGGGAGAGGGCAAGATCGCCTTCGAGCTCGCGGACTGACCCGCGTCGCCACCGGTGACAAAAGGGACCGCGTGACGGCGGTCCTTTTTTCATCTATCGATCTCCCCGGATTGTCCGTCGCTCGATCCCGGACGGGCAACGCTGCGGCCGGTGGCGGAATCGAACTCACTCGAAATCTTCACCCGGTGCCCCTCGCCGGCCCGTCCGCGCATCCCCTGAATCTGCTCCCCATGAACATCTACCCAGTCCGACCCGCGGTGCTCGCGGCCCTCCTCGCCGCCCTGGCGCCGCTCTCCATCCATGCGCAGCAGGTGGTGCGCCTTCCCGAGCGCGACCGGCCGCTGGCGGGCCGCGTGGGCACGGTGTTCAGCGTGGGCGCCGTGGAAGGCCAGAGCTGGGAGATGCTGGACAACGCCGAGCAGGCCGTGTTCGACCGTGCCGACAACCTGTACGTGCTGGACCGCGGCAACGCGCGCGTGCTGGTGTTCGACCGAGGCGGGCGCTTCGTGCGGCAGCTGGGGAAGAAGGGCGGCGGCCCGGGCGAGCTGGAGATCCCCGTGGGCGTGGCGGTGCTGGCCGACGGGAACGTGGCCGTGCTCGACGTCGCGCACCGCAACGTCTCGCTCTTTGGCGCGGGCGGGCGGTTCGTGCGCACCGTGCCGTGGGACCCCGGCTGGGGGCTGCCGATGCGGCCCATGATGGCCGACCCCCGCAGCGGGGTGGTGGCCATGCTGCGCCCCGGCCTTTCACCCGAGGCGCTGCGCGGGGGCACGGCCCTGCGGCGCACGCAGGCGCTGAGCCGGGTCACCCTGGCGGGCACCCCCACGGCCACGCGGCTGGTGGAGATCCCCGACCCCACCGTGATCCAGACCAGCGGCAGCAGCTCGGGCGCCACGCGCTCCTTCAACATGCGCATGCTGGGCCCGCCCGAGTTCTCGCCGGTCACGGCGTGGGGCGTGCTGCCCGGCGGCGGCGTGGCGCTCACCCACACGCAGCTCTACACCGTGAAGGTGTTCGACGCCAGCGGCCGGCCCGTGCGCTGGCTGCAGCGCCCCGTGCACGTGCGGCGCCCCACCGAGCGCGACCGGCAGCGCGCCCGCGAAACCCTGCGCGAGCGCATGCAGAGCGGCCGCGGGATGATCACGATGACGCGCGTGCAGGGCTCGGGCGGGGGCGGCGCCGCGCCGCGGGGCGGAGGGAGCGGAGGGGTCCCGCGCGAGCAGATCGAGCAGCGCCTGCGCGAGCTGCAGTTCGCCGACACGGTGCGCACGATCCAGGGGATGACGGTAACGCCCGGCGGCAAGCTGTGGATCGAGCGCACCCCCGGCAACATCGGCGACCCCGGCCCGATCGACATCGTGACGGCGGACGGACGCTACCTGGGCACCGTCACGGGGATCAAGCTCCCCGCCGCCGTCAGCGCCACCGGCCGCGCCGCCTGGCTGGAGCGCGACGACGACGACGTGGAGCACGTCGTCGTCCGCCAGCTCCCGGCGGGGTGGTACTGATACCGACACGAATCGCTGCTGGAGAACGGGAGGATCGGAAAGAACACCCGCAGAGTCAGCGGAGTTGGCAGAGAGATTCATTTTCTCCGCTGACTCCGCTGATTTGCCGAGGCAACTCCCTTCCCGGCTCGGTTCGACCGGCGATGCCCGGCTAAACGATCCGGCCGATCTGGTCGGGCGGGATGCAGGCGCCGCAGGTGCCGTTACAGCTCTCCTGGCAGGTGTTGCAGCTGGCGCAACTCTGGCAGCTACCGTTGCAGCTGGCGCCGCACGTCCACCGGCAGCTGGCGTTGTCGCAGCTGGCCAGCGGCGTGTCCACGCACAACGGGCTGGGGCAGTTGGGATACGAGCCGCACTGCTGGAAGTCGGAGTACGGCTGCACCGTGCCCACCGCAACTTCCTGCCGCCCGTGCACGGTGCCACGCCGCACCACGCCCACGGGCGAGGTGTCGAACGAATCGACCCGCAGGTCTTCGAGGGTGAGCTGGAGCTTGCGCATGAATCAGCCTCCGGGGTGAAGGGAAGGAAGACGCGTGACGGCCGCGACACGGGCCCGCGCGCAGCCAATGTGCCGTCTCCGCGGGATTCGGCATCTCGCACGGCGCATTCGGGCTCAGGATAATGCGAATGCGTGCCGCGCGGAAGAAAAAAGAGGCGCCCCGCAGATGTGGGGCGCCTCGTTCATAATGACCGACGTTACCGTGATCGCTCGCACGGACGGCGATCAGCCCAGCAGCCGCCTTCCGTTCAGGATCTTGAGGAACGAGCGGCCGCGCAGCTCGTCCAGCGTCAGGCCGGTCATCTCCAGCGCCTCCTGCTCGGTGAGGGCGCCGCAGTTGATGCCGCGCAGGAAGTAGTTTAGCAGCCCCTGCCCCGTGGCCGCGTCGTCGAACACGTCGCCCACCAGCGTGGCCTGCGCCGCCTTGTCCACGAAGTTCTTGAGCCGCGCGCCGGCGCTGTCCACGCTCTCCAGGAAGAACGCGAAGACGGCGGCGTAGCGCGTCACCAGCTGCGCGGGGTGCAGGTCCCACCCCTGGTAGAAGCCGTTCACCAGGGAGTGCCGCGCGTCGTCGTAGTGCAGCTTCCAGGCGCGGTGCACGCCGGCGCGGTTCTCGGCCAGCTGTTCGGGGGTGAGCGGCGGCCCGCCCGGCGCGGCGCGGTGCACGGGCACCGGCATCACCGTGGTCGACCCGTCCGACAGCCACACGCCGGTGCCGGCCAGCGACACCTGCATGGCGTGCTTGGCGTAGTCGCACGCCAGGTGGCGCATGTGCTGGTGCGCGGCGGTGATCCCCACCCCCGCCGTGTAGTCGTAGGTGCCGAAGTGCGCGGCGGTGATGCGGCCGCCCCCGGCGCGCACCAGCTCGGGGAGCATGCAGCGCCCGTCCGCGCCGATGATGGCCTGCGGCACCTCCACCATGAGCTCGAGGCGCAGCGCGCCGCCGGGCAGCCCCAGCCGGGGCTCCAGCGCCTCCAGCACCGCGGCGAAGTACTCCACCTGCTCGGGGAGCGCCACCTTGGGCAGCGTCAACACGAAGTTGGGCGGCAGCACGCCGCCCGTCGCCTCCACCAGCGTGGTGAGGAAGAGGTCGAGCGTGCGGATGCTGCGGCCGCGCAGCTCCTCGCTGAGCGTCTTCACGCGGATGCCCAGGAAGGGCGGCAGCGTGCCCTCGGCCAGCCCCTTCGCCACCTCGCGCGCCACCGACTCGGCGTGGCCGTCCTCCTCGGCGTCGGGACGGTTGCCGTAGCCGTCCTCGAAGTCGATGCGGAAGTCTTCCACCGGCTCACGGCCCAGCTTCTCGGCCACGCGGGTATAGACCTTCTCCGCGAACGCCGAGTCGGAAAAGCCCAGCGCCTCGGCCAGGCTGGCCGCGTCGGGGGCGTAGTCGTCCAGCGCGCGGCGGGCAACCTGGCCCAGCTTGCCCGTACTGTCGTGGCGGAAGAGCTGCGCGCCGCCGTAGACGGTGTGCACCGGCTGGCGGGCGCCACCCTCGCCGGGGTAGCGGCGGTTGAAGGCCTCGTTGGCGGCGCGCAGGCGCTCGGCCGGCGCGGCGAGCTCGTCAGGGCGAAGGGACGCGGGCATTCGGAACGGGGTGCAGGGTGAGGGGCTGGGCAGGGCTAGCCGTTGTAGATGGTGCCCTGCGAGGTGCGGTACAGCTCCAGCACGGCGTTGGCCTCGTTGCGCAGCACGCCGTCCACGATCTCGATCCCGCGGGCGCGCAGATAGGCGTGGCTCTCGGGGAAGACGGGGCCCTCGTCGAAGTTCAGCCGGCGCGCATCGTCGCGGTGGGCGCCGCAGACCACGCGGGTGACGCCGCTCCACAGCGTGGCCCCCAGGCACATGGCGCACGGCTCGCAGCTGGTCACCAGCTCGTGCTGGGGGCCGTCGTCCGAGCGCAGCGAGAAGCAGCCGAGCCGGGCCTGCGCCATCATGAACGCCACCATCTCGCCGTGCAGCGTGCAGTTGTTGAGCCGGACCACGCTGTTGACGCCCACGGCCACCAGCTTCCCCGTGCCGCGCTCGAAGATCGCCGCTCCGAACGGGCCGCCGGTGCCCCGCACCACGTTCTGGCGCGAAAGCTCCACGGCCAGGCGCATCTTCTCCTGGTCGGTGGCATAGACGCGGTCGAAGCCGGCCGCGGCTTCGACCCAGTCGGGCAGGCTGACGGTAACGGTGGGCAGGGTCATGACACCGGGGCTGGCACGCGCTGCGTGGCGGTTGTCGTTGCGTACGTTCGTCCATCATCCGGCCCGGCCGCCGGTTCCCTCACCTGGCGTGCTTCCGTCCGGAACCGGCACGATAACGCGGCTGGGGGCGGCGGGCCAGTTGCACCGGAACGCAGCCGGGGAATGACCGCGCGCGCCCAGGTGTCGGCTGGAATGCGCCGCGGCAGGGCGCGGGTGTTCCGAAAGCCCACGTGCCGTGCTATTCTGGTGGCCTAAACGCGCCACTCTCTCGTCGGTGCCACACCCGCGCCCCGCATCCACCTCGCGGAGCGCTCCCTCCGAGGCGGCTCGTCCCGTCCATCGGCCACGACCCTTGATGCCCGAAACCATGCTGCCGCCTCAGGACGGCATGCTGTCGATCTCGGAGGGGATCGACGGCGAAACCGCGCTGCAGGCGCTCCGGCACAGCGAGGCGTATTTCCGTTCGCTGGTAGAGAACGCCCGCGACGTGATCCACGTGATCAACGAGGACCGCACCACTCGCTACATCACCCCCTCGGTGAAGGTCCTGCTGGGGTGGGCGCCCGAGGAGCTGGTGGGGCGGAGCGCGCTGGACATCATCCACCCCGACGACGTTCCCGCCGCCCTGGAGCAGATCCGGCTGGCGCGCGAGACGCCCGGCGCCGGCCGCCCGCTCACCATGCGCGCGCGCCACCGCGACGGCTCGTGGCGCGTGTTCGAGGCGGTGGGACGCAACCTGCTGGACGACCCGGCCGTGCGCGGCATCATCGTCAACTCGCGCGACGTGACCGGCCGCCGCCGGGCCGAGGAGGAGAACCTGCGCCTGGCGGCCTTCGCGCGCGAGAACCCCAACCCGATCTTCGAGTGCGACGGCGAGGCCCGCGTGCTGTGGGCCAACGCCGCCGGCGAGCGCCTGGTGCGCGAGCTGGGGGTGGACGCGCCCGAGTGGCTGCTCCCGCACGACCATGCACGCCTGGTACGCGAGGCGGCGGCCACCGGCAGCGGCGCGCGCGGGCAGGAGGCGCGCGTGGGCGGACGGGTGTTCGCGTGGGCCTACCACCCGCAGGCGGCGCTGGGCACGGTGCACCTCTTCGGCGAGGAGGTTACCGAGCGCAAGCGTGTGGAAGAGCGGCTGATGCACGACGCGCTGCACGACGCGCTGACCGGGCTGCCCAACCGGCACATGTTCATGGAGCGCCTGGGCGAGTGCCTGTTCCGCTTCAATCAGGGCGCCGGCCAGTGCGCGGTGCTGTTCCTGGACCTCGACCGCTTCAAGGTGGTGAACGACTCGCTGGGCCACCACGTGGGCGACGAGCTGCTGGTGGCGGTCGCGCGGCGGCTGCAGGGGAGCGTGCGCGCCTGCGACACCGTGGCCCGCTTCGGAGGCGACGAGTTCGCCATCCTCCTCACCGAGCTGGAGGACGCGAGCATGGCCACGGGGATCGCCACGCGGGTGGCCAACGCCGTGGCCGCGCCGGTGAACCTGAACGGCTACGAGGTGTTCACCTCGGCCAGCATCGGGATCGCGCTGGCCACCTTCGGCTACGACCGGCCCGAGTACCTGCTGCGCAACGCCGACATGGCCATGTACCGCGCCAAGGGAAGCCCCGGCGCGGCGTGGGAGGTGTTCGACCGGGGGATGCACGCGCAGGCGCTGGCCCGCCTGCAGACCGAGACCGACCTGCAGCGCGCGCTGCAGCGCGGCGAGTTCGCGCTGGTGTACCAGCCGATCCTTTCGCTGGGCAGCGGCCGCATCATCGGCGTGGAGGCGCTGTGCCGGTGGCACCACCCCGAGCGGGGCGTGGTGGAGCCGGCCGGCTTCATCCCCACCGCCGAGGAGACGGGGGTGATCGTGCAGCTGGGAGCGTGGGTGCTGCGCGAGGCGTGCCGGCAGGTGGCCGGGTGGCGCGCTGAGCTGGGCGTGCGCATCGCGGTGAGCGTGAACCTTTCCGCGCGCCAGATCGCGCACCCCGGGCTGGTGGACACGGTGCGCGGCGCGCTCGCCGAGAGCGGGCTGAAGCCGCGCCACCTCAAGCTCGAGATCACCGAGAGCGCGCTGCTGGAGAGCGACGCGGCCGAGCCCGTGCTGCGCGAGCTGTGCGAGATGGGGGTCGAGATGCAGATGGATGACTTCGGCACCGGCTACTCGTCGCTCTCCGCGCTGCACCGCCTGCCGATCCGCGCGCTCAAGGTGGACCGGACCTTCGTGGGCCGCATCGGCGAGGGCGGCGGGCCCAGCCAGCTGGTGCGCACCATCGTGCTGATGGCGCGCGGGCTGGGCCTGGCCGTGATCGCCGAGGGGGTGGAGACCGAGGCGCAGATGGCCGAACTGCGCGACTTGGGGTGCGACTACGCGCAGGGCTTCCTGATCGCCCGTCCGCTGGCGCCCGACGCACTCCGCCAACGGCTCGCCGCCGAGCCCGCGGCGTAGCTCCCTTCCGCGCGCCGTCTCCGCCTGCTCGATCGAAGCGCCTCGTCGCAATTTGCGGCGAGGCGCTTCCGCCATCCGTCCGCCGCAGTCCCGTCAACGACCGTGACAGCAAGCATGTCCCGTCACCATCCTCGGTGCCCAATCTGCCGCTACCATCCCCAGTGCCGATCTGCCGCTGATGTCCCTCCTCCAGCCACCGACGTGGCCAGCCACACGGAGCCATGGGGAACACCCCTCCTTGATCCACGCAGTTAAGAGTGCCCGTCCCGCGTGGATGCGAGCAACCGCGCTGGCTTCTTGCGGGAATCGGAAACCCTCTCCTCACAAGCGCTCCTTAACTGCGTCATCAGGTGGCACCGGCGGGGCCACAGATATCCGCGCTTGGGGTAGAGGAAGAAGTCGCGCGATTGGGGGGCTTGGAACGTTCTCGTTTGAGCGGAAGGATGGATTGACCATCAATACAAGGGATATTATATTATCCATTAACCACGTAAAACGCAGATAAGGGATAAAATGTTATCCATTGAACTTCTTTCACCGGCTGAGATCATACAGGGTGTTGCGCACCGTGCGCGGGCGCTCAGGCTTGAGCGCGGGTGGACGCAGGGCGAGCTGGCGCGGCGTGCTGGCGTCGCGCTCCCCACGCTGAAGCGGTTTGAACAGACCGGCCAGATCGCAATGGAGCGGCTGGTGGCGATTGCCGTCGTTCTTGACGCGGTGCAGCCGCTGGGCGAGCTGTTCGCGCCTGCGCCGGCGCGCACGCTGGCAGAGCTGGAGCGCAGGGACGCGGCGCCGAAGCGCGCGCCGCGAAGCCGCCGGAAGGGGCCCGATGCGCAGGGTTGAGGTGCGCCTGGACGACGGCGCGACCGTGACGAAGGTCGGCGTGCTGCTGGCGCGCGAGCGGCGGATCTTCTTCGAGTTCGACGCGGCGTTCGTGGAGCGCGGGCAGGAGATCTCGCCCTTGCGGCTGCCGCTGCGGCCGGGCGTCCAGGAGGGCCCGCCGTCGCCCTTCCGCGGGCTGCACGGGGTGTTCTCGGATTCACTGCCCGACGGTTGGGGGATGATGCTGATGGACCGCGACCTCCGCCAACGCGGCATCGGCCCCGAGACGCTGACGCCCGTGGACCGGCTGGCGTACATCGGCAGCCGGGGGATGGGCGCGCTCACCTATCACCCCACGACGGGTCCCGACGACGCGGGGACGGCCGACGTGGAGCTGGACGAGTTCGCCGCTCAGGCCGAGCGGCTGCTGGAGGGCAACGCCCAGCAGGTGCTTCCCGACCTGCTGCTGGCGGGCGGCTCGCCCGGCGGCGCGCGGCCCAAGGTGGTGGTGGGCTTCCGCGAGAGCGACGGGGCGATGATCTCGGGGAGCGACCGTCTGCCCGACGGCTTCCGCGGCTACATCGTGAAGTTCACCAGCCGCGACGACCCCGCGGACTCGGGCGCGGTGGAGCTCGCCTATTCGCGCATGGCGGTGGCGGCGGCGATCGACGTGCCGGCCGCGCGCCTGTTCACCACGCCGGCCGGCGCGCGGTACTTCGGCGCCGAGCGCTTCGACCGGCCGCCGGGCACGCGGCGGCACGTGCACACGCTGGCCGGGCTGCTGCACACCGACTTCCGCCTTCCCGAGGTGGACTACGAGGCCTACCTCCGCGCCACGCTGTACCTCACCCGCGACCACTCGGCCGTGGTGCAGGGGTTTCGGCGGATGGTGTTCAACGTGCTGGCCAACAACCGCGACGACCACGCGCGGAACTTCGCCTTCCTGATGGAGCCCGACGGCACCTGGCACCACACGCCCGCCTACGACCTCACCTTCAGCCACGGCCCCGGCGGCGAGCACACCATGGCCGTGGCCGGCGAGGGGCGCCAGCCTACCCGGCACCACTTCGGCGAGCTCGCGGCGAAGATGTCGATCGCGCCTGCGCAACGGGACGCCGCGATCGAGCAGGCCGCCGCCGCCGTGTCGCGCTGGACGGAGCTCGCGGCTGAAGCGGACGTGAACCCGGTGCTCGCCATGGAGATCGAGACACGCATCCGGCAGATCTCGGAGAAGGCGCTCGCTCCGCGCGGATAGCACATCATACCGAATCGGCCGATGGATTGTGCATCCATCGTGATCCCGGGACGCCATCGAGATCGCCACTGGAAACTGGTATCACATCCCCCGATCCCCCCGACCGATCTCCCGGCCTTCCGACCTCGACCTCCCCAACCGCACCGCCCCGGAGTCCGTGCCGATCGGCCGACGCCCTGCGGCCGTTCGGGGCATGGCTCGTGCGGCGGGGGGCGATGCAGCCGGACGTAGCGCCGAAGTGCTTTCCTTCATTACGTTTGAGTGGCGGGCACACCGCCCTGCTCCACGTGCCCCCGGCCGTCGTCGTCCTTTCCCTGTGCTCCGCCGTTCCGTGGAGGTGCGCCGTGCGATTCGCGGCATGCCCGTGCGGTTCGCCCCGCGTTCTCCGCCGTTCGCTGCCCCGCCGGGCAGAAAGCGGGCGTCTTCCGCGTTCCTCTGAAATCCGCAGGTCCGTCCTGCATGCGCGCCACTTCGGTGGGTTGATCCCATGACCACGACCCGACTCCTCCTCGCGCTCGCCGCCCTCGCCTGCACCGCGCCCGCGCTCGCCGCGCAGACCGTGCAGGGCCGCTTCGTGGACCCGCGGGGCGAGCCGGTGTCCGGCGGCCGCGCCGTGCTGCGCGACCGCCAGGGGCACGACGTGGCCACCGCCATGACCGACAGCCGGGGCGCCTTCGTGCTTCAGGCGCCCCGCGCCGGGCGGTACTCGCTGAGCGTGGAGCGCATCGGCTACGGGATGTCGCAGGCACCCGCGTTCGAGCTGGGCGCCGGGCAGACGGTGGAGAAGCAGGTGGCGGCCAACCCGCAGCAGGTGGCGCTGCAGGGCCTGGTGGTGCGCGGCCGCTCGCGCTGCACCCCGCGCCCTGGATCGGGCCCCGAGACGGCCACGGTGTGGGAGGAGGCGCGCAAGGCGCTGCGCAGCGCGCGCGAGAACGAGTCCGCCGCCAACCAGTACGGCGTGCGCCGCTTCTGGCGCCAGCTCGACCCCGAGGGCCGCACCATCGTGCGCGATTCCGTCGCCCCCGCCGAGATCACCACCGGCAGCCCGTTCATCTCCGCGCCCGCCGACCGGCTGGCCGAAACGGGGTTCATCGAAAACGCGGGGAACGACCTCCTCTTCCATGCGCCCGACGCCGCCGTGCTCCTGTCGCCCGACTTCCAGAACGGACACTGCTTTGCGCTGCAGGAGGGCGAGAACGGGCTGATCGGCCTGTCGTTCGAGCCGGTGACGGTGGGCGAGAAGAGCGACGTGCTGGGCACCCTGTGGCTCGACCGCGCCTCGGCCGAGCTGCGGCGGGTGGAGTACCGCTACACGCGCGTGCCGGGCCTGCGCGAGCCCAGCGAGGCGGCGTCGGGGCGGATGGACTTCCGGCGGCTTGGCGACGGGCGGTTCATCGTGAGCCGCTGGGCCATCCGCATGCCGGTGATCGTTGCGCAGGCTGTGGCGTCGGTGAACCGCATCCCCGGCGTGGAACGCTCCACCCGCGACCAGAGCCAGCTGCACTACCAGCTGGCCGCCCAGCTGGAGCAGGGCGGCGACGTGCTGGCGGTGACCACCTCGGCCGGCGAACGGGTGGACCTGGCGGGCTCGGGCACCGTGCGCGGCGTGGTGTTCGACAGTACCCGCCTGCAGCCGCTGGTGGGCGCGCGGGTGAGCGTGGGCGGCGCGGGGCACTCGGCCGTGACCGATTCGGCGGGGCGCTACGCCGTGCGCGACGTGCCGGCGGGGAGCTACACGCTGGCCTTCGCGAGCCCGCGGCTCGACTCGCTGCACTTCGTGCCCGCGGAAGTGCCCGTGTCGCTGCGCGAGGGCGAGGCCACCGAGCTGAACCTGTCGGTGCCGCCGCTGGCGGCGGTGTGGGCATCGGCGTGCGCCGACAGCGGGCAGGCGGCCGGGAAGGGCGTGCTGGTGGGGCGCGTGCACGGCGCCGCGGGCGACCCGCAGCCCGGCGCGCGGGTGGCGGTGTCGTGGGCGCAGCCCGGCACGCCGCCGGGCTCGGCGGCGCTGGTGACCGACGCGCAGGGCGTCTTCCGCCTGTGCTCGGCGCCCGCGGGCCCGGCGCTCACCGTGCGGGTGAACGCGCCGCAGGCCACGCTCACCGTGGCCAACCTGCGCGTGTCGGCGGGGCACGCGCTGCGGCAGGACGTGGGGCTTCCCGCCGCGGCCGACGGCGAGCGCGCGGGCTCGCCGTCGGCGCAGGCGACGCTGTCGGGGGTGGTGCGCGGCGCTTCGGGGCAGCCGCTGGCGGGCGCCACCGTGCGCTTCGCCGAGCTCACGCCGGTGACCACCGACGGGCAGGGGCGCTTCCGCATGCGGGCGCTGCCCCCGCGCGAGTACCTGGTGCAGGTGACGCACGCCGAGCTGGGGACGCGCTCGGTGCGCGTGGCGCTGACGGCCGACGCGGGCGAGGTGGAGCTGCGCCCGGGGAGCGGCGAGAGCGGCGCGCTGGTGGCGTCGGTGCAGCGCGTGGTGCGGCTGGCGGCGCTGCAGGCGCAGGCGCGCAGCGCCAAGCTCGACATCTCGGGCTTCTACGACCGCCAGCGCAGCGGGATGGGGCTGTTCCTGGACGAAGCGCGGCTGGGGCGCAACCCCGCGGGGCGGCTCACCGACGTGCTGCGCAGCGTGCCGGGGATCCGCGTGGTGCGGTGGGTGCCCAAGGACACGCTGAACGCCGTGCAGCGCAGCATGGGCCGCAGCGGCACCGACATCGACGAGCAGTACCGCATCGCCAGCTCGCGCGGGAGCACGGCGGTGATGAACGGCCAGGGCCCGTGCTGGATGGACGTGTACCTGGACGGCGTGCAGGTGCAGAACTGGAACCCCACGATGTCGGAGAACCTGGACTCGTTCCCGCTTTCGCACGTGCAGGCCGTGGAGGTGTACCGTGGCCCCGCCGAGACCCCCGCGCAGTACCGGCAGGCGTGGTCCGCGTGCGGCGTCGTCCTCCTCTGGACCAAGAGTTAGCGTCCCCGCGGCGCGAGGCGCGCTTCCGTCACCTCCGGCCTCCGCCGACGACCTCGGCGTGACGTCCAAAGACATAAAGGCTCACGCAGAGCAGCAGAGGAGCAGAGAATCCATGTCGATCTCTGCTCCTCTGCTGCTCTGCGTGAGCTATCTGCAGGCTTTCCGATCCAGGGGGAATCTCTCTTCCCTCGCTGATCGTTTCCGTGCCCGAGATCATCCCCGCGCGCCCGGTGATCGAGCGATAGATTCCCCAGCGTCGCGGGAAGCGGCGTGATCGGAAGGTGGGCGCTCGAGGGGATGGCCGTTTTGTGGCGCACACCCGGCCGGCCGTCACACCCGGGCCCCTCCGCGCGTATATATCGTTCCGCAGCCAACCTCCTCAGCCCGACCGATGCCGAAGGCTTCCTCCTCGCTCGTCCTGGTCGCTTCGCTCGCCTTCGCACCCGCACTGGCCGCGCAGACGGTGCAGGGCGCGTTCGTCGATCCCTCGGGCGCGCCGGTGGCCGGGGCGCGCGCGGTGCTGCGCGACGCGGCCGGCCGCGAGGTGGCCGCCGCGGGTACGGGCGCCGATGGGACCTTCGTGATCCGCGCGCCCGCGGCGGGAACGTACGTGCTGCGCTTCGAGCGGATCGGCTACGGACCCACCGAGTCGGAGCCGATCGCGCTGGCCGCCGGCGAGACGGTGCAGCGGCGCATCGCCGCCAACCCGCGGCGCATCGTTCTGGAGGGGATCGTGGCGCAGAGCCGCTCGCGCTGCACGCCGCGCCCCGGCTCGGGCCCGGAGACGGCCACCGTGTGGGGCGAAGCGCGCAAGGTTCTGGGCAGCGCGCGGGAAAGCGGCGAAAGCGGCGGCTACCGCTACACCGTGCGCCGCTTCACGCGGCAGCTCGACGCGCCGGGCCAGACGATCCTGAGCGACTCGGCGGCCACGGCCCGGGTCACGTCGGGCACGCCCTTCCTGGCGGTGCCGCTGGAGCGGCTGGCGCGCAACGGCTACGTGGAGACACCCGGGCGGGACCTGCTCTTCCACGCCCCCGACGCCCGCGTGCTGCTGTCGGACCAGTTCCAGGAGCGGCACTGCTTCGCGCTGGTGGAGGGCGGGAACGGGCTGATCGGCCTCTCGTTCGAGCCGGTGTCGGCCGAGAAGCCCGACGTGCGCGGCACGCTCTGGCTCGACCGCGCCACCGCCGAGCTGCGCCGGCTGGAGTACGCCTACACCCGGGTGCCGGGGCTGGGCCCCGAGGGGAACGTGGCGGGCGGGTGGATGGAGTTCAGCCGCCTTCCCGACGGGCGCTGGATCGTGGGCCGGTGGGCCATCCGCATGCCCGTGGTGGAGGCCACGCGCCTGCAGACGGTGAACCGGCGCGAGCTGGTGATCCAGACCACGCTGAGCCGCCACCCGGCCGGCATCCGCGAGGAGGGCGGCGAGGTGCTCTCGGCCGCGCGCGAGGGCGAGGCCGAGGTGGCGATCTCCACCTTCGACGGCGCGATCGCGGGGACGGTGACCGACAGCACCACGCTGCGGCCGCTGGCCGGCGCGCGCGTCCTCGCCGCCGGGCACGGGGCCGTGGCCGACTCGCTGGGCCGCTTCTCCATCACCGGCCTGGCCGCGGGCGACTACGAGCTCACCTTCCGCGCGCCGCGACTCGACTCGCTGCGCTTCACGCCCGCGCCGGTGCGCGTGACCGTGCGCCCGGGCGCGACGGCCCAGCAGGCGCTCGCCGTTCCGCCGGCCGAGGTGGTGTGGGGGGCCGCGTGCCGCGACCTGGCGCCGGGAACGGGGGTGCTGGCGGGGGTCGTGCGCGGCGCCGCTGGCGAGCCGGCGGGCGACGCGCGGGTCACCGTGGCGTGGAGCGGCCCGCAGCCGGGGAGCACCGGCACCGTGGCCGACCCGGCGGGCGTGTACCTGGTGTGCGGCGCGCCTGCGGGGGTGCCGCTCACCCTGCGCGTGGCCACGCTCGACGCCGGCGTCAGCATCACCGGCGTGCGGGTGGCGGAGGGGCGGCCGCACAGGGCCGACGTGGCGCTCCCCGCGCGACGCGTGGCGCCGACGGCCGCCGCCCGGTCGTCCGCCGCGTTCGGCGGGATTACCGGCGTGGTGCGCGACGCGGCGGGCGGGGTGCTGGCCTCCGCTTCGGTGCGGGTGGACGACCGGCCGGCCGTGGTCACCGACGCCCGCGGGCGGTTCCAGGCACGCAGGGTGGCCGCCGGCGCGCACCGCATCACCGTCTCCCACCCCGCCGTGGGCAGCCGCACGGTGGAGGTGCCGCTCCCCGCCGAGGCCGTGGAGGTGGAGCTGCGCGCCGGGGCCGACGGCGCGACGCTGGCCGCGGGGGTGCAGCGCGTGGTGCAGCTCGCGGGGATCGGCGCGCGGGCGCGCCCGCGCAGCCCGGGGCTGAACCTGCAGGGCTTCTACGAGCGCCAGCGGGCGGGGGTCGGCGTCTTCCTCACCGACCAGCAGCTCCAGGCCAACCCGGCGGGGCGGCTTTCCAACGTGCTGCGGATGGTGCCCGGCGTGCGCGTGGTGCAGCAGGGCGAGACTCCCCCGGTCACCTTCGCGTTCGGCAGCCGCGGGGTGACGGGGATCGGACAGGTGGGCGCGTGCTGGATGGACGTGTACCTCGACGGCGTGCTGGTGGCGGGGCGGATGCTCGGCGCGCAGGGGTCCATGAGCCTGGACGAGATGCCCCTGAACCAGGTGGAAGGGGTGGAGGTGTTCCGCGGCCCCTCCGAGATCCCGCCGATGTACCGGGGCAGCACGTCGTCGTGCGGCGTGATCCTGATGTGGACACGGCGCCGGTAGATGCGCATCCCTCCCGGCCTTCCGCGCCCGCGACGCGTCCGGCGCCGTCGGCAGACGGACACATCGTGCCGCTTCTTCCGCGGCCCGCTTCGTCTTTCCATCTCCCGCCGCCGATGAGGATGCCTTCCGTCGCGCTCGCGCTCGCGGTCATCGCGCTGTCCGCCGCACGCCTCGCCGCGCAGACGGTGGAGGGCGCGTTCGTGGATCCGGCGGGGGAGCCGGTGGCCGGCGCGCGCGCGGCGCTGCGCGACCCGGCGGGGCGCGAGATCGCGGCGACCAGCACGGGGCGCGACGGCGGCTTCGTGCTGCGCGCGCCCGCGGGGGGAACGTTCGTCCTGCGCGTGGAGCGCATCGGCTATGGGGCGACCGAGTCGGCGCCGTTCACCCTGGCCGACGGCCAGGCGGTGCAGCGCCGCGTGACGGCGAACGCCGAGCGGATCGCGCTGGAAGGGATCGTGGTGCAGTCGCGTTCGCGCTGCACGCCGCGCCCCGGCTCGGGGCCGCAGACGGCGACGGTGTGGGGCGAAGCGCGCAAGGTGCTGGGGAGCGCGCGGGAAAGCGCCGAGAGCGAGGACTACCGCTACGCCGTGCGGCGCTTCTGGCGCCAGCTCGACGCGCCGGGCACCACCATCCTGCACGACTCGGCCGCCACCGCCGAGCTGGCGAGCGGCACGCCGTTCATGGCCGTGCCGCTCGACCGTCTGGCGCGCGAGGGCTACGTGGAGGCGTATGGAGACGACTTCCTCTTCCATGCGCCCGACGCGCGCGTGCTCCTTTCGGACGAGTTCCAGGAGCGCCACTGCTTCGCGCTGGAGCAGGGTGAGGGCGGTCTGATCGGGCTGTCGTTCGAGCCGGTGTCGGGCGCGCGGCCCGACGTGCGCGGCACCCTGTGGCTCGACCGGGCGACCGCCGAGCTGCGGCGCCTGGAGTACCGCTACACCGGGGTGCCTGGGCTGCGCCGCGAGGCCGACGCGGCGGGCGGGCGGATGGAGTTCACGCGCCTCCCTGACGGCCGGTGGATCGTGGGGCGGTGGAGCATCCGCATGCCCATCGTCACCGCTACGCGCGTGCAGGGGAGCATGCCCTTCTCCGACCCCAGCCTGCGCGACCAGAATGCGCTGCACTTCCGCCTGGCCGGCATCCGCGAGGAAGGCGGCGAGGTGCTTTCCGCCGCGCCCGCGGGCGGGGCCGCGGTGGTGGAGATGGCGGCTGCCGCCGGCTCCATCGCGGGCACGGTGTTCGACAGCACCACCGCGCGCCCCCTGGCCGGCGCGCGCGTCCTGGCCGCGGGGCACGAGGCGGTGGCCGACTCGCTGGGCCGCTTCTCCATCTCCGACCTGCCGGCGGGCGACTACGAGCTGAGCTTCACCACGCTGGCGCTGGGCGCGCTCCGCTTCACCCCGTCCCCCGTCCGCGTCACGGTGCGCGAAGGTGCGGTGACGGAGCAGGCGCTGGCCGTGCCCCCGCTCGCCGCCGTCTGGGGATCGCGGTGCGTTGGAGCGGCGGCGTCCACCGGCGCGCTGGTTGGGACCGTGCGCGGGGCCACGGGGCAGCCGTCGCCCGGCGCCCGCGTGACGGTGTCGTGGGCCGGCGCGCCGGCCGGGAGCACGGCGGCGGTGGCCGATTCGCAGGGCGTCTACCGTGTGTGCGACGCGCCGGCCGGCGTGCCGCTGACGGTGCGGCTGGCCATGGACGGGGCCGAGGTGAGCGTGTCGGACGTGCGCGTGGCCGCCGGCCGCCCGCGGCGCGAGGACCTGGCGCTCCCCGCGCCCCGCGCCGCCGCCGCGCGGGCACCGGCCTCCGCGGCGGCAGGGATCTCGGGCGTGGCGCGCGGCGCGGATGGACGGCCGCTGGCGGGCGCCACGGTGCGCCTGGACGCGCTGGCGGCGGTGCAGACCGACGCGCAGGGGCGCTTCCGCCTCCGCTCCGCGGCCGCCGGCGAGCACCGCGTGTCGCTGGCCCACCCGGCCATCGGCAGCCGCGCGGTGGCGGTGCGGCTGCCGGGCGACGCGGCCGAGCTGGAGCTGCGCGCCGGCGCGGGCGCGGCGCTGGCGGCATCGGTGCAGCGGGTGGTGCAGCTCGCGGCGATCGGCGCGCGGGCGCAGGCGCGGCGCGCCGGGCTCGACGCGCAGGGCTTCTACGACCGGCAGAAGACGGGGATCGGCGTGTTCCTCACCGACGAGCGGCTGCAGCGCGTGACCGGCGGACAGCTCTCCAACGTGCTGCGCACCGTGCCAGGGGTGCGCGTGTCGGTGACCGGCGGCCCGCAGCGCAAGGCGTTCGCGATGGGGAGCCGTGGCACCACCGGCATCTCCATCGCCAACGCGTGCTGGATGGACGTGTATCTGGACGGCGCCCTGGTGGCCGGGGTGGACCTGGGCGAGACCGGCTCGATGAGCCTGGACGACCTCCCCCTGGCCCAGGCCGAGGCGGTGGAGGTGTATCGCGGCGCCTCCGAGATCCCCTCGGCGTACCGCGGCAGCACCTCCGCCTGCGGCGTGATCCTGATCTGGACCCGCCGGTGAGTGGCGATTCGCCCGCCCTCCGCGGGCTGCGGTCGAGTTCCGTCGCGGGCCGTCGCCGACTGGAGGCTGCCGACGTCGATCGTGGCGACGGCCCTGGCGGCCTCACCTCGCCCCGGACAATGACGCGGTACGTCCCCGGCTCGGCCTTGCGCGCCCTCGCCCTCCGCGCGGCGGCGCGCGCCCCCGTGGATGCGCCGGTATCCGCACCGTTCGTATTTCCCCGCTGCCCGGCCGCTTCGCTGGTCTGGAGGGTGGGCGCCGTGGTCGTTCGTTCCCCTGTTCCTCCCTGCCGTGGCACGCCCATGAGATCGACCCCGTTGTACCTCGCCCTGCTCGCGTCCGCGCTGTTCGCGGGCGCCGCCGCCGCCCAGACGGTGGAGGGCTCGTTCGTGGACCCCGCCTCGGGCGAGCCGATCGCCGGCGCGCGGGCCGTGCTGCGCAATGCCGAGGGGCGCGAGGCCGCCGCGGCCATGACGCGCGTGGACGGCACCTTCGCGCTGCGGGCCCCGGGCGCGGGGCGCTACACGCTGCAGGTGGAGCGGATCGGCTACGCGCTGACCCGCAGCGACCCCTTCCAGCTGGACGCCGGCGAGACGGTGCGGCGCCGGGTGGCCGCCAACGCGCAGCGGATCGCGCTGGCGGGGATCGTGGTGCAGGGCCGCGCGCGCTGCACGCCGCGCGCGGGGAGCGGCCCCGAGACGGCCACGGTGTGGGAGGAGGCACGCAAGGCGCTGGGGAGCGCCCGGGAAAGCAACGAGCACGCCTACCGCTACTCCGTGCGCCGCTTCTGGCGCAAGCTCGACCCCGCCGGGAGCATCCTGCAGGACTCGGTGGCCCCCTCCGACATCTCCACCGGCAGCCCGTTCGTGGCCGTGCCGCTGGAGAAGCTGGCCGCGGTGGGGTACGTGGAGGCCGACTCGGCCGAGCTGCTCTTCCACGCCCCCGACGCCCGGGTGCTCCTGTCGGAAGAATTCCAGGAGTCGCACTGCTTCGCGCTCAAGGAGGCGCCGGGTGACGAGCCCGGGCTGATCGGGCTGTCGTTCGAGCCCGTACGGCAGGGCGACCTGTCCGACGTGCGCGGCACGCTGTGGGTGGAGCGCGCCACCTCCGAGCTGAAGCGGCTGGAATACCAGTACACCAAGGTGCCGGGGGTGCGCGGCACCTCGTCGTCGGCTGCGGGGCGGATGGAGTTCCGGCGGCTGGACGACGGGCGCTGGGTGGTGAGCCGCTGGAACATCCGCATGCCCACCGTCACCGCCGAGGTGGTGCAGCCCACCGCGCGCATCCCCGGCGCGCCGGGCACGGTGGAGAACCAGATGCGCTACAAGCTCACCGGCCTGCGCGAGGAGGGCGGCGACGTGCTGACGGTGGTCACGCCCACGGGGTCGCGGGTGTCGCTCAGCGGCTCGTCCACCATGCGCGGGCTGGTGTTCGACAGCACCACGGCGCGCCCGCTGGCAGGCGCCAGGGTGAGCGTGGGCGGCCCCGGGCACTCGGCCGTCACCGACTCGGCCGGGCGCTTCGAGATCCGCGACATCCCGCCGGGCGACTACCAGGTGACCTTCGCCAGCCCCCGCGTGCAGGCGCTGGGGTGGCGGCCGAAGGCTACGGGCGTGTCGCTGCGCGAGGGCGCCACGCTGGAGCAGACGCTGGCCGTGCCCTCGCTGGCCACGGTGTGGGCGTCGGCGTGCGCCGAGGCGGAGCGGACGACCGGCACCGGGGTGCTGGTGGGCGCGGTGCGCGGCGCGGGGGGCGAGCCGCAGCCGGGCGCCCGCGTGACCATCGCGTGGGGCGGCGGCACCGCCGAGCGGGTGCAGGTGACGGCCGACTCGGCGGGCGTCTACCGCGCCTGCGCCGCGCCGGCCAACGCCGCGCTCACCATCCGCGCCGAAACGCCGGCGGCCGCGCTCACGCTGTCGCAGGTGCGCCTGGCGTCGGGTGCGGCGCTGCAGCAGGACGTGTCCATGCCCGCCGCGTCGACGGCCACCGCACGCTCGGCCTCGACGGGCCCGGCGGCGGCCGGCGCGCTGGCAGGGGTGGTGCGCGCGGTGGACGGGCGCGCGGTGGCGGGCGCCACGGTGCGCTTCGGCGCGCTGGCGGCGGTCACCACCGACGCGCAGGGGCGCTTCCGCCTGCGCGGTGTGTCGCCGGGCGAATACGAGGTGACGGTGGCGCACGCGTCGCTGGGCTCGCGCTCGGTGCGGCTGGCGGTGCCGGCCAACGTGAGCGACGTGGAGCTGCGCGCGGGGGGCGGCGCGGGAAGCCTGGCGGCCTCGATGCAGCGGGTGGTGCAGCTCGCCGGGATCCAGGCGCAGGCGCGGCGCCCCGGGCTCGACATCGCCGGCTTCTACGAGCGCCAGCACCGCGGTATCGGCCACTTCCTCACCGAGCGCGAGCTGGCGCGGCCGGGGAGCAGGCTTAGCTCGGTGCTGCGCAGCGTGCCCGGGGTGCGGGTGGTGCGCTACTCGCCCAAGCAGGGCGGCAGGGGCGGAGGCGGCAGCCGCTCGGGGATGGACCTCGACGAGCAGTACCGCATCGCCAGCATGCGCGGGTACTCCACCGGGGTGGATTCGAACGGCGACAGCTCGCTGCAGTACTGCTACATGGACGTGTACGTGGATGGCAGCCAGGTGGCGTTCTCCGACCCCGAGCGCTCGCAAAACATCGACGCGTTCGCGCTGACCGACCTGGACGGGGTAGAGATCTACGCGGGCCCCTCCGAGACGCCGCCCGAGTACCGCGGCCGCTGGACCGGGTGCGGCGTGGTGCTCATCTGGAGCAAGAAGTAGCACAATCCACGACTCGGCACGAAAGCCCCGCAACCACTCGCGGGGCTTTCGCGTTTCGCATCCTATCTCTCATCGGAAACGATCGACACTAGCCCGTACGTGTCCAGCGACTTTCCCTCGGACCCGGTCATCGTCAACAGCGTGGATCAGGGGAAGCCCACGTCCGCGAAGAATTCTCCATGGGTGTCCACTTTCAAAAAAATTGATCCACAGCGCACGCCGAGGCTGCGGCACCGCGGGGCGGGCGCTGGAGTGGTGGAGGCCACGTGTCTGCCGTCACGGAGAAATTTGCGCGGGGTGAACGCCTGCGACCATCGCGGAACGGAGCCTGCAAAGTCCCCGCGCCTCTCAGGTCACCGTATTCACGAAACTGCGGGCGGAGGATGGGATGACGGGACACGCGGGAGGGAGCCGGACGGCCTTGCTGGCGGCGGTGCTCACGCTGGCGGGCGCCACGGGCGCGGCCGCGCAGAACATGAGCGACGCGGCGATCCTGGGCCGCATGGCCGCCGCCGACCAGGGCGAGATCATGCAGGCGCAGGTGGTGGTGCAGAGCGCGCAGAGCGATGCCGCGCGCTCGTACGCCGAGATGATCGTGCGCGACCACACCAGCCACCTGCAGCAGGTGCAGACGACGGCGCAGGCCGCGGGGGTGGCACCCGACACCAGTGCCGCGCGCGACCTGGCCGCGCACGCCATGCAGGCCACGCAGATGCTGCAGAGCGCCAGCGGCGCCGAGGTAGACCGCATGTTCGCCGCGAACATGGTGCAGGATCACCAGATGGTGATCGGCGAGGTGCAGCGCGCCATCCCCGCCGCGCAGAACGCGCAGGTGCGTACGCTGCTGCAGAACACCCTCCCCGTGCTGCGCACCCACCTGCGGGGCGCGCAGGCGCTGACCCGCACCGTGGGTGGCAACAGCGGCAGCCGCCACAGCATGGACGTCCACAAGGACACCGGCATGTAGCCACGGAAGATGGAGAGCGAACGGCGGCCCGAATCGGCCCCGATCGCCTCTCCACGGACGCGCAAGCGGGGGCGGCAGATCCATCTGCCGCCCCCGCTTGCTGTTGAAAACGCTTGGATACGATCGACGTCCGACCTGGGCACTGGGCACTGGGCACTGGGCACTCAGCACTCAGCACTCCCATACTTCAGTATCGCGTCTCGATCCCGTGTACCACGCGGAACGTGTCGCGGGCGATCAGCAGCTCCTCGTCCGTGGGGATCACCCACACTTCGGGACGCGAGCCCTCGACGCTGATGCGGCCCTCGCGGCCGCCAACGGTCGCGTCGTTGGCGGCCGCGTCCAGGCGCAGGCCCAGGAACTCGAGCCCCTCGCAGATCTTCGCGCGCACCACCGCTGCGTTCTCGCCCACCCCGCCGGCGAAGCAGATGGCGTCGGCGCCGCCCAGCGCTGCCAGGTAGCTCCCCACGTACTTGCGCGCGCGGTAGGCGTACAGGTCGATGGCCAGGCGCGCACGGCGGTCGTCGTGCTCGTCGGCCTCGGCCAGAAGCTCGCGCATGTCGTGGGTGAGGCCCGAGATGCCCAGCAGGCCGCTCTGCTTGTTCAGCAGCAGCTCCACGTCGTGCGGCGAAAGGCCTTCCTTCTGCGCCACGTAGTCGAGCACGGCGGGGTCCACGTCGCCCGAGCGGGTGCCCATCACCAGCCCTTCCAGCGGCGTGAAGCCCATCGACGTGTCCACCGAGTCGCCCCCCGCGATGGCGCACGCCGAGCAGCCGTTGCCCAGGTGCAGCGTGACGATCTTCGTCTCCTCGCGCGAGCGGCCGGTGAGCTGGCGGTAGCGGTAGCTCACGTAGCGGTGCGAGGTGCCGTGGAAGCCGTAGCGGCGGATGCGGTAGCGGCGGTACAGCGAGTAGGGGATGGCGTAGAGGAAGGCGCGCTCGGGGAGCGTGTGGTGGAAGGCGGTGTCGAACACCGCCACCTGCGGCACGCCCGGGCCCAGCACGGCACGCACCGCCTGGATCCCCTTGAGGTTGGCCGGGTTGTGCAGCGGCGCCAGGTCGATGGTGTCCTCGATCCCGCGGAGCACCGCGTCGTCCACCGCCACCGAGTGCACGAAGCGCTCGCCGCCGTGCGCCACGCGGTGCCCCGTCGCGCCGATCTCGGCCAGGCTCGACATGGGCACCCCCGACGCGTCGTCGGCCATCCACGCCAGCAGGTGGTCCACGGCGGCGCGGTGGTCGCGCATGGCGTTCTGCCCCGTGACCGGCTCCCGGCCACTGGCGCGGTACGTCCACACCGCCTCGCCGCCGATGCGCTCGATCTGCCCGCGCGCCAGCCGCCGGTCGTCGCCGGCGCCGATACGTTGCTCGTCGGTGTCCACCAGCTGGAACTTGAGGGTGGACGAGCCGACGTTGAGGACCAGGATGTTCACGTGAAACGCGCCCGGGCTGCTGCTCTGGTGCATGGCCGACGATCGGCGCGGTGCAGAGTAGCAGCCCGGGCGCGGGCCGGCCAGCGGTGGGGCGATGGCGCTAGCGCTGGCCCATGCCGAGGTGCGGGCCGTCGGCCAGCTGCCAGCGCAGGTCGGCCACCAGCACGCCGCGGCTCTCGCCGGCGGCCGTGGCCCGGCTGCCGAAGCCGGTGGAGATCCACAGGTTGTCGGCCGCGCGGAACTCCAGGCCGCCCGTCCACTCGGCGCGCGCGCTGGTCTCGCCCGTGCGGTTGCCGCCCGCCACCTCCACGTAGGCGTTCATCACCGCCGAGCCGTAGAGCGCCCGTCCTCCGTAGGCCAGCCCGTCGTCCTGCTCTCCCGCGTGGGCGTTGTAGCGCACCTGGCCGATGGCCTGGCCGCCGCGCCCCAGGGGCACCGCGCCCGTGGCCCACGCCGCCCACCCCTGCCACTGCGCCGCGCCCAGCACCGACCGGTCGAAGCGCCACCCCCCCGCCGAGGCGGCGGCCAGGCTGGCGTCGTTCCAGTGGCCCCGGTCGCCCAGCCACTGGCGGCGCAGCGCCTGTGTCTGCTCGCGGCTGCACGCCTCGGCCTGCGCCATGGCCGCGTCGGTGGGCTGGTCGGGGAGACAGGTGCGCAGCCGGCGGCGAAGCTCGTTCGTGAACCCGGTGTCGGCCATCGGGTCGCTGTGGTCCACCAGCGTGATCCGCACGCCCACGGCCAGGTCGGTGGCCGCCGTGTCGGCCGCGGCGCGCACGGTGGCCAGCGAAAGCTGCGTGTTGGCCAGCACGTACTTCGCGCGGCTGCGCTGGTACTCGGAAAGCGGGATGCTCACGCTGGGGATGAACGACCAGGGCGCCATGTCCATCGCCACGCCCTGCTGGAGCTGGCCCGTGAGCGGCGACACCCCGTTCAGCACGTTGGCCGCCAGGGCGCGCGCCGTGGCGGGCCGCGACACCTGGGCGGGCGTGGCGTTCAGGAAGGTGAAGGCGGGCGACTCGGGAACGGCGTACGGCTTCTGCGCCGCGGCCGGCGCGGCCAGCAGCAGCGCGCCGGCGAACCAGGCGGCGCGGCGCACGGGCGTCACGGCTCCACCTCGCCGCCCGCGCTGGCCGTGCCGTCGCCGTCGGTGGTGCCGGTGAGCAGCAGCGGCGGCTTCACCGGCGCTCCCCCCTGCGCCACCACCACCTCGATCCGGTAGGCCGTCTGGGGGTTCCCCGAGATCAGCGCGAAGAAGCGCAGCACGCTGCCCCGGGGAAGCGGCACCACGGCATAGGTGGACGGGTTGGGCGACTGGTCGTCACCCGTGGCGAACGCCGTCCAGTCGCTCTCGTCGGGCCGCCGGAACCACAGGCGGTACGCCACCACCTGCGGCGAGTCGATGCGGACGGTGACCGCCAGCGGCCGGGTCGGGTCCATGGTCAGGGCGGGAGACGGGTGGAGTTGCAGATCCGCGGAGAGCGGATGGGGTGAGCCCGGCAGACCGGGGCGGCCGCTGATCGCGACGGACGCAGATCGCGACGGACGCACGCCGCCGCTGCGCGAGCTTCCGCACCCGTACGGTCATGCGGGGGGACGCGAATGACCAGTGATCGAGAACCGGCGTGCGCACGCAGGCGCCGGTGGCCGTCGTCCGCCTTTCCGCACCCGTCGAGACGGGCCGCCGTACAGCCGGATTGGTTGGACGGCCCGCTCTGCTTTCCGGCTACAGCGCCGGCCCCGCCGCCTCGGCCAGGTCGATCCCCCGCCCGGCCAGCACCTCGGCCAGGCGGCGGGAGACGAAGGTGCTCCAGCGGCCGTTCACCACCAGGCCGTATGCGTCCTGGAAGCGCTTGAGCGCGCCCAGGCTGCCGGGCCCCCACGATCCGTCAGCGCCGAAGGGGCCCAGGTCGAACCCCGCGGCCAGCAGCGCGCGCTGGCGCTGCACTACCGTGCTGGTGGGCGTCCAGTGGTCTACGATGGCGCGGTCGGGGTAGATGCCGGCCAGCACGCGGGCGAAGGGGAAGCCGCTCACGTCCACCTTGTAGCCGGGGCAGATGTCGTGGTGGCCGTGGTGGTCGTCGGGGCCGATGTGCGGCCAGCGCGCCACGATCTCGCGGCCCACCTCCACCATCATCGCCACCTGCTCGCCGGTCCACGGCTGCACGCGGATCGGCTTGCCGTCGGGGGTGGCGGCGCGGATCCAGTCGTCCTCGGCCATCCCCGGCGCGGTGGCGTAGCCGATGCTCACCGTCTCCACGCCGATGGTGCTGCGCGAGCCCTTGTAGTCGGGGCTGCCCAGCGCGCGTCCGTCCCAGCGCAGCGACTGGTTCTTCCCCGCGTGCCACGAGCGGTTCTCCAGCGTCACGTAGCGGTCCACCCCCTCGGCGTAGCTGCGGCCCACGCCGTAGTGCGCCGACGCCTCGCCCCGGCGCTCGGCGCTGCGGCCGCCCAGCAGGCGCCGGCAGAGCTCCAGGTCCCACGTGACCGTCCAGTGCCAGGTGACCCCCAGCGGGTGAGCGCCGATGGACGGGGGCCAGCCGGCGCTCACCGCCTGTCCGTCTTCGAGCGGGATCAGGGCGGTGTCGCGGGTGCGGAACGGGAGCTCGGCCATGAGGACGTCGGGCACGCCGGCGGCGGCGGAAGACGAGAACATCGTGAGATGCGGTGAGGAGCGCTGGGCCGGGCGGAACGCGGGAGGGCGGGCGTCCGGAACGGCGAACGGGCGCGGCGGGGAATCACGCGGATTCGCCGCCGCGCCACCCACACAAGATGCCGCCCCGCCCGGGCTTCCGTCAACCGATGCAGGCGTGCGGATGCGCGGAAATCCCGGCGTCGTGCCAGGCGCCGGGAACGAGCGCGACGGTGCGGCCCGGTCGTCGGGCCGGGTGCGCTCCGGAGCGGCCGCTGGCCGCGCTGGCATGGGACTGGCTAAGTTGGTTTTCGATTTGGGGGAAATAGGCCAACGCAGCCAGGAGAACACCGATGCCAAGAGCGTGGAGCAAGAAGGACGAGCGGCTCTACGAGCACGTGAAGGAGAGCGAGCTCGACCGCGGCATGGACCCGGCGCGCGCCGAAGAGATCGCGGGGCGCACGGTGAACAAGCAGCGCCGCCAGGAAGGCCGCACTCCCAACAAGACCACGCAGGGCACCGGCAACCCCAACCGCGGCTACGAAGACCGCACGCGCGACGAGCTGTACAACATCGCGAAGCAGAAGGACATCCCCGGCCGCAGCAAGATGGACAAGCAGCAGCTGATCGACGCCATCCGGGAGGGCTGAGCCCGCCTCCAGAACGATCGTGCGAAGAAAGCGGCGCCGGACGCGGGGAATGCGTCCGGCGCCGCTCTCGTTCGTATACGCTCCTCTCGTCATACCACATCCGGCTGAACTGCTTTGTCACACAGAGGCACAGAGACGCAGAGAACTGCGGTTTTTTCTCTGTGACTCCGTGCCTCTGTGTGACACTTTAGCAGATCCTGCCGCCGCGATTAGCCATGCGGATCCGGCATCATATCACACACCGCAAAACGTCACCAAGCCCGGCCGTTCAGTCGTGCTTCGGTCCCCCCGCCAGCTCCTCGATCGCGCGGCGGACGTAGACGGGAACCATGGCGCGGCGCCAGTCGGGGTCCACGATGATGTTCTCGAGCGGGTGGCACTGCTTGAACGCCTGCGCGGCCACCGCGTCGGCCACGTCCAGCAGCCGGTTGCCGGCGGCGATGCGGTCGAGCCCCGCCACCACCCGCGGCCGCGCCCCCAGCGCCGAGACCACCACCGACAGCGAGCGCGCCGTTCCGTCGTCTCCCACGTCGGCCGCGGCGGCGATGGAAAGGAGCGGGAAGTCGATCGAGTTGCGCTGGCGCACCTTGCGATAGGCGGTGCGCACGCCCGGGCCGGGAAGCGGGATGCGGATTCGCACCAGCAGCTCGTCGGGCCGGCGCACGGTGTTCCACTCGCCGTTGGCCACGAAGTAGTCGTCCACCGTCACCGTGCGCATGCCGGCTGACGAGGCGAGGTCGACCAGCGCGCCCACCGAGATCAGCACCGGCACCGTGTCGGCCGAGGCGGCGGCCACGCACTTCTTCCCCACCCTGGTCACGTGGCACACGTCGCCGTCCTTCTTGAGGCAGAAGCCCAGCGACTGGCGCCAGAAGAAGCTCTGGTTGTAGTAGGTGCAGCGCGTGTCGAGGCACAGGTTGCCGCCCAGCGTGCCCTGGTTGCGGATCTGCGGCCCCGCCACCTTCCCCGCCGCCTCGGCCAGCGCGGGCACGATGCGCCGCACCAGCGGGCTGCGCGCCACCGCCGTCAGCGTCTCGGCCGCGCCGATCACCAGCTGCGCGGCGGCGGGCGAGCCCTCGTCCACCGCGTTCCCGTCCGCATCGCCCAGGGTGATGCCGTGCAGCTCGGCCACGCCCTTGAGCGCCACCAGGTGACGGGGGGCAAAGAGCCGATGCTTCATGTTGGGCATCAGGTCGGTGCCCCCGGCGATCGGCATCGCATCGGGATTCTCGCCGATCAGCGCGAGCGCGTCGGCCAGGGCGGTGGGGCGGTGGTACGTGTATTCGTGGAGCCGGAGCATTGCTTCCCCGCAATTTGGAACGATCGTTCGAAACGCGTGGGAAGATAGGAAGATCGCGGCGGGGAGACCAGACGCGGGCGTGGTCGGACGAGTCGTCGGACGAGAGTGTGCGCGGCCGAAATCCTGGACGGGGCGGCTGAAGCCGCAAGCTACGACAATGGGAAGCCTCGCAAACCGCGCGAGGCTGTTCGGCGAACGGCTGGCGTTTCTCGAAGATGCCGGCCCCGCAGTCCGCGCAGGCGGACTTCCCGCAGTTCCAGCCGCCGGTTTCAACCGGCGGATGATGCAGGCATCAGCGCGATCGACCGCCGCCCATACGGATCGCGGCGCGGGAGTCCGCGAAGCGGACTTCGGGCTGTTGTTGCCGCGGATTCATCCGCCCTACCGCGGCAGATCCGCAACCCAGCACCCAGCACCCAGCCTCAGATCCGGGCCCCCAGCAGCTGCTGCAGCCTGTCTCGTCGGCTGCGGGAAAGGCGCAGCTCGGTGCCGTCGCGCATGATCACCACGTATTCGCCGTGGAACAGCGGCTGAAGCTCCTTCACGCTGGCCAGGTTCACGATGGTGCTGCGGTGCACGCGGAAGAAGCGCTTGGGGTCGAGCCGCTTCTCCAGGTCGGCGATGGGCTCGCGCAGCACGTGCACCGCGGGGCCGGCGTGGATGCGCACCACGTAGTCCGACGCCTCGATCCAGTCGATCGCGGTGGTGTCGAGCAGCGTCACGCGGTGGTTCTTCTTCACCACGATCCGCTCGGCGTAGCCCGCGGGCGCGGCGGGAGGCGGCGTGTCCACGGCGGACGTGGAGGACGGCACCGTCGCGGCCGAGGGCGAGAGCAGGTGCGCCAGGCGCCCCGCCAGCTCGCGCACTCGCGCGTCCCCGATGCGGGCGCGGGCGCGGGCCAGGGCGCGGTGGAAGCGCTCGTCGTCGAACGGCTTGAGCAGGTAGTCGGCGGCGTTGGCGTCGAAGGCGCTCACCGCGTGCTCGTCGAAGGCGGTGACGAACACCACCGCGGGCGCGGCGGGCCCCAGCGCCTTCAGCACCTCGAAGCCGTCCATCTCGGGCATCTGCACGTCGAGGAAGACCAGGTCGGGCGCGGCGCCCCGGATCACCTCCACCGCCTCGGCGCCGTTCCCCGCCTCCCCCACGATCTCCACGCCCTCCACCGGCCCCAGCAGCACGCGCAGGGTGCGGCGCGCCAGCGGCTCGTCGTCCACGATGGCCACGCGCACGGCGGGCTGCGGCGCGGCCATCATGCGTCCTCCACCGGCACGGCCACCGTCGCAACCGCGCCGCCGTCCGGCCCCGCGGCAAGGTCGAACGCGTGGCGGCTTCCGTAGAGGTGCGCCAGCCGCTCGCGGGTGTTGGCCAGCCCCACGCCGCGCCTCCCGTTGACGTTCACGTTCCCGCTCGCCTTCGGCCCCGGCCCGTCGTCGGTCACGGTCAGGCGCAGCATCCCGTCCGCTCGCGCCACGTCCACTCTGACGTTCCCGGCGGCGGCGCGCTTCTCCACGCCGTGGCGGATGGCGTTCTCCACCAGCGGCTGAAGGATCAGGTGCGGCACGCGCGTATCCAGCGACACGTCGGGCGCCACGCTGATGCGCACCTTCAGCCGGTCCTGGAAGCGGATCCCCTCCACGCTCAGGTAGTGGCGCACGAAGTCGAGCTCGTCGCGCAGCGGCACCTCCTGCGCGTCGCGGTTGCGCAGCGCCAGCCGCAGCAGGTCGCTGAGGCCCACCAGCATCTTGATGGCGCTCTGGTCCTCCTTCACCCGGATGAGCGACGCCACCGCGTGCAGGGTGTTGAAGAGGAAGTGCGGATGGATCTGCATCTCCAGCGCCTGCAGCCGTGCCTGGAGAAGCTGGCGCTCGAGCACGGCCTCGCGCTCGCGCCGCTCGTTGAGCGCGCGGTAGTACTGCACCGCGTGCGCGATGGCCACCACGGCCGCGTAGCTGAACACGTTGATGAACAGCTTGGCGAAGAAGCGCTGCGCCAGCGTGCCCCGGAAGCCGCCCAGCAGCGGGCCCAGCACCACGTCGGCGCCCACGTCCAGCACCGCGAAGCCCAGCGCGAACGCGGCGTGCAGCGCCAGGTTGGGCGCGCGTTGCCCGCGCTCCAGGGGCCAGCGCGCCGAGAGCCAGAACATGGCGGGCGTGAACGCCGCCCACAGCCACATGCTCTCCATCGTCCACGCGACCTCCTTCGCACCCGGCCCCGCGCGGTCGCCCACCAGCGAGCCCAGCCACCCCTGCGTGAGCGCGAACACCCCCACCAGCGTCCACGCCCCAAACATCAGCCCCAGCTCGCCCCAGCGCACGCCCGCGCGAACGCGGCCGGCGGCGGCGGACGATGCCGATGCCGAATATGACGCGGGCGCGGTGGATGCGGCGGAATCGTCCGCGGACGACAAGGCCGGGGAAGCGTCCACCGGCGCGGGCTCGAGGACGGGCGCGAAGGCAGGGCTCATGCGGCGGTCGTGCTCGGCTCCGGCAGGAGGATCAGCGCGTGTGCGGGGCGGTCACGAACGATACCCACGTCGCCGCGATGCGGTCAACCGACATGCGGCGAGTTGCGGGCGACGTGCGGCGAACGGCGCCGGTGAGGCGGGAAGATGTGGAGGAGAGCGGCTTCGATCAGGGGAAGGCAGCGGCTTCGATCGGGAGTAAGCAACGAGGAATCGAGGTGAGCCACGCCGTTGCGACGTGCGGCGTGGCTCCAGCTTCGACAGGGTACGCCCGTGGCTCACTCCGGGGGTGTCACCTGCGCATTCTCCGCGAACACCAGCGAGTCGCGCACGCGGGCGAAGAGCGACTCTCGCGCGGCGAACTCGGAGTCGGCGTCCGCGAAGATCAGCACGTACATGACCCCGTTCTTCACCGTGGCGTAGATCTCCGTCCGCGACTGGAGATCCCGCTGGACGAGGAGGGCGCTCAGGTACCCGGCCCGCTGCCCGCCCACCGTCCGGATCTCCCGCGTCACGTCGCGGAAATCGGCCTCCCGGCCACGAATGGCGTTGGCGAGCAGGCCCAGCAGCAGCGAGTCGGAGCCCAGGAGGGTGCTGGTCACGATCCGCCGCTGCTCGGCCCACGACACCGGCATGTCGGATCGTTTCACCGGCACCACGTCGCTCACCAGGAGGTGGACGTACGCCGTCCCGCTGGTGGCGCTCAGCGTTTCACCCTGGATCTCCACCCGCACGGTGTTGGTGGCCCGGCCGGCCTGGACCTGGGCCTGCCGCGAGGCGGTCACGTCCTCCCGCTGGATCCGCCACCCCTGCGGCAAGCCGATGCGGTACGCCAGCGGGCTGCCGGTGTGTGCCACCAGCGGCGTGGATCCGCGAGAAGACTGCGCCGGCGCGGCAGACGCGCCGGCGAGCAGGACGGCAAAGAGCGAAAGTGCGGGCGAAAGTCGCATCAGATGAAGAGCCTTCCAAAGGTGGGCAGCAGAAACGCGGCAGATTTCCGTCAACGCGAGGCCAAATTACTCGCCACGCGAGCGCCTGTCGACTGAGCCACCGACCGCTGGCGCCGCCGAGGCGGTCGTCCCTCCCCCATGTTGTTTTGCCATGTTGTTTTGGGGGAGGGACAGGCGCCGCCAGGCGCCAGGGAGTGGGCCCCGCCGGGGCCGGCTCCCCGCCCTACCGCCGCGGCCTCGGCGGACTCTGCGGTGCCGGCGCCGGAGCGGGCGCGGCCCCGCCGGTCAGCTCCTGCAGCCGCCGTGCAACCTGCGGGTTGTTGGGGTCCTTCGCCTGGGCCATGCGGAAGTGCACGATGGCCTTGTCGCGCTCGCCTCGGGCCAGGTACACCTCGCCCAGCTGGAACTCGATCTGCCCCGACTGCGGGTAGAACTCGGCGTTCAGCTCCAGCAGCGCCGCGGCTTCCGCCGTCTTCCCCTGCGCCGACAGGGCGCGCGCGAGGTCGGTGAGGCTCCCCTCGCTGAAGTCGTAGCGGCCGCTGGCCATCTGCGTCTCACGCAGCTGGCGGTAGCGCGCCACGGCCGCCGGCGCGCCGCCGCTGTCCAGCGCCGCCGTCAGCACGCGGCCCAGCGTGGTGGGCACCGGGAGGCCGCGGTGGCAGGTCACGCAGGTCACCGCCACCGGCGGGGTGTGCCGCTGGGGAAGACGGGGCAGCTGCTCCTGGTTGATGTTGCGCACCATCCGCATCATCACCCGCGCGTTGCGCTTCTCCACCTTGTCGTCGCTGGGAAAGTTGAAGCTTTCGCGCTGGCCCGCGGGCACCTCGCGCTGCACGTGGCAGAAGCCGCAGCGCACCCCCAGCGCGCTGGAGAAGCCGCGCATGATGTTCAGCAGCGTGTCACGCGGGATGTCCTTGGGCAGCACCTGCAGGTTCTGGAACGGCTCGGGCGTCTGGGCGGCGGCCGGGCGCGCGGCGAACAGCGCGGCGGCAGCGAAAGCGAGGATGAGCGGACGGATCGGGCGCATGCGGTTCGACCGGTGCACGGGGTGATTGGTCGTTGCCACGGGAGTTTCGCCGAAGATGCATGCGTCGCGCCGTCATCGTGGAGAAGAAGGACGGCATCCGGTCCTCGTCCCGAATCCAGTCGAGCTCGCCGCGTATGCTCCCCTGTCACGACGCTGCACCCTGATACGTTGTCGCAGCATGGCCGCACCTTTTCCTTGTCCTTGGCAGTTCCCCTCTCTCGCGCCCCGAGGTGCCATGCCCGCCGCACCCGTCTCCGCCCGCCGCATCCGCCGCCTGGCGCTCGCCACGGTGCTGGCACTCGTCCCCGCCGCGGCCGCCGCGCAGGCCGACTCCACCAGCATCCTGCGCGTGGCCATCCACGCCGAAGAGGGCGGGGCGCCGGTGGCCGGCGCGCGCGTGGAGCTGCAGGGGCTGCACCTGGCGGCCAACACCGACGCGGGCGGCGTGGCGCGCATCGCGGGGGTGCCGCCAGGGCCGGTGCTGGTGGAGGTCCGCAAGCTGGGCTTCGGCGCCGAGCACTTTCCGCTGGTGGTGCACCCGCGCGACACGCTGAGCGTGGAGGTGGACCTGCAGACCGTGGCGGTGCGGCTGGCCGGGGTCACCGCCACGGCGCAGTTCAGCCGCGGCCTGCGCGAGTCGGGCTTCTTCGAGCGCAAGACCGTGGGCCTGGGCGCCTACGCGCTGCGCACCGAGTGGGAGGGCCGCGGGCGCCTGGCGTTCGGCGACGTGGTGCGGCGGATGCGCGGGATCCGGGTGGGGACGACCGGCGACGGGCGGTCGCTGCTCGTTCCGTCTCGCCCCGCCGCATCGCTGAGCGGCTGCGCGGGGGTGCAGATCTACGTGGACGGCGTCCAGCTGCACGTGGACGGGAAGTACGACGACGTGAACAACCTCGTTCCGCTGGCGGAAGTGGAAGCGGTGGAGACCTATGCGGGCCCGTCGGAGATCCCGCCGCAGTACAACGCCACCGGCTCGGCCTGCGCGGTGGTGCTGGTCTGGCGCCGCGTCTGACCATCCTGCCCGTGACCACTCGAGCAACGGCGCGCGTCCGATCCATCCAGCCGGTTCGGACGAGTCGCGGAGCTCCTCGATCCTCCCGTCACCCGCTGCCGTTCGGCGCGCGCGGCGAACGCACGTCACCCCCATCCCCCGAACTGTCGTGATCCTTCGCTCCACTCTCCGCTTCCGCCGGCTGCTGGCGCTCGCCGCGGCGGTCTCCTCGCTCCCCGCCGCGGCCGCCGCGCAGGCGGACGCGCCCGGCACGCTCCGGGTGATCGTCCACGCGCACGAGGGCGGCGCGCCGCTGCGGGGGGCGCGCGTGGAGCTGATGGGCGCCCGTATCGCGGCGAGCACCGACAGCACCGGGGTGGCGCGGCTGGCCGGGGTGCCGGCCGGGCCCGCCATCGTGTCGGTCCACAAGATCGGCTACGGCGACGAGCGCTTTCCGCTGGCCGTGCCGCCGGCCGACACCGTGTCGGTGGAGGTGGACCTGGAGAGCCAGGCCGTGCGGCTGGCCGAGGTGAGGGCCACGGCCATGCACAGCCGCGCGCTGGCCGATGCCGGGTTCTTCCAGCGCCAGCGCACGGGCCAGGGGAGCTACGCGATGCGCGTGGACTGGCAGGGCCGCGGACGCCTGCAGTTCACCGACGTCATCCGGCGGATGCGCGGGATCCGCGTGGCGAGAACCGACAAGGGCAACACGGTGCTGGTGCCGTCGCGCGGCGGCATCTCGCTCAGCAGCATGTGCAAGGGCATCCTCCTTTTCGTGGACGGCGTGCGGGTGGAGGTGGACGGCCGCTACGACGACGTGAACGACCTCGTTCCGCTGTCGGAGATGGAGGCGGTGGAAACGTATGCCGGGCTGGGGACGATCCCCCCGCAGTTCAACGAGACGGGCTCGGCGTGCGGCGTGGTGCTGGCCTGGCGCCGCCGGACGTAGCCTGCGCCGGAAGCCTCGCCCGAGCGCGGTCGGAGCCACCGTGCCCGCGTGCGTGCCGCCCACGTCGCCTGCCTTCCGTTTGCGCGCTCGCCATGCCATTATTCGCGCGATATGATCGCCGGCGCCGTCCCCGGCCCGGCGCACGCATTCCCTCTTCGTCTTCGCGTTTTCGTGATGCCTCCCTCTCACCCCCTTCGCTGGCCCGTGGCGCTGGCCGTGGTGCTCATGGCGATCCCGGCCGCGGCCGCCGCGCAGGGCGACGCGCCGAGCATCGTGCGGGTGACCGTGCGCGCGGAAGAGGGCGGCGCTCCGCTACCCGGCACGCACGTGGAGCTGATCGGCGCCTTCATCGCGGCCAACGCCGACAGCGCGGGGGTGGCGCGGCTGTCGGGGGTGCGCCCCGGCCCCACCATCGTGTCGATCCACAAGCTGGGCTACGGCGACGAGCGCTTCACTCTCAACGTGCCGCCGGGCGACACGCTGTCGATCGACGTGGACCTGCAGAGCCAGGCGGTTCGGCTGGCGGCGGTGCGAGCCACCGCCACGCACAGCCGGGTGCTGGCCGAGTCGGGGTTCCTCGAGCGCCAGCGGCAGGGCATCGGCAGCTATGCCACGCGCACCGAGTGGGAGGGCCGCGGGCGGCTCAACTTCAGCGACGTCATGCGGCGGATGCGCGGCATCCGCGTGGCGCGCACCGCCGACGGGCGCACGCTGCTGACGTCGGGGCGCGGCAACATCTCCATGAGCAGCATGTGCTCGGGCGTGCTGCTGTTCGTGGACGGCGTGCTGATGAACGTGGACGGCCGCTACGACGACATCAACCTGCTGGTGCCGGTGTCGGAGCTCGAGGCGGTGGAGGCGTATGCGGGGCCGGCCGAGATCCCGGCGCAGTACAACCAGACCGGCTCGGCGTGCGGCGTGGTGCTGGCGTGGCGCCGCGGCGCGCGCTGACGTCGAGAGGCGAGACGATCATCAGCAATCTTCCGGCTCGATCCGGTTCACCTGCGGAGCCTCGCCCGACGGCGGGGCTTCGTCGCGTTGGGGGAGGAGGTTCATCGCGACACGCCCTATCCGCCAGCTCAACGCGTCGATGTCTTCCATCCGAGCCCGTCCGCACCTGTCCGCCGGTTGAAACCGGCGGCTGAACCATCGGGGAAGTCCGCCTTCGCGGACTGCACGCCGTCACCGCTCGATCCCGCGCCTTCCACGCGGATGCAGAGGCAGCAGCCTCGCGCGGTTCGCGAGGCTTCCCGTTGTCGTTGCTGCGGCCGCGGCTTCAGCCGCCCGTGTAGATGTCCGTCCGCCCCGGGCCCGTCCACCATGACGATGCTCGCCGCCTGTGACCGCGCCCGTCGCGCGGCTCACCTCCATGATCCGGATCGATCCGGATCCACCCCAATCGTTCATGACTGAAGCATTCCCCCTTGTGCGCGCGTGGAGCGGCGCGCAAGCTTAGCCGCATGCGCATCCGAACGATTCCTGCCGCCGCGCTGCTCGCGCTGGCCCTGCTTCCCGCCGCGCCCCTCGCCGCCCCCGCGCAGGAGGGGATCGGCGAGTACCGCGGCGCGACGGCGCTGGGGCTCAGCCTGCGGCGCCTGGGCACCTCCAAGCGCGTGCTGATGATCGGCGCGCACCCCGACGACGAAGACACGCAGCTGCTGGCCGGGCTTGCGCTGGAGCAGGGGGCCGACGTGGCCTACCTGTCGCTCACGCGCGGCGAGGGCGGGCAGAACGGCATCGGCCCCGAGCTGCACGAGGCGCTGGGGCTGCTGCGCACCGAGGAGCTGCTGGCCGCCCGCCGCGTGGACGGCGCGCGCCAGTTCTTCACCCGCGCCTACGACTTCGGCTTCAGCAAGAGCGCCGACGAGGCGTTCCGCCACTGGCCGCGCCAGGAGCTGCTGCGCGACGTGGTGGGGGTGATCCGCCTGTACCGCCCCGACGTGGTGGTGGCCGTGTTCAGCGGCACCCCGCGCGACGGCCACGGCCAGCACCAGGTGAGCGCCATCGTGGCCCGCGAGGCGTTCGACCTGGCGGGCGACGCCACGAAGTTCCCCGAGCAGGTTGCCGCCGGGCTGCGGCCCTTCACGCCGGCCAAGTTCTACCGCTCGCTGCGCGGCCGCGCCGACAGCGCCACCGTGCGCATCGCGCTGGGCAACCTCGACCCGCTGGTGGGCCGCTCGCCCTTCCAGCTGGCCATGGCCAGCCGCTCGCGCCACCGCTCGCAGGACATGGGCGCCCCCGAGCCGGCCGGGCCGCGCTGGGGCTACCTGATGCGTTTGGTGCCCGCCGCCACCGGCCCCGAGCCCTCCATCTGGGCGGGGATCGACACCACGGTGGGCGGTCGCACGCTGTCGCCCTCGCGCGCCGCGCACCCGCTGGAGCGCGCGCTGGTGAGCTACACGCTGATGATCGACAGCGTGCAGCAGCGCGCGCGGGTACTCGAGCCCGAAGCGCTGGTGTCGAGCCTGGCCGCGGCGCTGCGCGTACTGGCCGACCCGGAGCCGCTGCGGGAATCGGCCGGGCGCCTGGTGGACCGCGACGCCGCCCGCTTCCTGGTGGAGAACGAGACGCGCGACGCCCAGACGTCGCTGGCGCTCGCCGCCGGGCTCGTGCTGGACGCCACGGCCGACGCCGCGCGCATCGTTCCCGGGCAGGAGACCGGGGTGACGGTGTCGCTGTGGAACGGCGGCACGCGCCCCGTGACCGTGGCCGCGCTGGAGCCGCGTCTGCCGGACGGGTGGACGGCGATCGCGGCCGACTCCACGCCGCTGCCTTCGGGTCCGCTGGCCGCCGGCGCCGTGGCCACGCGGCGCTTCCGCGTGCGCGTGCCGGCGGGCGCACGGCCCACGGAGCCGTACTTCCTGCGCCAGCCGCGCGACGGCGACCTGTACCGCTGGCCGGGCGACTGGAGCGTGCAGTCGCGCCCCTTCGAGCCCGCGCCGGTGCGGGCGGCCGCGCGCGTGAGCGTGGCCGGCGCCAGCGTGCCGCTGGAGCGCGAGGCCACCTTCCGCGAGGTGGACCCGCGCCAGGGCGAGCTGCGCCTGCCGGTGATGGTGGTGCCCGCGATGTCGGTGGCGCTCGAGCCCGAGGCCAGCATCCTCCCGCTGGGCGCGGCCGTGCAGCGCCCGCTGCGCTTCCGCGTGCGGCTGGCTGCGGCGGGCGGCGCGCCGGTGGCGGGCACCTGGCGGGTGCAGATGCCTCAGGGGTGGGCGGCGCAGCCCGCGGCCGGCCGGCTCACGCTGGCCCCCGGCGAATCGCGCGAGGTGGAGGTGGCCGTCACCCCGCCCGCCGGGGTGCGGCCGGGGAACGTGCCGGTGTCGGCGCGGTTCGAGAGCGAGGCGGGGGTGGCATACGACCGCGGCGTGCAGGTGGTGGACTATCCCCACGTGCGCGCGCGGCCGCTGTATCACGACGCGTCGAGCCTGGTGCGCGCGTTCGAGGTGCGGGTGCCGGCGGGGCTGCGGGTGGCCTACGTGGAGGGCGCGGGCGAGGCGGGCCCCGACATCCTGCAGCAGATCGGCATCACCCCCTCGGTGCTCACCGCCGATTCGCTCTCGGGGGCCGACCTGTCGAAGTACGACGTGATCGTCACCGGCATCCGCGCCTACGAGGTGCGGCACGACCTGGGCGCCGCCAACCCGCGGCTGATGGAGTACGTGCGCCAGGGCGGCACGCTGATCGTGCAGTACAACAAGTACGAGCTGGTGGAGGGGCACTTCACCCCCTTCCCCATCACCATGGCCAGCCCGCACGACCGGGTGACCGACGAGACGGCGCCGGTTCGCATCCTGGAGCCCGCGAGCCCGGTGTTCACCACCCCCAACCGCATCACCGAGGCCGACTGGCAGGGGTGGGTGCAGGAGCGCGGCCTCTACTTCGCCCACACGTGGGACCCGGCCTACACGCCGCTGCTGGAGATGGCCGACCCCGGCGAGGCCCCCATGCGCGGCAGCATGCTGATCGCGAAGTACGGCCAGGGCACCTACGTCTACACCGGCGTCGCCTTCTTCCGCCAGCTCCCCGAGGGCGTGCCCGGCGCGTGGCGCCTGTTCGCGAACCTGCTGGCGCTGGGGGCAAAGGGCGGTCGGTAGACGGTGATCCGGGGCATGGATTCGACCCGAACCAAATCCACCCATCCGGCGGCTGAAGCCGCAGCAACAACGACGAGAAGCCTCGCAAACGGCGCGAGGCTGTTCGGCGGCGGGACCCGGGATTTCGCGAAGAAGCCGACGCCGCAGTCCGCGAAGGCGGACTTCCCGAGGTTCCAGCCGCCGGTTTCAACCGGCGGACTGAACCCGGCGGACCAAATCCCGCGGACGAATCCCGCGGACCGAACCCGGCGGCGTGACTCGGCTGAGCGGGCGGGCTGAATCGCCGGACGAACTCCGGCCGCCCGAGCCCGCCCCGTCCGTCCACGCCGATGCCGGCGCAGCAGTCCGCGAAGCGGACTTCGGGCCGTTGTTGCCGCGAATTCATTCGCCCCGCAACCCACGGAGCCGGCCCACCGCACCACTGACGGATTCGGTAGATTCCACAATTCGACGCGACGGGCCCCCTTCGCCCGAGCCCCGGCGGCACGACACACCCGCAACGTACCCGATGTCCATCGAAACCACCGACCAGCTCGAGGCGCTGAAGCGCGCCGGCCGCATCGTCCGCCTGGTGCTGGAGCGCATGCGCGGCGCGGTGAAGGCCGGCGTCACCACCGCCGAGCTCGACCGCATCGGCGGTGAGGTGATGCGCGGGCACGGCGCGCGCTCGGCGCCCCGGCTCGTCTACGGCTTCCCCGCCGACACGCTGATCAGCGTGAATGACGCGGCGGTGCACGGCATCCCCGGCCCGCGCGTGCTGTGCAGCGGCGACCTGGTGAAGCTGGACGTGACGCTGGAGAAGGACGGCTTCATGGCCGACGCCGCCGTCACCGTGCCCGTGGGCGACGTGCCCGAGCACCGCATGCGGCTGATCGCGGCGGCGCGCGCGGCGTTCTCGCGGGCGATGGAGGTGGCGCGGCCGGGGGTGCGCGTGAACGAGCTGGGGCGCGCCATCGAGGCCGAGGTGCACAGCCGCGGGCTGCAGGTGGTGCGCGAGCTGGCCGGCCACGGCATCGGCCGCACCATCCACGAGCCGCCCAGCGTGCCCAACTACTTCGATCCCATGGGCCGCGCCACCCTGCGCGAGGGGATGGTGATCGCGGTGGAGCCGATCGTGGCCGAGCGCTCGGGGCGGATGATGGAAGACAAAGACGGCTGGACCCTGCGCACGCGCGACGGCGGCTACACCGCGCACTACGAGCACACGGTGGTCATCACGCGCGGCAAGCCGCTGCTGCTCACCGCAGCTTGATCGGGTTCGGCAGATGCACATCACCGGGCGATGCAACTTCGGCTGCCGCCGCCGCGCCCGGACCATGTCCGCACGGCTGTCCGGCGGCAGCCGAAGCATCCATCGCCGCCGCTACGAAATCAATGGCCGGGCGCATCGACATCTTCCGAGTGCCGTGAGACGGTGACGCCGCCGCAGATCTTCGCGCTGCTCGTGGCGCTGGCCGTGGTCATGGCGATCGCGAAGATGCGCGGCGGCGGGCTGAAGCTGCCGACGCGCCGCGTGCGGCTCGACGACCTGGGCGCGCAGATCGCCGCCGACTTCGCGCCGGCCGAGCGCGACGAGGCCCGCGCGCTGGTCGACTCGGTGCTGGCCCACGCGCGGCCCGACGACCAGAAGCGCGTGGGGCGCAGCGTGCTCGACGGCACGCGCGGCAACCTTCCCAAGCTGCGGAAGGTCGCGCCGAAAGCCATCGAATCGCTTGAGAAGATCTACCGGGTACTCGGCGACACGCTGGGCGAGGCGCCGAAGACGGAATGACGGAATCCATCCAACGCGGGATGCAATGCGGACCATCACGAGAGTCCTGACGCCGCTGGCGCTCGCCGCCCTGGCCGCCTGCGGCGATGGCGACGGGCGCCAGGTGCTCACCATCTACTCGCCGCACGGGCGCGAGATGCTGCAGGCGTTCGAGAAGAAGTACGAGGCGCTCCACCCCAACGTGGACGTGCAGTTCCTGGACATGGGGAGCCAGGAGGTGCTCGACCGCCTGCGCAGCGAACGCGCCAACCCCCAGGCCGACGTGTGGTGGGGCGCCCCCGCGCAGACTTTCGAGGACGCCGCGCGCGACTCGCTGCTGGAGCGCTCGAGCCCCAGCTGGGCCCGCGCGCTCCCCGCCGACGCAAAGAGCCCGCTGGGCCTATGGTACGGCACGTACCTGACGCCCGAGGTGATCGCCTACAACAGTGCGGCCATCCCCGCCGCGCAGGCGCCCAAGGACTGGGACGAGGTGCTGGACCCGAAGTGGAAGGGAAAGGTGCTGATCCGCGACCCCATGGCCAGCGGCACCATGCGCGCCATCTTCGGCATGGTGATGTACCGCGGGATCCAGGCGGGGCGCGACACGGCCGCCGGCTTCGACTGGCTGCGCCGGCTGGACGGGCAGACGCGCGAATACGTGCTCAACCCCACCATGCTGTACCAGAAGCTGGCGCGGCAGGAGGGGCTGATCACGCTGTGGGACCTGCCCGACATCGAGGCGCTGAAGGCCAAGGGCCAGGCATTCCCCATCGACTACGTGCTGCCCAGCAGCGGCACCCCGGTGCTGGTGGACGCCGTGGCGGTGGTGAAGGGAACGAAGAACCCCGAGCTCGCCCGCGAGTTCGTGGAGTGGGTGGGCGGCCCCGGCGTGATCCCCGCCGCGCGCGAGTTCTTCCGCCTCCCCGCGCGCCGCGACGTGCCGCCCGACTCGCTGCCCCCCGGCCTGCGCGCCGTGCAGGCCCGCCTCAAGCCCGAGCCGCTGGACTGGGCGATGCTGCAGCAGCGCACCCCCGAGTGGATGCGCTACTGGGACGAGCACGTGCGCGGCAAGGGCCCGCGGTGAGCATCCCCGTGGACACGACCTTCATCCGGGAGCCGCTGTCACCCGCGTATGGATCGGCGGCCACGACGACGAGCACCCTAGCAATCCACGCGAGGCTGCTCCGCGCCGCGCACGGCCGCGCGTGCGCAGTCCGCGACGGCGGATTTCCCGTGCTTTCAGCCCGGGGTTTCAACCCGGTGCTCCCGGCGGGTTGCACGATGCTCCGCCTCGCCGAGCCGATGCCGACGCGCGAGTCCGCGAAGGCGGACTTCGTGCCGTCGTTGCCGCGAATTCATTCGCCTTTGCCCAACCGAAGCCGCGCTCGCCGGCCGTTCAGCCACTCCACGACCATCCCCTCCGCACCCAGCCCATGCTCCGCCTCGAGTCGCTGACCCGCCGCTTCGGCGAGACCGTCGCGGTGGACGCGGTGTCGCTGGAGGTGGCCCAGGGCGAGTTCCTGACGCTGCTGGGCCCCAGCGGCTGCGGGAAGACCACCACGCTGCGCATGATCGCCGGCTTCGAGCACCCTACGTCTGGCCGCGTCGTGATCGCCGGGCGCGACGTGACGCCGCTCAAGCCGCAGAAGCGCGACGTGGGGATGGTGTTCCAGAACTACGCGCTCTTCCCGCACCTGGACGTGTGGGACAACGTGGAGTTCGGCCTGCGCTCGCGCGGCGTCTCCCGGGCCGACGCGAGACCGAAGGTGGAGCGCGCGCTGGCGCTGGTGGAGATGGAGGGCTACGGCAAGCGGAAGGTGCAGGCGCTCTCCGGCGGCCAGCAGCAGCGCGTGGCCCTCGCCCGCGCGCTGGCTCCCGAGCCGCCGCTGCTGCTGCTCGACGAGCCGCTGTCCAACCTCGACGCGGCGCTGCGCGAGCGCACCCGCGACGAGCTGCGCGCCCTGCTCAAGCGGCTGGGCATGACCGCCGTCTTCGTCACGCACGACCAGGAAGAGGCGTTCGCCCTTTCCGACCGCATCGCGGTGATGAACCGCGGCGTGCTGCACCAGCTGGGCACCCCCGAAACGCTGTACGCCGCGCCGGTGAACCCCTTCATCGCCGCGTTCCTGGGCCGCGCCAACTTCCTCCCCGCCACGGTGGAAGGCGCGGACGGCGGCGCCCTCGCCTGCCGCGTGGCCGCGGGCCCCGTCTGGCGCGCGCACGCGGCCGAGGGGGTCGCCTCGGCGCCGGGGGCGGCGGTGAGCCTGATGGTGCGCCCCGAGCAGCTGCGCATCGTCCCCGGCGCCGACGGGGGCGATGCGCTGGGCGGGCGCGTGCTGGACCGCCGCTTCGCCGGGGCGCTTTCCTTCTACCGCGTGCAGTTGGACGGCGGCCCCGAGCTGCTGGTGCAGGGCGCCGCGAGCGACGCATCGCCCGGCGACGCGGTGCGCGTGGGGCCCGCCACGGGCGCGAACGTGCTTGCGTTCGCGCCCGAGCGGGCCCCGTAAACGACGCTCGACTCAGAAGACGCGCGCCACCGATGGATCACCGGCGGCGCGGGCGGCCGGCGCTAGCGGCCCAGGCCTGCGTCGCCGCCGCAGGTCTCAGCGTCGGGGTCGCTGGTCGGGTCGGTCTTGCACGTCTCGAAGCACGCCGTGCCGCGGCCGATGCCGGCGAAGGCCGCGAGCGCGGGGGTGGCCTCGAAGGTCTCCACCTTGAGCGATGCGGGGTCGAGCGGGCTCTTGTTCATTCGTGTCTCCGGTGTGTGGTTGGTATGGGTGTCTGCGCGGGCCGTGATGGTGGCCCGCGGGTCGCGACGGCCGAGGTTCAGCAGCCGCGCGCCGCCTGGCGCCGATGCGAAGGGCGGCGCTATCCCTCCGGCACGGGCAGGCACTCCGACGCGTAGGGGTCGCAGGTCCAGCCCACGCGGGTGTAGTTGCAGCCGCACGAGCAGGTGGAGCCGCAGGTGTACCCGCAGCTCGCCGCCGCCGTGGGCGCCGGGCCGCACGGATCGATGCTCAGGTCGGGCTCGCACGGGGCGTCGATGCACGTGTCCCAGGTGCCGTGGCCGCGCACGGTTCCGGCTCCCTGCCCTGCATCGGCGGGCGTGAAGGTTTCCACGCGCAGCGCATCGGTGTCCAGCTTCAGCTTTCGCATCGTTGCTCTCCAGGGGGCAGGGAAGATGGCGACGGCGTCACCCGTCGAGACAGATGGGCTTCTCGCCCGTCCAGCACGGGTAGCAGGTGCCGTTGCACGAGTCGGCGCAGGTGTCGTACGCCTCGTCGCAGGTGGCGCAGGTGACCAGCACCTCGGACGGGCCGGTGCAGTGGTCGTTGCCGGTCATGTGGACTTCGTCCTCCACTCCCACGGCACCCCCGCGCCACCCCGCGGGCGCGGCGATCTCGAAGGAGTCGACCTCCAGCGCGTCGGAACGAAGACGGATTCTCGGCATGGCGCGATCCGTGGAAGAAAGTGGAGGAGTAGCGCGGGCGGCCGTGTCAGGGGCTGGAAATCAGCCGAGCTGGATGGTGCACGGCGCGATGCTGGGACAGCCCAGCGTGCAGTCGCAGTTGGTCTCGCAGAAGGTCATCCCCGTGGCGGGGGGACAGTTGCGCGTGCCCAACCCCTGGGCGTTCACGGTCCCGCGGAGGCCCGACGCCTCGTCGCTGGGGGCGAACGACTCCACGTTGAGGGTCTCGACTTCCAGGCGGATCTTGCGCATCGGTGGCTCCAGTGGGCGAGTGGAGAATGGCGGTGTGGCAGTGCCGGGGGAATGGATCAAAGCTAATGGTTGAGGACAGGATACGTAAGATCATGCGCCAGCGGCGGATTGGGATCTTTCGCGCGGGCGGGCCGCGCCGCGAGAGTGTCCGTCGCCATCACGACGGGATCCTGCACGGGGGACGGACGAGTGGCTGACGAGCGGCGGAACCGGCGCGGCATCTGGGTTTTGGCGGGGATCGTGCTCATGATCCTCGTGTGGCTGGTGCTGTATCCCAACCTCTTCGTGCTGGGCGACAGCTTCATGGACGCGGGGCGCGTGACGGGCCGGCACTACGCGCGCTTCTTCGGCAGCGCGGCCGAGCTGCGCGCGCTTTGGAACAGCGTGTGGATCTCGCTCGCGAGCGTGGTCCTTTCGGCGCTGGTGGGGGTGCCGCTGGCGTTCCTCTTCTCGGGGCGCGACTTCCCCGGCCGGCGGGTGCTGGGAGGGCTGGCGTCGATGCCGGTGCTGCTGCCGCCGCTGGTGGGCACCATCTCCTTCATGTTCCTCTACGGCGAGACCGGCTTCCTCACCCGCGCCGTGCAGACGCTCCTGCGGATGGACCACGCGCCGTGGCGGCTGGACGGCGCCTGGGCGGTGCTGCTGGTGCACGCCTACACGATGTACGTCTACTTCTACCTGTTCGTCAGCGCCGGGCTGGCGCGGCTGGACGCGGGCTACGCCGAGGCCGCGGCCGCGCTGGGCGCAGGCCGCTGGACCACGCTGCGCCGCGTGACGCTTCCCATGCTGGGGCCGGCGCTGGGCGGCGCGTCGCTGCTGGTGTTCATGACGTCGATGGCGTCGTTCAGCGCGCCCTACGTGTTCGGCGGGGGCTTCCGCGTGCTCACCACGCAGCTCTACGCCAGCAAGCTCAACGGCGAGAACGGGCTGGTGGCGGTGGAAGCCGTGGTTCTCGCCCTCGTTTCCCTCGCGTTTCTCATCCCCCTGCAGCGCTACGAGGCCGCGCGCGAGTACACCGGCGCGTCCAAGGGCCTCGCCGCGGGGCAGCGCACGCCGTCGCGGCGCGGGTGGGTGCTCACGCTCGCCGCGTGCGCGTTCGTCCTCTTCCTGCTGCTGCCGCACCTGACCGTGCTGCTGGTGTCGTTCGTGCCCGAGGGCACGTGGACCACGCAGGCGTTCCCCCCCGTCTACAGCGCCGAGCCGTACCGCCGCATGTTCGCCGACGCCGAGCAGCTTCGGCCGGTGATCAACTCGCTGCGCATGGCCACCATCGCCACCATCGCCAACGTGGCCTTCGCCTTCGCGGCCGCCTACCTGCTGGCGCGCACGCGGGTGCGGGCCAAGGGGCTGGTGTCGGCGCTGGTGGCGCTGCCGTGGGCGCTGCCGGGCACGGTGCTGGCGGTGGCGCTGGTCTCCACCTTCAGCGTGAATCGGCCGCTGGCGGGGCGCTTCGTGCTGGTGGGCACCTTCGCCATCCTCCCGCTGGCCTACTTCATCCGCAACATCCCGCTGGTCACGCGGGCCGCGCTCTCCTCGTTCCGCCAGCTCGACCCATCGCTGGAGGAAGCCGCCGCGTCGCTGGGCGCGGGGCAGGCGACCACGATGCGGCGCGTGGTGCTGCCGCTGGTGCTGCCGGGGCTGATGGCGGGCGCGCTGCTAGCGTTCGTCACCGCGCTGGGCGAGTTCGTGGCGTCCATCCTCCTCTACACCAACCGCACGCGCCCCATCAGCATCGAGATGCTGTCGCAGCTGCGCGCCTTCGACTTCGGCGGGGCCAGCGCGTACGGAGTGCTGCTGATCATCCTGGTGGCGCTGGTGTTCGCGTCGGGGTACAGGAACGTGGTGTCGGGGGGGTAGACCGGCAGATCGGCAGATTGGACGACGGAGCGAAGCGCCGGGCCCGCAGGGGCCCCACCCTGGCTCGTTCCTCGCCTGTCCCTCCCCCGAAACGGCCCGGGGGAAGGACGTAGGGCGCTTCGCGCCGGCTACTCCAGCGTGGACGGAAGCCAGTCGCGCGACACAGAAGACGGACTGCGGGCGGCTGCGCGAATCGGGCGGGAGAGGCCATCCGGGGCGGGCGCGACGACACTCTTGCATCCGGTTCTACGCCGCGCATTACTATGGATCATACCACGTTCGATCGAAGTTCCTCTTTTCATGCCCCGCAGGTCCTTCATGTACACCGAACAAGGAGCCCGACGATGTCTCCCATCCAGCGCGTTCCCCTTCCCGGAAGCGAGCCCACGCCCCTCCCCGGCATCACCGTGATCGGCCCGTCCGATCCGGACGAAGTGGCCACCGTGAGCGTGGTGCTCCGCCCGCGGACGCCGGGCTCCCCATTCACGCATCGCGAGCTCAGCCTCGACGAGAAGAAGGCGCGCTATGGCGCGGACCCGGCCCACGTGGACGCGGTGGTGGAGTTCGCGGCGGAGCACGGGCTGGAGGTGGTGGACGCCAGGCCCGAGACGCGCACCGTGCGGCTGCGCGGCACCCTCGCGGCGCTGGGGGCGGCGTTCGGCGTGGGCTTCGAACGGCATCGCGGCCCCGCGGGCGAGCACCGCGCGCAGGTGGGGCCGGTGATGATGCCCGCCACGTTCGCCGGCCAGGTGGTGGGCGTGCTGGGCACCGACCAGCGCCCGGCCGTGGTCGGCAAGTCGACGAAGTGCGGGGAGGGCGGCACGCCGGTCGCGCTGGATTACACGAAAATGACCGACCTGGCGAGCCTGTTCGACCTCCCGGACAACGAGGGCGCCGGCCAGTACATCGCCATCATCGCGCTGAGCGGCGGATACACGGAGGCGCGCGCCACCACGTTCTTCTCCAACGCCGGGCTCCCGGTGCCCAACATCAGCTGGAAGAGCGTGAACGGCGGGACGAACGACGCGGCGGCGGGCGGCGAGCCCGAGCTCGACATCATGATGACGGGCATCGTGGCGCCGCAGGCGACGATCGTGGTCTACTTCGCCGCCGGCGCCTCGGGGATGTACGATGCGGTCATCGAGGCGGTCCTCGACGGCGCCACGGTGATCAGCTTGAGCTACGGCGGCAACGAGCAGAAGGAGCCCCCGGGCCTGTGCGCCTGCATGGACCTGGCGCTCGAGGTGGCGGCGTGGTTCGGCGTCACCTTCTGCGCGGCATCGATGGACTGCGGCGCCATGTTCGTGGCGTATCCCGCGGTGAGCCCGTGGGCCCTGGCCTGCGGCGGCACGCAGATCCCGAAGAGCACCGGCGAGCTGTCGGTCTGGAACAACGAGGCGAACGGGTGGATGGGCTCCGGCGGGGGCGTCAGCCAGCTCTACCCGGTGCCGGGGTACCAGGTGGCCGCCGGGATCCAGCCCGTGTCGGTGTACACCAACAACCCCGGGCGCGGCATCCCCGACGTGGCGGCCATGGCGCAGGGGATCACGCCGCCCAGCGGCGGCGACGCGGTCGGCACCAGCGCGTCGGCGCCGTTCTGGGCCGCGCTGGTGGCGCGGCTCAACAATGCGCTCGGCTACAACGTCGGCTGGCTGCACCCCACCCTCTACGGCTTCGGCCAGACCTCCGCCGCGTTCACCGACATCACCGCCGGCAACAACACTCCCCCGGGAGGCCAGGGCTACTCCGCCGCCGTGGGGTGGGATGCCTGCACCGGCCTGGGCACGCCGCTGGGCAACGCCATGCTCCAGCTGATCCAGAACGAATTCAAGACACAGATCGCGCCCGCCCTCGAGGCGGCCGAGGCGTAGCCTCGCGGCACCAGTCCGGCGGGCCCCCGCCCTGGCTCGTTCCTCGCCCGACGTCCCCTCCGCCGAAACAACCCGGCGGAGGGGACGTCGGGCGCTTCGCGCCGGCTACTCAGCGTGGACGGAAGCCGGTCGCGCGCCCCATCTTCCAGGCGGCACAAGCGACCGTAGCCCGCGAAGGCGCCGCGAAGGCGGACTTCGTGTGGTCGTTGCGGCGAACTCATTCGCCCTTCACGACCTCGGCGATGCAACGACGACTCCGTCGTCATCTCATCGCCACCTCGTCCCCGGCCCGTCTCGATTCGCCCCGCTCGCGCGTCCTCATCTGTGGTGCCGCTCGCGCTGGCGCGGGGGATGCGGCGATGATCGTCCGATGAGCCACCACGCACTTTTCCGCCGATGAAACGCAGCCTGCTGCTCGCCCCGGCCCTGCTCGCGTGCGCGTTGCCGTCTCCCGCGCCCGCGCAGGCCGCGCGCGCCGATCTCGTGTCCCCGCCGTCTGCCGTGCAGCGCGCCGACTCGGTGCGGGTGCTGCGCGGGGCGCGGCAGGCGCAGGCGGCGTTCGAGCGCGTGCGCTTCGGGCGGCTGCCCTGGTCCAACGAGAGCGGGCTGGGCGGGCAGTGCGACGAGCGGATCGGGCGCTTCTGCATCTGGAAGACCGACACCGAGGACGACTGGCGCGCCCCGCCCGACCACCCCGAGGTGACGCGCGCCCGCGACACCCTGATCGCGCAGCTCGGCCGCGCCGCCGCCGCAACCCCGGGCAACGCGTGGGTGGCCGGGCAGCGCGTGCGCTACCTGGTGGAATCTGGCCGCGCCGCCGACGCCGTGCGCGCCGCCCGCGACTGCCGCGCCGAGGCATGGTGGTGCCGCGCGCTGGAGGGCTACGCGCTGCACTTTGCGCGCGACTACCCGGGCGCCGAGCAGGCCTTCACCGCCGCCGTGGCGGCCATGCCCGCCGCCGAGCGCCGCGAGTGGGAGGCGCTGTCGCCCGTGCTGGTGGAGGGCGACGCACGCGCGCTGCGCCGGATGGACACGCCTGCGCGCGATGCAGCGCTGCGGCGGCTATGGTGGCTGGCCGACCCGTTCTGGATGGACGCGGGGAACGACCGCAAGACCGAGCACTTCGCGCGGCTGGTTGCCGACCGCTTCCAGGACCGCGCCCGGACCACCGAGGGGCTGTTCTGGGCCGACGACCTGCGCGAGATCCTGGTGCGCTGGGGCCAGCCCACCGGGTGGGAGCGGGTGCGCCCGCAGTTCCACGTGGCCGGCCCGGCCAGCGTGGTGACGCACTATTCGCCCAGCTTCGAGTTCATCCCCACCCTGGCGATGGCGCGCCAGCCGCTGGCGATCGAGGCGGCCGCCTGGAAGACCGACGAGAAGACGGCGCACTCGCTCTACGCCCCGCCCGGCGTTCGGCGCCTCATCCCGCTGCCCTGCCAGGTGGCCGTCTTCCCCCGAGGCGCCAGCGTGGAGGTGGTGGCCGCGTTCGCCATGCGCCCCGACAGCCTGCCGCGCTCGCCCACGCTGGACGCCGGTCTGGTGCTGATGCGCGCGCCCGACGCGGCGACGGTGATGCGGACCGCGCGCGTGGCCGGCACCCGCGGCGTCTTCCGCGCCACCGCGGCGCCCGAATCGGCAGTGGTGAGCATCGAGGCGCGCGAGCCAGTGAGCGAGCGGGCGGCCCGCGCGCGCTTCGGCATGGACCTGCGGCGGCCGGCGGCGAACGGCGTGGCGATCAGCGACGTGCTGCTGCTGGAAGAGCCCGGCGCGCGTCCAACCTCGCTGGACGAGGCGGCGGCGCTGGCCCGCGGCAGCACGCGCTTCCAGGCAGGCGAGCGGATGGGGGTGTACTGGGAGGTGTACGGGCTGGAGGGCAAGGCCGACAGCGTCACCTTTTCCGTGGCGCTGGCGCGGCGCCCGGTAGGCGGGGTCCGGCGCGCGGTGGAGAGCATCGGCCTGGCCCGCACCGTCGCCCCCGTGCGCCTGCGCTGGGACGAGGCGGCGCCCGCCATGGCGATCGCCCCCCGCTCGCTGGGCATCTCCCTCCCTCGCCTTCCGCCGGGCGCCTACGTGCTGGAGGTCGCCGTCCGCACCCGCACCGGCGCCACCGCCTTCACCCAGCGCGAGATCGAGGTGGCGAGGTGATTCGCTCGTTCCCGCGGCTTGCCACCGGCGGCTGAGAGCCGCGGCGACCCACGACGGGTCCTCGCCGGTCACGTCAGCCGCCGTCGGGGCCTTTCAGGAGGGACGTCGATGGCCGCGGCGGCGAAGGAAGCCAGAACCTTAGCGGTCGATGGCTTTCCGAGCCTCGGCGCGATCCTCCCCTGCGCGGACCAGCGCTTCTTTCACGATGGCGCCGAGCAGAAGGATCTTGCCGTTGGCCCCTCCTGTTCGCCTGAGCATGTCCTCGGCGACTTCCGTGATCTTGGGGAAGCGCGTCTCGAGCTCCTGGTTCGCGGGGCCGGCGAAGATGAGCAGCTTCTGCTCCAGCGTGTATTTCTTCACCAGGCCGGGATCCAGGTGACGGAGGTAACCTTCGAATCCCTTCCATTCCTTTTCGCAGAAGGCGATCGCGTCCTCGAACTCGCGCTGGATGAATCGCTCCGTCTTCGTGAGCTCGGGCTCCTGCCGCCCGAACATGCTCATGATCCTCACGGACATACCCTTTCGTCATCGATGGACGCTCGGCCCCGAACACGCGTGTCCGGCCTCGTTGCACAGTGTAACGAAGCGGCGGCGCAGATTCGAGAGCCGGCGATCAGGGACGGGCCCGCACGCTCCAGGCGCTGCAGCGCGACCCGCTCGACGAGTGAAGCTTGCGAGCCCCCTCCGACCCATTCTGGAGGCGGCTCGCTTGTCGACGGGCCGAGTGGAAGTCTATCCTCCCACCGTTCGTGCGCGTAGGATTGCAGCAACTCGAACTCGCACCCTGGCACGTTCGCACTCTTGCACTTCGCCGTCGCGATGGACCTCGCTCCGCCCACGCTCGCCGGCCGCCACGTGCGCCTGGTTCCGCTCACACTCGAGCACGTCCCCGCGCTGTGGGAGGTGGGGAACGACGACGACATCTGGCGGTGGACGCTGAGCCAGATCCGCAGCGAGCACGACATGCTGCGCTACGTGCAGGCCGCGCTCGCCAAACAGGCCGAGGGCGGCGCCACCCCCTTCGTCACCACCGAGGCCGCGACGGGGCGCGTGATCGGCAGCACGCGCTACCACAACGTGGAGCCGCTGCACCGTCGCGTGGAGATCGGCTACACGTGGATCGGCACCGCGTGGCAGCGCACGCCGGTGAACACCGAGGCCAAGTACCTGATGCTGCGCCACGCGTTCGAAACGCTGGGCTGCATCCGCGTGGAGCTGCGCACCGACTCGCAGAACCAGCGCTCGCGCAGCGCCATCCTCCGCATCGGCGCCAGGGAAGAGGGGACGCTCCGCCGCCACCTGCGCACCGACTCGGGCCGCTTCCGCGACACCGTCTACTTCAGCATCCTGGACGATGAATGGCCCGAGGTGAAGCAGCGCCTGGAAGCGAAGCTCGCCCGCCCCTGGACCCCATCCGCCGCATGAAGCCCATGTCGCTGCGCCCGCGCGCCTCGCTCCTCCTCGCCGCCGCGCTCGCCGCGTGCACCCCGGCCGCCGCGCGCACGCCGCCGATGGCGCAGGCGCCCGCGCCGACGCCCGCCACCACGCCGGCGCCGGCCGGGGCGTCGCTTGCGGCGGCGCTCGATTCGATCTTCGGCGACACGCTGTTCGCCGGCGCCAACTGGGGCGTGGAGATCAAGTCGCTGCAGAGCGGCCGCGTGCTGTACCAGCGCAACGAGGGGAAGCTGTTCGTGCCCGCCAGCAACATGAAGCTGGTGACGGGGAGCGTGGCGCTGGAAACGCTGGGGCCCGGCTTCGTCTACCGCACGCCGGTCGTGGCCGCGGGCGCGATCGCCAACGGCGAGCTGCGAGGCGACCTGGTGGTGGTCGGCAGCGGCGACCCCACCATCGCCGCCGACTTCCACGCCGGCGACGCGCGCGCCGTCTTCCGCGCATGGGCCGATTCGCTGCGCGCGCACGGCGTCCGCCGCATCACCGGCCGCATCGTGGGCGACGACGACGTGTTCGACGACGTGCCGCTGGGCCGCGGCTGGGCGTGGGACGACCTGGCCGACTACTACTCGGCCGAGATCGGCGGGCTGCAGTACAACCTGGGTGTCGTCGGGATCACGGCTGCGGCTGGGAGCGGAGTCGGTGAACGGCCGCGCCTCACCATGGACCCGCAGACGGCGTACGTGCGCGTGACGAACACTGCGCGCACCTCCGCCTCCGGCACGGCCGAGCAGATCGCGGTGACGCGCGCGGACACGGGCAACACCTTCATCGTAGACGGCCAGATCCCCGCCGACACGGCCACCGTGCGCAACGACATGGCGGTGCGCAACAACACCGCCTACTTCGCCACGGTGCTGCGCGAGACGCTGATCGCCCAGGGGATCGCGGTGGGCGGCGCGGCGGTGGCCCAGGACGAGCTCGGCCCGGCCGCGCGCCCGGTGGCGCGCGACACGCTGTTCGTGCAGAGCTCTCCGCCGCTGCGCGAGATCCTGCCCGGATTCCTGAAGCCCAGCCAGAACCAGATCGGCGAGCTCCTGCTGAAGACGATGGGCCGCGCCCTGCGCGGGCAGGGCACGGCCCGGGCGGGGATCGCCGTGGTGGACAGCGCGGCGCGCGCGTGGGGCCTGCCGCCGCGCAAGCTCGCGCAGGCCGACGGCAGCGGGCTGTCGCGCTACAACCTCGTCGCGCCGCAGTTCCTGATCGCGCTGCTCGAGCACATGCACCAGAGCCCGAACTGCCCGACGTTCTACGCGGCACTTCCCATTGCGGGCGTGGACGGCACCCTGGCCGGGCGGATGAAGAACACCCCGCTCCAGGGCAACGTCCACGCGAAGACCGGCACCGTAAGCAACGTCCGCTCGCTATCCGGCTACATGACGACGGCCGCGGGCGAGCCGGTCGTCTTCAGCATCATCGTCAACCACCACACCCTCACCTCCCGCGACGCCGACCGGCTGGCAGAGGCGGCGCTGGGGCGGGTGTATGGCCGGATGCCATAAACTCGGACAGATTTACTGCCCTGTTGGGAAAAACTTAGCGGCGTTTTTCGCAAGACGAAGGAAGCTTAGACCAACGCCGAAATACCACGGTCGGCGCTCGGCAGTGATGGCACGCCCGCCGGTGAGTCCTATGGCACCATCAAAAAGACCGACATAGCCACCAACGGCCAGATCGAACGTGTTTGAATCGGTACTCTCCTTCCGGGTGACATTCCGGTTCTCACCAGCTGCCACGGTGAGTTGATAGGTCCGCGTCTCGAACTTCGGAAACGACACATTTAAACCGACGCTTGGTGCCAGAGCACTACTCCGATTTCGAGCATAGTGCGTCCACATGAACGTTGCGCCGGGTGTAAGGCTGAAGTTGACGCCCATCGGGACGATGATGGTCGTGTCATGTGCAGCGGTCCCAGTTCTAATGGCTGCTTCAGCCGCGACGACACGATTGGGTGTCTTCTGATAACTTGCGCTTAGCCGTCGCAGGAACAAAAACGAGTCGGTGATATCAGACACCCAGCCAAACCGCCGCACCCGCAGGTCCAGAGTCATCTGCCGAGGATTCAGGCTGCCAGGGGGTACCGTGTTGGTGAACGTGAGCAAAATGCGATCATCCACTTTTGCTTTCGTCCGGCTGATCAATATGTCCGTGTCTCGTAATTCGTCGAGCAGAATTGGGTCGCGCTGAAGGCTATTGCGATCGAGGTACCTCAGATACCGCTCTTCGATCTGACCGATCTCCGGAAGCACGGATAGTAGACGGTTGATGGTTACGTCGGCCTTCCTGAGCCACGCGCTATCGGTTTTAGCAACTGCGTTCAACGAGTCGAGAGTTTTCTTATCTGAAATTACGTTTTGAACAAGATATGCCAACTGCGTGCGCGGTACCCCTCCCCTGTATGCAACGACTTCCGTTATTGCGCTATCGAGTTGTGAAAAGGCGAGCAATGAGGGGTACGCAACATCAAGGCTGGTGGCAAGTAGATCGGCCGAGGTTCGCGCGTATTGCTGAACAACCCTCTGGTATGCCAGATTTGCCCGGAGCCGTTCGAGAGCTCCCTGCTTGTTCGCGATATCGCGTCGGGCGCTATCCGAGAGGCTTGCAAAGTTGGCAACACCCTCTTCGATAGCGGCAGTTAGTATCCTAACCGAGTCTGAGACGGGTGATCGCGTGTTACCCTGGGCGATGCGAATCGAATTTTGCACGGCCGTAACCGTTCCACCAAGATTTCCATTGACATACGAGCACATTGCGGCCGTCGCCGTGGCGAAACCACGTGCATTCACGGTGCCACTCGTGGCTTGTGTGCCAACTTCGGAGTATCCAGGGACTGCGATCGGCTCCCCATTCAGATCGGCGGTGATTTGAATGTTCGTCTGATAGTCCGGCTGTTGTGCAATCCACTTGCGATCAAACGAGATGTGAATTTTGCTGTCGACGTCGACGCGGGTATAGGCGGGTGGGTGTTGTGCCGCGCTCCCATCCACCATCGCTACGTGAATCGGACGAAACTGGTTGTCGCTTGTCACTTCGTGGACCGAGACAAAGCGTTCTGGATGAAGTCGGTCGAACTCCGATACTGGTTCGGTTGCGGGAGCACACGCTTGGGCGATGGCTCCCCTGCCGCACAGGCTGACCAGCATGGCGACTGCAGCGATTCGGGCTGTCATCGGAGACCGTCCTTTCAAGTAAGAGGTTGGCTATTGAGAGCAGATGACTCGCGGAAAGGCATGTATGTAGAGTTCAGACGTGACAGCAGGGGGTGATATCAGAGAACCGTGATATCCGCTTGATCAGGTGGAGATAACATTGACGGATCAGTAATTGTTCTGATCGCTTCTGGGTCGCTTGATTCAGGAACTATGAGTTTTGAATCTGGTCTTGCCAAGACTTTCGTTTTGTGCAGTTGTCCGAGCCTGCCGTATTGGCCTTCAGAGAACAGGCCAGCCTTCAAGGCGTGGGGAACACCGATTGCGTTCGAGCCCTGGCTTTCGCCCTTCTCGCGAGCCCTGATCGCGGAGGCGGACGAGAGTCGATCCCCTGCGGAGGTGATGATGGCCGTACGCGATGAGCTGGTGGCGATGTCGGAGGCGGGCGCGGCCGGGGAGAGCAGCTGGGCCGACGTGCGGGGGTGGCGGGTGATCGCGGGGGACGGGACGCTGCTGGGGCAGGTGGCCGACGTGCTGGTGGAGCGCGGCGGCGGCAAGCCGGCCTTCCTGCAGATCGCGCTGGAGCCCGCCGTGGTCCGCGCCGCCGGTGGGCGCCGCGTCCACGCGCCGTTCGACGCGGCGCGGGTGGATCCCGACGCCCGCACGGTGTTCCTCGACGGCGTCAGCGGCGAGCAGGCGCGCGAGCTGCCCACCGAGCCCGACGGCGCGCCGTTCGTCACCGGCCCCTTCGCTCGCCGGGCCGCCGTGGACGAGGTGAAGGCCGATCACGCGTTGGCCGACGACGACCGAACGCGTGCCGTCGCCACGGATACGTCGGAGCGAGTGGTGGGCGAGGAGCGGATCACGCTCAGCGAGGAAGAGCTGGTGGTGGGCACGCGCACCGTGTCGGCGGGCGAGGTGCGGGTGGAGAAGCGCGTGGAGACGGAGCAGGTGCGCCAGTCAGTCCCCGTCACGCGCGACGACGTGTCGGTGGAGCGCCGCCCGCTGGCACCCGGTGCCAGCCTGGAGCGCTGGGAAGACGAGGAAGGGCTCCACATCCCGCTGGTGGAGGAAGAGCTGGTGATCGAGAAGCGCCTGGTCGCGCGCGAAGAGCTGCTGATCCGCAAGCGCCGCGTGACCGAGGAGCAGGTCGTGGAGGAGACGCTGCGGAAGGAGCGCGCGGAGGTGGTGGAGCCTGACAAGCGCTGATCAACGGTGTCGAAGCAAACGTACACGAAGCGGCTCGGACGGGTGGATCGTTCGAGCCGCTTCGCCGCTTCAGACGCTTCCCAGGCAGAAGGCCGACCTGACTGGCTGTTGACTCGTACTCGATCTGAAGCGTGCGAAAACCCGTGGGGGTGACCAACTGATTCGTATCGGTTGAGCTGGCAGTCTTGGGAACAGTCACCTACCACGAACTGGAGGATCCATGCGGCGCGCAATAGTTGCTCTGTTCGCTATGCTTCTATTCTGTGCGGAGAGGTCCTACGCGCAGCCTAGGATTCGCTGCCTTGTGGCTGGAGCCACCTTTTCGTCCTTGAGGCAGCGAAGTGAGGGGGTCGGAGTGATTCCTGGAATCGATGGCTTCATCGGTGCAGAGGCCGTCGCACTAGGCCAGATTTTCGGCGTCACACCAGAGTTCGCTTACCTTCCCGGCATCGACCAGGATGCTGATAACGCGTTCGCCTCACCGGAGCACGAGGACCGGTTGGCAAGCGGATCGGTCTTCTTCGGGAGGAGGTTACTTGCCGGCGTACTCCAGGACGAACATCGGGGCTACGCATCGCTCGCGGGGATACTTGCACATGAGTTCGGGCACATTGCTCAGTTCCGCCGCAACGAGCCGCTGGACGAGTTGGAGAGCGAACTTCAAGCCGACTACCTCGCAGGCTACTACTTGGCGAGACGGTCCCACACGCTTCCTGACGGGCCGGAGCAGTTTGTCTATACACTCTTCGGCTACGGGGATGAGGATTTCGACTTCTACCATCCCGTCGGGCACGGAACGGGGGACCAGCGCGTGGCGGCCATGCTAGCCGGCGTATATGACAACGACCGATCGTTCAACAATGCGTTCAGGAACGGATTGCAGCGGGTTCGGCAGTTGATCCCCACGTTCGTCGGTCGGGGAAGCGGGTATGCAGAGTTGAGTCAGGAAGCCCACGATCCCGAAGCTTATTCACAGCTACAACTCACGCTGAACACCGTAACGTGGAACCTGAACCCGGCGGATCCATTCGCGAACTTCCGCTATCAGTACGTGAACAACGGTTCTGACGCGATCGTGGTCAAACTGATCGTGAACAGTCTGATTCTGCCGGTGGACGAGCAGGGCAACGATACTACACCTCGGATCCTTACGCAGCGTAGAATGCAGCAGCTTGTTCAGCCCGGGCAAAAGGTGGAGTTCCGCGACCGCATCCGATCGACCTCGCAAAGCCAGATTGTTCGCGTTCGCATCTCCGAAGACGTCGTCGTGGCATTTGCTTCCAAGCTCAACCAGGATGGAACGCCAGTCACCCCACCAACAGCAGCGCCGAGTTCGGGCGCTACGACTGGGAGTTCGCTGATGGAGGTTGGGGCTTCTCGGAATCGCCAGCAACGATAGGGTGGCACGGGCCAGAGCCGGCTAAGGCGTCCCGTCGCGGCAGCGCCTTAGCCGGCGCGATCGTCAGATCACCCCTCCTTCGCCTCGTACTCGTCCTTGAGCCGGTTGACGACGCTGGGGTCGGCCAGCGTGGTGGTGTCGCCCAGCGCGCGGCCCTCGGCGATGTCCTTGAGCAGGCGGCGCATGATCTTGCCGGAACGCGTCTTGGGCAGGTCGCCGGCGAATAGGATTGCGTCGGGCCGGGCGATGGCGCCGATCTTCTTCACCACGTGGTCGCTCAGCTCCTTCTTGAGCGCGTCGGTGGGCTCCTGGCCCTCCTTGAGCGTCACGAACACGGCCACGGCCTGCCCCTTCATCTCGTGCGCCTTCCCCACCGCCGCCGCCTCGGCCACGGCCGGGTGGTCGACCAGGGCCGACTCCACCTCCATCGTGCCGATGCGGTGGCCGGCCACGTTCAGCACGTCGTCGATGCGGCCGATGATCCAGTAGTAGCCCCGGTGGTCGCGCTTGGCGCCGTCGCCGGGGAAGTAGACGCTCTCGCCCGGCTGCGCGTCGGCGCCCGCGCTCACCGTCTTCCCCTGCCACTTGGTCCAGTAGGTCTCGCGGAAGCGCTCGGGGTCGCCCCAGATGCCGCGCAGCATGCTGGGCCAGGGCCCGCGGATGGCCAGGAAGCCGCCGCCCTCGGGCACGACCTGTCCGTCCAGCGTGAGGATCTCGGCGCGAATCCCGGGGAACGGCGTGGTGGCCGACCCCGGCACCGTTTCGGTCACGCCGGGGAGCGGGGTGATCAGGATCGCCCCCGTCTCCGTCTGCCACCACGTGTCCACGATCGGGCAGCGCTCGTGGCCGATGTTGAGGTGGTACCAGATCCACGCCTCGGGGTTGATCGGCTCGCCCACCGTGCCCAGGAGACGCAAGCTGGACAGGTCGTGCTTCGAGGGATGGTCCATACCCCACTTCATGAACGCGCGGATCGCGGTGGGCGCCGTGTAGAAGATGGTGACGCGGTAGTCCTCGATGATCTTCCAGAAGCGGTCGCGCTCGGGCCAGTCGGGCGCGCCCTCGTACATCAGCACCGTGGCGCCGTTGGCCAGCGGGCCGTAGACGATGTACGAGTGCCCCGTCACCCACCCCACGTCGGCCGTGCACCAGTAGACGTCGTCGTCCTTGAGGTCGAACACCCATTGGGTGGTGGCGTAGCACTGCGTGAGGTAGCCGCCGGTGGTGTGCATGATCCCCTTGGGCTTCCCCGTGGTGCCGCTGGTGTAGAGGATGTACAACAGGTCCTCGCTGTCCATCTCCTCGGCCGGGCACTCGCCGCTCTCGCCGTCCACCAGGTCGTGCCACCACTGGTCGCGCCCCTCCGTCATCCGGGCCTCGCCCAGCGTCTCGCCGGCCGCGCCGTGGCGGCGCACCACGAGGACGTGCTCGATGGTGGGGCAGCCGCCTTCCTGCTCCACCGCCTCGTCGGCCGCGCGCTTGAGCGCCACGGTGCCGCCGCGGCGGTAGCCCGCGTCGCTGGTGATCAGCACGCGCGCCTCGGCGTCGCGGATGCGGTCGCGCAGGCTCTCGGCGCTGAAGCCGCCGAAGACCACGCTGTGCGCCGCGCCGATCCGCGCGCAGGCCAGCATCGCGATCGCCGCCTCGGGGATCATGGGGAGGTAGATGGCCACGCGGTCGCCCCGCTTCACCCCCAGCTTCTTGAGCGCGTTGGCGGCGCGGCCCACCTCCTGGTGCAGCTCGGCATAGGTGAACGCCCGCCTGTCGCCCGGCTCGCCCTCCCACAGCAGCGCCGTCTTGGCTCCCTTCCCCGCCTCCACGTGGCGGTCGAGGCAGTTGTAGCTGGCGTTCAGCTTGCCGCCAACGAACCACCTGGCATAGGGCGGCTCCCACTCCAGCACGCGGTCCCACTTGCGGTACCAGTGGAGCTCGCTGGCCCACTGCGCCCAGTACGCCTCCGGGTCCTGCTCGGCGCGCGCGTACACCTCGCGGTCGCGCACCAGCGCCCGCGCCGCGAAGCCGGGCGGCGGCGCGAAGGTGCGGTCTTCGGTGAGCAGGCTGTCGAGCGTCTGTTCCGCAGCGGACATCGGTGTGTCTCCCTGGCGCGGGCGCGGTGGCGAATGATCGTTCGTTCGGAGTGCGAAAGCGAGCCGGGATGATGCGGCCCGCCGCGCGAGCGCCGCAAGTCCCTCGCCGGAGCCGTCGAAGGCCGCGATCTCGATCGATCCGGCCGGCTCTTCGACCTTGATCTCACCCCCCGCAGTCGGCAGAGCTCGATATCCTCGCCTACCCTGCAAAACCCACAGTGGCCCCCCTCTCCCGCGGTTCGGCAGCAGGGCCGGGGGATGAGGGGCCGTTGACCGCGCCCCAGCCGCGAAGCATGTTGCAACGCGCATCCAATCCCACCCCCTCTACCCGGACAGCCCACCCTCGATGTCCGACGACGCACCGATCAGCCATCCCCCCGAGTTCCGCCGCCTGTGCGACGACGCGATCGCGCGGTTGCGCGCGCTGGCCACCGCCGGGGCGCTGGAGCGCGGCCGGATGATCCCCGAGATCCGCGCGCTCCTCTCGCGCATCGACGAGTGGATCGAGGAGCGCGACATCACCATGCCGGGCTTCGCGCGCGAGCAGGGGCTGCTGATCGACGCCGCGTCGGCGCTGCAGGCCATCGACATGGACCGCGGCGGCCCGCACGTTCCCCGCTTCGTGGACCGCGCCATCGCCGACATCCAGCGCGTGGCCGGCTGACACCTTCGGGCGGCAACTGCTACGTGGTGGCGCCTCCCCCGCTCCCCGGATCCCCACCCAAGTCAACATACGCGTAAGTCCAATTACCGCATCCACTTCGTTGCCGTTTGAGGATAGATGCGGCGATGTTGCAGCAACGAGACTCTGGCGCGTTCTGAAACGACCGACTATCATGCCCCCCACTCAACCGAAAACACACAGGGCGCCGCGCTGATACGCGGAACGCGTGCGCGCCCGTCGTTCCGGCACTCACCGACAGAGGAGACCCGTCCCGAACCCTCGCACGTATCCCCAGCAGCACCGGGAAGTACCCGCACGCACCGCCCCCGGAAACCCGTCCGGGACTCCACGACAAACGGCAAACCCGGCGAAAGCCGGTGACGCAAAGCTTCGAGCCTAACGCGAGCGTTCCGCGCGCCCCGCCACGGCAGTCGAGCCGCCGATGAGTACCAAGGCCATGCCGCAAACTCCGAAGTACCCCAGCACCCGTGTGTCCGTGCGCGCCCTCGCTGGCGCCGCCGCGCTCTGCCTCTCGCTCGCCGCGCCCGCCGCCGCGCAGCAGATGGCGCTGCTCGCGACGTTCCCGCTGGCCGGCCGCGAGGCCCGCAGCAGCACCGACGTGCTCCGCGAGCGCAACCTGCTGATCCCCGTGCAGGGGGTCACGGCCAGGCAGCTCCACGACACCTACAACGACGCCCGCTCCGGCGGCCGCGTGCACGACGCCATCGACATCCACGCGCCGCGCGGCACGCCCGTGCTGGCGGCGAACGACGGCGTGGTGATCAAGCTGCACTCCGGCGCCCGCGGCGGCACCTCGCTCTACCAGCTCGACACCGACGGCCGCACGCGCTACTACTACGCCCACCTCACGGCCTATGCCGACGGGATCCACGAGGGCGTGCCCGTGCACAAGGGCCAGGTGATCGGCTACGTGGGCGACACCGGCAACGCGCAGCCGGGCGACTACCACCTGCACTTCTCCATCGCCATCCTGAGCAGTGCCTCGCGGTGGTGGGGCGGCACCAACCTGAACCCCTACGACGTGCTGCACGACCAGTAGGGTTCTCGCCGAGCCGGCCGGAAGTGGCGAGGGCCTCTCCATTTGCGGAGGGGCCCTTCGTGTATCCACGAAATTCGAACGGCGGTGTTGGGCGTGTCCCTCCGCTGCGCTCCGGGCCGGGCTGCGCGCTGCGTAGGGCACGATACCGCCGTGCCCAACGCAGCCGGGCCCACGGCGCCCCGCCTCGACTCCGCGGTCGACGGAGAGATGGGTGCGGGCGGGCCGCCGCGCTCCCGGCCCTCCGGGCGCGCATCCCTCACGCGTCCGCGCCGTAAGTGGCCGTTGCTGCCCTGCTTAGCCCTTGCGTCTCTACCTCCCCCAGTCGGTTTTGGGGGAGGTCGGATTTTGGCGGACAGCCGTACCGTCCGCCAAAATCCGGGTGGGGGCCGCAGGAGAGGGGCCCGCCGCACCGCTTGCGCGCCACCGAAACCGTGGTTATCATCGTCTCGCGTCCTTCGGGGCGCCGCGGCGAGTTCTGGCGATTGCTCCGCGTTACAAATGTGCTAAAGCGCTCGGGGGCCTCCCGGCGCGCATGTCGCCGTGGGGCCCTTTGACATTCCTGGAAGATCCGGCCCGCCCTTACCCGGCGGGCGGCGCGGGCGCTTTGAGAGCGACAGCTTGGCGGGCCCGCGCCAGCAACGGATCGCCGCCTAAAGCGTCGACCAACGGACCCCCGTCCAGCAGCGACGGCGGGTCCTTTTTTCGTTCCGGCAGCTTGCCGGCCGCCACCCCGAGCCTTCGAAGAGGCCAGACCGCCATGAGCACCGTCCTCGAACCCACGCGCGCACCGGCCACGGTGGCGTACACGTTCACCAGCGAGAGCGTGTCGGAAGGGCACCCCGACAAGGTGTGCGACACCATCGCCGACAGCATCCTCGACGCGCACCTGGCGCTCGATCCGGCCAGCCGCGTGGCCTGCGAGGTGCTGGTGAAGGGCAATCGCGTGGTGCTCGCGGGCGAGATCACCAGCAGCGCCGTGGTCGACTACCCGGCGCTGGTGAAGCAGGTGGTGGAGGACATCGGCTACGTGGACGCCGACCAGGACTTCCGCCCCGACAACCTCGAGATCCACGTCTTCCTGAGCGCGCAGGCCGCCGAGATCGCCCAGGGCGTGGACGCCGACACCTCGCTCAGCGGCGAGCAGGGGGCGGGCGACCAGGGGATCATGTTCGGCTACGCGACCGACGAGACCGAGGAGCTGATGCCGCTCCCCATCCTCCTGTCGCACAAGCTGGCCCGCTCGCTGGCCGAGCACCGGCGGAGCGGCAGCGCCGCCTGGCTGCGGCCGGATGCCAAGACGCAGGTGAGCGTGCGCTACGAGAACGGCGTGCCCGTGGCCGTCACCGACGTCCTCGTGAGCACCCAGCACTCGGCCGACGTGGACCGGGAGACCATCCGCCAGTTCGTGGCGCTCAACGTGGTGCCCGAGGCGCTGGGCGGCTGGTACCACGACGACATCAACCTGATGGTCAACCCCACCGGCAGCTTCGTGCAGGGCGGCCCCAGCGCCGACGCCGGCGTCACCGGCCGCAAGATCATCGTGGACAGCTACGGCGGCATGGGCCGTCACGGCGGCGGCGCGTTCAGCGGCAAGGACCCCAGCAAGGTGGACCGCAGCGGCGCCTACTTCTGCCGCTTCGTGGCGCGCGAGGTGGTGAAGGCGGGGCTCGCGAAGCGCGCCGAGGTGCAGGTGGCCTACGCCATCGGCGTGGCCGAGCCGGTGTCGGTGAAGGTGGACACCTTCGGCACCGGCGACGAGCGCGCCGCCGAGGAGTTCGTGCGCAAGGGCTTCGACTTCCGCCCGGGCGCCATCATCGAGCGGCTCGACCTGCTGCGCCCCATCTACCGGCAGACCACCAACTACGGCCACTTCGGCAAGCCGTGGCTCCCCTGGGAGGCGTGAGGTAGAACGGCCCCCGTCGTCCCCGGCCCGTCTCCCGAACCGCGGGCGACGGGAGAACGGCGGGGACGCGGCGACCGGGCCGCCTCCACGCTTCGTCGCGGCGGGCGGACGGCCCGGCACAACCAGGTTGACCGCGTCGAGTCGGCGCGGTTATGCATCCGACGGGCGGAACGCTCCGCCCCGTAGGCTCTCAAGAAGCACCGAGAACCGAAGATGAGCTTCGCTCGCGTCCAGATGATGTGCCGCATGTGCATGTGCTGCCTCTCCCCCGGGAGAGTCGGACGGGCGCGGCTGCACCCTGCAGGCGCGAAACGGCAGATGACCGAGTAGGCGGGAACGCCCCGCACGGTCGCCGAACCCGGCCCTCTCCCAACGAGAGGGCCGGGATTTTTTTACCCCTGAACCACCCTGGGAGAAATGCCATGAGCACCGTGATCGAAAGCACCGAGCGCAAGCTGGGCCTGGGCACCCGCGCCGTCCGCAGCGCGCAGGAGACGGCCGACCCGGCCACCGGCGCCCGCGCCGTGCCGATCTACGCCACCACCAGCTACGTGTTCGACACCCCCGAGCACGCCGCCAGCCTCTTCGGCCTGCGCGAGTTCGGCAACATCTACACGCGGCTGATGAACCCCACCTCCGACGTGTTCGAGCGCCGCATCGCCGAGCTGGAGGGCGGCGTGGCGGCCGTGGCCACGTCCTCCGGCCAGGCCGCGCAGACGCTGGCGCTGCTCAACCTGGCGCAGGCTTGCGACTCCATCGTGGCGTCGTCCCGCCTGTACGGCGGCACATTCACGCTGCTCAAGTACACGCTGGGCCGCCTGGGTATCACCACCCGCTTCGTCGACAGCGCCGACCCGGCCGATTTCGCCGCGCAGATCGACGAGACCACCAAGGCGGTCTACGTGGAGACCATCGGCAACCCCAAGCTGGACGTGCCCGACTTCCGCGGGCTGGCGGGCGTGGCGCACGCGCACGGCGTGCCGCTGGTGGTGGACAACACCTTCGGGACGCCGTTCCTGGTGCGGCCCATCGAGCACGGTGCCGACGTCGTCCTCCACTCGGCCACCAAGTGGATCGGCGGGCACGGCACGGCCATCGGCGGCGTGGTGGTGGACGGCGGCACCTTCGACTGGGCGGCCAGCGAGCGCTTCCGCGGGCAGTACGTGGACCCCGAGCCGGCGTACCACGGGCTGTCGTTCGCCACCGCGTTCGGCAGCCTGGCGTTCGCCATCCGCCTGCGCGTGCTGCTGCTGCGCGACGTGGGCGCGTCGGCGTCGCCCTTCAACACCTTCCTCTTCCTGCAGGGGCTGGAAACGCTGCACCTGCGCATCCAGCGCCACAGCGAGAACGCGCTGGCCATCGCCCGCTTCCTCGAGGGCCATCCGTCGGTCACCTGGGTGAGCTACCCCGGCCTCGAGTCGCACCCCGGCCACGCCAACGCGCGGCGCTACCTGTCCGGCGGCTACGGCGGCGTGCTCACCTTCGGCGTGCTGGGCGGCGACGCGGCGGCCAGGCGGGTGATCTCCGAATCGAAGCTCTTCTCGCTGGTCGCCAACGTGGGCGACGCCAAGAGCCTGATCATCCATCCCTGGAGCACCACGCACGAGCAGCTGGGCGACGGGGAGCGCGTGGCGGCGGGCGTGACGCCCGACCTGGTGCGGCTGTCGGTGGGGATCGAGGACGTGGACGACCTGGTGGACGACCTGGACCGGGCGCTGCGCGCGGCGGTGGGGCTGTGAGCGCGCCGCTGGTGGTCAAGTTCGGCGGCACGTCGCTGGGCACGGCCGCTCGCATCCGCCGGGCGGCGCGGCGGGTGCGGGCGCACGCGGCCAACGGCCGGCGCGTGGCCGTGGTGGTGAGCGCCCGGGGCGGCGCGACCGACGCGATCGCCCGCCTGCTGGCCCGCGTCTCGGCCGGGCGCCCCGCCCCGCGCGAGGCCGACCGGGCGCTGGCCACGGGCGAAGACCTGTCCGCCGCGCTGCTGGCCTCCGCGCTCGCGGCGCTGGGCGTGGCCGCGCGCAGCCTGCGCGGCGGCGAGGCGGGCGTGCGCGCGGAAGGCGGCTTCTGCGGCGGCCGCATCGCCCGCGTGGATCCCTCGGCCGTCGCCGGGCTCTGGGACGAGGGAATCGTCCCGGTGGTCAGCGGCTTCCAGGGCGTGCGGGAGGATGGCGAGACGGTGACGCTGGGCCGCGGCGCGTCGGACCTGTCGGCCGTGGCGCTGGCGGCGGCACTCGGGGCCGAGTGCCACATCGTGACCGACGTGCGCGGCGTGTACGACCGCGATCCGGCGAAGGATGCCGGCGCGCGCTTCTTCGCCCGCATCGACCACCGCCGGCTGCTGCGGCTGGCGGAGAGCGGCGCGAAGGTCGTTCAGCGCGAGGCCGCCGCCGAGGCGCTGCGGCTGGGTGTGGCCCTGCGCATCCACCACTTCGCCGCGCCCCACGGGACCGGCACCGGCACCGTCGTCCACACCCCGCCCGCCGAGCCCGTCGAGTCCGCCGAGTCGGCGGAGTCGGCCAACGTCCACGACGCACGTCCGTCCACCGGGTGGCAGACGGACGCGCTGCAAGCCATCGCCATCCACGCTATCCCCATCCCCGCAGGGGAGGAGGTGGCGGCGTGAGCGCGCGTGAGCCGAGCTTCCAGCGCATCCCCCGCTTCGAGCTGGACGGCGGCGAGGTGCTGGCCGACGTGGTGCAGGCGTACCGGCTGGACGGTGAGCTGACCCCGGAGCGCGACAACCTGGTCATCGTCTTCCACTCGCTCACCGGCTCGCCCGCGACGGCGGGCGGGTGGTGGGGAACGGTGGTCGGCCCCGGGCTGGCGGTGGACACGCGGCGGTTCGCCGTGCTATGCCCCAACCTGCTCGGCTCGTGCTACGGCACCACGGGTCCGCGCGAGGTGAGGCCGTTCCCCGCCGTCACCCCGCGCGACCAGGCTCGGCTGGTCCAGCGGCTGGTGGAGGCGCTGGGCGTGCGCTCGGTGGCGCTGGCGGTCGGCGGGTCGCTGGGGGGGATGGTGGCGATGGAGTGGGCGGCGCAGAACCCGTCGCTGCCGCGGTCGGTCGCCATCTTCGCGGCCCCGGCGGCGCACACGGCCCACGCCATCGCTTGGAACCACGTGCAGCGCGCCGCCATCGCCGCGGCCGGCGCGCGGGGGCTGGAGATCGCGCGGATGGTGGCGATGATGAACTATCGCAGCGCCGCCGAGCAGGCCGGGCGCTTCGGCCGGGGGCGCGGGGAGGGCGGCGGGTGGGCGGTGGCCGAATACCTGGAGCACCACGGCCGCAAGCTGCGCGAGCGCTTCGGCGCGGACAGCTACGTGGCGCTGACAGGGGCGATGGACGCACACGACGTGGGCCGCGCGCGCGGCGGCGTGGCCAACGCGCTGCGGCGGATCACCGGCGCGCTGCTGGGCGTGGGCATCCCCGGCGACCTCCTGTATTCCGCAGGCGACGTGCGGGCGTGGGTGGACGCGGCGGGCGGCGAGTACCGCGAGATCCACTCGTCGCGCGGCCACGACGCCTTCCTGCTGGAGACGGAGCAGGTCGCCGGCATCCTCGCCGAAGCGCTGGCCGCCGCCGAGGCTCCCGTGGCGGGAGGTGCGCGATGAGCACGGTCGAGAACGCCGTCCGCCTCCCGCGCACTGCCCGAGGCCCGCGCGTGGTGCGCGTCGCGCTGGCGGGTTGCGGCGTGGTGGGCGGCGAGCTGGTGCGGCTGCTGGCGCACGGCGCCGACGAGATCCGCGCCCGCCGCGGCATCCGCTTCGAGCTCGCATCGGTCCTGGTGAAGCACGCCGGCCGCGCCCGCCCCGACGAGCTTCCGCGCGCCGTGCTGACGACCGACGTGAACGCGTTCCTCGCGTCGGGCGCGGACGTGTGGGTCGAAGCGGTCGGCGGAGTCGAGCCGGCGCTGGGCATCGCGCGGCACGCGCTGGGGGCGGGAAAGCGGCTGGTGACGGCCAACAAGGCGCTGCTGGCCGCGCACGGGCCCGAGTTGGCGGCGCTGGCCCGGGCGGGGGGTGGGCGGATCGACTTCGAGAGCGCCGTGGCCGGAGGCATCCCCGTGGTCCGCGCGCTGCGCGACTCGCTGGGGCTCACGGGGATCCGCTCGATCCGCGGGGTCCTGAACGGCACCACCAACTACGTTCTCTCGCGCCTGGGCGACGGGTGGCGCTACGCCGACGCCCTGGCCGACGCGCAGGCGAAGGGCCTCGCCGAGGCCAGCCCCGCGCGCGACCTGAGCGGCGAGGACGCGGCCGACAAGCTGCGCATCCTCGCCTGGCTGGCGTTCGGGGTGGAGCCGGCGCGGCTGGTGGTGCGCCGCCGCGGTATCGGCCCCCACCCCGAGCGCCTGGCCGCCGACGCGGCGCTGCTGGGCGGCGTGCCGCGGCTGCTGGCCGAGGTGGTGGAGACGGCGGAGGGGATCGTGGCCGCGGTGGAGCCGGCCATCGTGCCGGCGGCGAGCGAGCTGGGCCGCACGCGCAACGAGGAGAACACGGTGGTGATCGACAGCCGCTGGAACGGGCGCGTGCGCCTGTCGGGCCCCGGCGCGGGCGGCGCGCCCACCGCCAGCGCCCTGCTGGGCGACATGCTGCGCCCCACCTCGCGGCAGGCACTGCCACGCGTGGGCGGACGGGCGGCGACGGCGCCGGTGGACGATGCGCGCGAGCACGCCTGGGTGATCAGCGTGCGCCGCGACGAGCGCGCGGAGGTGGCGCTCGACCGCACGCTCCACCGCGCCCGCGTCACCGCGGCCGACCTGGTGGCCGACGGCGACCGGCTCGTGGCCGTCACGGAGCCGGCGCCCTGGCGGAGGGTCGACCTGGCCGCGCGGGTGCTGGAGTCGGCGCGGCTGGCGCCCGTCGTCTCGCGCTGCGAGGTGCGGGTATGAGATGAGACCAGGTCCGGGAAAAGACTGGTCTCACGCAGAGCCAGCAGAGTCAAGCAGAGAACAGCGGCTTTCTCCGCTGGCCCTGCTGACTCTGCGTGATACCGGATCCGCATGAAACATTGCGGCGGCAGGATCCGCTAAAGTGTCACACGGAGGCACGGAGTCACAGAGAAAAAACCGCAGTTCTCTGCGTCTCTGTGCCTCTGTGTGGCAAAGCAGTTCAGCCGGATTTGGTATGAGACTTCGCCGTTGTTCCTTGCGATGGCCCATCAACGTTTCCCGCGAATCTCGTATGAGCATGAGATGTCACCGCTGCCGAATGCGGCGAATCCCTCGCCGGCCCTGTGGCGGAGAGGGATTCGTCGTGCGGAGCGCGTTCGACATGAATAGAAAGCAGGGCTCCAGACGGCGCGCATTGGACCGGGCGCGCTACCCTATTTTCATCCTGCAGCAGTCGGCGTCGAAGCCCGTGGGAAACGATATGAGATCCGGCTCGGCGCCTGCAGCAGCTCGTCGCGTGTCATCGGCTGCACGGCGGGATCGGCCGCTGATGATAAAACAGATTATGATAATCGAGATTATGATATGCTTGTGCACTGGACTGAGCGACGCTCAAGCGGCAACGTTCGGCATCCCGACACCTCCCAAGCATTCCCGAACCTGACTTCCGATGCCGTTCACACAATCTCCGCCGGTGCTCGGCAACCAGTGGGACGAAGACCTGGCGCTTCGCTCGCTTCTCGCGCGGCTGCTGCCGGCGGAGGTGCTGGCGGAGGTGGAGCCGTCGCTGCGCGAGATGGGGCGGCTGTCGGCGGAGCTCCATCCCGAGCAGCTGGCCGACCTCCCCAACGAGCCGCGGCTGGTGCAGTGGGACGCGTGGGGCAACCGCGTGGACCGCATTGAGCTGACGCCGCTGTGGCGCACCGCCGAGCGCATCGCCGCCCAGCACGGCGTGGTGGCCACCGCCTACGAGCGCGCGCACGGGGCGCTGTCGCGCGTGCACCAGTTCGCGCTGGCGTACCTCTTCACCCCGTCCACCGACATCTACTCGTGCCCGCTGGCGATGACCGACGGCGCCGCCCGCGCGCTGCTGGACAGCGGCAACGACGCGCTGGTCGACCGCGCGGTGCCGCACCTGACCTCGCGCGACCCGGCCGCGTTCTGGACCAGCGGGCAGTGGATGACGGAAACGGCCGGCGGGTCGGACGTGGGCAACTCGGAGACCGTCGCGCGGCGGGGGGATGACGGGGTTTGGCGGCTGTTCGGGCGCAAGTGGTTCACCTCGGCCGCCACGTCGCAGATGGCGCTGACGCTGGCGCGGCCCGAGGGGAATGCGCCCGGCGGCCGCGGGCTGGCGCTGTTTTACCTCGAGACGCGCGGGGAGGACGGGCGCCTGAACGGCATCCGCATCGACCGGCTGAAGGACAAGCTGGGCACGCGCAAGCTGCCCACGGCCGAGCTGACGCTGGACGGCGCCGTCGCCGTTCCCGTCCGCGGCCTGGAAGGCGGCGTGCGCGGCATCGCCCCGATGCTGAACGTGACGCGCACCTGGAACGCGGTGAGCGCGGTCGCGCTGATGCGCCGGGCCGTCGCGCTCGCCCGCGCCTACGCATCGCGACGCCAGGCGTTCGGCGCCACGCTCGACCGGCTCCCGCTGCACGTGGACACGCTCGCCGGGCTGCAGGCCGAGCTCGAGGGCGCGCTGCACCTCACCTTTCGCGTGGTGGAACTGCTGGGGCGCGCCGAGGCCGGCGAGCTGGACGATGGCGGCCGCGCGCTCCTGCGCATCCTCACCCCCATCGCCAAGCTGACCACCGCGCGGCAGGGCGTGGCCGTGGCCAGCGAGGCGGTGGAGGCGTTCGGCGGCGCGGGGTACGTGGAGAACACCGGCCTCCCCACGCTGCTGCGCGACGCCCAGGTGCTCTCCATCTGGGAGGGGACCACCAACGTTCTCTCGCTCGACGTGCTGCGGGCGATGCACGACGGCGGCGGGCTCGACCCGCTGGTGGGCGAGGTGGCGCGCTGCGTATCCGACGTGCGCGACGCGTCGCTCGCCGCGCCGGTGCAGGCCGCGCTGCGGGCCACCGAGCGCGCGGCCGCCTGGCTGCGCGAGGCGCGCCGCGCCGGCGAGGCCGAGGTGCAGGCGGGCGCCCGCCGCTTCGCGCTCACGCTGGGGCGCGCGCTGGAGGCGACGCTGCTGGCCGGCCACGCGCAGTGGTCGCTGGACCGCGGCGACCCCCGCCCCGCCGCCGCCGCCCGCCGCCTCGCGTCGAACGGAATCGACCTGATCGCATCCGCCGTCTCCGCCGCCGACGCGCGCCTGCTCGTAGCCGAGCGCGTGGAAACGGCGGAGGCGGCGGAGCTTCCGTCCTCGGCCGGCGCGGTCGTGGAAGCCGCGACCACCGCGGGCCAATGAAGCCGCACCCGGCGCGTCAGGTCGAGAAGCCACCGTCGATGGTGAGGCTCGCCCCGGTCACGAACGCCGCCTCGGGGCTGGCGAGGTAGGCCACCAGCCCCGCCACCTCGTCGCTGGTGCCCATGCGGCCGAGCGGGATCATCGGGCCGACCAGCTCGGCGACGCCGGGCCCGCCGTTCATCTCGGTGTCGGTGGGGCCGGGCTGCACGTTGTTGACGGTGATCCCGCGCGGCGCCAGGTCTACCGCCAGCCCGCGCACCAGCCCCGCCACCGCGCTCTTGGTCATCGCGTAGACGCTGGCGCCCGGAACCGAGACGCGCAGCGCGGTGTTGCTGCCGATGGTGATGATGCGCCCGCCCTCGCCCATCCACGCGGCCGCGGCCTGCGCCGCCACGAAGGTGCCGCGGACGTTCACGGCCACCATGCGGTCGAAGTCGTCCAGCGAAAACGCGTCGACGGTGGCGCGCATCAGGATCCCCGCGTTGTTCACCAGGATGTGCAGCCCGCCCAGCGTGCGCGCCGCCCGGTCCACCGCCGCCCTGACGGCGTCCGCGTCGGCGCTGTCGGCGTGGATGGCGAGCGCGGTGCCGCCCGCCTCGGCCACCTCGCGCACCACCTGCTCGGCCCGGCCGGGCGACGCGGAATAGGTGAACGCCACCGCCGCCCCCTCGCGCGCCAGCCGCCGCACGATCGCCGCACCGATTCCGCGCGAGCCGCCCATCACCAGCGCGGCCTTCCCCTCGAGCCTCTTCGCGTCCGCCATTTCCCACCTCCCGTGCAGGTAAATTCTGGATCGTTTGATCCAGAACGACAGTTGAAAAAATCCGCCGAACGACGGATCGTTTCACCCCAACTCGAGCCTACCGCGCGCGCAGGCGGTCCACCGCGAACGCCGCCAGGTCGCGCAGCTCGCCGGCACTCACGCCGGCCTTCGCGCTCACCTTCATCCCCAGCATGGTGGAGTGCAGGAAGCGCGCGGCGCGGCGCTCGTCCACTCCCGCGTCCACCTCGCCCGCCGCCCTGGCCGCGCGGACGGCCTCGATCAGCGCGGCCTCGAGCCGGGCGCCGCTGGCCGCGGTCATGGCAGCCACGTCCGCGTCGCCCTGGCCGAACTCGGAGATGGCGCCCACGCCCATGCAGCCCAGCGCGCGCTCGGCCGCGTCGCCGCTCGCCAGCGTGACCAGCGTCGCCTCGACGCCCGCGAGCGGCGACGACGCCGAGCGGAGCACCTCCTCGTGCCGCGACACGCTCTCGTCCAGGTAGCGGCGCAGCGCCTCGAGGTACAGCGCCCGCTTGCCGCCGAACGTGTCGTACATGCTCTGCCGCCCGATCCCCATGGCGCGCAGGAGCTCGGGGGTGGACGCGCCTTCGTATCCACGCGCCCAGAACACGCCCTTCGCCCGCTCCACGGCTTCGTGCCGGTCGAACTCCTTCGGTCTGGCCATGGATGAAGAGATAACGGTTCTTGACCGATCAGTCAAGTATCATCCGATGCCGGCCGGAGCGCCGCGGCCGCCGCAACCTCTTTCCCCCGGAGCCTGGGGGAGAGCGTTCGCGGAAGCGGGTACGAGCTCCTCCAGCGGGCGCCAGCCCTACTCGTCCTGCGAGAGGATGATGCAGGTGTAGGGGCCGATCCCCACCGGCGCGCTGTGCGGCATGTCGTGCATCGGGCCGCCGTCGGCGCGGGTGTGGAAGCTGGGGGTGTCGGCGTAATCCTCTCCGTAGCCGCGCCAGTCGCTGTTCAGCCGCACCTTCCACTCGCCCCCGCGCGGCAGCCCCAGCCAGTACCCGTCGTACGAGCGGTCGGCGAAGTTGAGCACCACCACCACGTCGTCGCGCGGGCCGCCGGCACTCCAGCGGTGGAAGGCGATCAGCTTGTCGGCGTCGTTCACGTGGTGCACGTGCACCTCCTGCCCGCGCAGGCCCCGGGTCGTGTCCCACCAGTCGCGCCGCAGGCGGATCAGGTCGCGGTAGAGCGCGTGCACGCCGGCGTACGTCTCCAGCCGCGTCCAGTCGATCGGGTCGTCGTCCTTGAACCAGCGGTCTTCCAGGATCTCCTGCCCCTGGAAGAGCATCGGGACGCCCGGAGAGGTGAACACCAGCGCGGCCGCCAGGGTCGAGCGCTTGCGCGAGTACCAGCTTCCGGCCTGCCCCGGCCAGATCTCCTCGGGCACCCGCGCGTGCCCGTTGGCCACCTCGTCGTGGCTCTCGCTGTAGATCACCCGCTTGAAGGCGTCGCCCTCGTAGCGGTGCTCCACGGCGCGGCGCACCGCGGCCATGCTGCGCTGCCAGTCGTTGGTCTCGATCACGGCGCGCCGCACCGGGTGCACGAACTCGCTGTCCCACTGCGTGTCGAAGCCGGCGCCGCCCAGCTCGTGCGCGCGCACGATCCAGCCGTTGCCGCGCAGGTCTTCGGCGATGTGCAGCTTCCAGGGCTGGCGCCCGTCGGTGGAGCGGGTGATGGCGCGCATCAGCTCCCACCCCTCGGGCAGGTCGTGCGCGCGGTCGTCGTTGTTGCCGTTCACGTTGCGGATGTAGGCCGTGGCGTCCCAGCGCAGCCCGTCGAAGCGGAACTCCTCGAGCCAGCGCATGGCGTTGTCGTGGATGAAGCGGCGCACCTCCTCGCGCCCGTAGTCGGGCCGGGTGTGCCCCCACGGCGTGGGCGAGCGCTCGTCGTTGTAGAAGTAGATGCCGCCGCCCTCCCCCTCCGGCGCCCACCCGTCGAAGCGCCACAGGTCCAGGTCGCTGGGCCCGAAGTGGTTGTAGACCACGTCGAACACCACCGCGATCCCCCGCTCGTGCGCCGCCCGCACCAGCCGCTTGAGCGCCGCCGGGCCGCCGTAGGCGCTCTCGATGGCGTAGATGTCGGCCGGGTTGTAGCCCCACGAGAAGTCGCCCGCGAACTCCACCGAGGGCATGATCTCGATGCAGTTGACGCCCAGGTCGGCCAGGTAGGGGAGCCGCGCGATCACGCCGTCGAAGGTGCCGGGGCGGCCGCCGCCGTCGGGGTCGTTGAAGGTGCCCACGTGCAGCTCGTAGATCACCAGCTCGTTCCACCGCGGCGTGGCGTAGGGCGCGTCGCCCCAGTCGAACGCGGGGTCCACCACCACGCAGTTGCGGTCCGTCAGCCCGATCTCGCCGGCATACGGGTCCCGCCGCAGCAGCACGTCGCCCCGGGCCGTGCGCACCTCGAACTTGTACTCGTCGCCCGCCTTCACCCCCTCCACGTCGGCCGACCAGCAGCCGTTCCCCTCGCTGGCCAGCGGCGTCGCGTCCCCCGAAAAGCCGTTCCAGCTTCCCGCCACCGAAACGCCCGCCGCGTTCGGCGCCCAGACGCGAAAGGCCACCCCGGCGCCACCCTCGTCCGAGTAGACGATCGCCCCCATCCCGGCGTGCCGGGAGGGTTGGGGCGGAGTGGCGGCGGGGGCAACGGCGGCTTCGGTGGAGGGATCCGCGGGTGTGCTCATGGGGTGCTCCAGCGCTGAAGTGCGAGGGCGATTGTTTAGGGACAATAGAAGCAGGATCCGGCGGAGCGCCAAATGTTTGGGGCGGCGCAGACTCACAACGGGTCGGTGGCGACCCACCGCAGGGACGGGCAAGGAGTGCGCCCCACAAGTTTCAGATCCGTGCAACTCCTTACGCCCGAACACGATGCGGTTGTGGACCGCCGTCCCGGGGGGCATGGGCACGTGGGGTGCCCTGCCGTGCAGCGTCGGCGGGGCGATTCTGCCTCCGCCGACCTCTGATTTTATAGCAGCCGAGGACCTGATGGATATTCGAGCTTGTTTCGTGGCCCTTGCCGCCGTGGCGGTGGGGGCATGCAGCCGCAGCGGGCCGCCGCTGACGGGTACGGATGCGACGGCGGGGGGCCCGCGGGCCACCGTGGCGTCGGCGTGCGTGTCGTTCAGCGGGCCGGGCGCGGGCACCACCTTCGGCCCCTCGGCCACCAGCCCGTCGGGGAGCCTGGCGTGGACCGAAGGCGGGATCGCGGTGTCCACCGAAAGCTTTCGCCAGGGCTCGGGCGCCAGCGCGTACAACCTGCTGCGCACCGAGTACCCGCCCGCGGGCTTCGCGCTGTCGAGCGAGACCACGGCGCGGGCCAACAACATCAGCGCGGGCTTCGACTTCGGCCGCCTGCCGTTCGTGGCGCGCAGCGTCCGCTTCCACTTCCTGCACCGGGGCGGCGTGGAGAACCTGAGCGTCAACGGCAGCTCCGTGGCCGTGGGCCCGCTCACCGCCGCGCCTGCGTCGCTGGGCGGCGTGTCGGTGCGGGCCGAGTGGGCGCCAGTGCGCGGCGGCGCGCAGGGCACCCTCACCCTCTCGGGCGGGGCGATCCGCACGCTGGTGGTGGGCGGCGAGGAGCTGTGGCTCGACAACGTGTGCGCCTACGCCTGAGCGCCGATTCCGTCGCCTGATCGCTGGTTCCAGAGCCGGCAGAACGACTGCTTCACCCGGAGAAACGGAGGACCAGAGGACCAGAGACGGCACGCTGTGGCCGTCCCTGGTGCTCTGGTCCTCTTCTTGTCCGGGTGAGGTCGTTCCGTCGAAGGTCACTCCCCACTGCGCCAGAGACCGTCGGATCCTCCGCGGCTCAGTTCAGCGACGAGTCGGGCACGCCGGGGGGCGCCGCCGCGCTCACGGCGAACTGGGTCTCGTGGGGCTCCAGGCCCTGCACCGTCACCACGAAGCGGTACACGCCGGGGTGGGGGAACTGCATCCCCACCAGCGTGAAAACCTGGTTGGCGGTGCTGAACTCGCCGGGGGGCACGATGGGCGGGTTGATCTCGCCGCTGGCGGCGAACAGCACCGCGTCGGCCTCGTCCACCATGGTCACGTGCACGGGAAAGCTGCGGCCGCCGTCGGTGAACTCGGCCTGCACGCGGAAGGCGAACACCATCCGCGGGTGGACCACCGGGAACTCGGCCGCGGCGATGCGGTCGAACACGCCCAGCACGTTCAGCTTGCCTTCCTGCGAGATGTTGGCCTCGTCGGCCAGGAACGCCATCGGGATCCTCATCGTGTGCCTTCCCCCGGCCGTGCCGGGCAGTCGTCGCTCCCCTTGCGCACCCACATCCGCCCCACCGGCACCGTGTCGGGCACCGAGTCGGGGTCCATCCGCGCCGGCGTCCACCCCTTCGTGGCCGCCGTGTCCAGCCCGAAGCTGATCCCCGGCTCGTTGGGGAACCACACGGCCACCTGCCCCTCGCCCGCGCCGGTGCACATCCGCCCCAGGCGCGTCCTCAACTCACCCACCTGCGAGCCCACCCCCGCGCCCGAGGCGGTCTTCATCCCTGGCTGGTCGATCACGATGCGCTGCACCGTGCCGCCGGCCGCCACCGCCACCACGCGGTGGCCGGCGGGCATCACCACCAGCCCCGTCTCCGTCGTCCCCTCCGCCCGCCACGTGCTGTCGCGCGCCTCGGGGCAGGCGGCGCGCAGCGCGTCCACCGGCATCCCCACGCGCACCGGGCCCAGGCCGTAGCGCGTGACCACCACGTCGCCCGCGTTGCCGCACCCGCCCACGGTCACCTCGCTCTGGGGGCGGATGCGCACCGTGTCCTGCGCCGGCGGGGCGAGCGGCGTGCCGTCGCGCTTCACCAGCGTGGCGCGTACCAGGAAGCGCGTCACCGTGTCGGCCGTGGCGGCGGGCGCTTGCGGCTTCGGCTTCGGCGCGGGCGGCTGGCCGGGGGCGGGGGGCGCGGCCGGCGGCGCGGGGGCCGGCGGCGTGCGGATGGCCTGCCGGATCTCCAGCGTTTGCCCGGCGGCCACGGTGCCCACGCCGAAGCGCAGCCGCATCCCGCCGGCTTCGGCCGATACCTCCGGCCGCGCGGCGGCGGCCGAGTCGACCGGTGCCGTGAGGGGCGACTGGACGAAAAGGTCGAGCATGGCGTCGCTCACCGCCACGGTGCCGGCGTTCTGGATGGTGACCAGCACCGTGTCCTGGTCGTTCCACGGCGGCTGGTCGGGCACGCGCATGGTCACCTCCACCGTGGCCGCGGCGGGCTGCCGCGCCGCCGGCGGCTGCCCCTGCGGAGGCGGCGGCGTGCGGTCGCGGCAGGCGCCCAGCGCCAGCGCCGCGCACGCGGCCATCGTCACTCCCCGGAACGCCGTTCCCCTCGTCGTCCGCATCCGTTTTCCGTCCGCCTGGCCGCGCGGCGCCACGAGCCCGGGCGAGCCCCGGTTTTGCGTGCGCCGCCACGGGCTCTATTTTGTCGCCCCTCCGGCGCCCGCGACAGGGCGCGGCACCCCAGACACCCGTGTCCACGCGCATGGCCGAGCTACCGAACGAGCAACGCGGCAGGGAAAACCCCACGCTCAACCGCGCCGCGCGCATGGGCACGGCCACCGAGGACGAGCGCCTGCTGGAGTCGCCGGCGGTACAGCCCGGCGGGCCGGCGGCGGGGTTCACCAGCACCGACCCGTGGCGCGTCTTCCGCATCATGGGCGAGTTCGTGGAGGGCTTCGACGCCCTCGCCAGCATCGGCCCGGCGGTCACCATCTTCGGCTCGGCGCGGGTGGCGCCCGACCACGAGCAGTACGCCACGGCGCGCGAGACGGCGCGGCTGCTGGGCGGGGCGGGCTTCAGCATCATCACCGGCGGCGGGCCGGGGATCATGGAGGCCGCCAACCGCGGCGCGCGCGACGCGGGGGCGCTGTCCATCGGCTGCAACATCGAGCTGCCCTTCGAGCAGCACATCAACGACTACGTGGACGTGGCCATCAACTTCCGCTACTTCTTCGTGCGGAAGACGATGTTCGTGAAGTATGCCGAAGCGTTCGTGATCTTCCCCGGCGGCTTCGGCACGCTGGACGAGCTGACCGAGGCGCTCACGCTGATCCAGACCGGCAAGGTGCGCAACTTCCCCGTGGTGCTGTACGGCAGCGGCTACTGGAAGGGCTTCCTCGACTGGATCCGCGGCACGCTGCTGAACGAGGGGAAGATCTCGCCCAAGGACCTGGAGCTGATGGAGCTGGCCGACACGCCCGAGGACGTGCACCGCATCATCATGGCGCACAGCGGCGACGTGCTGGAGGGGGTGGAGCGCGCGCCGGTTCCGCAGTACCCGCAGCGCCACGGCCTGGTCCGCAACTCCGCGCCCAAGTCTCCCGTCGAGGAGGAACCGGCGGTGACCGACCCGGACTCGCCCGCCGCACCGCACAAGGGCGACGCGCAGTAGTGGACGGGGGCGAGGACACGCACGCTGACGGCGAAGTCCTGCCGCCTCGACGGAGACGGGCGAAGGGCGGGTGGGCGGCGTTCGACCGCGCGTTCTACATCCTGATGGGCCTCCTGGTCGCGGTGATCGTCATTCCGATCGTCGTGGTGGCGGGGGTGGCGGCGATCTCGAACCCCGTGGTGCCCGGCGTGCTGGTGATCATCCTGGGGCTTCATCTGTCGCGGCGCGCAGCCCGTGCCCGGGACGCCCGGCGCCACCGCCTTCGCGCGATGGATGACGCGGACCTGCGCGAAGCCCCGCCGCGGCGAGTCCGTTCGTCTGCGCCGATGCTCGACTACGGCGGCGAGGAGGAAGACGGATGAGCGCGCCACGGCGTAGGGGCGGCGAAACCCGGCGGTTCAGGCGCGGTGGCCCGCCCCGCCTGGCGCCTGCACCGCGCGGGTGGCGCAGCGTCGACCGGCTGTTCTTCAGGATCCTGAAGGGGATCGCGGTGGTCGCCGGCATCGGCGGGGCGCTCGCCCTGCTGGCCGGGGGCGACGCGCTGGAAGCGCTCCTGCTGATCGGGGCGGTGCTGTACGTGCTGGGCGTGGGGCCCTTCCGTTATCTGCTGGGCCGCGGCCCGCGCGACCCCGACGATTGACGCTGGTGAAGAAAATCACACGAACGCAGGCGGACTGAGACGATGGCGCAGAGCAAGTACCTGAGTGGCAAGCGGATCGAGCCGAAGAAGATCGGGGCCGGCCTCACCGTCACCGACCTGGTGGACGGGACGTTCCAGGCCTACAACGCGGCTCGCCTGCGCGAGGGCTGCCATCTCCTCACGCGGAAGATGCTGGAGGACGACGTCACCATCGGGCTGACGATGACGGGCGCGCTCACCCCGGCGGGGCTGGGGATGAGCAGCGTGATCCCGCTGATCGAGGCGGGGTTCGTGGACTGGATCATCTCCACGGGCGCCAACCTCTACCACGACACGCACTTCGGCATCGGGCTGGAGCTGCGGCAGGGGAGCGCGCAGATCAGCGACACGGTGCTGCGCGAGGAGGAGGTCGTCCGCATCTACGACATCTTCTTCGACTACTCGGTGCTGCTCGACACCGACGCCTTCTTCCGGCAGATCATCACCGCCGACGAGTTCCAGCGGCCCATGAGCACCGCCGAGTTCCACTACCTGTGCGGGAAGTACGTGGCCGCGCGCGAGGAGGAGCTGGGGATCGGGCGCAAGAGCCTGCTGGCGGCGGCCTACCAGCACGCGGTGCCCATCTACACCTCGTCGCCGGGCGACTCGTCCATCGGGATGAACGTGGCCGCCAAGGCGCTACAGGGGAACAAGCTGATGTTCGACGTCAACGCCGACGTCAACGAGACGGCGTCCATCGTCCTCGACGCCAAGCGCTCGGGCGGCAAGAGCGCCATCTGGATCCTGGGCGGCGGCAGCCCCAAGAACTTCGCGCTGCAGACCGAGCCGCAGATCCAGGAGGTGATGGGGATCGACGAGCGCGGGCACGACTACTTCCTGCAGATCACCGACGCCCGCCCCGACACCGGCGGCCTCAGTGGCGCCACCCCGGCCGAAGCGGTGAGCTGGGGGAAGATCGACCCCGACAAGCTGCCGGACGCCGTGGTCTGCTACCTCGATTCCACCGTGGCGCTGCCGATCCTGGCCGCCTACGCGCTGGACAACCACGCCCCGCGCCAGCCGAAGCGCCTGTTCGACCGCCGCGACGAGATGATGCAGCGCATCCGTGACGAGTACGAGAAGAGCGAGCGCAACGAGAGCACGCAGGACAGCGCCCGCGACCACGCCGTGCACGAAGGCGGGATGCTGGACCGCGACCGGTGAGCAGAGGCGCCGGGAGTCCTGCGAGTATCCTGTGAACCCGACCGTCCGATGAAGATCAGCGACACGTCGCCGGAAGCAGCCGAGATCCAGCTCGCCATCTTCCGAAGGATGACGGGTGAGCAGCGGCTGCGGCTGGCCCTGGAGATGAGCGATTTCGCGCGCGGGCTTTCACTCTCCCGCATTCGTTCCGAGCACCCGCACTGGTCGGACTGGGAGGTCAAGCGCGAGCTCCTGCGGCTGGAGTTTCTCCCCGAGCCGCTACCGCGCGAACTGCCGTGAACGCGCAGGAATCGCTGCGAAGCTTTGTGGACGCGCTCGACCGTGCCAGAGTGCCCTACATGCTGACCGGCTCCTATGCGAGTTCCTTCCACAGTCTTCCTCGCGCCACGAGGGACCTTGATTTCGTCATCTCTCCAACGCGCAACCAGGTTCTTGCCCTGGTCGCCGCGCTGCCGAAGGAGCAGTTCTACGTAGACGAGCACGCGGCGCTCGAAGCCTTGAACACTCAGGGCCAGTTCAATGTCATCGACATGAACACGGGTTGGAAGGCGGATTTCATCATCCGGAAGCTCCGCTCTTTCAGCCAGGCCGAATTCGAGCGGCGGTACCGGGTAACGCTGGATGGCGTGGAGCTGTCGATTGCCACGGCCGAGGACGTGCTGCTCGCAAAGCTGGAATGGGCGAAGCTGGGTGGCTCGGATCGTCAGATCGAAGATGCGGCAGCGATCCTTCGAACACGCCCCCGGGAGATCGATCGGCCATACGTCGATGGTTGGATCCGGCAGCTCGGGCTCGAGCCGCAATGGGCCGCCGCACTCCGCATTTCCGGAATCGCCGACCAGGCACCGTGAGCGCATCGTCACGATGCAACGCCCAACGATCACGGCGGCTCGGCGCCGGCAGGACTCGAGCACCACGTATCCATTGAGAGCAGCATGAAAGCCATTGCACTGATCAGCTTCGCCCTCCTGGCCGCCTATGTCGGCCCAGCGCGCACCGCCGCCCCGGGCGGAGCGGCGCCGGATCCGCTGGCGCCGGTGGCGGAGCGGTACACGCGGCTGGTGCTGGCGCTGGGGCAGCACGACCGCGACTACGTGGACGCCTACTACGGCCCGCCCGCCTGGCAGCAGGAGGAGACCGCGGCCAAGCGCCCGCTGGCCGCCATCGGCGCCGAGGCCGACTCGCTGCTGCGGGTGCTGCCGCGCCTGGCGCCCGCGGGCGGCGACGAGCTGGTGCGCCTGCGGCATCGCTACCTCACCCGCCAGCTCGAGGCGCTGCGGGCGCGGGTGGCGATCCTGGGCGGGCAGCGCCTCTCCTTCCAGGACGAGGCGCGGGCGCTCTACGACGCCGAGGTGCCGCGCGTGCCCGAGGCCGAGTTCCAGCAGGTGCTCGCCCGCCTCGACGCGCTCCTCCCCGGCACCGAGCCGCTGCCGCAGCGTGTGGACCGGTATCGCCGGCAGTTCGTCATCCCGCGCGAGCGGCTGGACACCGTCTTCCGCGCCGCGGTGGCCGAGGCGCGCCGGCGCACGCTGCGCCACGTGACGCTGCCGGCCAACGAGAGCTTCACCATCGAGTACGTCACGGGCAAGTCGTGGAGCGGGTACAACTGGTACCAGGGCAACGCGCGCAGCCTGATCCAGGTGAACACCGACCTCCCCATCTTCATCGATCGGGCGCTGGACCTGGCGGCGCACGAGGGGTACCCCGGCCACCACGTGTACAACGTGCTGCTGGAGCAGCACCTGGTGCGCGAGCGCGGCTGGCCCGAGTTCTCGGTGTACCCGCTCTTCAGCCCCCAGTCGCTGATCGCCGAGGGGAGCGCCAACTTCGGCATCGAGGTGGCCTTCCCCGGGCCCGAGCGCCTGGCGTTCGAGCGCGACGTGCTCTTCCCGCTCGCGGGGCTCGACCCGGCGAAGGCGGCGGAGTATGGCGAGGTGCGCGAGCTGCTGGGCCGGCTGAGCTACGCCGACAACGAGGCCGCCCGCCGCTACCTCGACGGCGAGATCACCCGCGAGCAGGCGGCCGAGTGGCTGCAGCGCTTCGCGCTCACGGCGCCCGACCGCGCGCGCCAGCGGATGGGCTTCATCGACCAGTACCGCAGCTACGTGATCAACTACAACCTGGGGCGCGACATGGTGCGGCGCTTCGTGGATTCGCGCGGCGGCACCGCCGACCAGCCCGCCCGCCGCTGGGAGGTGTTCTCCGGCCTGCTGTCGTCTCCACGCCTACCCTCGGGGTTGCGGTAGGCACGAGGATCGGGGCGGACGAAAGGCTTCGACGTCGCACGTGCGAAATAGGGACAACGCTTCCGGTTCGAAGGGGAAGTGGGTAAGATGAACTGCGAACTCCGCCCGGGCAGGCTGCGCCGGGCGGAGTTCGTTCTTCACGTCACCTGATTCCCGGAGATCGTTGCCACTGATGGATTTTCCGCGTCTCTCGAGCTACCTCGCCAATCTCGCGGCCAACAACGACAAGGCGTGGTTCGAGGCGAACCGCGCCGAGTACCAGGCCCTGCGCGACGACTTCACCGCCTTCGTGGGCGAGATCATCGCGTCCATCGCCACGTGGGACGACACGGTGCGCTGGGTCGACCCGAAGGATTGCATCTACCGCATCCACCGCGACGTGCGGTTCAGCGGCGACAAGACGCCGTACAAGACCACGTTCAGCGCGGTGATCAGCGAGCGCGGGCGGCACGGCGGGCATGGGCCGTCGTACTACTTCCAGGTGGACGCGAAGGGCGTGCTGATGGCGGGCGGCGGCGTGTGGATGCCCGAGAACGACCGCCTTGCGCTGATCCGCGCGCACATCGCCGAACACCCCGAGCGCGTGGAGAAGCTGCTCCGCTCGCGCACCCTCAAGCGCACCTTCGGCGGGCTGTGGGACGGCCACAAGCTCAAGCGCCCGCCCAGCGGCTACACGGCCGATTCACCGCTGATCGACGTCCTCAAGCTCAAGAGCTTCCTGGTGGAGCGCGAGCGCGACGTGAGCCGTCCGGCCGAGGACGTGGCGGAGTGGATCACGGAAACTTTCCGCGCCATGCACCCGTTCATCCTCTGGCTCCGCGACGCGACCGCACGCGCCCCCGAGCCGGATCTCTGACGCACATCTCCGCGCCGCCCGGGTCGTACCTCGCCGGCGCGATATCCCCGTCATCCCCACCCGATGAACCAGACGACCAGCCGCGGCTCGCGGGTGAGCAGCCTCGCCTCCATCCGCGTGGGCGTGGCGGCGCTGCGCACCAACCCGCTGCGCACGGTGCTCTCCACGCTGGGGGTGATCATCGGCGTGGCCGCGCTGGTGGCGGTGCTGTCGCTGGGCGACGGGATGGAGGCGTTCGCCCGCAGCCAGGTGGAACGCACCACCGGCGTGCAGAACGTCTACGTATCCCCCGTCACCGCAGACACGGTGGACGGCATCCTGGTGGCGCGCACCCGCGTGCCGCGATTCGGCGACGCGGAGGCGCGCGAGGCGGCGCGGCTGCCGGGCGCCGCGGGCGCGTCGGTCACGCTGAGCGGCACCACGCTGATCCGGCCGCCGGCCGGGGGGCGCGAGCGTGCCGCGCGCGTGACCGCCGCCACCGCGGGGAGCGCCGCCATGTACGGCGTGGAGATGGGCACCGGCCGCTTCTTCACCGAAGCCGAGGCGGCGTCCGACACGCCGGGTGCCGTCGTCTCGCACCTGGCGGCCGTCGCGCTCTCGCCCGGCGCGCCGGCCGCGCTCGTGGGCCGCGTGCTGGACCTGCGCGGCACGCCCGTGCGCGTGGTGGGCGTGGTGAAGGCCGACGAGCGCGACGAGGGGCTGGCCGTCTACGTTCCCCTCGCCGCCGCGCCGCGGGTGATGACGCCGGCCGAGGCCGCGCGGCCGCGCACGCTGGTGGTCAAGGCGCGCCGGGTGGAAGACGTAGAGGCGGTGCGCAGGGCGGCCGAGGGGTGGCTGGCGCGGCGCCACGGCGCGGGGTGGGCGAAGGACTTCGGCGTGAGCACCGACCGCGCGCGCGGCGAGCAGATGAAGACGGGGTTCCTGCTGTTCAAGCTGTTCATGGGCTCCATCGCCGCCATCTCACTGCTGGTGGGCGGCATCGGGATCATGAACGTGCTGCTGGCGTCGGTCACCGAGCGCACCCGCGAGATCGGCATTCGCAAGGCGGTGGGCGCGCACCGGCGCGACATCGTGCTGCAGTTCCTCGCCGAGTCGGTGGCCATCACGGGGTCGGGGAGCCTGCTGGGGCTGCTGCTGGGCATTGCGGTGGCGTTCGGCGTCACCGCGGCGATGCGCGCCTACCTGGGCGCGCCGATCCACGCGGGCCTGTCGCTCTCCACCATGCTGGTCGCCGCCGGCGCCGCGGTGGTCGTGGGCCTCTCGTTCGGCACCTACCCCGCCCTGCGCGCCGCGCGCCTGTCGCCCATCGACGCGATCCGCCACGAATGATCCCGGGCAGACCCCGATACGGCAGGGTTTCACACGGAGTCAGCGGAATTGGCGGAGTGACCGGGACCAGCTTTCCGTGAACTCCGCTTACTCCGCTGACTCCGTGTGAAACCCTGCTGTTGGCCGTTACCGCTTCGGCGGGCGCGAGGGGCGGATCTCCACCCGCGAGACGAGCGAGTTTGCGGGCAGCGCCAGCAGGTCCATCACCACCTGGGCGATGTCTTCGGGCTGGATCTTCCAGGCGCCCTCGTCGGTCGGGGCGCTGTCGCCGAAGTAGGTGTTCACGCTGCCGGGCATGATGTAGTTCACCCGGATCCCGTGCTGCCGCACGTCCAGCATCAGCGCCTCGCTGAAGCCCACCAGCCCGAACTTGCTGGCGTTGTAGGCCGCGCCGCCCGCGAACGGGTTCTTCCCCGCCAGCGAGGCCATGTTGATGATCCACGCGTCCTCGCTCTTGCGCAGGTGCGGGATCGCCTCGTGGCAGCAGTAGAACACGCCCGAAAGGTTGGTGGCGATCAGCTGGTCCCACGTGGCGGGGTCGATCTCGTCCACCGGCGCGAATGCCCCGAAGCCGGCGTTGTTCACCAGGATGTCGAGCCCGCCGAACGTCTCCACCGCCGTGCCGATCAGCTCCTTCACGTCGGCCAGCCGCGCCACGTCGCCGGCAACGCCCACCACCTTCCCCGATCCCAGCCCGCTCAGCCGCTCGGCGGCCTCCTCCACCTCGGCCGAGTGGCGCGCCGAGATCACCACGTTGGCGTTCGCGCGCGCCAGCGACTCGGCCACCGAATAGCCGATCCCCTTGCTGCCCCCCGTCACCACCGCCGTCCTGCCGCTCAAGTCCAGCGCCATCCCGTCCTCCCTCTCATTTCCGTGATCCACTTCCACAACCGGAGTGGTGATTTGGGATGATGCGGAGCCCGGCGCAAGCGGGTGCGCGCCGCCCGCCTTGGGGAAGTGGTGCGGACACATTGAGGATGCGCGAGGTGGCTATGACTGTGCCGATGATGAAAACGCGCCGATTCTCCCTGCAGCGGGCGGAGTTCGTTTGTGTTGTACGATGAAGGAGTAATATTGGAAGCTTCAACCCGGCAGGTGGTTGGCAGCCAGTGTGGCAGGCTTCAAGGTATGGACAGACGTGAGGAGATCCGTTGATGTCTGGTGTGATTGAAACAGTGGCTCGATATGACGTCAGCCGGTGGATCCTCTGGGCGGGGGCGGGAATCTCTGTCCCTCCTCCAGCCTCCATGCCGCTGGGTGGCGACCTGACCCGCTTTGTTCTTGAGACCGCGTGTGGAGCAGAGGCCTCGCGACGGCTCTTGGCGGTGTGGGAGAAGGCTCAAGCCTTGTGCAACGAGCATTTTCCCGCAGTTCCGTTTCCGCCTTTTCCTCGCCTGGAAAGCATTCTCAATGCGATCGCCAAGGCAGAGAATGTCGCAGGTGACGACCTCTCGCTAATCGCGGGACTCGGCAGCATGTGCGACGTGCCGCCCAACGCGAACCATCTTCTTCTCGCCGCGATGGTTATGCGCGGAGCCTCGGTAGTGACAACGAATTTCGACATGGCGATCCAGTCCGCATTCCGTGTGCTTGAACCACCGGTTGATAGCGTTCCTCCCACTGAGGAAAGCGGACTGTTTCGAGAATTTCACCCGCTCGGCGCTCCCGGGGCTGGATCGGTGATTCATGTCCACGGGAGCGCCGACTCCCCCATGGACTTGGGCGCGACCCTCCAACAGGTTAAGAAAGGCCTCGCCCCAAGCGCAATCAACTGGTTGGATCGGCGACTCCAAAGCGGCGCCGTGCTGGTGTTTCTCGGCTACAGTGCCAGCGACGCCTTCGATGTGACGCCATGGCTCGGATCACGACCTGAAGGAGCATGGCCGAAGTCTGCGATAGCCTTCGTCCAGCACGGCTCAGGACCTATTCCTGTCCAAGCGCGTGACCTGAGCACCGGCTTTCAGGAGAAGGTCTTCGAAAACGGAGATACGAGCCAGATCCTGAACACCCTGGCGAATCTTGCCGGGGTTTCTATCCCCTCCCCTAAGGCTACAACTCGATTCGATTGGCGTGCTGCCTTCCACGCTGCGATGACAAGACTGCCCGGAACGGCTGCCCGGGCACTGGCGAATTGCGCCGTCTGCAACGAGTTGGGAATCAACGTCGACTTGGTGGATGAAAAGGCGTACGTGGAGGCCAAGGCGGAATACGAAGACGCTGATACCCACCCAGTTCATAAGATTTTCCCGCTGGCTGCTCGCGGCAGGGGGAACCCTCGGGAGGAACTGGCTCATCTGAAGAAAGTGGACCCCGAGAACAAGGCTATTCTTCATTTCTACTACTATTGGGGCCGCCTCCGCAGGGCGGTTCGCGCAGCATTCCCTGTGGCCAAAATTCTCCAAGCAGGGGGTGAGCGCGGGGAGGTGACATGGATGCCGTACACCTCGATGACCGTGCATGTACGGAACTACCTGCGACCATATCTCGCGTTTCCTCCCGAAACGCCGCAAACCGCGCCGGCGCTTGAACAACTGCTAGAGGTGACGAAGCTCCTCGCCTCGCGTGGCCTCGCTGACCTGCAGGCAGTTCATCAGGTCTCCACCGCTTATCGCGCCCAGCTACTTCTGGAGGCAACGCGAGGAAGCCTTAATCGGAAGTTGGAGGAGCAAATCCTAAAACAGTACGCCGAGCAGTCGCAAATTCAGGGATATGCAGGCTGCTGGAGAGATTTCGCGATCTGTCGCATCCTCCTGCTTCGCGGTGGCGCAGGTGATCGTGGCATCCTCGCGGCCGAGGCCCGTGCAATGCTCGACGCTGCGGGCCAGCTTTCGAGAGTTATAGGGGACAAGCGAGCGCAGCGGCAGACTGCCGAAATCTTACGCCTGCTCCTGCTGACCGAATAAGCTGCGGACTGGCTGCCGGCTCGCTACCTCGTCTGTAGGTCCGCCCGCGAGAACCGCGCCTCACTACACGGCCTGCCCGCACGCAGGTGCAGAAGAGGCACGACGGGCTGTATTCCGCGAAGTCGTTGCCGCGATTTATCCACCAATTCCCTCGGTCCGTCGCCTTCTTTACGCCGTCGCCAACTCCACTTCCGACCTGGACCTCGACGCCGGCGGTCGCGGGGATGCATGCCGCTTCGCGCCGGGCCGGTTCATGATGTGGACGGCCTCGCCCAGCGCGTGCTTGAAGGCCTCCATCAGCCCCTCGCCCAGCGTGGGGTGCGTGTGGATGGTGAGCGCCACGTCTTCGGGCGATGCCATCATCTCCAGCGCGAAGGTCGCCTCGGCGATCAGCTCGCTGGCTTCCGGACCCACGATCTGCACGCCCACCACGCGCTCGGCGTCGGCGATGATGCGGATGAAGCCCTCGGTGTCGTTCAGCGACATCGCCCGCCCCGACGCGGCGAAGGGGAAGCGGCCCACCGTCACCTCCATCCCCCGGCGCTTCGCCTCGGCCTCGCCGATCCCCACGGTGGCGATCTCGGGGTCGGTGAAGATGGCGGCGGGGAGCGCCAGCCAGTCGGCGCGCGCGTAGCGGCCGGCGATCACCTCGGCGGCCACCTCGGCCTCGCGGAAGGCCTTGTGTGCCAGGTACGGCCCGCCCGTCACGTCACCCACGGCGTAGATGCCGGGGATGCTGGTCATCATCCGCTCGTCGGCGGCCACGTGGCCGCGCTCGTCCAGCCGCACGCCCACCTCCTCCAGCCCCAGCCCCGCCGTGTTGGGGCGGAAGCCCACGGCTACCAGGATCTTCTCCGCCTCGATCACCCGCGTCCCGCCGGCCACCTTCACCGTCACCGCCGCCTTCCCGTCCCGCTCCACCCACCCGGTGGCGCGCGCGCCGGTCAGCACCTCGCCGCCGCGCTTCTTCAGCTTGCGCTCCACCACGCGCACCAGGTCGGCGTCCAGCCCGGGAAGTAGCGAGTCGGTGAACTCCACCACCGTCAGCTTCGTCCCCAGCCGCTGGTACATCATCCCCAGCTCCAGCCCGATCACCCCGCCGCCGATCACCAGCAGCGACTGGGGAACGGCCGGCAGGTCCACCGCGTCGCGCGCGGTGAGCACCACGCGGCCATCGGCCTCGAAGCCCGGCACCGTGGCCAGCCGCGCCCCCGTGCCGATCACGACCGCCTCGCGCGCGGCGTGGCGCGTCACGCTGCCGTCCGCCGCCGTCACCTCCACCGTGTGCGGGTCGACGATGCGCGCGGTGCCGAACACCGTCTCGCCGCCTTTGCCGCGGATCAGCGTGCCCACGTTGGTGGTGAGCCGCTCCACGATCCCCGCCTTCCAGCGCTGCGTGGCCGCGAAGTCGATGCTGGGCTCGCCCGCGCTGATCCCCATCGCCCCCGCCTCGCGGATGCGGTCGAAGGTACCGGCGGCGGTGATCAGCGCCTTGCTGGGGATGCACCCCCAGTTCAGGCACACGCCGCCGAACGACTCCTTCTCCACGCACAGCGTGCGCTTGCCGAGCTGCGCCAGCCGGATCGCCGCCGTGTACCCGCCCGGCCCGCCGCCGATCACGATCGCGTCGTATTCCTTCGTCTCCATCGCTGCCTCCCGTCGCTGCCGACTGGTTGAGGAAACAGGTGCGTCGATGCGTAACTGCGTCGGGCTCCGACCACCTCCGCCGCCCCAAAGCGACCGATCGGTCGCTTCACGGACGCAGAAAAGAGCCTCCGCGCGTCAGGCGCGGACGCTCTCGTCCAGGTACCGCAGCATGTGCGCGGCCACTCGCGCCACGTGCACGCCGTCGTCGTAGAGCTTGCTCATCATCACCGCTCCCTCGAGCGTGCTGATCATCACCGAGGCCAGCACGTCGGGGTCAACGCCGGCGCGCACCTCGCCGCGCTCCTTGCCGCGCACCGTCACGCGCACCACCAGCGCGCGCAGGCCGTCCATGGCGGCGCGGGCGCGCTCGCGCAGCACGGGGTTGCCGTCGTCGTTCTCGATCCCCGCGTTCATCACCGGGCACCCGCCGGGCACGGGGGGGTCGCTGGCCAGCGCGGCGAAGACGCCGGTGATCGCGCCCAGCCGGTCGATGGCGTGCGTCTTCCCCTCCAGCGCCTGGGCGAAGCGGCGCCCCACCAGCTCCACCGCGTAGTCGAGCGCTTCGACCGCCAGCGCCTCCTTGCTCTCGAAGTGGCGGTAGATCCCACCCTTCTGCAGCCCGGTGGCGGCCATGATGTCGGACATGGACGACCCCGCGAAGCCGTGCTGGTTGAACAGCGCGGCCGCTTTGCGGATGATGTTCTCGCGGGTCTCTCCGCCGGATCGGACCATGGCTCCTCGATTTCACACTAGAGACCGAACGGTCTCAATCTCATCCTGTCCCCCGCCCCTGTCAAGGTGCCGGCTCGGCTACCATCCGGCTCCCCCGCAAAACCGCAACGCGAAAGGCCCGCGGCAGGGCGGGCCTTTCGGTGGGTCGATCCTGAACGGGTCCGATCAGTAGCAGAACGCCGGGTCCCCGGTGCAGTTGGCCACGCGCGCCGTGCAGTTGATGCAGGTCTCGTCGTTCCCCTGCGTGTAGGTCACGCAGTCGCCGTACGGGTCGGTGTGCGTGCCCAGGCTTCCGCAGCCGTCGCCGCCACTGTTGTCGCAGCCCGTGCCCCAGCACGCGCTCACGGCCCCGTTCTCGGTCGGCGGGATCACGGTGTCGCACGGGTTGATGGTGTACTCCTGGCCCTGCACCGTGCCTCGGGCGCGGCGGCCGGGGGCCATGGTGTCGAACGATTCCACCGAGATCTGGTCGAGGTCCAGCGAGAGCTTGCGCATGCACGTCTCCACGGGTGTGAGGATCGCCGCGGTCAACCGGGAGGGGTGTTCCCGCCGTGTGATCGCGTCAGCCGTAAGAAACCACCCGGGCATGGCCAGGAGAACGACGCGGGCGCGAGACCGTCGGAAAACGCCGCGACCGCGTCGGGGAGAGGAACGAGCAGCCGGGCGCAGCGGCTGCGCGGATCAATAATCCGATCTCCGCATCGCCGCGTCTTCGCTCGACCGGTGCCAGTCGAGCTCTTCCTCCGTGAGCGGGTGCAGCAGGAGGTCGAACGCGAGCCACATCGTCTGCGAGAAGGGATAGAACAGGAACGGCGCGACGATCATCAGCACGGGCGCGCCGATCTCCAAGGCGGTCCAGGGCACGTCGGGCCACAGGGCGATCAGCAGGCCCACCAGGATCAGGGCGAGCGTGCCTTCGGCCAGGGCGATGTTGAACATCATGGCGCCCAGGAAGAAGTCGTGCTCGCCGCGGTTCACGCGCAGGCCGCAGGTGGGGCAGCGCGGCTGCAGCTTCATCCAGCTCTGCAGCAGGCCGCGGCTGCCGCACACCGGGCAGCGCAGCCGCGCCGCGCGCCACAGCCGCGTGCCCAGCGGCGGCACCGCGGCCAGCTTCGGCGGCGGCCCCTCGCGCTCGTCCCGTCTCCTCACCGGCTGCTGCACGGCCGCGCTCCGCTCCTGGATCCGCATCGTCCCATCCATCGTCCCCTCCGCTGCAAAAGGTTCGGGGAAGATGGTGCACCCCGCACGGTGGCATAATCAGGGCCCCGCCTGAGGCAGCGTGGGAGATCTCCCCACAGGTGCAGGATGGCGGGGCCTGCGGCCCCTAGCCGGCAGCCTTGTGCGCGACGCGCGCGCGGCGCATTGATTGGGCAACGATGCATCTCCTTCTTCTTCCCGCCTCCCCACGGAATCATGAGCACGCCCAGCACGCCCACCACGTCCAAGATCATGGTGATCCGCCACGCCGAGAAGCCCGCCGACACCCCGCCGCCCCAGGGTGTGGACGTGGACGGCAACGCCGACCCCGAATCGCTGATCCCGCAGGGCTGGCAGCGCGCGGGCGGAGTTGCGAGCCTGTTCGCCCCCGCGCGCGGGCCGCTGCAGGCGCCGGAGCTGGCGACTCCCCGGCTCCTCTACGCTTCGGGGGTGGGGAAGCACAGCCACAGCCTGCGCTCGCAGGAAACCATCACACCGCTGGCCGCCAGGCTGGGGCTGACCATCGATACGAGCTACGCGAAGGGCGACGAAGCGGCGATGACGGCCGACGCGATGGCCCAGAGCGGCGTGGTGCTGATCTGCTGGGAGCACCAGGACATCCCCGCGATCGCCAACCAGATCCTGGGCAACGACACGGGCACGCCGCAGACGTGGCCGGGAGACCGCTTCGACGTGGTGTGGGTGTTCGACCTCGACGCCAGAAGCGGGACGTACGCCTTCTCGCAGGTGCCCCAGCTCCTCCTGGCCGGCGACCTGGCCGACCCCATCTCCGGATGACGGGCCGTCGCACGTGCCCCCATCCCTCCCTGCACTTCCGATCGCGATCCGCACGACGACGCCGTTCCACCGTTGGCCGTGGCCGCGAGGCTCAAGGTGCGGGTGACGCGGGACACCCGGGGCGCGCGCACCCGTCCCGAGGCCGAGGGTACCCGTGCCGGCGCCCTCGCACCCCAGCGGCCCCCGACTTGCCGCAGTGGCCCCGCAGGACTAGCTTGCGCGCCGAAATCAGGGCGCTCGCGCAAGCCGAAACCAACGAGATCCGGGACCGGAGCCGAAGACGATGAAGTTCGCGATGATGGGAGCCGTGCTGATCACCCTGCCCGCCATCGTGGCGCTGGTCTACTCGCTGGTGGTGGGCAACCACGTGCTGACCTACGCGGCGCTGTTCAGCCTGGGCCTCAACACCCTCCCGTTCCTGGTCGCCGGCATGATGATGCGCGGCAGCAAGACCGACCTGGAGCACTGAGCCGGGCACGGGCACGGCGCTAGCGAACGATCCGGATCTCGCGCGCGCCCAGCACCCACAGGCGTCCCGAGGCGTCCCACGCGGCGTCGCGGGGCGCCCGTTTGCTTTCCTCCAGCACCTTTCCGTCGGCGGCCGCCAGCAGGTGCAGGCCGTGGCCGCGCTCCAGCACCGCCAGCCGCGTTCCGTCGGGCGACACGCGCAGCGCGTCGGGATCGTCGCGGCCGATGCCGCCCACCTTGCGCTGCCACAGCTGCTTGAGCCCCTCGGGCCCGTGCCGCAGCGCCACCACCGTGCCGCCCACGATGCCGTAGAGCGTGCCGTCGGGCCCCACCTGCAGCGCCTTCACCCCCGCGTCGGTGATGAAGGTGGAGAGCACGCGGCCGCTCAGCGCGTCGCGGATCTCCACCCCCGCGTTCACGCCGCGCGCGGTGCTGCCGGCCAGCGCCACGTACACCCGGTCGCCCAGCGGCGACACGGCCAGCGACGACACGGCCGAGCCCGCGTCGGGCCACCCCCAGCGCGGCGCCAGCGACTCGGGAGCCAGCCCCATCACGCTGCCGGTGCGCGTGGCGGTGTAGACCCAGCGCCCGCGCGGGTCGGCCGCCAGCGGCGCGTCGGAGCGGCGCGCGCCCGCCTGCCGCCCGGCCGCGTCCACCACGGCCGTGGCGCCGGGAACGCGCAGGTAGGTGCGCCCCTTCCACGTCCACAGCACCTGCGGCGTGCCCTTCAGCGCCACCGCCATCCCTCCCAGCGCGCGGCCGGTGCTGTCGTACGCGGCCAGGCTCCCCGCCTGCCCCACCCACGCATGCCCCGTGCGGTCCAGCCACAGGCTGGCGTCGGGCGCCACCGAGTCGCGCAGCGCCACCTGCTCCAGCGTCTTCAGCGTGTCGGCCCTGGGCCCGCACGCCGCGAGCGCTGCCACGGCGAGCGCGGCGGCCAGCCAGGCGCGGCGCCGCGCGGCGTTGGGAAGATGGAGTGCGGTGGCGCGACGGCGTGCGTGATCGGTCAACCGGCCTTGCCCTGCGGTGCGTGTCCGGACGGGCCGGCGGATCCCGCCCGTGATCGTGCGAGACGAACGTAGCACGCGGGCAGATCCCCCGCCCTGCCGTCCGTCCCCTGTCCCCTGTCCCCTGTCCCCTGTCCCCTGTCCCCTGTCCCCTGTCCCCTGTCCCCTGTCCCCTGTCCCCTGTCCCCTGT
>Ga0070686_100000016_pt1 | contig 156304 bp, 142 predicted proteins | sample KBSS23LmetaG_FD_65654 | JGI IMG/M metagenome (GOLD analysis project Ga0070686, IMG submission 65654) | Switchgrass rhizosphere microbial communities from Kellogg Biological Station, Michigan, USA - KBS S2-3L metaG | ecosystem: Host-associated > Plants > Roots > Rhizosphere ...
CCCGATCACATCCTGACTCACCACGAAACTCAATCCATAGAGCAAGAGGAAGACGAGCGGAAAGAGAGAAAGCAAAGAGAAAAATGCGAGAGAGGCTGCCAGACTGGCACACCCATGGCGGAGGAACGACCGAGCGAGATCTCGAAGGAAACGAAGAATCTGCATACAGCGCGAAAGGTCAAGGGTTTTTTACCAACCTAACACGAGTCGCTCTCTCATGCACGTACCGTCAAGCGAACGGATTATTTCAGAGTCAGGACCGATTGGAGCGCGAAGCTGACGAGTGGGTTGGGAAAGAGGCCGAACAGGATTACGCCGACAACAGCGCAGGCCAACACCACGGAGAGGGCCGGAGACGTGGAGAGGTGTGGCGGCGCGACTGAGGAAGGACTGGGATCACGCATGTACATCACCATCACCACCCGCATGTAATAGTAAGCCGATACGGCGGCGAAGATCAGGGCGAGTGCGGCGAGCCAGGCCATTCCTGCATCGACTGCCGCCATGAACACATAGAATTTGGCGATAAAGCCCGCGGTCGGCGGAATGCCGGCAAGCGAGGCCATGAAAACCAGCATGAAGAAAGCTGCGAGCGGTTGCCGCTTTGCAAGACCCGTGAAATCCTCTATTTCTTCTCCCTCGATCCCGCCTTTCCTGAGCATGCCGATGACGGCGAAGGCGCCAAGCGTCATGAACGAATAGATGGCGAGATACATCATGACGCTTGCAAGGCCCGGTGTTCCCCCGGATAGGCCATCTCCCCGACCTGCAGCAACAAAACCGATCAAGGCGTAGCCTGCATGCACAATGCTGGAATAGGCCAGCATCCGTTTGATATTGGTCTGCACGATAGCGACGACATTGCCCAACAGCAGGGTAACGATGGAGATGATCAGAAACAGGATCGACCAATCCGCCTTGAGCCCGCCGAGTCCTTCGACGAACACACGGATAAATGCGGCAAAGCTGGCAGCCTTTGCCGCCACCGCCATGAAAGCCGTGACAGAGGTCGGGGCACCCTGATAGACATCGGGCGTCCACATATGGAACGGGACCGCGGCGAGCTTGAACCCGAAGCCGACCGCAACCAGGATCGTCGCGATCAGCACAAGAGGATCATCCGCTCCGCGAGTCCCGATGGCACCCGCAATTGATACCAGCCTGGTGCTGCCGGCCAGGCCATAGAGCAATGAGATGCCATACAACAGAATTCCCGAAGAAAAGGCCCCCAGAACGAAATATTTGGCTGAGGCTTCCAGCGAGCGAAGTTTCGACCGGTTGAGACCGGCCATGACATAGAGCGAGAGGGACATGAGTTCGGTACCGAGGTATATCGTGAGCAAGTCGACAGCGGAAACCATGACCAGCATGCCGGAGAGGGCGAGGAGGATGAACCCATAGTATTCGCCGACGTGGATGCGCTCGGCCTTCAGATAGGGCAAGGACAGTATGATCGTCACACCGGTCACGCTGTAGAGGAGAATTTTCCAGAACCTGGCATAGGCATCGATCGCCACCAGATCGCTGAAGGCGGACACCCGAACATTCTCCAAGCTGATCTGCCAGCCTGTAAGCCCAAGACAGATGGCAAGGGCACCGACACTCAGCCAAGCCAGAAGATCGCGTCTGGACGCAGAAGTGATGGGGTCCAGCACGATGACGAGACAGGCCGTGGCAAGGACAATGAGTTCAGGAAGCAAGGCCCAGAGATCAGCACCATAGAGACTCATCGCAATCCGCCTTGGATCTCCAGTGGCCCTTCTCTCTCCACCAGCAACGGCTCTGTGATTCTGGCAGAAGGGTGGGCAGTCGGTGCCACCTTCTCGCGGGACATGGAGGCAATGGTGTTGGTCACGCTTTGATGCATCCGGCTTAGGAGAGGATTCGGATAGAGCCCGATCCAAAATATCAACAGGACCAACGGCACCAGGGTCGCGAACTCCCGTCGGTTGAGGTCCCTGAGTTTCGGAAGATGATGTTCGGCCGGGACTCCGAAAACCACCCGTTGGACCATCCATAGGAGATATGTGGCGGCGAGAATGATGCCCAACGACGCCACGGCTGTTGCAATCTTGCTCCAGGAGAAGGTGCCGACGAGCACGAGAAATTCTCCGACAAAACTATTGGTGCCTGGAAGACCGAGTGAAGATAGGGCGAAGATCACCAACAGAGTGGCATACTGCGGCATCGGTGATGCCAATCCGACATTGTCGGCGATCAACCGGCTGTGGGTGCGCTCATAGATTATGCCGACACAGAGGAACAGCCCACCTGTTGTAATCCCATGGTTGACCATTTGGAGAACGGCTCCTTCGATACCCTGTTGGTTCAGGACGAACAGCCCCAGGGTCACAAACCCCATATGACTCACACTCGAATAGGCGATCAGTTTCTTGAGATCGACCTGCGCCAGCGCCATATATGCACCATAGATAATCGCGATGATGGAGAGGACAACCATCATGGGCGTAAAGACGTGACTGGCATCCGGCAGCATCGGTAAACTGAATCGCAGAAACCCGTAGGTGCCCATTTTCAAAAGGATGCTGGCGAGGATGACACTGCCGGCTGTGGGAGCCTCGACGTGGGCGTCGGGAAGCCAGGTGTGAAATGGAAACATGGGGACCTTCACCGCAAAAGCGGCGAAGAACGCCAGAAAGAGCCACATTTGCAGTGAAGCAGGGTAGGTGCCTTGGCTTAAGGCGAGGATGTCGAACGTGTGCCCGCCATAATAGTACAGAACGAGGATGGCGACGAGAAGGAGCATACTCCCTGCGAGGGTATACAGAAAGAACTTGATGGCTGCATACAGTCGGTTGGCACCGCCCCAGACGCCGATGAGAAGGTACATCGGAATCAACATGGCTTCCCAGAAGATGTAGAAGAGAACGAAGTCCAGCGAGACAAATACACCCACCATAGCCGTTTCCATGATAAGCAGCATGGCCATGAACCCTGGGACTCTGGTGGTGATCGCATTCCAAGAGGCCAAGACACAGAGAGGCATGATCCCAACGGTCATCAACACCAAGGGGAGGCTGATTCCATCGAGCCCCAGGCTGTAGTAAATGGGGGGAGCGGTAATCCAGGCGACATGCTCGGTGAATTGCATCTGAGTGGCCTGTGGATCGAAGAGCCACCAGAGCGGGAGGGCCACGCACAAATCACCCAGCGTGGCGACCAGCGCAATCCATCGAGCGGTCGATTCTGTCGCGAACGACATCGCGACAGCCCCCGCAAGTGGGAGCAGGAGGAGAAGCGAAAGCCAGGGAAAGGAACTGGTCATTGGTCAGTGGTCAATTGGCCATGGGCATTGGCGAGAGAACAACGATTCGATGTTCCCGGTAGCCAGCGACCAGTAACCATTGACACTCCTTATAAGAAGAAGAACATCGTAAAAAGCACCACGGCCCCGAGCGCCATCCCAAGCGCGTAATGTTGCGTCTGTCCACTTTGCGTGAGCCTCAAGAGCCACCCTCCCCACGCGATCGCGCGAGCCACGCCGTTCACTGCGCCGTCGATCACGTTGACATCTATGCGCTTCCACAATCCGGTTGCGGCGGCAAAGGTGGGGCGAACGATCGTCCGGTCGTAGACCTCGTCGACATACCATTTGTTCAGAGAAGCCCGATACAACGATTGCCACAGTTGGGCAAGTCGATCCGGCACGGCCGGGTTGAGTACATAGAGATAGTAGGCGCATGCGATTCCGAGCAATCCCATGCCGGTGGCCACTGCCATGATGCCGGTGGAGGCTCCTCCCCCATGAGCGGCCTCGCCCGCATCCGTCTCGAACATGGGGTCAAGAAACTCCGGAATGCCAAGATAGCCTGTGAGGATGCTGAATATAGCCAAGACGATCAGCGGCAAGGTCATCGTGCTCGAAGGCTCGTGGATGTGGTCCGCATGATGAGGATCGACATGCGAGGGACCCCAGAATGTCACGAAGACTAGCCGGAAACTGTAGAACGCCGTCATCAGCGCCGTCACGAGGCCGAGTACGGTCAGAACCTGACCGAGGGGTCCAGCCGACCAGGCCGCGACGAGCAGATGGTCCTTGCTGAAGAATCCTGACGTCAGGGGGAATCCCGCGAGGGCGAGCGAGCCCACCACGAACGTCCAATAGGTAATCGGCAATTTGTGTTTCAGTCCGCCCATACGCCGCATATCCTGTTCGTGATGCAGGGCGATGATGACGGACCCGCAACCGAGAAACAGCAAGGCCTTGAAGGCACCGTGTGTCAGGAGGTGGTACATGCCGGCGGCATAGGCGCCGAGCCCGCAGGCCATGATCATGTAGCCGAGCTGGCTGACGGTCGAATAGGCGACTACGCGCTTGATGTCGGTCTGGGTCAGGGCTATGGTCGCCCCAACGACCATGGTGATTCCGCCCGTGATCGCGACGAGTGCCATGGCGGTAGCAGACAGATTATAGAGGGGAGCCAATCGCGCGACCATGAACACACCGGCGGTGACCATTGTCGCAGCATGAATGAGCGCCGAGATGGGAGTAGGGCCTTCCATCGCATCCGGCAGCCAGACGTGGAGCGGCACCTGAGCCGATTTACCGACCGCGCCGGTAAACAATAAGATACAGATGAGCGTGAGCAGGGAGATATCCCAGGTTCCTCCAAATGGACCGAGGACATTGATGACTTCGCCTGCCGACTCGTGCGCGCGCACGAAGATTTCTGAATAGTCGAGCGATCCAAAGCTATACCAAACCAGCAGCAGCCCGAGCATGAAGCCGAAGTCGCCGACACGGTTGACAATGAAGGCCTTCGTCGCAGCGGAGCAAGCAGCCGGGCGATCGTACCAGTGGCCGATAAGCAAATAGGAACAGAGTCCGACGGCTTCCCAGAAAATAAAGAGTTGGAGCAGGTTGTCCGCCATCACCAACATCAGCATCGAGAAGGTGAAGAGCGCGATATAGCTGAAAAACCGTGCGTACCCGGAATCTCCGTGCATGTAACCGATGGTATAGATATGGACCAGTGAACTCACGGTCGTGACGAGAAGCAGCATGACAGCTGTGAGCCGGTCGATGGAGAAGCCGATGTGAATATCGAGCAAGCCCGAGGTCAGCCAGGTGTAAAGCGGGAAGCTCGTCTGGTGCCCGCCGGCGACATCGAAGAAGACCATGAGCGCCAGCAGCCACGACACGACAACGGCTGGAACGGCGACAAGATGGGCCTTGTCCTTGATCCAATGTCCAAAAATCCCGAGAATCAGGAACGCGGCGAAGGGAAGCAGTGGGATCAGTGCGTATGTCATCCGACTTCGTTCCTCGTCGTTCGTCGCTTGTGAAGCGCCATGGATGAGAAATGTCGCAATGCACGTAATCCGTCAGTCACGAACAACGCCTCACGCTTCACGAAAGACGGTTTGTTCACCATTTCAGCAATTGAAATTCGTCAATGTTGATCGTCGATTTGGCCCGATACAGGGCAATGATGATGGCCAATCCGACTGCGACTTCCGCCGCGGCGACGGTGAGGGTAAAGAAGACGAAGACCTGCCCTGCTACATTGTGGAAGTATTGCGAAAAGGCGACAAAGTTAATGTTTGTCGCGTTCAGCATCAATTCGACCGACAGCAAGATGATTATGATATTCCGCCGAAGGAGCACCCCAATAACTCCCGTCAGGAACATGATGCCGCTGAGAATCAGATAATACGACAAGGGAATCATCGTGGTTCAGAATGCTGAATGTTGAATGAGGGTCATGGTCAGCAGAGAATTCACAATCATAATTTATAATTGCGGCGCGTCGCCGCCGACGTCTTTCTTCGCAAGGATGATCGCTCCGATCATCGCCACGAGTAGGATCACGGACGCCACCTCGAAGGGAAACAAATAGGTGGTATAGAGTACGTCTCCGATGGCTTCCGTATTGCCTGCTATGGCGATCGCCGTTTCCGTGCCGGTTGCCGCAGCAGGGGTCACCCAGCCCTTCATCGCCGTGAGGATGAGGGCCTCGACGGCCAGGCTCACCCCCACCACCGCGGCGATGGGCCATTGCCGATGGTAGCGGACATCTTGTTTCAGATTCAGCAACATGACGACGAAGAGGTAGAGGACCAAGATGGCGCCGGCGTAGACGATGATTTGAACGGCAGCGAGGAATTCCGCGTGGAGCGTGACATAGAGCCCCGCCACGTGGAAAAACATGATCAGCAACGCCAGCGTGCTATAAATCGGATTACGCAACGCGACAACGAGCACCGATGTGGCCGCAATGACGAACGCAAAATAGAAAAAGAATGCCTGTTCCATCACAACATGTCCTTCTATGACGCTAGCTCCGCTCACGCGCGACGGCCATGCGAGAGAGACAGGCATATACGCCCGATGTCCAAGCGCCGGTTCTGCCTGCGCACTTCTCACCCGTCTTGCCAGTCTCGCGCAGTAATCAGGCGCAGGCGGTTCAGTCAGGTTTTTGCGGCAGGTGTTTGAACGCGACGTTGAAAAACGCCACGTTCGGGTGCTGGAGTTCCAACTGCTTCTCGCGAACCGGGAACGACCGGTCGCCGATGGCGAGCAATTGTTCCTTATTGAGGTGCAGTTGTCGTTTGTCGTACACCGACCACTCGTATTCGCGCGTCATGCCGAGGGCATCGACCGGACAAGCATCGACACACAAGCCGCAGAACAGGCAGCGTGTCATATCCATGTAATATTCTTTTGCGTAACGCTTCGTCGGTTCGCCGGGTACTTCTGCGCTGACCACACGAATGACACGTGATGGGCAGGCGGCTTCGCACAGATCGCAGCCGACACATTTTTCCGTCCCGTCGTCGTATCGCAACAGAGAAAGCATGCCACGATAGTTGTCCGGCAGCGTCCGCTTTTCATGGGGGTATTGCAAGGTGATCGGCTTGTAATGCAGGAGATGCGACATCGTCGCTTTCATCCCGACGATGAGCTCGTAAAACGTAACGGTCTTGATCCACGCCTTGAAAGTCATGTCGCTCTGGCCTAATCAGCCTAATTGGTTTCGATACCTGTGCCTTCTGACAAAAGAAACGAAATACACCAAATAAACCGCCTCAGCCCCTCGGAAAGAAATACACGGTGATGGCTGTGATGATGATGTTGGCCAAGGCGATCGGCAAGAGAACCTTCCAGCCGAACCGCATCAATTGATCATAGCGCAGCCGGGGCAATGTGGCACGCAACCAGATAAATACAAAGAGGAAAAAATAGACCTTCCCCGCAAACCACATGATGTGCTCTATCCAGGCCAGCTCTTCTAGGCCGATATATTCGAAGATCGTGCCGGGATAGGGCGCATTCCAACCACCCAGGAACAGCGACGCGGCCACGCAAGACACAAGAACCATACTCGCGTATTCTGCGCTGACGAAGAAGGCGAACTTCATACCGCTGTATTCCGTGAAGAATCCGGCCACGAGTTCACTTTCGGCCTCCGGCAAATCGAACGGGATACGATTGGTTTCGGCCACACCGGAAATCAGGAACACGACAAAGGCAAAGACTTGTGTATGTATCGGGAAGAACCCGTCAGGGCGCGCTCCCCAGATGAACCAATGCCAGAAGCCGCCTGCCTGGGCTTCAGTAATTTCTACGAGGCTCAAGGATCCGGACAACAGCAGGACGCCGACGATAGCCAGCCCGACGTTCAACTCGTAGCTGATGACCTGGGCTGCGGAACGCAGGCCTCCGAGGAGCGAATACTTACTGTTCGACGACCAGCCTCCCAGGATAATGCCGTATGCGCCGATAGAAGCGATCGCCAGGATGTATAAAATCCCAATGTTGATGTCCGCGATGACAAACGGTTTGATCAAGAGCCCATTAATATCCAGCGTGACGTTCGGGCCGAAGGGGATCACGGCGAATCCGATAAGGGAGACAACCATGGTCAGCATCGGCGCGAGAGCGAACATCGCCTTGTTCGCACCGGCCGGCACAATGTCCTCCTTGAAGAACAGTTTGACGCCATCGGCGAGCGGTTGGAGGATTCCGTAAGGACCGACCTCCATCGGGCCCATACGATCCTGCATCCAGCCAAGGACCTTCCGCTCGGCCAGGGTCATGATCGCGACCGTCAACATCACGATGCTCACCTCCGCCAGTATCTGGACGAAGGACACTGCAAGTCGCAAACTTAGCTCAGTCACTGCAGCACTCCAGGATGACAAGTGAAAAATACAATGGCTTCTCGTCCGTTCATGTGGTTTTCTTCACGGACACAACCGTCGTCCTAAAGGACGGAGCTTTCGTGTCCGGATCGATCACACAGTCGAACAGTTGTAGGGCCTCCTGCGCAAAATGATCGGGGAACCAGGCCAACCCCTCGGGCACCCGATCGAACAGCTTCACCGTGGTTGTGAATGAGCCACGGTTGTTTGAGAGACAGGCCCGGTCTCCCGGGCTAAGAGAGAATCGGGCTGCATCCAGGGGATTCATCTGCAAGAAGCCGCTCGGTTCGATCTGCAGCAATCCCTTCGAATGAGTCGACAGTTTTCCTGAATGAAACAGGCTTTGGACCAGTCCAAGCTGGACCGTTTCCTCCTGACACGGAGTTCGCGCGGGGAGAGTATACCGAACCGCCATGTCGCGGCGATATCCCTCAGTGATATATCGCTCGATGGCGGCAGGATCCACGGTGGGAGTAGTCGGCGCTGGCCCGAGCGATCCATAGCCGGGGATCACCGACCGGATCTCCTTGAGGATTTCTTTGGCCTCGCCATATTCCAGCGGCGCGCCGAGAAAGACTGAAAAGGCCGAAAGGATTTCCCAGTCTGGCCGGCTGTCTCCCACCGGATCGATCGCGGGCCGAACGGCCTGGACATGGCCCTCGGTATTGGTGAAGGTCCCGGATTTTTCCATGGCGGACGCAGCGGGAAGCACTACATGGGCGAGGGCCGCGGTTTCCGTGAGAAAGAGTTCCTGACATACAAGAAGATCAAGTTTACCCAACGCCTCTTTGACTCTGAGCTGAGGCGGAAGACTCCCGGCAGGATTCTCTCCGATGACGAAGAGGCTCTTGATGGTCCCGGCGCTTGCCCCCTCGATCATCTCGACCAGCGTCCCTCCCGAGGCCGGGGAAAGTTCCTCTTTCCAGGCACGAGTCATGAGGGCTCGAGAGCCTTGATCAGATAGGTCTCGAGCGCCCGGCAACAACTCCGCAACTGCCCCCATTTCAACCGCTCCTTGATCGTTGTTTTCTTCCGTCAAGGGAGCCAAGCCGCAGCCCTGTTCGCTCAATTTTCCGGACAAGAGAAGCAGATCGAGGAGATTGAGGCAGATGCCATAACTGCCTTGGCTGCGTAATAGAGTTTGGCCGGCGAGCACCACAACGCGGCGTCCTCCCGCCACAGAGACGGCCATCTGGGTGAACGACTCACGCGAGATGCCCGTGCTCAGAGCCAGATCGTCCCAGGAAAGTTGCCCGACCGCATGAGCAACGGCCGAGACGTAGGCCGACGCCCGTTGACGGATGGAACTATCGACATGGTCTCCCTCGACCACAGCCTTCAGCAATCCCAGAACCGCCGCACCGAACTGGGACGGCGCAACGCAGAAATGTTGCTGCGACAGGTTGGTAATGTTGCTGATCGTGCCGACTGCGGGCTGAAGTGCTTCGATCGTCAATAATGCCGCATCGTGTTTCTTGACGGCTTCTTTTACTTTAAGGCCCGTAATCGGATTGGCTTCGGTGATGTTCGTGCCAATCAGGAGCAATACGTCCGCTTGCACAATGTCCTCAAACGACAGAGTCCAGCGATGCGTGCCCTGCACTCGTCGCATCGCCTGTATCCCGTTCACATGGCCATAACGGGCGCTGCTGTCGAGGTTATTGGTGCCGATCGTCAACCGCATGAACTTCTGGAACAGATAGAGCTCTTCGTTGGTACAACGGCCGGAAATCAGCCCGCCGAAGGCCTGAGGGCCATGCGCCAGCTTGAGCCGGTTGGTCTCTCCGGCCACAAACTCCAACGCCTCCTCCCATGTCGCTTCGACCAGCACACCGTTCCTTCTGATCAACGGATGGGTCACTCGGTCGGGATGGCTCGTCGCATGAAATCCAAAATAGCCCCGCGCGCAGAGGTCGCCGTTGTTCCGGCCCCCGCCATGGGCGCTGTTTACCTCGATCAGCTGCTGGTCCTTGGTTTGAACCGTAATCTGGCAACCGTCGCCGCAGAACATGCAGATCGTGTCGGCACGCTTGAGCATCCAGGGACGGTATTCGTACATCGAAAGGCGGCTGGTGATGGCGCCGACGGGACAGATCTGTACGCAGCCGCCGCAGAATTCGCAATCCAAGGGGTGGGCCCCAAAGGACTTGATCTCAGTCATCGTGCCTCGTCCGATCGGTGCGAGGGCCTTCACGTCCATCACCTCGTCGCAGTAGCGGACGCAACGCAAACATTGCACGCAACGGTTCATCTGTGTTTCGATCAGAGGACTAAAATATTCCTTCTGGAAAATACGCTTGGTCTCGGTAAATCGGCTGGTTGCGGTGTATTGATGGGAAAAGTCTTGAAGGTCGCATTTTCCGCCTTGGTCGCAGACCGGGCAATCCAGCGGATGATTCGCCAGAATGAATTCGAGTACCGACTTATGGGCGTCGTTCACGACCGTCGTGGCCGTCCGGACCGCCATGCCTTCGGTTGCCACGGTGCTGCAAGAGGTCTGGAGCTTTCTCACCCGTTCGATTTCGACAAGACACATGCGACAGTTCGCATCCGGCTTGAGTTTCGGATGGTAGCAGAAATGCGGAATCATCACGCCGGCCTGGCGAGCCGCTTCGATCACCAGCGTGCCTTTGGGCACCGAGATGGAAATGCCGTCGATCGTCAGGCGAACAGTTTCGGTCGTCGTGTTGGCCATATTCTCCGTTATTAGTTAAACATGAACCGCTAAACGCGAGAGGAGAAACTTTCCCGGGCGATTAACGAATAACGATTCACGTGTAACGTTTTCAGTGCCTCGCTCCTGCCGGTTCCAGCCTGATGAGATTTGCCGCCTCTGCTTCCTGAATCAAGGTGATGTACTCAGAACGCCAATATTTGAGCGTGCTCATAATCGGCGCAACCGACGCATCTCCGAACGCGCAGACCGTTCGCCCTTCGATGTTTTTGCACAGATCGACCAATGTTTCAAGGTCTTCCATCTGCCCCCTCTTCGCGACGATTCGACGCATGGTCTGAACCAGCCACGAACTTCCCTCACGGCAGGGACTGCACTTCCCGCAAGACTCGTGATAGAAAAACTCCATCAGGCGGAGCGCGGCCCATACCATGGGCGTGCCCTCCTCCATCACGGTTACCCCCCCGGATCCGAGCATGGAGCCGGCGGCGGCAACTGATTCAAAATCCAGCTTGACGTCGAGGTGGTCCGGCGTGAGGAACGGCGCCGACGCCCCTCCCGGAATGAACGCCTTGAGCGGTTTGTCCGACCGCATGCCTCCGGCAACCTCATAGATCAGCTCACGGAACGTGACCCCCATGGGCATCTCGTAGTTTCCGGGGCTCATTACGTGACCGCTGACGCAGAAGACTCTGGTGCCGGTGCTCTTCGGCGGGGAACCGATCGATGCAAACCATTCGGGGCCTCGGCCGAGAATATGAGGAATGTTCGCCAGGGTCTCGACATTGTTCACCACAGTCGGTTTGTTGTAGAGGCCGTTTGTCGCAGGGAAGGGGGGTTTGAAACGCGGCAAGCCGCGTTTGCCCTCCAGCGACTCCAGCAATGCCGTTTCTTCTCCGCAAATATAGGCTCCGGCGCCCCGGTGCACCCATACATTGGCGGTAATCCCTGTGCCCAGTATGTTTGCTCCAACATATCCTGCAGTCCGTGCATCCTCGATCGCCTGTTCCAATATCTTCGCCGCGAGAACCAGTTCCCCCCGTATATAGATATAGGCTGATTCTGCCCCGATCGCATAGCAGGCAAGCACGATGCCTTCCAATAACTGGTGAGGATCTCGCTCCATGAGCTGCCGATCCTTGAACGTGCCTGGTTCGCTCTCATCCGCATTGCAACAGAGATATCGCGGACCCTGATAGTCCTTGGGTAGGAATCCCCATTTCACACCAGTCGGGAAGCCCGCGCCTCCACGCCCCCGGAGTCCGGACTTCATCACCGCCATGGTGACTTCGGTCGGCGGTACTTTCCCCACAACCTTGCGGAGAGCCTGGTAGCCACCCGTTCGCTCATATTCTTGAAGCGAACCGGCATAGCCCGGCTGCATCATATTTTTGAGCAATATCAGTTCGTGCTTGGGCATCGTTAACTGGTCCCGACCAGATTTGAGAGCCGAGTCCATAGCTCCCTGCAAACCTTCCAGACATCCAAATCCTCGAAGGTTCGGACCGTTATGGGTTTGCTCTTAGACATACACACTCCAGCGTTTAACGAATAACGTTTAACGTTTAGCGTTCACTGGTTCCGGCCACATAAACGGGCCGCTCTTGAGCGGGCAGGTCCCGTCCTTTTTCAGGTCGGTCAGAATCCGGTCGAATGTGTCCTCTGTGAGCCGCTCGTAATAGTCATCGTTCACCTGCATCATCGGCGCAGTGCCACAGGCGGCAAGGCACTCAACCACACTGAGAGTAAAGAGTCCGTCTGCTGTTGTCTCACCGGGTCCGATTCCGAGTTTCGTCTTGACCCAACCGATCACTGTATCGGACCCGGCCAGCGCACACATGAGTGACTTGCAGACTTGGAGATGAAATTTCCCCACGCGCTTGAGATTGATCATCGTATAGAACGTAGCCGTCTCATAGACTTGTGGCGGCGTCAGGCGCAAGAGTCCCGCGATCTCCTTCATCGCCGCCTCGGAGACGAAGCCCTCATCCCGTTGCGCCAGGTACAGCAACGGAATCAACGCTGAGCGCCTCACCGGATACCGTGAGATGATCTCGTCAATTTCTTTCTGGTACTTGTCTTTCAGCATCTGACTTTCCTACCCGCCCATTCACGGTGAGGGAATTGAGGATGCTCTTTACTGCGCGCGTCCAACGAGGACCTTCTGAGGCCGCGCGTTGCGCGAGCACGAGGCACCCTCCTTCCGTCACCGATCGCATTCTCCCATCACCACGTCGTAGGTCCCGAAGATCGTGATGATGTCGGAAATCAAGTAACCCCGCGCCATGTGGTCAAAGGCGCCCATATGGACGAATGAAGGGGAGCGAATCTTCAATCGGTAAGGGCGGGGACTGCCGTCGCTCACGATGAAAAACCCCAACTCTCCTTTGGGAGCCTCGGTCGCACAGTAGGTCTCTGCCTTCGGCGGCTTGATACCCTGGGTGTAAATGATGAAATGATGGATCAAGCTTTCCATGTCCCGCATGACCAGCTCCTTAGGCGGCGGGATATGCTGAGGCGCCTCAGCCATAATCGGTCCCTCCGGCATCTGGTCGAGACATTGCGCGATGATTCTGGCGCTCTGCCGCATTTCCTCCATGCGGATCCAATACCGGTCGTAGGTATCGCCGTTCTTGCCGATCGGCACTTCCCAATCGACTTTGTCATACACGCCATAGGGCTCAGCTTTGCGGACATCGTACGCAACCCCCGACCCGCGCAAGACCGGCCCCGTGCAACCGAAGTTGATCGCGTCCTCGGCCGAGAGTAGGGCGACGTTCCTCGTGCGGCCGAGCCAGATGCGATTGGACGCGATGAGCGAGTCGTATTCCTTGATCTTCTCGGGGAAAACATCGAGGAACGCCTTCATACGTTGGGTCAACTCGGGAGTGAAATCGCTATCGACCCCGCCGATGCGATAGTAGTTCAATGTCAGGCGGGCTCCGCAGAGTTTTTCGAATATGTCGAGCAGTATTTCGCGTTCCCTGAAGGTCCAGAAGAACACGGTCATGGCGCCGATATCGAGGGCCTGCGTGCCGAGCCAGAAGAGGTGCCCGACAATACGTTGCATCTCGGCCACGATGGTCCTGATGTATTCGGCCCTGATCGGCACCGTGATCTCAAGAAGTTTTTCCACTGCGCGCACGTACGCGTAGTTATTGGACATGGCACAGACATAGTCGAGTCGATCGGTATGAGGGATGATCTGCATGTAGGTCAGACCCTCTGACAGCTTTTCGACCCCTCGATGCAGGTAGCCGAGGTCCGGCGTGGCTTTCACGACCCGTTCTCCGTCCAACATGAGCACGACCCGCAATACGCCGTGAGTGCTCGGATGCTGCGGACCCATGTTCAGCAACAATTCCTCTTTCCGTCCGGGGCCTGGCGTGCCAGGTTCGGCTCGAAAGGTGTCCTTCTTCTCCTCGGGAATCTCGCTCTCAATGATTTCGAGCGGAGTCTCGTCGAATCTTGGAATGAAATCGAATTGGCTGCGCCAGCCCAGCCCTTCCGTCGGAAAGTCTTTCCGCAAGGGGTATCCCTCGGCATAATCCTCCGGCAGCAAAATACGCCTGAGATCGGGATGGCCGGAAAAGCGGATGCCCATCATGTCGTACACTTCTCGCTCCAGGAAATCGGCTCCCTTCCAGATTCCGGTAATTGACGCAACCGTCGGATCGTCCTCCGAGATGCGCGCTTTGAGGCGAAGCCGCTGTTGAAGCGGGAGCGAATGTAAGTGGTAGACGACTTCGAACCGCAGCTGGTCCTCGGGATAGTCGACGGAGCAGATATCGGTAAGATGGTCGAAGGCTGCTTCCGGCGCATCGTGCAAATAGCGCGCAATCTCCAACAGGCGGGTAGGGGCCACCGAGATGGAAGTCTCGGCCCGTGCGGCGTCGACGCGGGTCGCGAGCACCGCGTCCGGGAATTTCGCCTTCAGGTTGTCGAGTAGCGCTTTCATAGTCCCTGATCGCAAGGAGCGCGCGATGTGCCTGCCAGTCGCGCTCGTCCCGCCTTTCCCGTCCGTCTCGCGGTTTATTTCACGAACACCTTCTCCCGCTGAATCTTTTCCTGCAACTTCAGTATGCCGTCAAGCAACGCTTCGGGGCGGGGTGGACAGCCCGGCACATAGACATCAACCGGGATAATCTGGTCCACGCCTTGGACCACTGCATAACTATTGTAGTGGTTGCCTGAGGTGGCGCAGGAGCCCATAGAAATGACATAGCGTGGTTCCGGCATCTGGTCGTAGATACGGCGGATCACCGGCGCCATTTTACGCGCCACAGTGCCGGCGATGATCATGAGATCGGCCTGCCGTGGTGAGGCCCGAAACACGCCGGCGCCGAACCGGTCTAAGTCGTACCGCGACGACACCGTGGCAATCATTTCAATGGCGCAGCAGGCGAGGCCGAAGGTCATCGGCCACAAAGCCGACTTGCGCGACCAATTCACGACCGCATCCAGATTGGTCGTCAGAATATTCGCCTCAAACTGTCGCTCCGGAAAGCTCATCTTTGCCTCGCGTGAGGGGTGAGGGGTGAGGCGTAAGGCGAGATAGGAGACCCCTTACGTTTCACGCCTAACGCCTGACGATCTCTTAGTCCCATTCGAGCGCCCCCTTCTTCCAGGCATACCAAAATCCGGCCAACAGGATTACGAGAAAAATGAGCATTTCGATGAGTCCCAGCAGGCCAAGCGATTGAAATCTCACGGCCCAGGGGATCATGAAAATAACCTCGACATCGAAGATGACGAACAGCATCGCGATGATGTAGTAACGCATCGGGAACTGGATGCGCGCATCGGAAAACAGCGGGCTTCCGCTTTCATAGGGAGCCTGCTTGGCTCGGTAGGGGCGACTCGGCCGGATGAACGAACCGACCAGTAGAACGCCGCCAACAGAGACGAGCGCAATCCCAAAAAACAGGAGAATCGGTATGTAGTTCTCCGGAATAGCGACGTTACCCATGCTGGCCCCGTAAAGCGTGAAACGTAAAGCGTGAAACGTTGTCCAATCGATGCAAGGTCATCGTGTTGGTCTGTATGTCGATGTCATGCTGCTGAATGCGCCGTCAGGGCCGAGCCGAAGAAGGGTTTGAATTTCAAACCGTCCAGCTCCGGATGACTGATTCCCTTATGTTGAATGAGCACCTTGAACGTGCTGCCCATACCATCCGGCTTCAGGAGATGAATTGCGGCCCGAAACTCTTGGCTCTCCGGCTCCAGTTCCCCAATCATCTCTTCAACTCCGAGCCCCATAAGAAAACTCATTTGGTTCGTGAACCCCGTCATGCGGAGTCCCTGCTCTTCACCGACGGTGGCCAGGCTCGAAAAATCCACATGGGCCGTCATATCCTGTTCACCGACCCGCATGAACGGATCGTCGTTGGTCAATTGTTGAAAATAGCAGAGGAACGTGCCGTTCCTCCGCTCGATCTTATAGAGGTCCTGTGCCGTATGGCCATAATCGATGGTCACGACAAATCCACGATCGACCCGCTGCGCGACCTGTTCCATCCAATCCATAGCCTGTAGATTCACCTCGGTGCGGTAACCCTCCGGCCATGTGCTGCCGATTTTCTTTAGATACCGATCGAGCCGGGTCGTGGAGAGGGGCTTGATACATTCCACGAACCGCCCCTCCTGATAGTCCACATACAGCTCTTCGGTCCGTCCAGCCGTGACTTGAATACGGTGCACTGGAAAAGCATCTACCAGTTCATTGCTGAGGAACAAACCGGTCACGCTATCCGGTGCCAGTCCATCCAGACCTTCAACCCACGTGATGAGGCCGGACTTGCTGAGCCAGGGAGCCAGGTTCCTGCGCTGAAGTTCCCGCATAGCAGGACTCCGTTCAATCAGGACATAGCGGACACGCGAGGCAAAGTCATCCTGATTGGTATGAATCGACGCAAGACAATCTCTGGCTAATAACCCTTTGCCGGCCCCCATTTCGACAATTGTGAAGGGAGTGGGGCAGTCCACAAGTTCGTCCATTTGCCTGGCCTGTGAAGCCAGTGCACGGCCGAGAATCGGGTAGACATCCGAGCTGGTGTAGAAATCGCCGGACCAGCCGATTCGTTCATCGTCCGTATGGTCCGGTTGGCGCATGTAATAGCCGAATTGAGGGTGATAGAGCGCCAGCTCCATGAAGCGGATGAAGGGGATCGGACCTGAGGAGCCGATCTCGGACACGATGGAAGCGACGAGTTCAGGGTGCCCGGTCGTCACAGACACTACTCCCTTCCTCCGCTCATAGGCATAAGCGGGAGCACCAATACAACATAATGGGTAAAATCCACCCATTATGCTTGGTGAGAAAATACCTTAGCGTAGCCTCGTATTGCCAGCTAAGTCAAGGTGAAATAAGGAAGAAATGTTTCACCAAGAGAATCGAAAGGGGTTTTGACGGCAGGAAGCGAACTCGTCAGTGTCCTGTGCTCAGACCCCGTGACACTTCTTGTATTTTTTCCCGCTGCCGCAGGGGCAGGGGTCGTTGCGGCCGACCTTGTCGTCGCTTCGCTGAACGGTCTGGGCTGCAACCGGTTGTTCTCCGCGATTGAGAATAAGCGGGGGGAGGGGGCGCGAGATGACTGGTGGTGGTGGCGGAGCTGCCGGTTGCGCTTCGGTCCGGACTGCCTGCACATGAAAAAGCCGATCGAGCGTGTCCGATTTAACCCGCTCCATCATGCCGGCAAAGAGATCGTACCCTTCGCGTTTGTACTCGATCAGGGGATCTTTCTGCCCATAGCCTCGCAATCCGATCCCGTCGCGCAGGTGATCCATCCCGAGGAGATGGTCTTTCCAGTGGTGGTCAATGACCTGGAGCATGAAGTTCTTCTCCAGGAAGCGCATCAACTCCGAGCCCAAGTCCTGTTCTCTTCGATCATAGGCATCGCGCACCTGGGAGCGAAGGTCTTCGAGCAATGCGTCACGCCCTACTTCACGGAGCGACGCGCCTCCGTCGCCCTTGCCCTGGGTAATGTCGAGACCGAATTGACTATGCATGATTTCAGCAAGCCCTTTCATGTCCCATTCCTCGGGATATTGTTCAGCCGGGCAATAGAGGTTCAACGCGGAGTCCACCAGGGTATCCATCATGTCGCGGAGTTCGTCTTTCCGGTCCGCCCCGCCCAGGACGGCTCGTCGGTGTTGGTAGATTACCTCACGCTGCTTGTTCATGACGTCGTCATACTCCAGCAACTGTTTCCTGACATCGAAATGGTGAGCCTCGACCTTCTTCTGGGCGTTGGCGATGGCCCTCGTGACCATGCCGTGCTCGATCGGGACACCTTCTTCCATGCCGAGCTTGAGCATCAGTTGAGAGACCCGCTCAGATGCGAAAATGCGCATCAGATCGTCTTCCAGCGACAGAAAGAAGCGCGATGAACCGGGATCACCCTGACGGCCAGCTCTGCCCCGGAGCTGATTATCGATCCGGCGGCTTTCATGGCGCTCCGTTCCGAGAATGTGGAGTCCGCCGGTCGCGATGACCTCTTGCTTATTCTTCTCGCAGTCTGCCTTGATCTCCTCGAAGATTTGCAGCTTGCGCGCATCCGTCAGATTTTCTTCCCGATAGAGGATCTGTTTAAACATGAAATCCGGATTGCCGCCCAGGAGAATGTCGGTGCCGCGGCCCGCCATGTTCGTGGCAATGGTGACGGCGCCCTTGCGTCCGGCCTGGGCGATGATCTCGGCTTCTCGTTCATGCTGTTTGGCATTGAGGACGTTATGTTTCACGCCGGTCCGGTTCAAGAAGCCGGCGAGTCGCTCCGATTTCTCGATGGAGATCGTGCCGACCAACACGGGCTGGCCACGTTCGTGACAATCCTTGATGTCTTCGACAATCGCGGCATACTTCTCCTTCTCGGTCCGGTAGACGACGTCCGCGTAATCCTGCCGGATCATGGTGCGATTGGTCGGAACCACGTTGACGTCGAGATTATAAATCTTGGCAAATTCCGCCGCTTCCGTGTCCGCCGTCCCGGTCATGCCGCTGAGCTTCTTGTACATCCGGAAATAATTCTGGAAAGTGACCGAGGCCAACGTTTGATTCTCGTTGGCGATCTTCACGCCTTCTTTGGCTTCGACGGCCTGGTGCAGCCCATCACTCCAGCGGCGCCCCGGCATGAGCCGCCCGGTGAATTCATCCACGATGATCACTTCACCTTCTTTGACGACATAGTCCACATCACGTTTGTAGAGGGCATAGGCCTGGAGCGCCTTGACGACGTGGTGGACGAGATCCATATGGTTGGGATCGTACAGGTTGTCCACACCAAGCAATTTCTCGACCCGGACATTGCCCTCTTCCGTCAAGGATGCAGTCTTCGTTTTTTCCTCGATCGTGTAGTCGTGTTCCGGTTTCAGCTGCGGGATAATCGCGTTGATACGGTAGTAGAGATCGGTCGTTTCATCCGTCGGGCCGGAGATGATCAAGGGTGTGCGGGCTTCGTCGATGAGAATACTGTCAACCTCGTCCACAATGGCGAAGTTCAATTCTCGCTGCACACACTGGGCCAAATCGTTGACGACCAGGTTGTCGCGAAGATAATCGAACCCATACTCGTTATTCGTGCCATACGTGATATCGGCACGATAGGCCTCCGCCCTCGTGCAGGGACGGAGCGACTGGAGCCGCTTGTCGGAGGCCTCATAGGTCGGATCGAAGAGAAAGGAGGCATCGTGTTGAATGATGCCCACCGAGAGTCCCAGTGCGTGGTAGAGCACACTCATCCACTGCGCATCGCGCTTGGCCAGGTAGTCATTCACGGTGACGAGGTGCGCGCCTTTTCCTTCGAGCGCGTTCAGATACACCGGCAGCGTGGCCACCAGGGTTTTCCCTTCGCCGGTTTTCATCTCAGCGATGCGGCCCCGATGAAGAATGGCGCCGCCCATTAACTGCACATCAAAATGGCGCATGTTCAGCTTGCGGCGGGACATTTCACGGCAGACTGCGAAGGCTTCGGGCAGGATGTCGTCCAGGGTCTCCCCGGACTCAATGCGCTTCCTGAACTCCTGGGTCTTGTCCGCGAGGGCATGATCGGAAAGCGGGGTCAGGCCGGATTCCAGGCTGTTGATCCGCTCCACAATCGGACCGAGCGCCTTGATTTCACGATCGTTTTTGCTGCCGAAGATCTGGTTGAGTAATTGTGTGACCATGATACTGTCGTTCGAAACGAACTCTGAAGCTCTCAATAATAGTCAACGCAGTATACAATACCCTTTCCTTGAATCCTATAACAAGCAGCAGCTCCGATCTTCGCTTCATTTTACACTTAATCTCTCCCTACACCGTCAACCTTCTTCAGGCCTCCGTCCCGTCCCTGAGCCCCGCCTTGACAGGCCTAGTGAAATACCTGTAGCATTTGTATTATATGACCGGGGTCTCCCTGCCGATGAACCAGCGTGTCATCAAATTCCTGTCAATCGTCGTAGTCCTCTGTGTCCTTTCCGTTGGTGGATTGGCACAGGCACAGTCGGTCGAACATGCCGGGCACCATGCCCATCATCAAGCTGCCACTCATGGCACCGTGCTCTGCTCATGGATGTGTGCAGCCGGAACTGTACTCGATAGTGCGGTGGTTTCGTTCCAGGTCGAACGCAGTTCTATCGCTCTTCTTACACTTCCCCAGACTGCACAGCCCTCGATCGAGCTGTGCCAGACTTCTCCCAGCCGTGCCCCTCCGTCTTTCTCTCTCTAGTCTTCGTGCTCATCTGCTCAGAGCAGACATCTATTCCGTTTCTCTTACGATCCACTGATTGGATAGGAGGAATAGGTGAATAGAGTCGATTCGAGATAGAGAGGAAGGACCAGTATCATGGTAGGGAAACGGTTCATACTTGGATTCACTCTCGTTCTTGCCCTTGTTTTCTTTTCATGGCCCGGCACCCAGACGGCGCAGGCATCCTGCGGGGCGGTTACCTGCTTTGTCGTGATCGGGTCTCAACAGCAGGTGCCGCAGGCGGGCTTACTCACGGTCAATACGATCTACAACTACACACCGATGCGGCTACTGGATGGTACTTCCGGGATCATCCCGGCAGTCGACCAAGCAAACCGGGAGATGATTCTGGACCATCATAAGGAGACCCGGACCATTACCCAACAGGCGACGCTCGATCTGAATTATGGAGTAACTGACCGGTTCGGACTACAACTCACGCTCCCATATATGTGGCGGACGCACAAACACATTGATGGCCTGGGCGAGGATGGAGCCACTGGCGAGGGTGAACCGTCGAATTTCTCCGCCAATGGTCTGGGGGACATTCGCGTTGGGGCGAAGTACAACGTCTTACCGACCCTGAGCAGCATGGTGGTGCTGGGATTTGGTGTCTACCTCCCGACAGGCAATACTCACGCCCATGACAGTAATGAAGAGGTTATGGAATCGTCGACACAGCTCGGTCGAGGGAATGTCGGATTAAATCCAACAATCTATCAAACCTATGAGTTGATTCCTCATCGGCTCAATCAATTTGCGTCAGCCAGTTACCGGCATACCTTTCGGAACAACAATGGTTACCAGTTCGGAGACGAATACATGCTCAATGCCGGACTCAATCTCGTGACGACTCCCTGGCTGGTTCTGACTAATCAGTTTATCTATCGTTATCTTGTGCATGATAATTTCAGCTCATCGTTGTCTCAGTCTTTGCCATCTCCCACTCCTGCCCCTGGCCCTCCGAATCCAATTGATACCAACATCACGGATAGGCAAGTGCCGACCACCGGCTCGACCTACCATGCGTTTTCGCCTGGTTTTCAGCTCAATTTAGGACAGCTCGTTGAATCAAGTTGGACCGAGATGACATCGGCCTATTTTTTTGCACAGATCCCGTTCGCCCGGGACTCCAACAATAGTCTGGCGCAGGGAACCAGTTACATCTTTGGGCTAACACGCTCGTTTCAAATGTTGAGCCCTTCATAAATGAAGCGGTGACATGAGAGGAGGCTGACATGCGACCAAGGAGAATCAATAATGTGCTAGCGGTATTCACGCTGGTTGTCACATTGATGGGATTGACCGCCTTCGATGTCTGGAGCATGGGTTCTCGAGTCCCAGCTGTCGGTACGATGGTTGAAGATTTTCACCTGACAGATCTGGAGGGCAAGTCTCAGAGCCTCAGCCAGTATCGTGGCAAGATCGTGCTCGTGAACTTCTGGGCCACCTGGTGCAAACCCTGCACGACCGAAATGCCCGCCATGCAAGCCATGTATGACAAGCTGCGTGACAAGGGTTTCGTGGTATTGGCCGTCAACGAATTGGAAGACGATGCCAAGGTCCGCGAACATATCAAGCAATATGGCCACACGTTCCCGGTCCTTATGGATCGCGACAACAAGGTGGCGAATCAATTCGGAGTGTTCGGATTGCCGGTCAGCGTCTTCATCGATCAAGAGGGTCGCGCGCAGGAATATATCAAGGGTGGCCTGCTGACCGAAGAGAAGATTTATCAAACAGTCCAACGCATTCAAGGGAACAAGCCAATGCAGGCGGCATCGGCTCGATAGCATAGCGTGATTTGCATTAATCGACAGATTCTCATTCTGCCTTTGGTGGTTTGCCTGCTTTTGGTGCCTGCGCTGGCATCACCGGCAATGGTCACACATGAGACGCAGCATGCCCACCACAAGGCTGTGACCCATTCCTCCGCACTCTGTACATGGCTCTGCGGGGTAGGACAAGGAATCCAAACCTCCTCGATTCAACTCAGCGCAACTTTTCACTCATTCGATCTGCTCGCTCCCCATGAATTTGACGAAGTCCTTCCTGCAGTTACAACTCCCAGCTTCTTCCGCGGTCCTCCTGCAATCTCGCAGTAGTCTTCATCTGTCCCTTAACAACTTAGTCTAGCGACAGTGGCTGGTCTCAGTCTTCCGTCGTCTGGCCAATAGAAAGCTCGTCAACCATGACGCACAAATTGCGATCGTGCTCTGTTCAATTGTTTTGTGTCCTAGCAATGATTACCCCGATGGCATGGCCGTCATCCGTGAGGGCATCCTGCGGCGCCGTCAGCTGCTTTGTCGTCATCGGGTCACAACAACAGGTGCCGATGACGGGGCTGCTGACCGTCAATGCCATCTACAATTACACGCCGAGTTGGACGCCAGCGGGAGAGGGCGGAAGCATTCCGTTTGCGAATCAAGAAAATCGCACGTTGACATTGGCAAACTTGAACTCGGCACAGATTTGGACACATGTCGCGACCGGGACCTTGGACATGAACTATGGGGTGACCGATCGGTTCGGCCTCCAAGTGACCCTCCCCTATAAACGGGTGAACTCACAGGCAAACCTTGGAACAGCAGAGCCGACACCCTATACCAATGTCGGGATGGGCGACATGCGCGTGACCATGAAGTACAACGTCCTCCCGACACTTCGCAGCATGGCGGTGCTGGGATTCGGAGTGGACTTCCCGACCGGCTCATACCACGAGCGGGCTTCCACCGGCCAGATGGTGGAATCCACGCTCCAGCTAGGACGGGGAAACTTCGGACTGGTGCCGTCCCTCTACATGACCTATGAAATTGTCCCGCACCGCATCAATGTGTTCGGGCTCACCAGTTACCGGCATACCTTCAAGAACAACGATGGGTACCAGTTCGGCGATGAAGTGAACCTGAGCGGGGGATTCAATCTCGTTCCACTGGAGCAGACTCAGTGGCTGGTCCTGACGCAGCAGGTCAATTATCGCTGGATGCAGAACGACGCGATGGATGCGTCGCTCTTTCAGTTCAATCCGGCAACCGGGACCTCGGTCCTGCTGGATCCGACGGTCAAGTTCCGGGAGGTCCCGACGACCGGCTCAACCTATGTCGCCTATTCTCCCGGCATCAGAGTCACCCTCTGGGATTTCGCCTCAGCCTATTTTGTCGCGCAGATTCCTGTGTATCGCGACTTCAATGGCAACCTGGAGCAACAAATCAGCTATGTCTTCGGACTGACCAAGTCATTCCAGTTATTCGGTGGCTCATAAAGGACTCCGTATGTGATTGGTATGTTCTCGCAGATTTGGGGAGGGAGAGCGCGGAACAGGATTCCTCGAGCGATGGCAGGAGTCTGCGTCCTGCTCTGGCTCCTTGGGTCTGTCTCTTCACTCTATGGCACCCTCTCACCGCAATGGACAATGCCTCATTGTCCCCAGGGGACCTCGCATCTTCCTCAACATAATCAAAACCATTGTCTTTGGCACTGCATCGGGATCGATGCACAGGCTGCTGCCGGCCGGAATCCAATCAGTTTCGCCGATCCGGCAGGACAGCAAGTGGATGCCGGTATCCTACCCTTTCAGACTATCGTCTATCGAACCGGCCTTGCTCCGCGTGGCCCTCCAGTCACTAGTTTCAATTGAACTACGTCGAAACTGAATAGCTGGGCGACAACATCTTATGGGCACATTACGACATCAGGAAGGAATACATCATGAGATCCATCAGCCATCGACAGATTATGACATCTTGCGCGAAGGCAAGCCTGCTCGGACTGGCACTGGTCAGCCTGGCAAGCTGTAGTTCGGGAGACTCTTCGACTGGGACGCCCACCAGCAGTGGCAGTGCAGCATTACAGGGACCGATGGCCTTCGTAAACAATACCGGTGACAAGTCATTGACCAGCGTAGCACTCAGAGGCGATTCTGGAAACGCGGTGGTGGGAACCATTTCTGCCGCGGTGTTTGAAAACGTGGCTCTGGGCGACACGCAGTTCTCGCAGGGGGAATGGCTGTTCGTCAATTTGGCCGCGGCAAATAAAGTCGCAACAATCGATCCCTTGACCGGTGCGACTCCTGTCCACGAAACCAATCTCGTTACAGGAACTCGTCCTGTCCATATCTACCGAGATCCGACCGATGGCGAAGTGATCTGGTCGATGAACGACGGGGACAATGCCTCTGGCACAACCACACCCGGTGACGATCTCATCAACTGCAACAATCCAGCAAGGGTAGGTGGGCCGGTCCCCGGCAGCTCAGTCACCATTCTCCATAATTCGCATCTCGGGCCTGGTGCGAATCCACCCACGGTTGAGAAAACAGTGTGCGTTTTGGCTGCTGGGCACCATGTGACCGCATTTTCATCCGGTGTCTCCGGAGTTCCTAACAGGGCATTCGTCTCCAGTGAAACGGGTGGTGAGATAGCGGTTATCGACAATCAGCCTGGCTCACCGACGAAATGGACGATGACCCACCGAATTGACTTGTGTAATCCGTTAAAGGAATCGAACGCCGCCACCTGTGATGATGAGTCTGGCACCCCGTTGACCACGCCCTTCACTCCCAACAACGCTCATCCGCATGGGATTCGATGGTCAAAACTGACGCAGAAAGTGTACAGCATTCAAGAAGGATACGGCCAGATTGCCGAAGTGGATCCAACAACGTTAGCGATTACGAATACCTTCGACCTTACGGGCTTGCCCTATACAGCCTTCGGGATCAGTCCAAACGGCCGATTCCTTTTGCTACGTGGAGACACTACTCCTGCAACGGGGACGAAGCTCGGCGTCATTGACCTGAGTCTCACTCCTCCGGTCCGCACGGACTTCACGATTGCAGCGCTCGACGGCACCGCTCCCGGTGCATTCAAGTTCTCCCCGGATGGGAATCGTTTCTATATCCTAGCCGGAAATACCGCCACGGCGACGAAGAAGGATCGGCTGTTTGCCTTCGATGCTTCTGCACTGACAGCTGCAACCCCGTCCCTCACTCTGTTGAGGGAAATTGTGCTGGTGGCGACCGGAGGGCACAGTTTCGATGTACTCGCTCAGGGTGCTGGTGCAGCAATCTTTCTTGCCGTCTCAAACACTACAGACAACTCTCTGTCGATAATCAACGCGACAGACAACTTGATCAAGCAGACCGTGACTGTTGGACTAACGCCCGGCGCAGTCCAAATCTACTACCCCGGCGCAGCAGCGGCGGGCAATCAAGCCTCTTCGTAGTTGACTGAAGGTGACACTGCCGTGATCGCCTCGACGATCACGGCACACTGGGCCGGAGAGAGTTTGCCCATCGTGCAACCTGAGTCAAAGGGGGGCAGGGCTTCCTGCCCCCCTTCATACTCCCTATGCAACCTTCACCTGCTTCGCTTCAGTAACGGTTCAAGTACCGGGAAGACCCTTTCGACAATGAGCCGATAGCCCTCGCCGGTCGGATGAATGCCGTCTGCCTGATTGAGTGAGGATGATGCCGCCACACCATCGAGAAAAAATGGAATCAGCGTCAGGCGATACTGTTTCGCAAGGGCCTGGTAGAGCGTTGCAAACCCATCGGTATAGTCCTGCCCATAATTCGGAGGGAGCTTCATCCCGGCTAATACGACGGTGACCGAAGCCTGTTGAAACTGCTGAATGATCGCCTCAAGATTCGCTTTCGTCTCTTCAAGGCTGAGACCACGGAGCCCATCGTTGGCGCCCAGTTCAAGGATAACGATCGACGGCTTGCTGTTCAGGGCCCAGGAGACTCTCCTGACTCCACCGGCTGTCGTATCACCGCTGACTCCCGCATTCACAACCAGATAGGCATAGCCGGCTGCATCCAATGTCCGTTGCAGATGAGCCGGATAGGATTGCGCCGGTGGCACACCTAAACCGGCCGTCAGGCTGTTGCCGAAGGCAACAATGCGGGGCCGCTCAGTCGGTCCTTGACTCTTCGAGCGGCCCGGCTGTGCCCTGACGGTAATTTCGAGGCCTTGTTCCACTCCATCGTGAGGTGTGCCGGAAAACGGCGGTGGAAAGACAGATGCCTCCCCGAACCCATAGCCATAGAAGAGGATCAGGCAGAGGAAGAGGCAAAAAAGTTTTGCAGGAATCCATAGGCGGCGCATCGTTCTCCAGTATAATATACTCTCGGGGGCAGGCGCCCCTCTTCTTGGCGCCTGCCCCCGTCGTAAGAAAACCTGACAGCAACGGGACAGGCACCGCCGCAGCCGCGGAGCCAGTCCCCTGGCGAGCTAGATAGAAGCTATGATCACAGTCTCCCATCTGACAATGCGCCTGGCCGGTGGAGGCCATCAGGTCACGATCCTCGACGACGTCTCCCTGGAGATTCCCGATAAGCAGCGCGTGGCCATCGTCGGCCCATCCGGGAGCGGGAAGTCCACTCTGCTCGGTCTCATTGCAGGACTGGATCGTCCGACGTCAGGCTCCATCACCTTGAACGGCGTAGAGATCTCGACGATGCGGGAAAGCGCCTTGGCGCGGTTTCGTCTCACTACTATCGGCTATATCTTTCAGTCCTTTCATCTCATTCCCACCCTGACCGCGCTGGAAAATGTTTTAGTGCCGTTGGAGTTGACAGGGCTGTCCGATGCAAGGGATCGCGCGGCGCATCTCTTGAGAACCGTCGGGTTGGAAGAACGGCTGCACCATTATCCTGTCCAACTGTCTGGCGGCGAGCAGCAACGGGTGGCGGTGGCCAGAGCCTTCGCCTGTCACCCCCCGATCCTCTTGGCCGACGAGCCGACCGGTAACCTGGATTCATCGACTGGACAGCATGTGATGGATCTCCTCCGGGCACTTCATTCCGACTACGGCACCACCTTGGTCCTCGTCACGCATGATCATACGCTCGCATCCTCGATGGAACGCGTGATCGCCTTGCGCGACGGCCGCATCGAATCCGATACCTTCACCGACTCAGACCATCGAACCGCAGAGTCACTCCTGTGAACGCCTTCATCTTGAGGATGGCCTGGCGGGAAACCAGGGGAGCCTGGCGACACTTTCTCTATTTCTTCGCCTGTATCGCCATTGGCGTCGGGGCCTTGGTCGGGGTGTCTTTGTTCAGCACCCATGTGGAACGCGCCGTCACGAAAGAAGCGCGGGGCATGTTGGGCGGCGATCTTGAGGTTCGTCTGAATCATGCTTTGAGCCTCGCGGGGCAGGCCGTGCTGAACGGATTGGGCGATCGAGGTGGGACCGTCACCCATGTCAGCGAGCTAGTCGCGATGGCAGCCCGCACAACCCGCGGGCCGATGGCAAGTCAATCGACTCAAATCGTCGAACTCAAAGCGGTCGAATCACTATACCCCCTGTATGGAACGGTCCGGCTCGACCCGGCGCAATCGCTCGAGGTGCTGCTTCACCCTGACGAGCGCCGCTGTGGCAGACATCCCTGTTTTGGAGCGGTGGTGCAGGAATCGCTGCTGATTCGAATGGGCCTCTCAGTAGGAGATTCATTGAAGATCGGCCAAGCGACGTTTCTGATCACCGGCATCGTGCGGATCGAGCCCGATCGAATGGCCAACGCCTTTACGTTGGGCCCACGGGTCATCGTGACACAGGAGGGATTACGGTCGGCGGAATTGATCAAGCCGGGAAGCCGAGTGCGGGAACGGTACCTCGTAAAGATCCCGTCCGATATGCCACTGGAACCGCTCCTCTCCGAACTGCGAGACCGGCTGGCATCGGATTCAGCCCGCGTATCCAGCTATCGGACCTCCCAATCACAGTTGAGGAAATTTCTCGACCAGCTCTCTCGCTATCTCGGACTGATCGGCCTGACCGCGCTCTTCATCGGAGGACTGGGAGTCGGGACCTCGATTCATGCGTTTTTGCGCGACAAGTTGCGGACCATCGCAATCCTGAAAGCGGTCGGCGCTGATTCTGCCACAGTCGTCTTGACCTATGTGGTGCAAGCGATCTTCTTGGGATCCGTCGGAAGCCTTGCGGGAATCTTATTGGGTATCGGGCTCCAACGAGGGCTGCCACCCCTGATGGCCGGTCTGTTCGGATCGGACCTTATCGAGCAATTGGGGGTCTCCTTCGAATTGTCGTGGGCCTCGACCTGGCCCTTGATGAAGGGAGCGGCGCTCGGGCTCCTGTCGACCCTGCTGTTTACTCTGTGGCCCCTGTTGAAGACTCGAGAGGTGCACCCTGGCGTAATTTTCAGGCGGGACGCAGAACAGACCTCGGTCATGGGGGGGGCCCCTCCGTCACAGCGGTGGGTCAGATGGGGCTTGGCCGATCCATGGAATGTCGGCACGGCGGGAGTGATCATTTTCGGGTTGTGTGCGCTGTCTGTATGGCAAGCAGGCTCATGGTCTGTCGGGTTCCTGTTCCTTGGTTCCTTAACTCTCGCCATTACGATTCTCTTCGTCTGTGCAAGGCTGTTCGTGCTGGGACTGGCTTCCATCCCCTTGCCTCGCATTTTGAGCCTTCGGTATGCCCTGGGCAACGTCGTGCGACCGGGGAGTCAGGCGAGCGGGATCATGGTGGCCATCGGCATCGGTGTCATGGTGATCGTGACCGTGTCATTGGTGGAACAGGCATTACTCCGTCAGATACAGGAGAATCGTCCGGCGGACGCCCCGACATTCTTCTTTATCGATATTCAGCCCGATCAAGCAAAGGGATTCCTGTCGTTGGTCGATCGCCAAGCCGGCTCAGCAGGTCCGGAGCTTACGCCGCTAGTGCGCTCCCGCCTCCATGCCATCAATGGCCAGGTCGTGACGGGAGAAGAGGGAGCAGAGAAGGGTGACAAGAACGCGGAGCGAAAAGAGGAACGGGGTAAACAATGGTACTTTACCAGGGAGTATGTGCTGACATTTCTCGACAACATCCCGAAAGACAACCAGCTGGTCAAGGGAGAATGGTGGGAACCAGGGCGGAGATATCGGACTCCACTGGTTTCAGTAGAGGAAGACGCCGCTACAAATTTAGGACTCACGATCGGCTCGACCGTGGAGTTCGATATTCAGGGAACCACGGTGTCGGCGGAGGTGAGCAGTATTCGCAAAGTCGAATGGGGAAACTTCTCGACGAATTTCTATATGATTTTATCCCCGGGCTCGATTGAAGGAGTGCCGTTCACCTATGTGTCGACGGTCCGGGTGTCACCGGAGAAAGAGGTGCCGTTACAACAGGCGGTTGTCGCTTCATTCCCGAACATCAGTGCGATCCATATTGGCGACGTGCTCGATGGTTTTGCGAAGATACTCGATCGTCTCTCGCTGGCGATCAGGGCCGTGGCATTATTTTGTGTGGCGGCCGGAGGGCTGGTCATGGCAGCGGCACTCGCCGCGACACGCTACCGGCGTCTCTACGAATCGGTCATTCTCAAGGCCCTCGGCGCAACTCGTGGCCTAATCGCCCGCGCCTTCGCCATGGAGTATGTCCTGCTGGGCGCGGTTGCCGGATTAATCGGACTGGCCCTCGGGAGTGTTCTGTCGTGGGCTCTGGTAGGGCTTGTGTTCGAGCTACCCTGGAGCATGCAACCTTGGGTGCTCGGCATGGGCCTACTCCTCACCATGCTGCTGACGTTGATCGTCGGTTTTGCGAGTACCTACCGGATTCTCGGCCAACGACCTCTGGCCGTGCTGCGGCACGAATAAAAAATACGCAAGCAGATCGGTTGTCTCCTTGCGCGCGCAACGCGCGGCCTGTGAAGGCCCTCGTTGGACGCGCGCAGTGGAAGACAACCGGTCTGCTTGCTGAGGAGAATGAAGAAGGAGAAAACCTACGAATCTAAGAAATCACATCATGGGTGAACAAGCGAAATGATAATTAAATGGCGTGGTCGGGGAGACGCAGGTCCAGGATACGGCGGAGACGCCGTTCCTCCGAACGCAGGAAACTGGAAAAGCGAAGCCCGATTCCTTCAGCAGAGCGGGAGCGTACAAGGGCACCGTCGACCATGATGGGATCATCGTACTCGGCAGGATGAAATTCCAGCATTACCTGGCAGCCCAGCGGAATACGCTGCTTCGTGAGCACACGGCACCCCCGCAAGGATAAATTCGAAAGCATCCCTTCGACAACAACATGCTGGCTGGGATCATGGACAGGACGAACCTGTGCCGGATACTGGACCGGGACCCAGTCGTAGTTGCGGCGAGGATTCGCCTTGAGCTTGCCGAGTAAGATTGTAAAGCGATGGGCACAGAGCTGGCAACGCAGAGGGTATATCGTCAGGGTGCTGAGGAGTCGATCGGTCACGCCATGGCGTGGGGCGAGTCTTGTCTTCGCGGTCCCGCACTTTGGACAACTGTAGCTGCGCATGGAATAGGATGGCTCCTCTGGTCAGTGGATCCGGGGGCAATTCTATAAATTCCTGACATCAAGCGGCACCCCCCCTTTCGAGAGGTGAGGCAGCAGCACATCAATTGGGAACGAACTTGAACAGCCCGCCCCCTTGGGTCATGACGTAGAGCTCACCAGCCTCATCCTCTCCAAAACTCGTCACAGAAGCACCAGGCGGACTAAGTAAAGGCCATTCTGTCTGCTCTGTCGGTTGGCCGTTCTGATAGCGGAAACTCCTCACAAAGCCCGCACAAAAATCTCCATAGAAATAGGTGCCTTGCAGCGCCGGCATTGCGGATCCCCTGTAGACATACCCGCCCGTCACCGCACAGGTTCCGTTGTCATGAGGATAGTCGAGTACTGGCAAAGTCAATGGAGGGCTGCCAGTATTGCAATCGAAAGAGGGATTGAAACAGAGAAACCCTTCCATCAATCGCCAGCCGTAATTGAGCGCTCGCCCTGCATTCAGGCCATTCAGAGCGGGTGAGACATTTATTTCTTCCCTTGCCCCTTCCCCGACATCCCCGATATACAGATCATGCGTTACCCGATCGAAGGAGAACCGCCAGGGGTTGCGGAGCCCGAGGCTCCAGACTTCGGGGGCGAGTCCGCCTAAGAACGGGTTGGAAGGAAAGGTGATACAGAATTGGCCGGTTGCAGGATTGATACGCAAAAGTTTTCCGAGCCTGCTGTTCACACTCTGCCCATTGTCGTTCGGGTCGCCGCTACCCCCTCCATCACCGACGCCGGCATAGAGGCATCCCTCTGGGCCGAACGCCAACATGCCGCCGTTATGGTTAGAGAAATTCGGATGTAACACTGTGAGAAGTGTGGTGCCCGATGAAAAATCGGCGATATTCGGGTTCGCTGCATTCCTCAGGTAACGAGCGATAACGATATCTCCGGTGGTGTTTGTGTAAAAGACATAGAACTGACCATTCGTACTGTAATCGGGATCCAAGGCCATCCCCAGTAGACCCCGTTCTCCTCCGGTTGAGATGAGTACCCTCAGATCAAGAAAAGTGGTCAGAGATGAACTGTTCCTGTTGAAAATCCGGATGAGACCGCCCTTTTCTACAATGAACAGACGGACGTTGTCGGCCGGAGCTCCGGTCATAAACACCGGAAAACTGAGATTCGTTGTGACGGTTTGTAGTGTCGCACTCGTGGAGGTAGGAAGCTGGGAGTCCTGTTCATTTCCCGAACACCCGGTCAGATACCCTATCGTGACCATGACCACACCAGCCATTAACAGGCGGCAAATAGGCGCCATCAGCTCCTCCGCGTCAGGCCGAGCGTACTGATTCAGCCTACTATAGGGTGCGGAGTTGCCGCAAGCCGCCTCTGGAGCCCGCTAGCGGGATCGAGCGAGATATGTGCGCAAGGTGCGGCTGTCTCGCTCTCGAACCGCGACGATGATCCGCAATTGTTCGAGGTTTTGGTCGAGCATTTTCCCTCCGAGGTCGATCTTTCGAGATTCGAAGAAGGTCCGGACATCTCGTTCAAGGTCAGGGGTGACAAGATTACTGATCCCGCTAGCGATGCGCCGCATCCCATGTTTGGGAAACAGCTGGTCCATCTTTTCCCAATTCGTTTTCACAAACTCCCACGCCAGTTCCCTATTGTAGACGTTGGCCATGACGGCGCTGACAAGAAACGGCGCATCTTGCGTACGGATGTCTCCGCTGATGGTGCGGGCAAGTGTGCCTTCGGCCAAGGCCTTCGGTTGAAATGCTGCGAGTGAGAAGAGATAGCGCCGTTCTTCCTGTGGGGTCACGGCGGTGCGGAATCTGTCGTAAAATTCGTCGTATCTGCTTGCATCGCCAGTATGAGCGAGGATGGCAACGATCGAAGGCACGACATTCGGATCAACCGACGTCGCATTGAGGCGATAGGCCCCATAGAGTGCGGCTGCGCGCTGCTGGATGTCAGAATCATTGCCGAGTTTCCCCTGGGCGCCGATCAGGTCACCTCGCAATTGCTTTGTGCCTTCACTCTCGCCGCTTTGGGGTACCCAACCCAATGAGGTCACGGCGGGGTTCAGCCGGCTTCGTACGAAGGCTTCGAGCAGCGGCCGATCTTCTGCGGTGACAATCCGGTTGAGGAAGGAGAAGGAGTCCAGGATCACAGCCCAGACATTTTTGTCCTGCTCTGTCGTGAAGCGGGCTGTCAAGTCAAGATAGTCCGTGAGGGGCATGAGGCCCGCGATCGTGGTGGCCCAGGCATCGTTAATGAGGTTGAACCGTTCGGTGACAGCAAGTCGCTCGAGGCCGCTCTTCAGAAGCCGCTCCATGAGTTCTTGCCCATAACGCACCCGATAGAATCCATGACCCCCCTCGTTCAATAGGACCGAGTCCCAATCTTGAGGGAGCGGAATTGTCGTCTCCTTCTCCGTCAGCAACATACGGGAGGTGCTGGCCTTACCGCCGCCTGTGACCAGCATCTGGAGCGGGATCTGCCATATGACGGGTGGTGAAGTGTGCGGCGTCAGGGGTGAGGGGTTCAGGTAGGTGAAGCGCTGTTGAGTTAACACGAGTTCGGCACCATTCCTCAGTTCAGCCGTGATCAACGGAAACCCTGGTTGAAAAATCCAGCTGTCCATAAGTTCAGGTACCGGCTGTTTTGCAGTCTTCCCCAGCGACACCCAGAGATCGTTTGTGTCCGCGTTTCCATAGGCATGTGCGCGCAAGTAGTCACGGACACCGTCGCGGAAGACAATCGGGCCAATGTGCTGCTCCAACATCCGAAGCACTGACGCGCCCTTTTCATAGGTCAGGACGTCGAACATCGCTTCGGCATCCTTGGGGGCCTGCACCTGATATTCGATCGGCCTGGTGCTGTGTAGCCCGTCGACGGCCAAGGCCGCAGCGCGTGCGATACCAAAGGCATCCCAACGTTTCCATTCTGGTTTCCACGCGTCGACGGCCAGCATTTCCATGAAGGTCGCGAAGGCTTCATTCAGCCAGAGCCCGTTCCACCAGGACATGGTTACCAAATCGCCGAACCACATGTGCGCATTTTCATGTGCGACCACATCGGCCACCCGCTCCAATTCTCCGTGCGTGGCACTCTGCCGATCGACCAGCAAGGCGGTCTCCCGGAAGGTAATCGCGCCGAGATTTTCCATGGCTCCGGACGCGAAGTCGGGAATGGCAATCAGATCCAGCTTGTCGCCGGGATAGGGAATGTCGTAGTAGTCTTCAAAAAACTTTAGCGAGGCCACTGCGATCTCGTGCCCGAACGACGTGAGCAGTTGCTTGCCAGGAACGGTCCAGAGGCGTAGGGGTGTTTTCCCGACAGGCATCGGAGGAGTGGCCTCGATTTCTCCGACAATGAACGCGGCAAGATAGGTCGACATCTTGATACTGTCGGCAAACCGCAGGACTTTTTTGCCTGCCTCGATGGACTCCGACGCAACTGCTGTATTTGAGACAGCGGTCAAGCGCGGAGCGATGACCAGAGTTGTCGCAAATACCGCTTTGAAATCCGGTTCGTCCCAGCAGGGAAAGGCCCGACGGGCATCGGTGGCTTCAAATTGTGTTGCGGCCATCGTGTGCGTGACGCCGACATGGTCTTTATAGGTACTGCGGTAGAACCCGCGCAGTTGGTCATTCAATTTCCCCTGGAAGATAAGGTGCAGCTTCCACTCTCCGGGTAAAATGGGCTGAGAAAACGTCAGCTGACAGCGTTGCGTCGAGTCGTGTAGCTCAATCGTGGCACTCTGTCGCGTACTTGATGACCCTTCCAGTATGGCGGATGAGATCGCCAGATCGACAGCATTGAGCACGATGGAGCCAGTCGTCTGGGTAATCGTGAGAACTATGGTTTCCCTCCCTGCGAATGTCGCCTGATCGAGGTCTGGTTCGAGCCGGAGCTCGTATCGATGAGGAATAATGTGTCTGGGCAAACGATAGGGGTCCATGCTGCCGGGACTATCATCATCAAGATTCATCTCTTCACCTTCCGGTCGTGCGGTTGAAGTTGCGGCATCGGCTGGGGCGATTGCTGAGAGTAGTGTCTGGGCTACCGGAAGGACCAGCAGGAAGCGGGCCTGCGCCAAGATCCTGAACATCTGGCGTCTGCTGACAGAGCCGCTCATGTCCTCGATACATGCTGGGTTTCGGCGCCCTGGGGAGTTCCGACGATCAAGATGTCCGTTCGGTTCACGAAAAGGCCGGTCTCGACGACGCCGGGAATGTGGTTCAAGGCCATTTCGAGCTCTCTCGGCTGGTCAATCCTGGCAAGATGGACATCCACGATCAAGTGACCTGACTCGGTTTGGAACGGGGCACCGTTTCGCTCCCTGAGTACGACAGGGCTCTTGGTGAGCGCTTCGATCTCACGCGCCGTACTTCCCCAGCCAAAGTGGACTACTTCGATGGGGAGTGGGAACGATCCTCCGAGAACGGAGACTCGTTTAGTATGGTCGATCATGACGATGAACTGCTTGGCCGAGGCAGCGACAATCTTTTCCTTCAAGAGTGCGCCGCCTCCACCTTTGATGAGGTTGAAGTTGGGATCAACCTGATCCGCTCCGTCGATTGCCACGTCGATGATCCAGGCGTTGTCCTGGTCGATGAGGGAAATGCCCTGCTGCCTGGCTAACTCGGCCGTCTCGTGGGAGGTTGGCACGCCGCGCAACTTCATCCCCGCGCGGACCTTTTCCCCCAACGCGATGATCAAATGCTTGGCCGTTGAGCCAGTCCCGAGACCTACGACCATCCCATCACGGACGAGCTCGACAGCTGTTAACGCGGCGATCTTCTTTAGGCTTTCCAAGTTCTGATTGCTCATCATGGTGTGGGGTTATGGGCAAGGGTTGCGGCGATCGATGCGGCACCGAGTAGGGCAGTCTTCTGATTCATAACCACTTTGACCGGAATCGAGGTCATCAAGCGTGCATAGCGACCTTTGTTGGTGAAGGCCTTCATGAATGTGCCGTCCTTCAGTTTGGCCAGCAACTTCGGGGCGACGCCTCCTCCCAGGTACACGCCGTTGAGTGCCATGGCCTTCAGGGCAAGATTGCCCGCTTCTGCTCCATAGATGGACGCGAACAGGTCGAGGGCGTGTGTGGCAATCTCTGCCTGTCCCTTGAGCCCCGCTGCAGCAATCACTGCAGCAGGGTCACCGGTTTTGATCTGTTCCGCGAGCCACGTCGGTTCATTCTTCCTACTGTCTCGGACATAATCATAGATGGCATGCAATCCGTTACCTGATACCACCCGTTCATAACTTACGTGCAGGTAATGACTACGCAGGTGACGCAGCAGTTCAATTTCGTCGTCATTGTTCGGTGCGAAGTCTGCATGACCGCCTTCCGAGGGCATGGGTTGATAACGCGAGCCGTTCCAGAAAAGGATGGCTTCGCCCAATCCGGTTCCCGCTGCGATCAACGCAAGCGCCTGGTTGTGAGGTGGCGGATTGCCGACGTTGAGACTTTCGACTTCGTCCGGCCGGAGCAGCAGAATCCCATGGGCCATGGCTTCGAGATCATTGAGCAGCTTCACATGGGGTATTTCGAAACGTTTCGCCAGAGTGGCGCCATCGACCACCCAAGGGAGATTGGTCGTGCGAGAATGGTTTTGAATGACTGGGCCGGCAATGCCAAAACAGGCTGCGTCGATCTTTAACGGTTCTTTTGCCTGACGCTCTGGCGCAGATTGGATGTCGTCGCCTTTCACAGCTTGTGAGCTCTCGACGGACAGAGGGGGATTTGGCGGGACGAGAAATTCGACGAGCATGTCCTCCAGCGAGGTATAGTCGGCACTGTGAAAAGTCTCTAGCCTGACTGGATCGACGCGATCCTTGTGCCAGTCGAACAGGGCCAAGTGCGTTTTTGTGCCCCCGATATCCCCCGCAACAATCATCCTACCCTCATGGATCAAAGATGACTCGCTCCGACTCCTGCCTTGCCGGTGCGTCCGGAACGAGGAACAGTATCACACTCGCCTGGTTGATCGCATCCAGGGTCGTTGCAGACTGATAGGACAATCTTCACCGCAAGGTTTTCCCAAAGGGGCTTTGCTTCTTGCCACCTGGCTGGCACCTCGTTTGACAGGCTGACGGCCCCTCCCTATAATGCCCTGTTATTCGTGAATCTTTTAGGCCCAGGGAGTGATGTATGTCGTTTACATTTCAGCAGCCATCGAACCTCAAGAAGAAACGTGAACATGGATTTCGTAAGAGGATGAGCACAAAGAACGGCCGAAAGGTCCTGGCTCGTCGCCGTGCGAAGGGGCGGGCCCGCTTGGCCGTATAGGTCAGGCATGCTGGCTAGGGCTTCACGAAGGAATTTTCCCCTCCGTTACGTCCCCCAGACTCGGTAGTTCCCAACAGCATGATGACATTGTGTGGTCATGACCGAGTTCGGGGAGATCGGACCTCGAAATGGATGTGCTGGACGAACCTGCCTTCTCCTGGGATGATGGTCATGTCGCAGGGTGGAGGCGATAGAGAGCTGTTTCTCAAGCGCAGTCTCGATATTGAGTATGCCAAAGAGCATGGTCGACGTATTTCGACCTCCTTGTTTAATATGGTGATTTGCCGAACTGACCAGGGGAGCAGCCGGATTGGAATTGTGGTAGGAAAGCGATTCGGGGGCGCAGTCAGCCGAAATCGAGCGAAGCGCTTGTTTCGGGAACTCACTCGGCAATTGCGCGGCTACTTACTCCCAGGACACAGCCTTGTGGTTTTCCCCAAGCGTGATTCGATCGTGCAACCCTTTGCTGTCTTGAAAGAGGTGTGGCTATCATCGCTCCGGCGCCAACGGTTGCTCCGTAGTGATGAGGACGAGCCTGTGCTGATCCAGTGAATTCGTAGAATCAGCATTGCTCATGTTCACATCAGGGTAGCGGTTTACTTATGGACAAACGCATTATCGTTTTTATCGTTCTCTCGTTAGGGGTCATCCTGGGGTTTGACTTGTTCATGAGGCAGATGGGGTGGATGCCTGAACCGCCTCCTGCGGAGAATGCTACAGCCACGGACTCTTCTTCCCAGGGGCAAGAGCCAGCTCCCACCAACGTAACGAGTCAGAGTGGTACCCCGACCGGTTCGAGTATTCCAACTCAATCCGGCCAAAAATCCGGCGCCCCTTCACCGGCTAATGCTCCGACAATATTGGAACAGACGATCACGGTTGAAACCGATCTGGTCCGCGTTGGACTTTCGAATCGTGGTGGGGTGATTCAAAGCTTAGAACTGAAGCGCTACCATACCAAGCCTCCCGAAGCGAAGCCAGTACAGCTGGTCTATCATGGCGGGAAGTTTAAGGGCCCGCTCTCGATTACGGTCCCGAATGCTGACATCGATAAGGCACTTCGAGAAGGGCTCTATAGCATTGAGAAAGACTTCACAAGTCTCGATGCCGCTCATCCCATCGGGCATGTCACGATGCAATTCCGTGATCCAGTCACCCATCTCAGCGTGGAGAAACGGCTCACCTTCCACCATGGCAGTTACATAGTGGATGTCGCGGTCGCCATGGAGGGAGTGCCTGAGGCCTACGAGGTCGGGTTGGGGACGAACTTCGGTATCGTGGAATGGGGTGATGGGTTTATCGGTCTGATCGGCTCGGCCTCTCGTGTAGATGACAAAATAGACAAGGACACTCCTGAGAAGGAGCTTGAGCTGAAGGGGGCGGTTCAGTGGGTCGCCTTACAGGATAAATATTTCCTCACGGTCATGATGCCAAAGCAGGGTGAGGCCGTTCTGGTCAAGACGGAAGCTCCAAAGGTCGTGTCGGCAGGGATACGAATGCCCGCATCAGGGTCAACATCCTCAGTTGCACTTCAGCTGTATGCAGGTCCGAAGGAGTATGACACGCTCCGATCGTTGAACGTGGGCCTGGAGGACATGATTGATTTCGGATGGTTCATCTACGGGAGTTGGACTATTGTGAAATCCGTGGCGAAGCCAATCTTTTATGTGCTGAGATTTATTCATGAGTATATCCCTAACTATGGGGTCTGCATCATCCTGCTCACGCTGGGGATCAAGCTGCTCTTTGTGCCGTTGCAATACAAGAGTTACAAGTCGATGAAAATGATGAAGGCGATCCAACCCAAGATAGCTGCGCTCCAGGAAAAATTTAAAGGTGATCGTGACCGCCTGAACAAGGAGCTGATGAAGCTGTACCGGGAACAGAAAGTCAACCCGTTGGGCAGCATTCTCCCGATGCTTTTGCAGATGCCGGTCTTCGTGGCCCTGTTCAATGTCCTCTATATGTCGATTGATTTGCGTCAAGCTCCCTTCATGTTCTGGGTGACCGATTTGTCGGTGGAAGATCCCTTCTATGTGCTGCCGATAATCATGGGTGCGACCATGTTTATACAACAGAAGATTACGCCCAACACGATGGATCCGACTCAGGCGAAGATCATGTTAATCCTTCCGATCGGTATGACCTTTCTGTTCATAAATTTTCCCGCTGGCCTTGTCTTGTATTGGATGACGAACAATATTCTGACTATCACCCAACAGTTGGTGACGGATCGGTTTCTGATGCATGACAAGGCACTCATCGCGGCAGGGACCGAGCAGAGCCGCAGCACGAACGCATAGAAGTCATCATGCGTGGAGGGCTCGACGACACGATCTGTGCTATTGCCACCCCTGCAGGTCAAGGCGGCATCGGGATCGTTCGTCTAAGCGGCCCTCAGGCGCTTTCGATCGCGTCCGAAGTTGTCCGGCTTCGGTCTGGTGATTCTCTCTCCTCGGTTTCCTCCCACACGCTGCACCTTGCCGATCTTGTCATACCTGCGTCGGAGAAGCATCGAGAAGTTCGTGCCGTTCGTCATCGCCTGCCCACATCGGGCCTGATCGATGAAGCGCTCGTGGTCTATATGAAGGCCCCGCGATCGTTCACGGCTGAAGACGTGGTGGAAATTCAGTCGCATGGGGGAATGTTAGTGCTTGAGCTGGTATGCCGGGTCTGTCTGGAGTCCGGTGCAAGGATGGCCGAGCCGGGGGAGTTTACGAAGCGGGCTTTTCTCAATGGGCGGCTGGATCTCTCCCAGGCAGAAGCGGTGCTCGATACGATCAGGGCTGCATCCTCCGCCGGATTGAATATCGCGCAGCGCCAGCTACGGGGTGATCTCGCTCATGAGATCGAGCAGGCTCGGGCCTCCCTCCTGACTGTGCTGGCCCATGTCGAGGCAGGGATTGATTTTGTTGACGAAGATATTTCCTTTCTTCAACAGGATGAATTAATCCGGATCGTGAGGAATGCCCGTGTAGTCATCCAAAAACTGGAAGCGACGGCGCGGGATGGACGAATCTTGAAGGAAGGAGCGCACATCGTCATCGTGGGACGTCCGAATGTCGGGAAGTCCAGTTTATTGAACCGGCTTCTGAAGGAAGAACGTGCGATTGTAACTGCTATTCCCGGGACAACGAGGGATGTAATCGAAGGATCCATCGATATTGACGGGGTGATGATTCATCTGGCGGACACGGCCGGCATGAGAGATACGGACGATGTGGTTGAGCGGGAAGGCATCAGACGGGCGCATGCCGCACAGGATGAGGCAGACCTGTTGTTGGTGGTGGTCGATGGGTCGGTGCCGCTCACGAGCGATGACCAGAAGCTGTTGAGGTCGGTCAGGGATCGCAAGCACATGGTATTGCTGAATAAGGCAGATCTGGCTGAAACTGTGGAGAGGGATCCCGCGCTGACTGACCGTCTGGTCTATAGCATATCTGCAAAAACAGGGATGGGGGTTGAGTCGGTGAAGTCGGCTCTTCTCGCTCAGCTCGTATCAAACAGCTTTGACTTTGAGGCGGCAGAAAGTCTCATGGTGGCAAACGCGAGACATCGTGACGCGTTACGCCGGGCTAGTGATTCCCTGGACCAGGCTCTCGAGTCTGTGCGAGGCGGGATGGCCGGGGAACTTATCTCGATTGATGTACGGGCGGCAGCCGACGCGCTTGGAGAAATCACGGGCGCCATTACGACAGATGAGATTCTCGGTCGGATCTTTTCCGAGTTCTGTGTCGGCAAATAGCGATGGGATGACCATGGGGCAGTCGGTGGATGTCATTGTGGTGGGCGGAGGTCATGCAGGCTGCGAGGCTGCCCTAGCCGCATCGCGCATGGGGGCTCAGACGTTGCTGCTCACGATGGATCGGGATCGCATCGCGCAGATGTCGTGCAATCCGGCAATTGGAGGAATCGCCAAAGGACATCTGGTAAAAGAAATCGATGCGCTGGGTGGGGAAATGGCACGGAACACCGACCAAGCCGGCATCCAGTTCCGCTTCATCAATACGAGTAAAGGCCCGGCGGTTCGAGCCCTCCGGGTCCAGTGCGATAAGAAGCTGTATCGAGAGGCCATGCAACGCACGTTGAGCCGCCAGGCAAGGCTGACGATTGGCGAGGGGACGGTCGACCGCTTACTGACGCATGGGGGCTCGGTGACAGGCGTCGTGACGGATCGCGGCGACCACATTCACGCGAAGGCCGTGATTCTGACTTCAGGTACATTCCTTAAGGGACTTATCCATATCGGGCTGAATCGTTTTCCTGCGGGGCGAGGCGGCGAGGCCTCCGCTGAACATCTGTCTGATTGTATGCGCGACCTGGGGTTCGAGCTTGGTCGGCTCAAGACCGGTACGCCTCCTCGCTTGGACGGAGCGACCATAGAATTTTCCGCCATGTCGCCGCAGCCGGGCGACGATCCGCCTCCGCCATTTTCCTATCGAACCGACAGGATTGAGAATCGGCAGCTCCCCTGTCATTTGACCCATACCTGTCGAACGACACACGAATTAATCCAGCGCAATCTAGACCGGTCACCACTGTACAGCGGCATCATTGAGTCGGTGGGACCGAGATATTGCCCATCGATCGAGGATAAAGTCGTACGGTTCGCGGATAAGGAACGTCACCAGATTTTCATCGAGCCAGAAGGGTTGGATAGTCATGAGTTTTACCCAAACGGAATTTCCACGAGCCTGCCGGTTGATGTCCAGGCTGCGATACTAAAAACGATTCCAGGACTAGAGCGGGCCACCATGCTCAAGCCAGGCTATGCGATCGAGTACGACTACTTTCCTCCACGGCAACTGCACCAAACTCTTGAGACTAAAATCGTGGCTGGGCTCTACCATGCAGGCCAGATCAATGGGACGTCAGGATATGAAGAGGCAGCGGCTCAGGGTCTAATGGCAGGTATCAATGCAGTGTTGAAAATTCGAAATGAATCGCCATTCGTGCTTGACCGGTCGCAGGCCTATATTGGCGTGCTCATCGACGATCTCATTACAAAAGACGCTCGCGAGCCCTATCGTATGTTTACATCACGGGCAGAATACCGTTTATTACTACGCCATGGAAATGCCGACCTCCGGTTAACTGATCTTGGATCGAAGCTTGGATTAATTTCCAACGAAGTCTATTCCAGGTTCCAGCTAAAACAGAAAACTATTGAAAATGAAATTGAACGGCTCGAAGGTTTAAGGCCAAAGCTTACGGACAGCGTTCGAGAGCGCTTGGCACAGGTTCTGATTGAGGATATATCTGGGCCCTGTACCGCGGCTCAACTTTTACGGCGTCAGAGTGCGAGCTATAAATCCTTGCTAGGAGCACTCGAGACAGATTCTGTACAAGATATTGAAACTGCGGATGAAATAGAGTTACAGGTCAAATATTCTGGTTATATCAAGCGTCAACTTCAGCAAATAGCGCGATTTAAGAAATTTGAAACTAAGGCAATTCCTGTGGCCTTCAATTACGATGGAACGCCTGGTTTTTCTCGGGAGGTCCGAGAGAAGTTAAAGAAAGTTCGTCCAGAGTCTATTGGTCAGGCATCGAGGATTTCAGGGGTTACACCAGCAGCGATTTCTTTACTCCTAGTAGCTCTTGAAAAATGCAAAGGTGAATCCGATCGCGGGAGCTAGCAGCAAGTAGGCGGAGAAGCACAATGATTTTTTCATCTCGGAATATCTTGACCTCACTAGCTGATTCGCGTAATTGTTCCACGTGGAACATCAACCTGACCCACGCACAGTCATAATTAGCTCTGCAAGGGAACTCGGGCTGGCAATCGAAGAAGTCCAAGCGGAGCAGTTTCTACGATATCTCTCTCACCTCCTTGAGTGGAATAGGGTAATTAACCTTACAGCTATCGTTGATCCGAATGAGATCATTATCAAACATTTCGTTGACTCACTTGCCGTACTCGTCACGACAGATTTCACAGATGAAAGTTTGGTGCTTGATGTAGGATCTGGAGGAGGTTTCCCTGGTATTCCCATCAAAATCATGAAATCTGGAGTGCAGCTGGTTCTAGTGGAACCGGTTCAGAAAAAATGTTCTTTCCTTAATTCAGTAGTCGGCTTGTTGAAACTTCAAGAGGTGTCAATATTTAATGGGACAATCGAACAATATGGTCAATGGCCGCTTAGGCAGCTAATTGACACGGTCGTGATAAGGGCGTTGAAATGCGAAGCGATACAGACGCATATTTCTGCGTTACTAGCAGCAAAAGGAAAGGTGGTCTTGTATAGAACCGCCCCCATGAATAATAAGGAAATGTGGAAAGACTTTCATCTTGTCGATGAAAAAATTCTTATGCTCCCACAGGGAGCCGGTAAGAGAGTTGTATCGGTGATTCAGCGCAATACATAAGTATTTCAGCAATCGCATATGTTCCACGTGGAACATTTAACTCATAGTGGTTCCCCGGAATAAAATGGCAAAGATTGTAGCAATCGCAAATCAAAAGGGTGGCGTAGGTAAAACCACAACCGCGGTAAATATGGCAGCGGGTGTCGCACTGCTTGGAAAACGTGTTTTACTTGTGGATATGGACCCACAAGGGAACGCCACAAGTGGACTCGGTATTGATCCACGTTCTCTACAGACAACAGTGTACAACTGCTTGATTAATTATGTTAAATTTCACGATGCTGTACAGGTAACAGAAGTGAACGGTTTGTCACTTTTGCCGGCAAATGCTGACTTGTCTGGAGCAGAAATCGAGCTGGTGAATGTTGAAGAACGAGAAAAACTGCTTCGGAATTTTCTGCGAGATGTTGATCAGTTGTTTGATGTGATCTTTATTGACTGCCCTCCTACATTGGGCATTTTGACGGTCAATGCGCTCGTCGCATCTCGCAGCATTTTAGTCCCGGTCCAATGTGAATACTACGCCATGGAGGGTTTGAGCCGCTTGGTTGGAAACATTGACCGCGTTCGACAGTCTTTTAATCCTGACCTTCAGCTGGAAGGGATCGTCTTGACAATGTTTGACGCGAGGAATACTTTAGCGCGTCAAGTCCTTGCACAAGTTCGCGAGTATTTCAAGGATATCGTCTACGACACGGTGATTCCTCGCAATGTGACATTGGCTGAAGCTCCAAGTTACGGACGGCCAGCAATGTTATACAATGCCTCATCGTCAGGATCTCAAGCGTACTTGTCATTAGCCAAGGAGTTTGTGAGCCATGGAGAAGAAAGCGCTCGGTAGAGGATTGGACGCGCTGCTTCCCGCTGCCAAACCTGTGTCGATGCCGGAATTGCCTGAGGTTCAACACCTGCTTGTCGATTCGATTGTTCCAAATCGGTACCAACCGAGACAAGCATTTCCCGCACAAGAATTGGCAGAGCTCACGGCGTCGTTGAAGCAAAGTGGATTGCTACAACCAATCTTGGTACGCCGCAAGGGCGATGGCATGTACGAGCTTATTTCCGGTGAAAGGCGTTGGCGTGCGGCGAAGCAGGCGGAGTTGGAAACTATTCAAGCCGTCATTCGAAATTGTAGTGATGAAGAATCTGTCGTCCTTGCGTTGGTGGAAAATCTTCAACGGGCTGATCTCAACCCTATGGAAACGGCAAGGACCTACCATAGGATGATGAACGAATTTGGACTCACTCAGGACATAATTGCGCAACGAGTTGGCTGTGAGCGATCATCGATCGCCAATGTCGTGCGTCTTATGAATTTCCCCCTGGAGATCCAGCAGCTGATTGAAACGAATCAACTCTCGATGGGGCACGCAAAAGTAATTCTCGGTCTTTCTAACCAGAACGAACAGCTCAAAATCGCCCACCTTGTCGTCGCAAAATCTCTATCCGTAAGAGAAACGGAAAAAGTTATAGAATCCCCATCAATCGCGAAGAAACGCGCGAAAAAGGAAGAACGGGAAACAGCCTGGTCCGATGTTGAGGAGCGATTGCAAAAACGATTGGGCACAAAGGTCATGATACAAAAAGGAAGACATGGTGGGAAAATCGTCATTCACTACTTCTCTCCTCCTGAACTCGACGGGATTCTCGAAAGACTTCTGAACTAATCAGACCTTCATTTCTGTCTCGCGATCGTTAGAGGCATAATTGTTGCTTCTACGTATTCGTGACTATTCCCCTTCTGATCGACTATTTCCTTGATGGTACTGAGACCATGGTGAGATAGGAATGTCATGAAATCGAGGAGGCACGCTCATGTGGGGGCAGGATAAAAAAGAAGAAAAGAGCTCAAGTGAGCAGAAAGGTGAAGAGGTGATTATGGTGACCGGTAATTCAATAACCCCCGAAGGGACTGGGGATATTAGTGCCTTTGTCGGAAAGGGAGTCGAATTCAAAGGTACGATTTCCTACAGCGGCACGGTGAGAATTGACGGATACCTCGACGGAGAAATTCATACCGACGGTGTCCTACTGATTGGCGAAGAGGCCGTCATCCAGGCTAAAATTACCGCCGGCACCGTTGTGTGTAAGGGGAAAATCACCGGAGATGTCATTGCCAAGGAGTGTGTGAAGCTCCGCGCCCCGGCGGTGATGAATGGGAGCGTCAAGACGCCGGTCCTTTCTATGGAAGATGGAGTCCTCTTTAACGGCGCCCTCGAAATGGCTCATGGCGTACGTGAACTCCCCAGGGAAGTCTCTCTGCACCCTGTAGGAATGATCATGCCCCCTGGCATTAAGCGAGTCAATGGCTAGGGGGAATATTAATATGTAGGTATTTTTCAGCTCTTTACTTGTCTAGCGACACCATGCAGGCATGGGAGAGGACTGTAGGAGGCAACATGTGGGCGACGAAAGAACGCGGTCAACAACATGAGCAGAACAGTGAAAACTTGACCCTTTTAGGAAAAGGTGCGGAGTTCAGGGGGGTCGTCAGTTTTGACGGTACCCTCCGGGTTGATGGACGAGTCGAAGGTGAGATCTATACAACTGGGACACTGATCGTCGGTGAGCATGCAGTGATTGAGGGCATCGTGTCAGCCGGGGTCCTCATGAATAGCGGCAAGATCAATGGCACTATCACTGCTAGTGAAAAAATTCATATCCTTAAACCCGGTGTTCTTGTCGGTGACATCAGGACCCCGGTCATTGCAATCGAAGAAGGCTCTCATTTCCATGGCATGTGTGATATGGGTGCGCATCATTGGAGCAACGACCGCGCTCTCGCGCTCGATATCTCACCCAGCCTCGTTGCGTCCGCCCATTAGTCAGAGGACGCGCCCTCTAGCCCTTTTCCCGTCTTCCCAGTAGAATAGCGACTGTATGGCTCGCCCTACAGTTCTTCTCGGCATGAGCGGTGGAGTGGACAGCTCGGTCGCGGCAGCGCTCCTTGTTCGCCAGGGGTACGACGTTCACGGCGTCACGCTCCAGGTCTGGGAACACGAAGATGAAACCGTCGCTGCCTCTAAGCGGTGGGAGGAACGCGGCTGCTGCAAGGTCGGTATTGCACGGTTTGTCGCACAGACATTGAAAATTCCTTATGAGGTCGTCGACACCAGAGCAACCTTTCGAGCCGGCGTCATCGACGACTTTGTGGCCGGTTATCTCGAAGGGACAACACCCAACCCCTGTGTCAGGTGCAACGAGCGGGTCAAGCTACGTGGTCTCATCGAGCTTGCGAACACACGCGGAATCAAATTTGTGGCCACCGGCCACTATGTTCGCATTGGCGAATCCCGGGGGATGCGGACGCTTCAGCGAGCAACGGATCTTAGGAAAGACCAAAGCTACTTCCTCTATCGTCTCCGCCCCGCATGGCTCGACCGTCTGCTTTTTCCTGTGGGAAATATGCAGAAGGCGGACGTATGGAAGGAAGCAGAGGCCTTGGGTCTTCCCGTCGAAGAATTGAAGGAAAGTCAAGAAATCTGCTTTGTGAGCCATGGCGATTATCGGACCTTCATTGAAAAGGAATCACCCTCCGCAAAGAAGCCAGGGGTATTCGTAGACGATGCAGGCCAATATTTGGGCGGACATGACGGTATCGCGTTCTACACGCCAGGCCAGCGGAGAGGTCTCGGTATCGCCACTGGCCGCAGGCTCTATGTACAGCAAGTCCTGCCGGCCACCAATACCGTCGTGCTGGGACCGGAAGAATCACTGCGTCGCAGTCACTGTGACATTACGGATCTCAATCTCTTCGACCCCTCCCTCCTCACTGGACCAACGGAGGCTGACGTTAAAGTCCGGTATGCTACAGCTGCCACGCCCGCAACCATTCAACCCCTTTCAGAGGGCACCCTGCGTATTTTCTTTCATATACCCCAGCGAGCATTGAGTCCGGGACAGTCAGCGGTCTTCTATCAAAACGATCATGTACTGGGCGGTGGTATCATCCAATCGTTCTAACAACCTCAAAACCCTTGACATCATATTGACAGCACTTATCCGGCAATGCTAACTTTGCACGCCCATTTTTCCTGCTAGCGCAGGAAGACCTCCTTCTTTGTCAAATAGAACAGCGAACGGATCGATATAGTGATTAAGACAGCAGTGGCGCGACGTTACGCACAGGCGTTGTTTGAGCTACTCGACATCTCCACAGTCGAGTCAACCCGCACAGCCTTAACTGGGTTAAAGCAAGCTCTCAAGGATTCAGCTGAGCTGCGCCATGTCGTGGCGTCACCGGCATATGGCACCGAGGATAAAATCGCTGTCCTTGCGGAACTAGGTTCACGCCTGGGCTGTCCTCCAGCCGGAAAAGCCTTTCTAGGACAGTTAGTGAAAAACAATCGCGTCGCCTTTATTCCGGAAATCGCCGAGGCCTTTGCGAAACTTGCCGATGCGGCCAAAGGCACTCAGCCGGTCATTGTCTTCTCAGCAAGGGCTATGCCTCCACATGAACAAGATCAAATCAGCGATCGCTTGCGCACCCTGCTCAAGCGCCAAGTCGAAGTGACCTTTCACACTGATGCCCGCTATATCGCTGGCATACAGATCCGTCTCGGCAGCACGCTAGTCGATAGCACCGTACTGAGCCGGTTACAAGCGATGGAGGGTTTGTTGAAGAAGGAGTAGTCATGCAGATCAAGGCAGAAGAAATCAGTTCGATCATCAAAGAGAAAATCAAAGGATTCGACAAACAGGTCGACGTCAAAGAGACCGGATCCGTCATCCAGGTTGGAGACGGGATTGCCAAGGTCTATGGTCTCGACGGCGCCATGGCTGGCGAAATGCTTGAATTCCCCGGCGGTCTTTACGGGATCGTATTGAATCTTGAAGAAGATAATGTCGGCGCAGTGCTGATGGGCGATGACGTGGGAGTCAAGGAGGGCGATCCGGTCAAACGCACGGGACGTATTGCAGAAATTCCTGTCGGCGAAGCTTTGATCGGTCGTGTGGTCAACGCGATCGGACAGCCTATTGATGGAAAGGGTGCGATTAAATCATCTCTCACTTCCCGCATCGAAGTTGTGGCCCCAGGAGTGAATACACGCCAGTCGGTCCGGGAACCCTTGCAAACAGGAATTAAAGCCATCGACGCGATGATCCCCATCGGCCGAGGACAACGTGAATTGATCATCGGTGACCGTCAGACTGGTAAGACCGCCATCGCCATCGATACCATTATCAATCAACAGGGCCTCAACGTCTTTTGTATCTACGTGGCCATAGGTCAGAAACGTTCGACCGTGGCCCGGGTTGTTAAGACGCTCGAGGAGAGCCACGCGATGGATTACAGCATCGTGGTGGCGGCCAGCGCAAGCGATGCTGCGCCCATGCAGTATCTTGCGCCCTTTGCCGGTGCAGCCATCGGCGAATACTTCCGGGATAACGGCAAACATGCGTTGATCGTCTATGACGACCTCTCCAAACATGCCGTTGCCTATCGTCAGTTGTCTCTCCTGCTCCGTCGTCCGCCAGGCCGCGAAGCCTATCCAGGTGACGTATTCTACCTGCACTCCCGGCTGTTGGAGCGTGCGGCCAAGCTCAGCGACAAGCTCGGAGGGGGGAGCCTCACCGCACTGCCCATCATCGAGACGCAAGCTGGAGACGTGTCCGCCTACATTCCGACGAACGTTATTTCGATCACCGACGGGCAAATCTATCTCGGCAGCGATCTGTTCTATTCCGGTATTCGCCCTGCAATCAACGTGGGCCTTTCGGTTTCCCGCGTCGGGGGTTCTGCTCAGATCAAGACCATGAAGCAGGTGGCCGGTACACTTCGGCTCGATCTCGCGCAGTACCGAGAAATGGCGGCATTTGCACAGTTCGGCAGCGAGCTCGACAAAGCGACACAGAGGCAACTTGCGCGCGGCGCTCGGATGGTTGAGTTGCTGAAGCAGGGGCAATACAAACCCATGCCTGTCGCCGATCAAGTGTTATCGATCTATGCCGGCGTCAATGGATATTTGGATGATGTATCGGTCGATAAAGTCCAAGAGTTCGAAGCTGACCTGCTGCGCTACATACAACAGAATCATCCGGAGCTGAAAACAGAAATCGCGACCATCGGGAAGATCGATGAGAAGGTTAGCGACAAACTAAAAGAGGTGATTACGACCTTTAAACAAAAAATGGGGTACGGGGGAAAGTAGCCACTGCTGAAATGCTGCGTCTACATAGTTCATTGTCAAGGAATCTCAACGATGCGGGGCTAGAAACGCCTTACAGCTTGTGACAGAGGCGAATCTGAAACTGAGGGACATTGTCGGTGGTGGAGAAGCGGTAATATAGTCCGCCGGGTTGAAGAAGGAGACATCCGTGAGTATAGGAAAAGTCATTCAGGTCATTGGACCGGTCGTTGACGTAGAATTTCCTCCTGGACAACTGCCGAACATTTATAACGCCCTCAAAGTGACTCAGGAAGAAAATAAGGCCACCGGCACGCCAGCTGTCCGCATCACTCTTGAAGTGGCACTGCACCTTGGTGAGAACCGAGTTCGCGGCATCGCGATGTCCACGACCGACGGTCTGACCCGTGGAATGGCTGTGCAGGACACAGGGGCGCCGATTTCTGTACCGGTTGGCCGAGAGACATTAGGACGATTGATCAATGTATTGGGCGAACCAGTCGACGAGATGGGTCCCATTAAGACAACAAAGAGGTATCCCATTCACCGGCCTGCGCCCAGGCTCGAAGATCAGGACCCGAAGACCGAAGTCCTCGAAACAGGCATCAAGGTCGTCGACCTTCTTGAGCCGTACAGCAAGGGCGGTAAGGTCGGGCTCTTCGGGGGTGCCGGTGTCGGCAAGACCGTCATTATCATGGAGCTTATCAACAACATCGCCTTACACCACGGTGGTTTCTCGGTGTTTGCAGGAGTCGGTGAGCGGACTCGTGAGGGTAATGACCTCTGGCACGAAATGCAGGAGTCAAAGGTCATCGATCCAAAGGACTTTACCAAGTCGAAAGTCTCATTGGTCTATGGGCAAATGAACGAGCCGCCTGGCGCGCGGCTGCGCGTCGCATTGACGGGACTGGCCGTCGCCGAATATTTCCGAGATGAAGAAAATCAGGACGTGCTGCTTTTTGTGGATAACATCTTCCGGTTTACCCAGGCCGGGTCTGAGGTTTCGGCAATGCTCGGTCGTATGCCATCAGCCGTCGGCTATCAACCAACCCTCTCCACCGAGATGGGAACGCTACAGGAACGCATCACCTCCACCAAACGTGGCTCAATCACCTCGGTGCAAGCCATCTACGTGCCGGCTGACGACCTGACCGACCCAGCGCCTGCGACAGCCTTTGCCCACTTGGACGCGACCACCGTGTTGTCGCGGCAAATAGCTGAACTGGGTATCTATCCAGCCGTCGACCCGCTCGACTCCACCTCACGAATTCTCGATCCGAGGGTCATCGGCGAAGATCATTACACGGTGGCCCGAGGAGTTCAGTCGGTCTTGCAGCGGTACAAAGACCTGCAAGACATTATCGCCATTCTCGGCATGGATGAATTGTCGGAAGAAGACAAGATGGTCGTGGCAAGGTCACGGAAGATCCAACGGTTTCTCTCGCAACCGTTCCATGTGGCCGAAGCGTTCACTGGATCGCCAGGGAAGTACGTGAAGCTCAAAGACACAGTGCGAAGCTTCAAGGAAATTCTCGACGGCAAATACGACCATCTGCCAGAGCAAGCGTTCTATATGGTTGGCCCGATTGAGGAAGCGATTGCGAAGGCGGAGAAAATGGGAGTGAAAGTCTAAAAGAATGTAAGGGGTAAGGGGTAAGGCGTGAGGGGTAAGGAGCTTTCAATCCTTCGCCTGACGGTTCACGTTTCACGCCTCACGAGGAATTATGGCAGGAAAGATATTGTTAGAAGTGGTGACGCCGGAGAAGTTGCTCTTGAGCCAGGAGGTGGATGAGGTGATTGCCCCTGGCTCAGAGGGTGAATTCGGTGTTTTGCCGAGACATTGTCACTTCCTTACAACGTTGCGCATTGGTGAGCTCCATTATCGCGTCGGAGATCAAACCAGCCACATGGCGATTCTCTGGGGTTATGCAGAGGTCACGCCGACCAAAGTGACCATTCTGGCCGAGATCGCCGAGAAGGCTGAAGATATTGATGTGGACCGCGCACAAGCGAACGTGGAAAAAGCTGAACAGCGCCTCAAGGCCGGGGGCCTGCCGTCCGAACTCAAAGAAGCCGAAATCAGCCTCGAAAAAGCCCGCCTCCGCAAGAGAATCGCCGAGCGAGCCCGCAAGAATTAGGAAAGAGGGGGGCCTATTCGTCCTTCTGCTCGCGGAACGCGCACGCTCGGAAGGTGCTTGTTCGACGCGCGCACTTGAGGATCGACCAGGCTGCCCCTGAGAAAAATAGGGAATGGGGAAAGGCGCGCAGTGAAGGAGAGGTTGCCTGCTCTCGTTACCAAGCGTACGCCTCTGGGGCAGGCCTACCAGGGCCGGGAAAGATATGATCGAGCCGTTTCAGTGTGTCTTGGCTCAACGTGAGAGTCAACACACGTATCGTGCCGTTCAACTGCGCGATCGTGCGGGGTCCGATAATCGGCGAGGTGACCGATTTTTGATGGAGCAGCCAGGCCAGCGCCACATCAGCCTGATTCTCACCGAGTTCCGTACATAGCCTGCTATAAGCTTCCAATTTTGGACGATGTTTCTCGATCTCTTTCTTTAAATCCTCGTCTGCGCGTCGACCGAGCTTCGCCGGTTCCAATGAGCCGGCCAACAGCCCGCGCGCGAGAGGACTCCAAGGAATGAGACCGATGCCATAGGCTTCGCAGGCCGGAATCACTTCCAGCTCGACCGTCCGTTCGTTCAAATTATAGAGACTCTGTTCGGACACGAGTCCAAGGAAGTGACGACTGCGTGACAGCTCTTGCGCCTGGGCCAGGTGCCAGCCAGCGAAGTTACTGCTGCCGACATAGAGGATCTTGCCTTCCCGCACCAGCTGCTCCATCGCCTGCCAGATTTCCTCCCAGGGCGTCTCCCGATCGATGTGATGCATCTGGTAGAGATCGATACAGTCCGTCTGAAGACGTCGCAGACTTTCCTCGCAAGCCCGTTTGATGTGCAGGGCCGACAAGCGTGACTGATTCGGCCATTGGCCCATTCTGCCGAAGACTTTCGTCGCCAGGACGACTTTCTCTCGTCGCCCTCCGCCTTGGGCAAACCAGCGCCCGACAATCTGCTCCGTCCACCCTTCACCCACCTTCCAACCATAGACATTCGCCGTGTCGAAAAAGTTAATGCCCAACTCCAGTGCCCGATCCATGATGGCAAAACTTTCTCCCTCACTCGTCTCCGGCCCAAAGTTCATCGTGCCAAGACAGAGCCGACTGATCTTCACCCCCGAACGACCGAGATGGACATATTGCATAGACATCACCAGAAATTATGCCGTTATTCCATCACACTGTGCAACCAAGCGGATGCGTGAGCAGCTGCTTGGCCTTTCTTCTGTCTTTTTGTAATGTATCTACACATGACCAGGCCTAGTCGGCGGACATCCAGATCTGTAAAATGTCACCACTGCGTTGTTCAACATGACTTGAGGAGTTACCTATGGCGGTCTCATCGATGATGCTCCCGCTCGGCACGCCGGCTCCCTCCTTTACCTTGCCAGATGTCGTGGGCCGACGACTGTATTCGCTCGACTCGTTTGTCGGCAAGGCCGCCTTGTTATTTATCTTTATGTGCCGGCACTGTCCCTATGTCGTGCATGTCCAGAGCGAAATTGCCAAGATCGGACAGGACTACCTGGACACGGGGCTTGGCATCATCGGCATCAGCAGCAACGATCCGGCTCATTATCCCGATGACGCCCCCGAGCGGCTCAAGGAGATGGCCCAGCAACTCAAGTTTCGTTTTCCCTTGTGTTTCGACGAAACCCAAGAAGTTGCCAAGGCCTATAAGGCCGCCTGCACACCGGAATTCTATCTCTTTGATGCCCAACGACGACTTGCCTATCGGGGCCAGCTCGACGACAGTCGACCAGGCAACAACAAGCCGGTCACAGGCCGCGATCTTCGCGCAGCGATCGACAGGCTGCTGGCCGGAAACCCAGTCGATTCCAACCAAAAGCCGAGCATCGGCTGCAGCATCAAGTGGAAGCGCGGCAATGCGCCGCCCTATGCATAGCCCCGATACTCCCCACGATTCCTCCTCTGTCTGTTTCTCTCACTCCCCAATCTGGTGCAGGTAACGGCCACTCTGCCCATCACCGACAGCCCCGGCATTCTCCCTCCCCATGGCAATCGGTCCGGATTGCCACGGGCGCACCCGTCGGGCACCTCTCTACATACGCCGGCGAAAAGGCCATGCTATATGACCGGGATGCTGATCGTAGAGTAAGGAACGACAGAGGGTCGAAGCCCCACAACTTATCAGCTCATGAAGTTTGATAGGCCCTGGGACTAGCGGCTTGACTCTTTATCCAGCCTGTTTACTTGGGGCCAGGGAAATGTTGATGGCCCCGATTCAGACCCGAGGCGGACCATGGCCTCCTCAGGCACTCTTCCCCGAAATTAGCCTTTGACCACTGCGTCGACGATGCCCTGTTCCCAGTCTCGAAAACGATCGAGGTCCTTGGCGAGGCTGGCTAATAACCAGGCCAGCACGACGGCATCGTCGAACAAGCCAATCCAGGGAATAAAGTCGGGCAACAGGTCCAACGGACTGACCACATACAGCAGCGCCGCGACAACTGTCACGAGCGTCTGAACCGATAGGCCCCTGTACCTGCCGTCTTTCCAAGCCTTGAGAAGTCGAACCAACAGGGGAAGGTCGGTCCAGAAGCGACCGACCACACGCAACAGGTGCAACAGTCTCGCGTATACCTTCATAGTGACCTCCAAGAGATGGCGGTTTCCTTGCCTTTCCGAAAAAGAACATCGAGAACAAGTAGGATCAGAATACCAAGGGCCGAGGATTTAGGAAAGCCTTGAGGAATGGCGTGCAGCCGATCGACATAAAAGGGGACGAATCCTCCTGTGAGAAATCACCGTCCGATGGTAAAGCTTAAGGCAACCCCAAGGAGCGGCCGTTACCCTTTCGCCCGTTGCAGAGCCCCCTTTAAAAGGAGTACCTTTTCTGGCATCAGTGATCAATCCAAGGAGGCTTTCTGTGAAACCCTTTCGACTCATTTCCTTGATCCTTGTCCTGCTGCTCTCCTGTGCGACGCTGGCGTCGGCTGAACTGTTGGCCCTCTTAAACTATGAGAGTAAGCAGGGACAGCCGGTGAGACGAGAAGGGATCGCGATTATGGACATCGACCCCGCGTCGTCGGACTTCGGGAAGATCCTAATGGAGATTCCGCTTCCGCCGGACCTCGTCGCTCACCACATCTTCTTCAATCGTGATCGGACGAAAGCCTACGTTACGGCCTTGGGCAAAAGCCTCCTGCACGTCGTCGACCTTACGAAGTTCCCTTACCGGCTACGCGCGATTGAAGTTCCGGACTGCAAAGTCGGCGAGGATCTCGTCGTATCGGAGGATAACAAAACCTGGTACCTCACCTGTATGGGTTCGAGCAATGTAATCATGGGTGATGCCATCCACGATACGCCGATCAAAACCGTGAGCGCAGCTGGACCGACAGAGCCGTTTATTCTGTATCCGCACGGCATCGCAATTCACAATGGAATCGACCGCATACTTGTCACCAGCACCGTCAAGCCGGATATGTCAGAGGCGGGCGACACGGTAACAGTCATCGAGGCCAGCACCGGAAAGGTCTTGTCCACACATAGAGTCACGTCCCAACCGGCTCCCGCCAAGATTGCTCCTGTCGAGGTGATGTTCGCGCCGAACGCGAATCCGCCGGTCGTGCACATCACGAACATGTTGGAAGGGACCCTGTGGGCCGGGGTGTGGGACGCGAAAACCAGATCCTTCTCGTTCCATCAAGTGGACGACATCGGCTCGCGCGAACAAGGGATGCCGCTGGAAATGCTCTATAACGCAAAGGGGAACCTTTTGTACGTCACGACAGCCAAGCCGGGATTCGTCAATCTGTACGACAATACAGATCCGCGACAGCCCAAGTTTCTCCAGGCTATTCCAGCCGCTCCAGGCGCCCATCACACGGTCCTCTCTCCGGATGAGCGCTATTTGTTTGTGCAAAATAGCCTGCTCAATCTGGAAGGGATGAGCGACGGATCTATTACGGTGATCGACATGACGAAGGGGGGAAAGGTGGTGAGGAGCATCGACACATTGAAAGCACAGGGGTTCAACCCCAACTGCATCATGTTGCTGCCGAATCATTTTCAACCAGTGGGCCTGCGTGCAGGCTCGATTTCTCAGTGAACCGGCGGCAATGGGGCTGATGGTGAAAGGGGCGTGCTCCTTAGAGTGATGCTTTCATGGTAACGGAGTTTGTTGTAACGGCCGGTGAGCTGCCAAAGCGGCTGGATGTTTTTCTGGTCAATCGTGAACCCAAGTTATCGCGGTCAGCCTTGCAACGATTGATTGAACAGGGTCGTGTGAAGGTCAATGGTCATCTTGTCAAGTCCAGTCACAAGATCAGGCCTGGCGAGATCATTGCCTTTGATATTCCGAAGGCGGAGCCTTTGGAACTCAAAGGGGAATCGATCCCGCTCGAAATCCTATACGAAGACACCGTCTTGTTGATCTTGAATAAACCGGCCGGCCTCGTCGTCCACCCTGCGCCTGGTCATTGGGGCGGCACATTGGTGAATGCCCTCCTCTACCATTTTCAGACCTCCGGCGGCACAGTCTCGACGATCGGCGGGAAAGAACGGCCAGGGCTGGTCCATAGGCTGGACAAAGATACATCTGGCGTGATGGTCATTGCCAAAACGGACGAGGCCCATCGCGCGCTTTCGGCACAATTCAAACAGCACACGATCAAGCGGGTGTATGAGGCACTAATCTCGGGCATACCGAAGAAAGGGCATGGGTTAATCAAGCTGGCCATTGGCCGCGACAGGAAGGAACGGAAAACATTTTCTTCACGCACGGCACGACCCAAGGAATCCGTGACAGAATACAATGTGGACCATCGCTTCGGAAAACTGGCCGCCCATGTGCTCTTGTACCCGCGCACCGGCAGAACTCACCAACTTCGTGTCCATCTGACATCCCTCGGCCATCCCATTCTAGGAGATCAAACCTACGGCGGGAAAAAGGTCTGCAGGGTTGAGGATGTCGAGATTCCCCGTGTGATGCTGCATGCGAGGACGCTGGGCTTCCATCATCCTTCCACCGGTGAGTTTCAGGAATATACTCGGCTTGTTCCACCGGATATGGAGCAGGTCGTTCAAGCCCTCGCTACTCTCACGCCGCCTCCCGTTATGCGACAGCCTTGACAGGCCTTTCAACTTGGCGTAATCAGGTCTGGCAAAGGATGGAGTCATGCAGACTGGCGATGTTTTGGACGTGATGGGTGGACTCGTGGCTCAACTGAAGCACTACGCGGCCAAATTGCCTCCGGTGGTTCATCTGGCTGTGGTACCGACGGGAGTGAAGCCCAAGTTTGAGGCGGTTGAGGAGTATGAGGAGATTGTCTCCCGATTCCGGAGCCAGAGCGCCGGGACTCCCTATAAAGGCCTGAACGGATTATTTGTGGAATCGCTTGAGGCTTTCGAAGTTGGACGATTGCTCGGTTCCGTCCATCCCCTCCTCTCGGTGCTCGACCATCTTGAAAGGATGCAACGAGATAAAGAAATCCAAATCGGACGGCCAGATGAGAAACGTACGGCTGAGTATCGATCCGTCCTGATTAAGATTCTACCCGGCAACAAACCTGAGCTGGATGGAGCAGGACGGGGAATGTAGTAACTCGTTAGGCGTGAAACGTGAGGCGTCAGGCGAAGGATTCTATCTTACAACCTCTTACCCTTTGCCAGTTCAATGCCCCATCTTTGGGCCTGCCGCGTTTTCGCCTTGTGATATGAGTTTGAAGCGAACGGTCGATCCGCATCGAGGACACTTTCCCCGGATGGTTTCCGTATCCAGCTGTTCATACTGGTCTTCTTTCAGCCACATGAGTTCCTTGCACATGGGGCAGGTTCGTACTTGCGTTGCCATGTTGTTCCTCGTACACTCCGCGTGAACGTCGTTAATCGAACTGGAATATAATTTAGTACAAGATGCCTCTCACCCTCAAGCCCGTCATCACCTTTGCCCAAAAGAAACATCTCGACCTGGCCAAGCTCGTCCGCCTCTACCAGCAAGCCCCTTGGGCTAAAGGACGGACCCTTGAAGACGCACGTGAGATGTTACGCCATACCGATGTGGTTGTCACGGCCTGGGACAATGATCTGCTGATCGGAGTTGGACGGGTCTTAACAGACTATGTGTATCGAGCGACCATCTGGGATGTAATTGTCGATACAGCCTACCAGGGACAGGGTGTCGGAACCGATATCATCCAGCGGATTCTGACCCACCCTCGTCTCAAGAAAGTCGAACTTTTCTGGCTCTGTACCCGTATGCCTGGATTTTATGAAAAGCTTGGGTTTAGCTCAAAGGAACAGACCGGGATGGTATGGAGCCGATCGAAGCAAGGCAGACAGAAATAATGTACGTTCTTTAACTCCGGAATTGTTGCTTCTGTCTCTCTGAGCAGCGCTATTGAACCTCACAAACGGACTTGGCCACGACACCACTTCACCATAGTGTGTAACGGAGGACAAGGTCCATGACATATTTCTTCTTCGCGGCCGCGCTGCCACAACGAGGGATTTGCTCTTCTCCCACACACGAGGGCCGTCACCCATGACAATACGAGACGATCTTGCTCGCGCATTTCATGACACGCAGTCGTTCAAGTGGGACCCCATTAAGCAATTTATACTTGCGTCCGGTCAGAAGAGCCCCTTCTATGTCGATTGTCGATCGCTGATGGCCCATCCCGGGTCGCGCAGGCTCGTGGGACAACTCGCGCATGAGGCCTTGGCAGGGGTTGAGATCGACTGCCTGGGAGGGCTGGAAATCGGCGCGATCTCTATTGCCACGACTATCTCGGACTATTGCTATGGAGCGACCCCTCGACGGAATTGGAGGACTTTTGTCGTACGTAAACAAGCGAAAGAACATGGATTGGGGAAGCTGATTGAAGGAGCAATGCGCTCGGGAGATCGCGCGCTGATCGTAGACGATGTGTTGACCAGCGGTGGATCTCTCCTGAAGGCGATTGCCGCCGCCCGCCAGGCAGGCCTCGTGGTAAATCAGGCACTCGTGATCGTGGATCGCAAAGAGCAGGACGGGCGCGCACGGGTTGTACAGGAAGGAGTCTCGCTGATCAGTCTTCTAACGGTCGACGATCTGACCAAAGATGTCTCCATATGAGTTATTTGCACTGAAACTGAATACCCCACCTGCGCTCATGGATCATCTCTTGCGAACTCTCAACGCCGTCGGCACGTGCCCTTCCCCTTGTCTCTCCTTCCCGTACAATCGTGTAGGACCCTCTGCACTTATCACGCATCAATGCGAGTGCCTCGCTTCGAAATGAAGAGAGCATGGCCCCCTGTTCTCCCTTGAACGGGTAGGTCACCACCCCTCCGTCATCTGTGTCCTGCACGAGTTTTGCCCCCTCGGCGCAGCCAGCCAGGAAGAGAACGGATACACAGATGAGGCTTGACCAGGTCTTCATGGGGTTCCTATCATAATGATGAACGTCTTTCTCTGTCGAGCATGTCCATCATGGCTGTCATCGGGAGGCCTATCATGAATACACGAATCGCCATGTTCGTCGCCGGTCTTATTCTTTTTCTCGCCGCGACCGTGACCGTGGTGTCGGCCCATCACTCGTATCTCTTGACCGTCCAGCAACTGAAAGCCGGACTGACGAAAGCCCCTTCGACTGCCGAAAAAGGGTTTGTGTTGATCGATGTTCGATCCCCAGAAGAACATCTTCGAGGCTTCATCCCTGGGACGGACATCAACATCGATTTTCGTGACATGAAGACACGCCACCGTGAGATCGGCGCGCAGTTGGAGGACCACATTGTGGTCTATTGCCAATCAGGCCATCGCAGCAACATTGCAGCAGAAACACTGGCCGATCTGGGCTATCGCCATGTCTACAATGTCAGCGGAAGCATGAATGCCTGGCTCGCGGCTGGCTTCCCGGTTGAATCAACGCGTCGTTAGATCACAGATGTAACCCAACTCATCTGGCACCAGTTTTCGTACCACCTTGTTCCTGGCGCGGGCTGATCCCGATCACAGCCGGGAGTCCTATGTGGGTCAAAGTGCTTCCGTCCAACAGAGAAAGCCAACTATGCAATCCGGCCATCTTAGACCTGGATTGTCGCAGTGCGGAGCTGACAGCCACGTCCGATGAGGACCCCCCATCCATGGCCATGACCTGACGCAGGGGGGGGAAGGCGTCCCGCAGGCATTCCCCAAGGGCATAAAGCGACGTCACTTCGGTCGTCTTGAATAAGAGAAGATGCCCATCGCCTCTTTCGGCAACCAGAGTCTGATGCGCGCGTTTGCCTGTTTGACGCACACGGATCGTTCCCGTCCGGTCAAGGAGCATGAGGGATTGTGCAGCCTCGCGATAAGGAGGATGCCCCTCATCGAAGGTATCGAAGGTCAAATCCAAGACTCGTGCTCGCCTTGTACGATCCATTGATGGTTCCGCCACAAATAATCCCAGCCAGGTGGGGTGCCGCTTGCTTCCCAGCGAACGGCCATTTCCATAGAGCAGCCCGAGATATGCGTAATTCTCACGAAAGAGCCCCGCATTGAACACCAGATCATGGCCGGTTCGTTCCTGCCATTGGCGAATATCGAGCGGGCTTGATAAACCGTCTTGTTGGTAATAGTGCACGGTAAAGCGATAGCGATCGGGGTCGATCTCGACGGCGACCAATGGCGCAACGTCCGGGCATTGCGTCTGAGGATTCCACACAGAAACGGATAAACCGTCTCCGAGTTGATCCTCTGTGATGGTCTGAGCCAGCGTCGTCGAGGCATCACTGAACATGAAAAGAGTGATAGACAACATAACCCGAGCGATAGGTAGAGACAGTTGGAAGCGAGTGTTCTGTGCCATAGCGTCTCACGATCGAGTATAGAGAGCGCTGATACAGAGCGTCAAATCATTCGAGGAAGAGGATCCTCAGCTGCAATGTTGCTCTTGCGGTCAGCGTGGCATTTTGGGGATTGTCGACGAGATGGAAGCGCCGGCCGTCTCGGACACTGTACTGGAGTCAAGCAGGTTACGGACCGCATGGGCGAGTACCTCAGGAGTAAAGGGTTTCTGCAAGAAAGCGCTTATACCCTCTTCTTGCCCTGCCGTAATGCCGATGTCATCCATATAGCCTGAAATGAACAGCGTCCGTAGGTCTGGTTTGATGACAGAGAGATGTTGTGCCAGTTCCCGTCCACCCATGCCCGGCATGACGACATCGGTCAGGAGAAGCTGAAACGATCCTGCTTGTTGCGTCGCCAGCAAGCAGGCATCGACTCCGTTCTTGGCTTCTACGACTCGGTAACCCAGTTTCCGCAGCTCGTCTCGCACGAGCATGCGGACACTTGGTTCATCTTCCACCAAGAGAATCGTTTCCGTGCCTCTCTGAGGCTGGGGCAAGGGTTCGGGCGTCACGGTGGCAGGGATGTCAGACTCGACACTTGGGAAGTACAGATCAAAACGCGTACCGTGACCCACTCGACTGGTTACGTCGATGGCACCGCCGCATTGGGTAACAATCCCGAACACCGTTGAGAGGCCTAAACCCGTACCCTTCCCCTCCGTCTTCGTGGTAAAGAACGGCTCGAAGATATGGGCTTGTGTCTTACGGTCCATGCCACAGCCGGTATCGATGACAGTCAACCGTACATAGCGACCTGGCGGTAACGGGGTGAGGTGGTAGACAGGACTGCGGGTTAATTCCATTTGGGCGGTTTCGATCGTGAGCGTTCCGCCGCTCGGCATAGCGTCCCGCGCATTGACGACGAGGTTGGCCAGAACCTGTTCAAGTTGAGATTGGTCGGCCTTGAGTCGCGCGTGTGTCGGATCGAGTCTACAGACAAGCTGGATGTGCTCGCCAATAAGACGGCGCAGCAGACTTTCCAGGCTCGTGACAGCCGTATTGAGCGACAGAATTTTTGGGTCCAGCGAATGTTTGCTGCTGAACGTGAGTAGTTGTCGGATCAGCGTCGCAGCCCGTTCACCGGCTCTCAGTGTTTCGTCTATCTTTCCGCGAAGAGGATGTTGAGGGCCCAGTTCGGTTAAGAGAACTTGACTGTAGCCCATGATGACAGTCAGGAGATTATTGAAATCGTGCGCGATACCACCGGCCAGCCGCCCAACCGCTTCCATTTTTTGGGACTGCCGAAATTGTTTCTCGCTCTGCCGTAGGGCCTCTTCTGCCCGTTTCCTTTCGGCGCGGTCGTCGAGCTCACGCAGTGCACGCTGGACCGAGGGCACAAGCCGACCAAGCCGTTGTTTAAGCACATAGTCTGTCGCGCCATGATGCATGGCGTCGATGGCCAGCTCCTCTCCGATGGTCGCCGAGACGAAAAGAAAGGGAACATCTGGACAGTGCTGGCGGGCCAAGGTCAGGGCCGTCATGCCGTCAAAGCCCGGGATCGAATAGTCCGCCAGGATGAGATCCATCCGGCATTCCTTGAGAGCCGCCACAAATGCCTGTCTCGTGTCGACGACTTGCGACTGGCAGGGTATGCCGCCCTCGACCAAGGTGGTGGCAATGAGTTCTGCATCAACCGGATCGTCTTCGAGGTGAAGTAGACGGAGTGAGGGTTTCACAGGTCCTTTGTTTGGATGTGATTCGAGGCTAAGAGCCTTCGGGGGGCGGTTCGTTGATTATGCCCCAAAAGACACCAAGCTCTTTTACGGCCGTGATGAACTGGTGAAACTCAACCGGTTTCACCACGTAGGCGTTGGCACCCAAGGCGTAGCTTTGGGCCAAATCCCTCTCCTCGCGCGAAGATGTGAGCATGACGACGGGAATCGGTTTCAGGTTGACGTCACTCTTAATCGTCCTCAGAACTTCGAGCCCATTAATCTTCGGCATTTTGAGGTCGAGGAACACGACCACGGGATTCCCCTCCTGCCTGGTGGAAAAGATGCCACGGCAATAGAGGTAGTCGAGCACTTCCGCCCCGTCACGACATACCACGACCTTGTCGGCAATGTGATGTTCTTCCATGGCGGCCAGCGCAAGCTCGGCATCACGAGGGTTATCTTCCGCGAGAAGAATGGGTTTCACCGTGGTCATCTGAGAGACCTCGCGAGTGGAAGTGAAAAGTAGAAGGTAGCCCCTTGGTCCAGCGCCCCTTCTGCCCACGTCCTTCCCCCGTGTCGATGAATGATTCGACGAACATTCGCGAGACCGATGCCGGTCCCTTCAAACTCATCGTTACGATGGAGTCGCTGGAAGACGCCGAACAACTTGTTGACATAGTGCATATCGAACCCTACTCCATTATCCCGTACGAATATCTCAGCTTCGCTGAGGCTTCTATTGGTGGCACCGATTGTGATTTCGGCGTTCGTTCTGGTCGCCGTGAACTTTACCGCGTTGGAGATCAAATTCATGAATACTTGGCGCAACATCGCAGGATCGCCTAATACAGGAGGTAGTGGCTGTATTGTCCAGGAGATTGTCCGCCCTTGCAAGTCAAGACGCAAATCATGAAGGACGGTGGTGACCAGTTGGTCCAAGCTGACGGTCGTGCGGAGCATATCCTGACGGCCCATGCGAGAAAACACGAGCAGGTCGTCGATCAACTGACCCATCTGCTTCGCGGAATCCGAAATCGTCTGCAGATAACGGCGTGCTTTGTCGCTCAGCGCATCACCAGCCGACTTGGACAACAGAGCTGCATAGCCGTCGATATGGCGGAGGGGGGCGCGCAGGTCGTGCGACACTGAATAGCTGAAGGCTTCCAACTCCTTATTGGCCGCCTGGAGCAGCTCGCCTCTGGTTTGTAGTTCCTTGGCCACGCGGCGGCGCTCGGTGACATCATGATGGATCAGAAAGTAGACGAAGGCCAAAAGGAGCAACTGCATGAGGGCGCCGAGCCCGAGCAAGGCGATCGTATTTCTCGTGCTCCCAGCGGATTGCGCCACTCGCTGCACGAGCGATCGTTGTTCCGCGGTATCGAGCTCCGTCATCAGGCGTTGGATTCCCTCGAGCTCGGCCTTTGCCGCTCCCGAGAGCGCGAGATGGCGGACGGCTTGGTAGCCGTGTTTTTCACGTTGAGTGATGGCTTCCGCTTCCGCTCCCAATTGCTTGGCGATAAGCCGCTCGAGCGTCTCCACGCGGGTCTGTTGTGTAGCATCCTCGCTCGTCAGGCCTCTGAGATACCGGAGGTATTCAGGCATCTGTTCGGCCAGGTTCCGGTATGGTCTGAGGTACGACTCATCACCAGTCACCAGGTAGCGTCGATGACCACTTTCAGCGGCATCGAGGGCCTCTCTCACTGAACCGAGTAACTGGACCAGTTCGTGGCTCCTGGTATCGAGCCGACTGTTCTCGATTAGAACGGAGGTGTTGCGATAGGAAATCGCGCTGATGACGACAATCCCAGCAAAAACGAGCCCAAATCCTGCAAGAACTCGTCGTTCGATCGACCAATGGGTAAACCACTCCATGACCCCCTTGACCTTTGGAATCGAGGCTGAACTACCCTCGGGAGTCGGTTCCGATTGAACTGGAGCGGGCGTAACTGGAGGTTCCTGCGTGATGGATTCCATATCAGTCAAATGGGTTGCTGCACCGGAATGGAGGCCACTCTTGTGGAACTGTACCCTCCTCCAGAAGACCCTGCAAGAAATATCCTACAGGATACTGGCTGCACCGTGGAGATAGTCTACAGTAGAACTATCCCCCGAAGGGAGTGACGGCAGGAGGAACTGGGAGGGCTGCGGTTGGATCAGGGAAGTTTGAAAACATTAAGAGAGCGGAAACAACCCAGTCGGTGACTGGTTGCGGATAGATGCCAATGGCAAGTGTGCCGGCGAGACAGACATACACCACCAGCTTAATCGAGCCTGAGACTCTAAGGGGCGCACGGTCATGGGGCTCGCTGACATACATCTTCTTCACGACGATGAGGTAGTAATACATGGAGATCACGACGTTGATGAGCCCTACCGTAATGAGCAAGTACAGCCCTTCCTTCACGGCTGAGACAAAGATGTACAGTTTGCCGATAAAGCCGGCCAGCGGGGGCACGCCGGCTAGGGACAAGAGGAAAATCAACATGGAAAATGCGAGAAATGGCGACCGGCGGCCCAGACCGCTATAGTCGTTGATTTCATCACTTCCGATGGCTTCGCTGACCGCAATGACAACGGCAAAGGCACCGAGGTTGGCGAACAGATACGTCAGGAGGTAGAACAGCAGTGCATCGCTGCCCATTTTCGTCCCCGTCGCGAGCCCAATCAGCACATTGCCGATCTGGGCGATACCGGAATAGGCCAGGAGCCGCTTCATGTTCTTCTGAGCGATCGCCACGATGTTGCCGTATGTCATGGACAGGATGGACGCAGCGACAAGCAACAGAATCCAGACCGGCTTAAAGGTGGCCAAGGCAACGAAGAACATTCTCAGCAGAATGGCAAAGGCCGCTCCCTTGGGTGCGATCGAGAGGAACGCGGTCACCGGCGTCGGTGATCCATGGTATGTGTCGGGAATCCACGAGTGGAAGGGTACCGCGCCGATCTTGAACCCCAATGCGGCAAAGATGAGCAAGAAACCAATGGCCAGCCCCGGTGTGGCCTGTACCGATGTCATATCGGAAAACACCAGTTTACCGGTTTCCCCATACACCAAACTGATGCCATAGGCGAGAAGGCCTGCAGCGAAGATCCCCAGGACAAAAAACTTTATGCCTGCTTCGTTTGAGGCCATGTCCTCGCGGAGATACGATACAAGGACGTAGAAGCCGAGGGTGGAAAATTCCAATGTGACAAAAACCGACAACAGGTCGTTGGCGGAAGCCATAAACATCATCCCGAGGGCGGACATCAGGATCAGGAAATAATATTCTCCGCGGAAGAACTTGAATCGATGGATGTAATCGATTGAGGCGAGAAGGACAAGGATCGTCGATCCGACGACAAACATTTTGAAAAATAAGGCCATCCGGTCGAGGGCGAACATGTTTGCAAAGAGGGTCCCTGTAATGCCTGTGATATCGAACCACGCCAGACACCCGAGAGTGGCGACCAGCCCAGCGATACTGAGATAGGCCAACTGCTCATTCGGCAGCCGAGGGAACGAGAAATCAACGATCAGGATGACGCATAACCAGCACGTGAGCAGAATTTCCGGCAACAGCAACAGGAGATCGGAGGGAGATATCGTAAGCGAGAAGGTCATTCGAGCCCCCGTAAGGGGGGGAGCGGGGAAGGTCTATTTGTCACAAGCAACGCATCGGACGTCTTCGACGGGCTCGTCGTGGCACTGCTCACATCTATGGTTTCACGTTCTAGCGAGGCGACCGGCACGACACGGATGATCTTTGCGATCAAGGGATCGACACCGGACCGCACCACATTATAGAGATGCATGGGAAAGAAAAAGAACCCGACGCTGACGGCGATCATGATCAGGAGCGGAAGACGATCCGCGATGGCAACTGCGTCGTGCGCGTGGCTGTACTTCTGATCCATAGGTCCGTAGAAGAGCCCCCGCATCATTTTGAACAGGTAGGCCAAGGTCAGGACGATACCGGCCACAGCCACAATGACCTGGAGTGGATACTTGTTCCAACTGCCGACGATAATCATGACTTCAGCAATGAAGTTCACGGTGCCAGGCACGCCAATCGAAGCCATGCAGGCAATCACGAAACAGCCCGAGATGAACGGCATGCGATTCGAGAGCCCGCCGAGCGAGGGAATGTCGCGGCTATGCGTTTGATCGTAGACCCAGCCGGCCATCGCGAAGAGCATGCCGGTGGCCATCGCATGGGCGAACATGTACATGACTGCCCCGGTCAAGCTGATATAGTCTAAGGCGGCCATGCCTAAGAAGACATAACCCATGTGACTCGAACTTGAGTACCCAATGACGTACTTCGTGTCTTTGGCGAAGAACGCCACAAATCCTCCGTATACGATACTGAACATGCAGAGCACGGCCGCAATGGGCATAAGCTCCCTGGTGGTCTCCGGCAGTATCTCGAACGCCACCCGAATGATAGAAAAATGTCCGAGCTTCATCAGTACACCTGCGTGCAGCATGCTCGTCGCAGCCGGCGCGGCAGCATGGCCCACTGGAGACCAGGAATGTAGCGGCCACAGAGGCGCAATCGACGCAAATCCGAAAAAGATCAAAATCCAAATGATCTTGTCCAACGTCGTGCCCAGCACAGGAATGTTCATCAATTTGGCCTGTTCGCGGAGGACCAAAATATCGAAGGTGTTTAGTCCGGCAAACTTGTAGATCAGCAAGATACCCATCAGAGCCACAACGGCAAAGGCGGAGAGAAAGAGCACCAGTTTCATCGCGGCGTATTCTTTACTGTTGGATCCGAAATTGAAAATGAATCCGACCGAATCGCGCAGCTTGAGGCCTTCCGCATCCGTCATCTCGTTGTACGTTTTTGTATGACTCCCCCACATGCCCAACAGGAGATACATGGGGATGACGGACATTTCATAAAAGAAGAAGAGAAAGAAGAGATCCAACGACATGAAGACGCCGATCGTGGCTGCGGCGAGGATGAGCAGCCAGATGTAGAATTCTTTTGTCCTATCCTTGATGTGCCAAGAGACGAAAATTCCTGCGAACAACAGGATGCCGGATGCCAGCACCAGCGGGGTCCCGATCCCATCCACACCAAGGTGAAGCGAGATGCCAAGCTGGCGAGACCATTCGAATTTCTGGACGAATTGGAAGCCTCCCTTCATATGGTCATAGGCATAAAACAGATAGAGTGAGGCGAGCAGGGATACAAAGGCCGATCCCGCCGCGATGCTCCGAACTAGCATCGCTTGACGGTTGGAGACGAAGATCAGCGCGATGGCCCCCACAAAGGGTGCAAACAGGATATAGAGCAGTGTGTAATCACCCATACGACTTAATCCACCGTTACCAGAGGCTTGGACTCGATCGACGCGATGGTTCCCCGATCCAGCCGATCTACCAACGCCTGCACCGATCCGTTCATCATTCTCAAGAAGGGGCTTGGATAGAGGCCAATCCAGAGGATCATCACCGCCAAGGCTGTCGCAATAAGCACTTCGCGGGGCTGCAGATCAGGGATGGACTCCTTGACGGCCTTGCCGAGCGGTCCCAGCATCGACCGCTCGTAGTACCAGAGGAAATAGGCTGCGCCAAAGATCACGCCGCTTACCGCTATAGCCCCATAGAGCCAGTAGGCTTTGAAGGTCCCCATGAGAATGAGGAATTCGCCGACGAAGCCATTGGTTCCGGGCAAACCGATACCCGCCAATCCGATGAATAAGAAATAGCTTGCGAGGAGAGGGGTCCGTTTAGCCATGCCGCCGAATGAACCCAGTTGAGTGCTCTGCTGCCGTGAATAGAGAAAGCCGGCAATAAAGAACAGACCCGCCGTGCTGAATCCCAAGTTGATCATGGTCAGCAGACTGCCCTGCAATCCCTGAAAATTCAGGGCAAATAGGCCGATTACCACGAATCCGAGGTGGCTGATGCTGCTGAATGCGAGCAGCCGACGAAAATCTTGCTGGATCAGCGCCATAATGGCCCCATAGAGAATCGCCGCTAAGCCCAGAGCCATGATGATCGTGACAACGGTCTGACTTTTCGATGCGTCCGGAAGCAATGGAATGCTGAACCGGATGAAACCGAATGTCCCGAGCTTCAGCCCAGCCAGCACTACCGCCATCCCAATAGGGCCCTCGAGGAGGGCATCGGCGAGCCATGTGTGGAACGGGAACACCGGAGCCTTGAACGCAAAGCCAAGAAACAATAGCCAGAAAATGAGGATCTGTTGGCTCAGGGGGATCGGAACGGAGAGCAGTTCCAATAGGTCAAACGAATAGGTCTGGTCCAGGTGGCGCAACGTCGCCCAGTGATGAAAATTGATGTTCAGCAGAGCAATGCCCACCAACATGAACACGCTGCCAAGCAACGTATAGAGCACGAACTTTAGCGCTGCATAGTGCCGCTCCGCCCCTCCCCCCCACAGTTTGATCAGAAAATAACTGGGGATAAGCATGAGTTCCCAAAAGACGAAGAAGAGGATCAAATCGATAGAGAGAAAGACTCCCATCGTCGTCGTTTCGAGCGCGAGGAGCGCCATCATGTAGACCTTGATTTGATGGCGCACGGTGTCCCAGGAATAGATCACGATCAGGACCGTAAGAAACGCGGTGAGCCCGACAAAGAGGACACTGATCCCATCGACCGCCAGGTGATAGCTGATTCCGAGGGCGGGAATCCACGGCACGTGTTCGGAAAACTGCATGGCAGCCGAATCTGGAATGAATCGTAAGAGGACGAATACGGAGAGAGCCAACTCCAAGAGTGTGATGGTCAAAGCCGAAGTCTTGACCATGTCCTCGTCGTCAAACAGCCACAGGACAGCGGCACCTATGAGAGGAAGAAAAAGAATGCAGGTAAGAATGGGAAAGGTTGACGCCAGTTCTTCTAACATATCCGTGCTTTATAGTTGCATGATGAGTTGGACAATGACTGCCAGCAGGAATAGTCCCGCGACAATGATAGCGGCATAGTGATGTACCATCCCGCTCTGCAATTGCCGCCATTGGCGGGCGGCAAGATGGTTGCCGTAACCGATCACATTGAGCCCGCTGTAGATCACGTATTTTTCAACCCACGTTGAACCGGCTGCGGCCAGATCAGCCAGACGTGAGACGGCGCGCACAAGACCATCGATCACGGTGCGGTCGAACCAATCAAGCAGAAATCCCAACTTTTTTGTCGGCTCCACCCATAACAGATCATAGAGCTCATCGACATAGTACTTGTTCAGCAAGGTTCTGTAAGCAGCCTGAAACTGTGCGGAGAGGCGATCCGGCACCGAGACATTTACACTATAAAAATAGTGCGCGAGCCCCCAGCCTAGCAACGCGATGCCTGTGGCAATCATCATGAGGGTGAGCACGAGTCCGGTGCTCGCTTCATGTTCCTCTCCCATGCCGGCGACCGGCGCAAGGAATTGATGGAGCCAGCCATGTTCAGGAGGAAACCCCAAGAACCCACCGAGTATGGACAGCACACCTAAGGCCATCAGCGGACTGACCATCACAGTCGGAGACTCATGGACATGTTGCTCCGCATGGTGGTCCATACGGGATGGGCCATAAAACGTCAGATAGGTCAGGCGGAACATATAGAAGGAAGTCAGGAGGGCGGCGATGGCCGCCATGCCATACAGTAGATAGTGGTGATGGGTGAAGGCATGAGCGAGGATTTCATCTTTGCTCCAAAAGCCTGCCAAGGGCGGAATACCTGCTATGGCAATGGTGCCGATCAGAAACAGTCTATACGTCCAGGGAATTTTCGCGCTGAGGCCGCCCATCTTTCGTATGTCTTGCTCTCCGGAGAGTGCGTGGATCACCGAGCCGGCTGAGAGGAACAAAAGGGCCTTGAAGAAGGCATGGGTCATGAGGTGGAAAATGGCAGCTGTATAGGCTCCGATCCCGCATGCAAGCATCATGTATCCAAGTTGACTGACCGTCGAATAGGCGAGGACGCGCTTGATGTCCGTTTGCACGAGTCCGATGCTGGCGGCAAACAAGGCTGTGAGTCCGCCGATGATGCCAACAACCGCCATGGCCGTCGGGGACAAGTCAAAAATGGCATGGTTCCGCACGATCATATAGACTCCGGCCGTGACCATCGTCGCTGCATGGATGAGCGCGCTGACCGGTGTCGGCCCCTCCATGGCATCAGGGAGCCAGGTATAGAGAGGAAGTTGAGCCGACTTGCCAATTGCTCCGACGAGCAGGCAGAGGGCGATCGCGGTGGCCATCTCCGGCGAGAGCTGGCTGATCTGGGCAAAGACCTTCGTATAATCGAGCGTCTTGAAATTGATGAAGATGAGGAAGATTCCCAGGAGGAAGCCCGCGTCGCCGATGCGGTTCACCACAAAGGCCTTCGAGGCAGCTTTCGCGGCCGAGACCTTGTCATAGTAGTAGCCGATCAAGAGGTAGGAGCACAGTCCTACCCCTTCCCACCCAATGAAGAGCACGACATAGTTGTTCCCCATCACAAGGAGCAGCATGGAGACCATGAAGAGGTTCATGTAGGTGAAGAATCGTGTGAATCCCTCTTCCCCATGCATGTAGCCGACGGAATAGACGTGGATCAGGAACCCGACTCCCGTGACCACGAGCAGCATGATGCATGTGAGAGGATCGACGAGATAGGCCAAATTGATGGTGAGGTCCCCACCGAATATCCATTGATAGGCGATGACTTCATGGGGGGTACCGGTCCGCAGAATGTCGACAAACACGCTGATCGTACAGAGAAACGATAACCCTACCGACCCCCAGGCAAGCCGATGGGCCACGTCGTGGGAAATCCTCCTGCCTACGAGCCCATTGACGATTACGGCCAGTAGAGGGAACAGCGGAATGAGTTTTATGAGTAAATCGGTCACGTTACCATTTTAAGAGGTTCATCTCGTCTACGTTCGTGGAGATCTTTCCACGGAATACGACGATGATGATAGCCAACCCGATAGCTGCCTCCCCTGCTGCGATGGCGATGATAAAGAGAGCCACCAGCTGACCTGCCATTGATTCCAGGTAATAGGAAAAGGCCACGAGGTTGATGTTCGCCGCGTTCAACATGATCTCGACGGACATCAGCACGATGATGAAGTTCCGTCTGATCACCACGCCGAGCAGGCCTGTGATAAAGAGCACGGCACCGACGGCAATATATGCGCTGAGAGGAACCATAGTTACGTGTGAGGCGTGAGGCATGAGGCGTGAGGCGCGCAAACCCTTCTCTGTTCTCCTGTCGCTCGCTCCCTCACGCGTGACCCCTTACGCCTTATGTTCTTTGTTGATCGGTTTCGGGGTTTTTGCCAGCACGATCGCTCCGATGACGGCACCCAACAGGAATACTCCAACGATTTCGAACTGCAACAGATAGTCGCTGAACATCGTGATTCCGACCGCGTGGGTATCGCCATCCTGAAGGACCACTGCTGTCGTCGCGTCGCCCTTTGCGCCCCCGAAGGGTGACCGGACCAGGAGCGCCAACACGTACAAGGACCCGATGACTGCGGGAACCAGAAAGTACAGATAGGAGGAGTGGAAATAGCGGTCATCGGTCTTCAAGTTCATGAGCATCAGGACGAAGAGGTACAAGACGAGGATTGCTCCGGCATAGGCGATGACCTGCATGGCCCAGACAAACTCGGCATTGAGGAGGATGAAGAGTCCGGAGACGTGAACCAAGAGAGCCAGAAGCGCCAGACCGCAATGCACGGGATGCCTGAGCGAGACTGTCAAGACACCTGCAGCAATACTGGCTAGGGCAAAGTAGGTAAAGAAAACAACAACCATCGATCGACTCAGCCTAGATGCTTAGGGGGTGGTTGAGTCGGTTTCTGTACCGATTGCGGGAAGTAATAGCGATATTCCCTGCTTTCCTCAACATTTGCTTCCTGATTATGCGCATACAAGTATTTTTTTGCATCTTCGAGATGGCGTTCGCCGATTTCGTACAGCCTCTGCTTATCGAACAGCAAGGTGCGTTTATCGTGGGTCGAGAACTCATATACCTTTGTCATCGCCAACGCATTGACGGGACAAGCCTCGACACAATAGCCGCAAAAGACGCATTTCGTAATGTCGATGTAAAACTCGCTGGCAAATCGTTGCAGCGGACGCTCCGCGTCCTCCGAGCTGATGACCTTGATACAGCGAGACGGACAAGCCGCCTCACAGAGGTCACAGCCGACACAGCGTTCCCGGTGATCGTCATAGCGTAAGAGTGCGAGTGCCCCACGGTGAGTATCGGGAAGGGTGCGCTGCTCTCGTGGGTACTGAAAGGTGATTGGTTTGTGAAACATGTGTTTGAACGTGACTTTCATCGCGTCCCAGATCTCGTAGAACAACGCGGCCCTGAGGATCTGCTTTGTCAGTGTGGCAACGCTCATGTGTATGTTCTGCTCGCCCTTACACTTTTTCGATCGTCACGCTGGTCTGCTTGAACGAGGGGACTCCGGTCACCGGATCAATCTGGACCGACATCAGGTCTTTCACTGGCGGCTCATTGAAATGTTCCGGAAAGAAGCACGTCATCGGCCCGATGGATTGATCGGGCTGCACCACCATTTGCAGAGAACCGCGATCCGATGTGAGCCGTACCATCGTCCCCTCACCCACTGTAAGCCGTTCCATGTCTTGTGGATTCATCCTGAGTCGCCCGGTGTTGGGAGCGATTGTGATGAGCCCTGGGGCTTTGGTCGACATCTTACCTGAATGGTACAAGGATTGTCCCATCAGCAACACAAAAGGTCGCTGATTTTTGGAGTCTATCGGCGCGGGGATTCGGTAGCGCGCCGCCGCATCGGCCGCATAGTCCTCCGAGAAATAGGAATCCATGGTCGGTGCCACCTTGCGCGGTTGCCCAAGGTTGTAGTACCCGGGGAGCAATTTCATAATCTCGGCTTGAATATCATTCGAAGAAGCGTACTCCCACTGACAGCCTAGTGCGTTAGCCAGCGCCGTCATGATGTGCCAATCCGGCAAACTTTCCCCGATGGGATCGAGGGCTTCACGAACCCGCAGGACTCGCCCTTCCAGATTTGTGAAGGTCCCGTCTTTTTCCGCAAAGGTACAAGCAGGAAGCACGGCATGGGCCATGCGGGCAGTTTCAGTCAAAAATGGATCCTGGACGACAAGTAACTCCAATCGATCCAATGCTGCACGGACCTCCATCGATGTGGGCAACGTAGCAAGTGGATTTTCTCCGATCACATAAAGGGCCCTGATTTGACCATTCCTGCAGCGCTTGAGGATCTCAGTGAGATTTGCGCCAGACCCAGCCGCCGGAAGCGTGACACCCCAGGCCTTGGCAAAACGGTCGCGTGCTTCCTGATCATTGAATGAGCTTTGACCGGGAAGGTATTCCGGCGCAACCCCCATATCCACGGCGCCCTGCTCATTAGGCTCTTCCGTAAGCGTATTCACCCCGCAGCCGGGCCGGCCCAACTTGCCCGTGATCCAAGCCAGGTCAATCAGTTTCATGACATTCTGATAACCGTCGGGGCACCGAACAATCCCTTCGGCACAGATGATGATGGATCTGGGTGCTTCGGCAAAGATCGCCGCAGTTTCTTTCAATGACTCAACCGGCATGCCGGTCTGCTCGGCCACCTGCTCCAGCGATATGTGGGCCATGGCTTCCTTCAACGCCTTGAACGCCGATTGGTACTTCTGGGTACTGTCGTCATCGATTAAATCCATCTCCAACGTGGCCTTCACAATCCCGTCGATCACGAGGCCTTCTGTTCCGGGCTTGATCAGCACCGGATGGGATGCCAGCTTGGCGATATTTGTGATGGCGGAATCAATGACCACCACTTGGGCTTTGTAGACACGAATCGCCTCTTTAATGCGAACGGCCGTGAGTGGGTTTGTTTCCGTTATGTTCGAGCCGATGAGTATCACGGCTTTGGCTTTAGTCAGATCTTCCCAGTCATTTGGGTTTCGTCCTATTCCCAAAGCATGCCGAGAGGCCTGTATGAAATTGAGGTGGCCGTAGCGGGCGCTGCTGTCAAGATGGTTGGTCCGAAACCCAGCGCGCATGAGTTTTTGGAAGAGATAGAGTTCTTCGTTCGTGCAACGGGCCGTGATTAAGCCAGCAATCGCGTCAGATCCGTGCTTCCGTTGAATTTCTGAGAACCGATCAACCACCTGGTGCATGGTCTCGAGCCACGGGGATTCAACGAGTTGATTGCCTTTGCGAAGGAGCGGTTGTTTCAGACGTGCTGGACTATCGATGTACTCGAACCCGAAGCGCCCTCGAACACAGAGCCCACCGTGCCCTTTAGCCGTATCAGCCCTGTCGCCCCATTTGTTCTTCCAGGACAGCGGCGAGGTGACGCGGACCACTTCAGCATCCTTGGTCTCAACGTACATCTGACAACCATCCCCACAGTAATTGCAGGTCGTCGTGGTTTTCTTCATTTGCCACGGTTTGTACAAATATTTTGAGAACTTGTTCGTAATCGCACCGACCGGGCAGACGGCGAGACAGTCTCCGCAAAACTCACAGGACAGGGCGAGATCTCCCTTGGGTACAACTTGATTGAATCCGCCCTTTTTCATGAACTGAAGCGCGTCGATCATCAGCACGTCTTTGCACACGTTGATGCATTCCGCGCAGGCAATGCAGCGGTTCATATTAAAGTCGAGGGCGGGGCTGCGTGTGTCTTCCGGAATAAATTTCTGTTTCGCGTTCGCCAGATTCGTAACCCCATGCTGAAAGGCTGTGTCTTGCAGTTCGCAATGACCGTCGGCGTCACAGACTGGGCAGTCGAGGGGATGGACCGAGAGATGTTTTTCCACGGCCTTTTTCCTGGCTTGGAACAGATCATCTCCCTCTGTCCTAATGATCATCCCGGCGGTCGCTTTGGCAGAGCAGGAACGAACAGGTGCCTTCTTGCCTTCCTGCATGACCAAACACATGCCACAAGAGCCGAATGGGTCGAAGGTATAGTGGTAGCACATGGCGGGGATAATCTTTCCCGTGCTCGAGATGACGTCATAGAGCGAGACCCCGCTCTTTGCCATCACAGACTTTCCGTCGATCGACAGTTCGATCTCGGCTGCTTCCACGTCAGGATTAGTTGCCGGCTTTAGTCCCATATTGCTCCGAATGTTGAATGTTCAATCCCACCATTCATTGAACATTTCTGTTACCTGTCACACTCCCCCATCACAATGTCGTAGGTTCCGAAGATCGTGACCGCATCGGAGATCATATAGCCCCTGGACATGTGGTCGAAGGCGCCCATATGAATAAAAGAGGGAGCCCGAATTTTCAATCGATAGGGTTTCCCGCCGCCGGTGCTGACGATGTAGAATCCCAATTCCCCTTTGTGCGCTTCGGTCCCGCAGTAGATTTCCCCCGGAGGAGCGTCGAAGCCTTGCGAGAAAAGCTTGAATTGCTGGATCATGGATTCTAAATTCGTAAAGACTCGTTGCTTCGGCGGCAATGTCACGCTGGGCACATCGGCCATAATGGGGCCATCCTGCATCTGCTCCAGGCATTGCCGGATGATTTTAATGCTCTCATATAGTTCCTGAACGCGAATCCAATACCGATCGTAGGTATCGCCGTTCTTCCCAAGAGGCACACTGAATTCACATTTCGAATAGGCCGAATAGGGCTCGGCTTTACGGAGGTCATAGTCGACACCCGAGCCACGGAGCGTCGGCCCGCTCAGCCCGAAACTCACGGCATCTTCCGCCGAGATGATGGCCACCCCCTTGGTCCGCCCTAGCCAAATTCGGTTCTTCTCGAGGAACACCACATACTCGTCTATTTTCGGCGGAAAGTAGTCCAAAAATTGCTTCAGCTTCTCGAACAGCGGGGGCGTGAAGTCTCGCTCAACGCCGCCGATGCGATACCAACTGGTTGTGAGGCGTGCGCCGCAGAGTTCGTCGAACCAGTCCATCAGAATTTCCCGGTCCCGGAAACAATAGAAAAAGACGCCCATGGCTCCGATGTCGAGGGCCTGGGTGCCGAGCCAAAACTGATGCCCGATGATCCGTTGGATCTCCGCCACAATCGTCCGGAGATATTCGGCACGGTCGGGGACGGTGATATTCATGAGCTTTTCGACTGCGCGACAGTATGCAAAGTTGTTGTACATTGCGCAGACATAGTCCAGCCTGTCAGTATGGGGAATGAATTGGTGATAAGTGCCGTCTTCTGCCAGCTTCTCCACACCGCGGTGTAAATATCCCAGTACAGGAGTCGATTTGACGAGGCGTTCTCCTTCCAATTCGAGAATGACCTTCAATACCCCGTGAGTCGCAGGGTGTTGAGGGCCCATGTTGAGCAGGAGTTCCTCCGAACGTAACGTCGGGAGGGTCTCACTTTCCGGATGAGCCGGATCGATTTTGTAGACGGTTGTTCGCTGATCTTCTATCGCCATTGTCTGTCCTACCGAGTCGTTTCGTCGAGGAACTCAAACGTGTCGCGCCAGCCCTTGCCACGCAGCGGAAAATCTTTCCGTAACGGATAGCCTTCTGAGTAATCGTCCGGTAAAAGGATCCGTCGGAGATCCGGATGATGCCGGAAGCGGATTCCCATCATGTCATACACTTCGCGCTCCATAAAATCCGCGCCCTTCCAGAGATCCGTCAGGGAATCTACGATGCAGTCCGATTCCGGTACCCTGGTCTTGAGCCTGATGCGATGGCGCTTCTTAATGGAGTAGAACTCATACACGACTTCAAACCGATCGTCGTCGTCGGGCCAATCGACAGAACTCACATGCACAATATAATCAAAGTCCATGGCCGGGTCGTCACGAAGGAATTGTGCAACGTCATGGAGTCGATCCCGCGTCACGGTCACGGCAAGCTCGCCACGCCATTCGACGGCCTTTACGAAGCCGGTGGCAAAGCTTTCTTCAAGTCGGCTGGCCAGTTGCTGCAAGGACATTGGTTGAGACCTATATTTTGTGGCTAGGCTTGACCTGATCCGGTTGTCTCACGAACACACGCTTTAGCATGATTCGCTCTTGTAGCTTGAGGATACCGTCAAAGAGCGCTTCAGGCGTGGGAGGGCAACCGGGCACATAGATATCGACTGGCACGAAACGATCGACACCCTGGACGACGCTATAACTGTCGTAGATATTGCCTGAGGTGGCGCAAGACCCCATTGCGATGACATATTTCGGCTCAGGCATCTGGTCGTACAGTTTTCGAATGACGGGGGCCATTCGTCGGCAAACTGTACCGGCCACGAGCATCAGATCGGACTGGCGTGGCGAGGCCCGGAACACACCGGCACCATAGCGGTCCATATCGTACCGGGACGAGACCGCGGCAATCATTTCGATTGCACAGCAGGCCAGGCCAAACGTCATGGGCCACAGCGAGCCCTTGCGAGCCCAATTGACTGCCTTTTCCACCGTTGTAGTGATGACGTCGGGGGCGCTGTCCTTGCTATGACGACCAATTTGGATCAGTCCCATTCCAGAGCCCCCTTGCGCCAAGCATAGACATAGGCCACCAAAAACAATCCGATGAAGACCAGCATTTCAATCAATCCGATCAACTCAATTTTCGTGAAGACCACTGCCCATGGGTACAAAAAGATGACCTCAATATCGAAAATAACAAAGAGCATCGCGAAAATGTAATATCGAACCGGGAAAGGCATTCGAGCATCTGAAAATGGCTCTGATCCGCACTCATAGGAAGAGAGCTTTTCAGGCTCTGGATATTTCGGCTGGACCAGATAACTGATGACCAGCGACCAGATGCCAAAAAACAGCGCGACCACAACAAAGAACAAGATCGGAAAGTAGTGGGTCAGATACTCGGAGAGTAACTCAAAGCCGCTCATAGTTCTGACCTTTCAACACCTTGAGATACAAGGAAAGCTGAATATTATCTGCTGGGTTAAGGGATAGCAAGCGTTCAAAGGACCTGTTGGACCGACCCCAATAGTCCTAGGCACTGCTGCTTGACAGGTCATCGTCTAGCAATGAGAAATCAATAGGTTATGGACTTTTCTGAAGTTCGTATGGGTGTGAGCTGGCTGACGGATCTATTTATGCGGATTTCTTCGCATGCTGACTGGGGTCGGTTCCATACGATCTGATGACATACGCAAACTGGAGGGCGGTATACCAGAAATTTGATCCCACTCAAGCTCCAGAGCCGAGAAGGCCTTGGCTTTCTTGCGCCGGTGAATCTGAGTCTTGATACGGGGAGGATCTCGGCGTTGAGCATCATGGACGGGCGCCTGGTCAAATTCCATAAATGGAACCCCTTTGTCAGAAGCCGAAACCTGAATCAGGGTAGCATCGAGTAAATCAGCGGGTCAAGCAATGAAAGACCCTAATATCCTTGACAATACAAGACTATTTGCTATGGTTTTCACAGCAATACTAGCCTCACATGAAGGGCAACCACTATGGCTCACTATTCAATGAAACATGTCGTCTCTCTGATGGTCTGGAGCTTAGCCACACCGCTCCTTCCTCTGGCCTGGGGAGCAGATAATTTCGATTCGATTAGATTCGGAGAAAAGGCCTTGGCCTATTCATCCGGCTCCATCCAGCGGTCGACTCCACAGGATGGATTTGTGAATGTGATAACCGGCGATAATCAGACAACTGGCGATCACATGATATTGGGAAGCCGGGATGTCCTCTACCTTCGGCTGAACCATCCCAGCGATGTCGCCCTAGGAGACCTTTTCACTATCTATAGACGAGCTCACAAGGTATTCCATCCGGCCACCGGTCAATACCTCGGTTATCTGGTTAATCGGCTCGCAGTAGTTGAGGTCAGCCAAGTTGATAACGAGCTGACCACTGTCCACGTCATTCGGGCCTATGCAGCCGTATCGCCTGGTGACCCAGTGATGAGGTTCGTGCCTCCGACCAACGAGGAAGCAGCAGTGGACCAGCCCTCCGCCGGTAATATGGAGGGGCGAGTTGTGGATTTTCAATCTAACATGGGGACAATGAACCTTGTGGCACAAAGGAATGTCGTGTACCTGGACCGGGGACGGGAAGATGGGATCAGGCCTGGGGATCGAATGGAGGTTACCCGGATCGGAGGGAGTCTTCCCCAGCGAGTCGTGGGTGAAGTAAAAATCCTGTCCATAGAAGACCGAACCGCCACAGCCTTGATTACAAAATCAACCTCCCGCATTCTCAAAGGTGATCGCTTCAGTAGGGTCTCGGTTCCTGCTGCTGAGGTCATCGCGGTCTCTCAAGCGCCCCAGCAGTCACTCACTGCGCCTCAAACTCTCTCCCCAAGCAAGTTTCAAGTACAGAATGCTGCTGGCGAAACTCGAATCAGTCTTAGTGACTTCATGAAGCAGATTCGGTTTGAATCCGGCGAAGCCACAATCAAGTCCGAGGGCTATCAGGTACTCGATCAACTTATTACCCATCTCAAAACCGCAGTTGGTGATCAGTGGATTCGAGTCGAGGGCCATGCGGATAACATGGAAATTGGCCCTTCGCTCCAGTCGCTCTACCACACGAATTGGGACCTGTCGAAAGCTCGGGCTAGAGCGGTCCTTCGCTATTTGAACGAGAAGGGTGGGATCGATTCGGTGAAATTGTCATCGGTCGGCTATGGCGATACGAAGCCGATTGCCAGTAATGCGACGGAGGTCGGTCGACAGCAGAACCGCCGTGTGGATATCGTACTCTCTCCGCCCGAATCACCCGCAGAAAAGTCTGGACCGGCGGCCAAGTCAGCTGAGACCGACAACAAAGGATCCATCTTGTCCCGTCTCAGCCCAACGGAAGGCAGCACTCCAATCTCTCCAACGAACACGACAACGCCAGCGGCTTCAGCAGATCCATCCATCGTAGCGCCTTCATCTGTCCCTGGAAATCCTGCCTCAACGTCCACTCCGCCCTCAGATGGCCAGGGCAGTTCGAACCGGAAATCCGATGATTCTGTAGCCCCTCGTGAGTAGATTCATCAACGATCATCCGGGAGGGTTGATATCTAGCCATCAATCCTCCGGGGTCCCCCGCTAGAATTCCTCCACCCCTTCTCCTTCGTTGTCCCTCCTTTTCCCGTACTGCTACAATGCCACATGGTTTCGCCCCAAGCAGCCGCTTCGCACACAGAACCAGAACCTCTATTCGCAGATGTCATTGTGCCGCGGCACCTGGCAGGCCCCTTCACCTACATCGTGCCCCTGACACTCCAACCGACAATACGCATCGGACATCGAGTGCTTGTGCCCTTCGGACGGTCGCTCCTCCAAGGAGCGGTGATCGCCCTTTCACCGACGCTCCCTCAGAGCCTCGATCGCGCGCACATCAAGGAGATCCGCTCGCTCATCCAAGAGGAGGATCCAGCAGATGTGTCATCTCGCCTGTTTCAACTCTCACGGCAAGTGGCTGAACAGTATGTCGCGCCCTGGGGACAATGTCTCAGGCTCATGCTGCCTCCGGCACCCAAAAAGCGCGCGCGGGATCAGCCGCTGATCTCGACAGCACCCTTTGTTCAATCAGTCAGACAGACTGATCAGAGCAACCCCAGCGTCATGGCACCATTTATTCCTGACACCTCAATATCTTGGGCAGGACCACTGTTCGAAGCGCTGAAAGGCCAAGGACCGTCCAGGATTCTGGTGCAGGCTCCCTGGGGCGGTCGGTTGAGGCTCTTGCAAGATGCCATTCGCCTGACGCTCGACCAAAGTAAGTCGGCTCTCATCATCGTTGGCGAAGCCGAGCGAGCCCAGTGGATTAGAGACTCGATCTGCGATCACGAGACAGGCATCTCCGCAGTCTGTTTCCATAGCGGTCTCTCGGACCATGTGAAAGCCGAGATCTGGGACCGGATCCATCGGCAGATGGTTCGAGTGGTTGTGGGGACCAGGTCGGCCATCTTTCTCCCATTGGCTGCAATCGGAGTGATTTGGGTCGAAGGCGAAGAAGATGCTGCGCTAAAAGAAGTTCGAGAGCCACGGTACCACGCGCGGGACGTAGCATGGTTGAGGGTGCAAGATGAACAGGCTGTGCTGGTCCTCAGCTCTTCTCACCCATCTCTGGAGACCAGAGCAGCTGTGGGGCAACGCGGAGCCGTCGTACGTCAGTCCATACCGCTTGAAGAGCGACCAAATGTCCAGGTTGTTGATTTGCGCGATCACGGCCACAGCGCGGTGTTGAGTCAGCCGCTCGCTCAGGCCATCGAGCAGGCAATCAGTCGCCGGGCCGGCGTCCTCTTGTTTCTCAACCGGAAGGGCTATGCAGGCGCCCTCGTTTGTCGTGACTGCGGCCTGGTTCCGCGCTGCCCTGCCTGTCGCGTGGCACTGATGTATTCGCGTCAGGCAGGACGCCTGCGCTGCTCCTACTGCGGGAGCAGCGCGCCCACCCCAGAAACCTGCGTCTCCTGTTCCGGTCCTCGTATGCAGTTGATCGGGGAGGGAACCGAACGGGTGGAAGAGGATGCGAATCGGTTGTTTCCTCGTGCGGTAGTGATTCGACTTGATGGAGATACCATGCGACGGCCGGCGCAAGCCGAGGCTCTCTGGCGGAAGATCGAGCAAGGTGATTGGGATATTGTAGTCGGGACACAACTGTTGCTGCGGCGGATGGCCCTCCCGAGGATGGGCTTAGTCGGGATTGTGCAAGCTGATGCAGGACTTAGCATGCCTGATTTCCGATCCGCGGAACGTACTTATCATCTCCTCCTCGATGCAATCAGTCTCGCCGAGTCTGCAACGAATGGCGGACAAGTGATCGTGCAGACCTATCTGTCATCTCATCATGCGATTCAGGCTGTGGCTCAGAACGAGGAATCCATCTTCTTAAGGGAGGAGCTGTCCTATCGCCAAGCATTGGGGTATCCTCCTACCGTATATCTGATTGCCCTCCTCGTATCAGGATCTGATGAGAAAATGGTTCGTGCCGCTGCCGCCGCATGGGTGGTACGGCTCACCGCCTGTTATGCACCGTCTGTGGCCAGACCGGTCGCTGCGGATAATGCCCCTTCGACAGCTGAATCGATTAGTCAGCCCGACCGCCTCACTGTTCTGGGACCAGTTCCTTCTCCTGTGTCGAGACTCCGTGGGCGATATCGGTGGCAAATCCTCGTAAAGTCGCTCGAACGTGAAGTGGGTGTCGAAGCGGTGCGAGTGACAGTCAAAGACATGGAAAGGATCTATCAGCGCAGATCCGTCAAGTTCGATATCGATGTCGATCCGATCGAAGAGTGGTAATTCTCATTTGTTCCTGCGGGAGCGATCTGATCGTATTATGGGTGTCGACCTGTCGGTCGCCTCGGTCGATGACGAAACGAGAGGCTGACCGGCTCGCTTAAAGAACCCATAGGAAAACGTGATCCAAAAAACCGCTGAGATGAGTCCGGTCAGGGCGGCTGAGAGAATCGTTCCCATCTGTTCGTCGGTCGGCTCCATCGTGATCGAGCGGACTTGAACCATCGTGACGATGGGCCAGGCAAGACTCTCAATACCAAGCAAGAGAGTGGCCCAAGCCCAGACCAGTCCGATCGTACGTCCCTTCCAAATGAGAAACCCTGCAACGCCTCCTGCGACGAGAAACACCCCCCACAGTGGGATCGAGTCCCACGCCAGCCAGGCACCAGCCGCGACAACAAGGCCACCAAAGAGAGCATTGAGTTGGGGGCCCCACCATGCATTGACCATCTGAGGATCGTTCTCCATGGATGATGCGGGGGCTAGTGTGAATTCCGTCGTCATGGTTGTCAACGGACCCTTTTGGTTTCCTGCGAGGCCACCCATTCGCTCACGTTGCACCCCGATTGCTTCCTCGCCTGACAGCCAGAAAGAGCTGCTCTCGTTCCACTCTGGTGAGCGCTTTCCACTCTCCCGAGACTAATCCATCGAGCGTAATGTGGATAATCCGGATACGATGTAACGTAAGCACCCGATATCCCAAGACTTGGCACATGCGCCTGATCTGTCGATTCCGTCCTTCGGTGAGAGTGATACGGAATCGCGCCGGACCGAGTCGTTCGATCCTGCAGGGCTTGGTTGGGCGATCGAGAATCATCACCCCTTGGGTCATTCGGTCTATGAATGTTTGATCGAATGGATGATCGACCGACACCTCGTATTCCCGTTCATGCCCGTGCTCGGTCCGTAGAATCTCGTTCACGATGTCCCCGTCGTTTGTCAGAAGAATGAGGCCGGAAGAGTCCTTATCGAGCCGACCGATTGGAAAGATCCGTTCCGGATGACCGATCTCTGCGATGATATTACGGGGTACATGTGACTCACTGGTCGTCGTCACACCTACCGGCTTATAATATTTGATATAGAGCGGGGCCATCCCCCAGGGAATCACCTGTCCGTCTCGCGCGATCACGTCCCCTGGACCAACCTGATCTCCTAAACCAGCCACCCGCTGATTAATAGTTACGCGACCAGATTCGATAAGGAGATCAGCCTCGCGCCGAGAACAAATGCCGTGATGGGTAAAAAACTTATTGATACGAAGCTTGTTGGTCACGGGCAAGGTATGCAGTTTCAGTGGACGCGGCGGCCCGCATTGATACGTCCCAGCATGCGGTAGATCAATCGGGCGATACAAAATTGTGGAGCGACAAATCCTTCTATCGGAGCAATTTCGCTGATGTCCATCCCGATGATACCAGGTCCATTGGCCAAGGCTGTCACGAGGTTGACCGTATCATACCACCCCAATCCACCGGGCTCGGGAGTGCCGAGCGCAGGAACGAGCGAGACATCAAGCCCATCACAATCGAAGGTCAGGTAGACCGGTCCTCGACAGGCCTTCACCACATCGGGAACCCAGCGTGAGGCCTTGCCTTCGTAGGGTCCTGACTGGTCAAGAATATCGGAGGCAAAGAATGTGGTGATTCGACCGGTGTCTTTAATGCAATCGATCTCCTCCGGAGAGATGGAACGAATGCCGACTTGAACCAGCGGCAACCCGTCGTCAACCACGCGGGCCATCACGCTGGCGTGGCTATACGGATTCCCTTCGTAGGCTTTCCGCAAGTCTCCATGCGCGTCGATTTGTACGACACACAGTTCAGGATAGCATCGGGCATGAGCTCTGATGGCCCCAAGTGCACCGGTATGTTCTCCGGTCAGGGTGACAATGAAACGCCCGGTACCGACAGCGGGGGCGACAAACGCCTCAATGGCATCAATCGCCTGACGATCGATTTTGTCGTGAAGAACGAGCGGGCGAGCGGTGGCAACACCGCCCCACTCTCGATAGGGCTCGCACCGAAGGGTTTCGTCGTATAACTCAACTTGTTGAGACGCCTCGATGATGGCGGAAGGGCCTCGATCCGAGCCCCGTACATAGCTGGAGGTATGTTCATAGGGGGCAGGCAAGACGTAGACGCCCGCCTGATCAGGATGGCACCAGGGTTCCTCGAGCCCGAGGAAGTTCTGGTCGATGCCCTCCCAACCGGCGGGAAGTGTCATGGGTGTATGCTCACGCGGCAGGGCTACCGGCGCCGTTTCGGTATATTTTCTGCCGGGATGAATACGGCCAATGCGATCACCGTCGTCCAGCGGTTGGGTTTACCAATGGCGGACTGGGTGATATTTTGGGTCCGAACGATCTTGCCGGCCATCTTGAAAACCTGTTCCCGCTCTTTCCATGCGATGTTCGGATCGAATTCGACACCGAGTGTCGTGGCCAACATCTGCGCCGCCAAGTCTTCCGTATACTCGCCCGTCTCTTCATCGGTTTCGCCATGAGCATGGTGCTCGGACAGGTATCCATAGGTTCGACGATCGGTAGGGACTGCCACCCCAATCGATGCGGAGATCAGGCGATTTCGCTCATTTGTTTCCGACCGAGCCATGACACAGAACGTGATTTCACCGGGATTCAACAACTTCTCTCCGCGAGTGCGTGGAACAATTTTGCAATTTGGTGGAAGAATCGACGACACCGTGACGAGGTTACAATAGGCGACACCGGCACTGCGCAAGGCTTGTTCGAAGGAGGCCAGTTTTTCTTTGTGGACTCCGACTCCTCGCGTTAAAAACATCTGCGTAGGTACCATCGTTTCTTCTCCTTAGTTCGTTCAACCAATCGAGTGACAGGCGCGTTGTTAGCTGAAATGCACGCCCACGATAAACTTCGTACGGACACAGGGTCGCTGTTGTACCAAGATTGGCGGAGGTTCGCAATATCATGAGACGTTTTTTTCTCTTGGATGGGTACTGATAGGCCTACCAGCTGCTGCTAGATCCCCGCAGGAGTTTTAAGGTTCAACACCAGCATACGGGGCTCGGTCATGTCCTCGATTGCCGCCCGTACCCCTTCACGGCCGATTCCTGAATCTTTCACGCCGCCATACGGCATGTGATCGGCGCGGAACGTCGGAATCTCGTTGGCCAGCACAGCCCCCACTTCAAGGTGCCGAAAGGCGTGAAAGATCTTATTCACATCCTGGGAGAACACTCCGGCTTGGAGCCCATAGTCAGACTGGTTGAGCGCTGTGATCGCTTCGCCGAAGTGGCGGTAGGGTGTCACGGTCACCACCGGCCCGAAGACCTCCTGACAAGAAACTTTCATGGTTGGCGTGACGTGCGAGAGCACGGTCGCCTCCATCACCGATCCCATTCTCTTGCCACCCAGAAGCACTCGGGCGCCTTGCGACACGGCTTCCTCAACCCATGTTTCGAGACGATGGGATGCGGCCGGGTCAATCAACGGTCCAACTACGGTTGTATCGTCACTCGGGTCGCCAGCCTTCAGACGCGCGACTTGAAACAGAAACTTCGTGGTGAAGAGGTCCACGATGGAATGGTGGACGAAGATTCGTTGAACGGATATACAGGTCTGCCCGGCATATCCGAACCCACCGACTGCGCAACGCTGTGCGGCAAGTTCAATATCCGCATCGGGCTCCACAATGACGCCCGCATTCCCACCAAGCTCCAACACCACCTTTTTCTTCCCACATTTGGCCTTCAACATCCATCCCACGGCGGCGCTGCCGGTAAAGCTCAGGAGTTTGAAACGCGGATCGACCACAAGCTGCTCTGCCGTCCCATTGTCGCAGGGTAGGATATTGACTGCGCCAGGCGGAAGTCCGGCCCCCAGGACAACCTCTCCCAAAAGTAACGCAGTCAAAGGCGTTTGTGGCGCCGGTTTAATCAGGATGGAATTTCCGGCAGCCAGGGCCGGTGCAACCTTGTGAGCAACAAGATTAAGGGGGAAGTTAAAGGGGGTAATCCCAAGCACCGGACCGATGGGAACCCGACGGAGGATGCCGAGATGGGAGTCCGTTCCTGGCGTCCAGTCAAGGGGGATCACCTCGCCAGGTATCCGCCTCGCCTCCTCAGCCGCAATGGTAAATGTTTGAACAGCCCGATTGACTTCACGTTTCGCGTCGGTAATAGGTTTGCCAGCTTCAGCCGTCAGTAGGCGGGCAAATTCCTCGCGTCGGTCATAGAGCCCGCCGGCGATCTTTTGCAGCGCATGATAGCGCGCGTGGGACGGCAAGGCTCCCATTGCAACAGCAGCCTCGACCGTCGATTGGATCGCTGTTTCGGCATCGGCCGAACCTGCATTTGACACCTCGGCGAGTAGCTGTCCTGTGAACGGATTGTTCACAGGTAGCACCGTCTCCCCGTGCTGCCACAAACCTCCAATTAAAAATGGACGTGGTTCCTGCACGAAGACGCTCCGCTTGTGGTGAAGATCTAGTCGGCGGACTTAACCGATGCTGCGGGGGCCGACTCGTGGCTGGCCGGCTGCTGGGCGACACCGGCTTTCGCAATCAAATCTTCCGTCCCCCAATCATGAATCGCCTCAAGCGTGAAGGCCTCATACGTTGAGACACCTTGGCACGTCGGACAATCCGGCATCGGCACTTTGCCATAGAAGACTTCTGATAAGCATGACATGCAGACCCAGTAGGCGGGTTCTCCCTCACGCAGCGGAACAGACCAAAACGATTGTGTTGCAGACATAGGTAATCCTTAGTGAATGATGAACTGACTGCTCTGTGCCACTGCAGTCGACCCATGAAACTCAGTAGGCTCTCCCTGGGAGCGAGGGGCAGTGGCCAACATGCGATCAATCTCCTCAGCAAAATCCTGAAAGGGGACTGCGCCAGGGATGGCGATCGCCGGCTCTTTCTCAGTAGGCCCGCCAGCGGTTCGCATCAGAATAAAACCTGGGGTGCCGTGAAATCCCCACCGATTCGCTTCTTGGCGATCCTGGAAAATCGATTCGAGATATTTCCGTTCGTCGAAACACTTGGCAAACGCCGCTTGGTCCAGGCCGATCGCCTTCGCGTAACCTTTGAACAATCCTGAGTCTAAGCGGCCTCGCTCACTGAAAAGCCGATCGTGCATTGGCCAATATTGGCCCTGAGCTCCCGCGCAGCGCGCCGCCACTGCCGCCTCAACGCCGATGCCCTGGTCCGCTCGGGGATAATCACGATACATAAACCGGACTTTGCCTGTCTCGATATATTTCGCCTGCAAGCGAGGCCAGGTTTCCTGGAAAAACTTTGCACAGTACCCGCATGTGAAATCAGAATACTCAATCAACGTTATCGGGGCGTCGGTGCGTCCCCGGACCCGCCCATCCTCCGTCGTCACGCCCACACCAGCCTCGACCAATTGAACCAAGGCCAGCAGACATGCACCGATCACTGTGTGGAACCACCATGTGCGTGTCATATGCGTGCGGTCCGCCTGGCCTTGATGCGCTCAAGCAATCCAACCATAAGGAGAGGCCACACCACCGTGGCGTCGCTCAACACTTCGGCAAAGCGACCACCTTCTTCCGGGGGCACAAACTTTCCCCACGAAATACCCTCTTGATAGGTACAGCCACTCAACCCACCCCAATAGTCCGGCTCTGGACAGATGCGCACGCCGTACCGGAACCGTGGTGGTTGTATGCTGAGACCGAGCCTCGTGTTGCTGATTTCGATGTAGGGACCGACCTGTTGCGCCCAATTCCGTGGCACTCCCCCGCCAATCGTAAAGATCCCCATCCGCTTGGCCTCGATGACACGGCCCGCATAACTGTTCAAATCGAGATACGGATTGAACGAGGGACAAGATCGATGGACTGCGCGCAACACATCAAGATCGTTGCTACCCTCCATCTGCGCACGGGCCTGATCAAGCGCCCGATTCATAGCCCACGTTCCAACATCTAATCCCATTTCTGAGTCCGTAAAGGCAGGGATGAAAATTGGCACTTTCTTCTCATACGCACTTTTGAGGATACCCGCTCCCTCATATTCTTCGGCAAGCGTCTTGCCCAATTCACGGGTGAACAGCTCTGAAGAAAGGGTCTGATCGTGACCGATCCTCTTCATCGTTCGAGAGACGACGTGCTCAACATAGTTGAGGTTGGATTCCATCTCCAACGTGTCGTAGACCCGATTATAGCCCTTCTTGAACAGCTCTTGATCGGACATGGATGGGTGGTGTCGATAGTGAGTTTTGCCGACCGACTCACTCAGCCCATGGGCTATCAATGCGCCGGTCGAGACGATACATTGCACCATGCCGTGATCGATCATTGAGGTGATGATTTTACCCATCTTGGCAATGGTCATAGCCCCTGCCAGAGTCAACACGACAAAACAGTCGCGATCCTCAATCATCGACCAGAGCACCTCATAGGCCTCACCCAAACGCCGGCCCTCAAAGGCTGTCTTTCGCATAGCGGTCAGCAAGCCGTCGAAGGACGCAATCTGGTCCGGATCGAGAGGCTCGAGCGCTTCGAGACCGTCTTGCGCCCCATCGTGAAATTCACGCATACCCATAGAGGAGCCTACCTACAATACAAAGAGTGAAAGGAAAAAACCGAGCCCTCTTTATACACAACCGGCGATAGAGGCGTCAACGAAGTTTGCGCGATATGTTTCCTCCTGCATCCTGCTGCGTGAGTCACAGGGCAGGACTATAGAACCACCATACTTCGCGAGAAGAACTCGCCTGAGCGGCTGCTCTCTGGAGGTGAATGTGTGAAATGGCCCGAGGCGAGCTATCCCAGTGCCATACGCGGTCGATGGGTTCAGGATACAGCGCATACTGGTGAAACATCTTACGTGAATATTTTTTGTGCGACGCACGCACGGCACAAACAGACTTGGGGATTGGTGGTCCCAACGGGATTTGAACCCGTGTTTTAATACGACTATGACTTCGCCTTTATTATTCAGAGCCTTCAAAACTTTTCTTCAAGTCAGAAAGGGGCGAGACTAAAACACGCAGCAATAAGAGAGCTCATTTTATGAAGGTACATGGAAATGGACGTGTGACTTCGTGCGAAGGATCCAGAGAACTCGTGATGTGTGGGTGGAATGCGTGATAGCGCCGAACTCATCAGCGGAACAGGATACCCTGCACCCGGACACTGACTAGCTCAGAGAAACCGAGGCAAAGGATTGGTGCCGATATAAAATGACTAGCTATGACGCTGCTACCAGGACAGGCCGACTCAGTCCCAGCTGATTAGGTTGTCTGAGGCGGGGCTATCTACAATTCGTGCACTTGCATTGACCTCTCGAATGATCTATCGTGGCTCGGAATGACTTTAGGAAATGGCGGTGATGAGCCGACGCAAGAAATCGGTCAAGCGAACTCCAACTCGGACTCGACCACCCGTCGTCACAACCCTGCCGGCCACGCCTCCTCCTGCTCCGCCTGAGCCTCCCGAGACGGTGGCGCCTCCACAGGCGCTATTTCCGATCGTGGGCATCGGGTTCTCGGCTGGAGGCCTCGAAGCGCTCGAAGACGTCTTCCGTCACCTGCCTGTAGACATGGGCGCCGCCTTTATCGTGGTCTCGCATCAGCACGTTAACCAGACCACCATGCTGCCGGAAATCATCTCGCGCTGGACGGTCTTACCGATTCTCCCCATCTCGGACGGCCTCTCGATACAACCGAATCACATCTATCTGCCCCCCCCCGGCAGCAGTGTGGCCATCCTCCATGGCGTGTGCCATCTGATCGAGACGGCTGGCGCCACGCGTCCGCGGTTGCCGATCGATTACTTCTTGTGCTCGCTCGCCGGAGACCAACAGAAGCAGGCGATTGGCATCATCCTCTCGGGCACCGGCACGGACGGCTCCATCGGGCTCAAGACGATACGAGCGGAAGCGGGGCTGACGATGGCGCAGGAGCCACGGTCGGCGAAGTTTGCGGGTATGCCACAAAATGCGATTGCCATGGGGGTGGTCGATATCATCTGCTCGGCGGCAGAGATGGGAGCTCGACTCCACCGCTTCCTGCATCATCGGACCGTCCTCCCGCTGCAGACCGGTTTTGGCGCCGACGACAAGCGAGAGCTCAATAAGATTCTAATCTTTCTGCGTGATCGCATCGGGAACGACTTCTCGCTGTATAAAACCAACACCATCTTGCGACGCCTCGAGCGTCGGATGAGCCTCCATCAGATTAAGACACTCGCGGATTACGCCAAGCAACTCTACGCCGACCCCGGCGAAGCCCAGGCCCTGTTTAAAGACCTCCTCATCGGCGTGACCGCGTTTTTTCGGGACCCCTCGATCTACGATGTCCTGCAAAAGGGGCTGCCTCAGCTCTTGGACGGGAAACCGGAGGGGTACACGGTGCGTGGGTGGGTGCCGGCTTGTTCCACGGGAGAAGAAGCCTATTCCCTCGCGATGCTGCTATGCGAGTACCGGACTCGGCAGAAGCGCAAGTTCACAATTCAACTCTTTGCGACCGACATCGACAGAGAGGCGATCGACAAGGCACGGCATGGCCTCTACCCCGAAGGCATTGAGAACCAAATCAGTGAGGAGCGTCTGCACACATTCTTCGTGAAGGAAGACAGCCATTACCGGGTGAAACCGGAGCTACGCGATTGCCTGACGTTTGCCGTACACAACCTGCTCCGAGATGCGCCCTTCACCAAGCTGGATCTCCTGTCCTGCCGCAATTTCCTCATTTATTTGCATCCGGAGACCCAGGCCGGACTGATCCCGTTGTGGCATTATGCGCTGAAGCCCCATGGGCTGTTGATACTCGGCACGGCCGAGACGATCGATGGGGTCCCCACGTTGTTTAAGCCCCTGGAACGGAAATCACACATCTTTTCCAGAAACGTGGGTCGGGCCTCGCTCCCGGTATCGGAGATGCGGATCGCGCTGGCCGGCGAGCCTGTCGTGTCGGGGCCTGTGCTGCCCGACCAGCATCACGAGCGCACGATCATCGACTCCCTGCACAAAATATTATTCGACAATTTTGTGCCTCCGACGGTGTTTGTCACTGGGGAGGGGGAAGTGTGCTACATTCAGGGCCGAACGGGTGACTATCTGGAACCCGCCCCAGGTAAGGGCAATACACAGTTGATGGACATGGTCCGACCAGAGTTGCGGCTCGACCTGCTCGCGGCCTTCCAGCTCGCCCGAAAGCAGGGCCGGCCGGTGGTGCGTAAAAACCTGCGTCTCCAGACGCGGGGGGGGATGCGACGGGTGACGATCACCGTGACACCGATCTCACAGCCGAGTCCCGTGAACGGACTGATGATGATCGTCTTTGATGTGGAGGCCGGCCGAGCCGCAAAGGCGTCAGCCAGGCTCCTACCCGTGCGACGCGGCACGAGCCTGGAACTCGAATTGGCGCAGCAGCGTCTGCAGCGGACGAATACAGATCTCCAATTTTCCAATGAAGAATTCAAATCCTCCAACGAAGAATTGCAGTCCACCAATGAGGAACTGCAGAGCACCAATGAGGAACTCGAAACCACGAAGGAAGAACTCCAGTCACTCAACGAGGAACTGGCCACGCTCAATTCGCAACTGCAGATGAAGTTTGAGGAAGCGGCGAACGCGAATGATGACCTCAAGAATCTCGTGAATAGCACGGAGGTCGCCACGATCTTTTTGGATACCGATCTCCGCATCAAGCGGTTTACACCCCAGGCGAAGCGGGTGAGTAAAGTCATTGCGTCCGATATCGGACGTCAGATGGGAGATATCGTCTCCACCGTGCACGGTGACAGTTTACTCGACGATGTGCACACCGTGCTCCGGACCCTCGTCTTCAAGGAGCGAGAAGTGCAAGCCGAGGACGGGCACTGGTACCTCTTGCGGATCGCACCGTATCGCACCTCGAGAAACGTCATCGATGGGGTCGTGCTCACCTATCAGGAGATCACGGCCTATAAACAGGCGATCAGCCGTGCGGAGTCGATTGTGGACCAGGTGCCAATCCCGTTGATCCTGCTGGACACCGATTTCCGGGTGGTCATGGCCAATCGGTCTTTCTATCAGGTATTCGCGTGCACACGAGGCGAGATCGAGCGGCATCCTCTCGACCGGATTCTGCACGGCCGGTTCAATCATCCGGAGTTGCGTACGGCTCTCGAGACGCGTTTCCTCGGGAAGACAGGAGTGGACGGCATGGAACTGGAGCTCGAATCCCTCCCGGTCAAGGACGGCCAATGGCGGGCGACTCTCAGCAGCCTTGCACGGGACGGCAAGGCGCCGCTGATGCTCCTCGCGCTCCAGCAGGGACCCGACACACATCCTTCGCGAATTGACAGCCAAGGGAGGCGGCGATGACATCCCCACCAGACGACCATGCCAAGGAGATGGGCCCTCAGGAGGACCGACCAGTGCAGGGGCGGGCACCGAATGTGTTCGATGCGGACTCGGTGCGGCGTGAGGATATTCCTACCCTGATGGAGAAACTGCAACTGCAGCACGTCGAGCTGGAAATGCAGAATGAAGAGCTCCGTCAGGCGCAAGAGACGCTCGCGGAGAGCTGTGAACATTATACCCAGCTGTACGAAGGCTCTCCGGCCGGCTATGTGACGCTCACCCTCGAGGGGATGATTGAAGAGGCCAATCTGCGATTCTGCGCCTTAATCGGTCTGCAGCGGCAATCCGTCCTGCACCGGCCCTTCTCCGATTTTGTGGTGACCGAGGATTGGGCGCGCTTCCAGCACCACTGCCAGGAGGTCCTCGACACGGGGACGACGCACACCTGCAAGCTCCATTTCTCACGGCACACCGGTCGTGCCTTAGTGATGCATGTCGAAAGCATCCGGGTGAAGGATTGCGACAGCTCCCAGCGGAAAATTCAATCCGCCATGCTGGACATTACCGGCATGGAGCAAGCGGAGCAGATGGTGCGGGAGAGCCAGGAAAAATTGCAGTATACCGCTGCGAAGCTGATGACCGCGCAGGATGATGAACGGCGCCGAATTGCCCGGGATCTGCACGACGATTTTTGTCAACGACTTTCGGCCAGCATCTTGGAGATCGGCCTCATGACCAGGCGACATCCTGAAGGCTGGAGCGATCCCAGTCACCTGCAACCCATAAAGCAGCGGTTGGTGACCCTGCTGTCGGATCTCCGTGATCTCTCGCATGACTTACACCCTGAACAGACCGTCTCCCTCACATTGGATGATGCCGTGCGGGCCTATCTCGCGGACTTTACCGAGAGAACACAGACGGTGGCCACCTACTATCCCCCAATCCAGCCGGTACCGCTACTTCCCGCCATTCGAACCTGTCTCTATCGCGTGATCCAGGAAGGGCTCACCAACATCCGGCTCCATGCCAACGCCACGCGGGCCAGCGTCACGATGAACGGCTTGCCCGATGCGATCGAGTTGCTCATCAAAGATGATGGACAGGGGTTTGTGCCGGAACTGGTTCCAGGCACTCATCATCTCGGCCTGACCAGCATGCGGGAGCGCGTCGAACAATTGCATGGGACCCTGACGATCACGAGCCGACCCGAATGGGGCACGACCCTTATGGTCAAAATTCCTTTGCATCAGAAGGAGACGCTGGCCCCGTAGAGTCCTGACATGCACGTCTCGAGGAATGAGAATCGGGGACATTCTGAATTTCCGGGCGGCGAGAATCGGGGTCATTCTGCATTTCTGAAGAGTCGATAGAGTCACGGGGTGATGTGAGCAGATACGGGGAACGCTTGCCGATGTGTCACAGAAGCGTCTGAATCTTGCTCGGCGTTTCCGCGATCACTCCGAGCAATGCGGTGTCCTTCGATCAGGAGGAGGCCCGTCTGCCATGTCCTGGGAAATCGCGCCCGTTACAGGGTGCGGGCGCAGAGCACTTCGTCTTGGCGGAGGGCTTCGAGGGCGGAAGCGGGTACGCTGGTCACGGCAATCGTGTCGCCCAGCGCGTTGAAGACTTCGATGGAGTACCCCTCTGTGCCATCAGGGGCCACGTGATGGTCCACTATGCGGTCAGTCACCGATCTTGCTGCTCACTTTCGGCGTGATCTGCTTGCGAAGTTCGACGACATACGATTCGTCGGCCAAGATGGCCTCATCAATTTCCTGGCGGTGATCGTAGTAATACGTCAGCGCGGCATAGATCTCGGCTAAGGTCAATCCCTGGTTGGAGGCGATCTTATCCGCGCTCAGCCCCATGCGCTCATGCCAGATGACGATGTGTTGCACAGTTATCCGGTGTCCCGCAATCCGGGGTTTCCCGCCCGCCACGTCCTCGGAAATTGCGATATGCGGTGTCGTCATAAGGTCCATGGTAGCCCTCCGCAGAAGGAAATGACTGCATTATAAGCTAGAGGAGCATCCCCTTCCATGAAAAAGGGACCTCAACAGCACCTTTATGATCAGTATTTCTTCTCCCGCAGGTCTGTCTTGGACATCCCCTTAAGCGCTCCTTTGAGTGACTTGAGGAGGACTTCCGGCACCAGGGTGATGATCCCACCTTTCGCCATGACGTGAAGCCGCTGTTTCCGACTGAGACGCAGCTTTTCCCGCACTTCCTTAGGAATCACAATTTGAAACTTCGACGAAATCCTCGTCATGACCATTGCGGGCCTCCTTACCAATTCATGAGCGATTTTCGTCTCGTTGTACGCTGTGAGTCAAAGGCAACCCTGTTCCTCCGCTGCCTTACACCATGAACGATCTGTTACTCAATAGAGGACTATTTGTCCTGTACTGTCCCTGGCTGTCCCCAACTGCCTAATTCCATTCTCTCCCTCATTACTATACGTTCCTAGTCACGCGAAGCGGATGCAGACTTGATCACCTGAGCGCGATGGCATGCGCACGAGAGAGCACATCTGGATACAACAGCATACATCTGCCTAATTCCCAGAGCAGAAACTCCGGCGTAGGGTGGGAGAACATTTGAATCACGGAGGGCACATGAAGACATCGGATTTGTCGATCAAAGAACTCGCCGCCTACATTCGCGTAAGTACGGACACCATCCGGCGAGCGGTTCGCAAAGGCGAGATTTGGGGCACGCTCGACTCGCGCGCCGGGCGGCACTGCCGGCCGCGCGCAGGCCGATCAGCCCCCGGCTGGTAAAACGGGGGCGCAATTTCTAGAGGAGAGGTTGTGAGAGTTTCCAATAAGTTACGCGCTGACCCTGCTCGCATGAGAGTGCTCGGACAGGGAAGTCCTGAATCATCGGTACTCCACCAGCAGACCTGTCTTCGTTGTGGGAACATCTGGTGGCCTCGTGGCCTCAGCAAGCCCGCACGCTGCCCTCGATGCAAGAGCCCCTATTGGGCTCGTCCCCGTCGAATGAAAAGGATGCCCGCTCTCGTCATCGCTTCAGTGAATCCAAAAGAGCTCCAAAACTCGTTGGGAGGAGAAATGGCCAAAGCGTTTGGGACAGCCCAACCCGAGGCCGTAGGCATAGCGGACCGCTCATTGGCGAACGCGCTTGCTGTCCTCAAAGATATGAAAGCCGCCGGGCATACGTGGCAGGAGATGGGAGAACGCATGGAACGGGAATTCGGAAGCAAGTTGGAGAAAGAGCAACTGAAAGCGCTAGTCCGATAACTAAATCGTTCCCTGCCCCCCACACCCGCCTCCGGGGCAGGGATCAATCCGAGTTGCGGGGCGGTGCACATCGCAGCGGGCGGGCCTGGAAGGTGACAGGAAGGCTGGCCCGATGCTCTGTTGCGCCGCGCTGCCACCATAGAGACGCTGGCGTGCCGACGCGAGCGTAGAAGGGGGTTCGGGGGTGTCGTAAGACTCCCCCGATTTCGCTTACGGCCAGAGGACGGATGACAAACACGGAATCGCTCGCACAAGACCGTTGCGAATTGCTCCCGGCGCCGCTTGACGGCTGGCTGATACCTCCTCATACTCTCCCCCGGCGAAGTCGTGGTCGTGGCAGGGACCGGGGAGGCAATGCCATGACGCAACAGTTAGTGGATCTCGTGGAGCAGTTTTGTCGGTACCAGCTCAAACAGCGTGGCAAAACGGAAGGAGGGGTACAAAGCTATCGCTGGGTGCTCGATCAGTTTTTAAGGTTCGTAAAATCCCAACAGGGACGGGTGGCCCGCCCCTCTGATCTTACGGTGTCCTCGATTCAGATGTGGATGGATGAGATGGCTAGCGGTGATCTTGCCCTGAGCACGATGCGCTCACGACAATCCACGCTGTCAAGCTTCTGTGCTTGGCTCGTGAAGCGGAGCGTGCTGCAGGCGAATCCTGTCGCGACCATGGACCGACCACCGCACCGAATGGAACCACCGCGACAAGTGCCGACACCGGCCCTCATGGATGCGCTGATCGTCGCAGCCCAGCAACGTCAGCGGCCTCGTGATATCGCGATCTTTCTGATTATGCGGTACACAGGGATGCGACGGGAGTCCGTGGCAACACTTCAGGTGCAGCACCTCGATAGCACCTGGGGCTTGCGGCGGGTCCGCGTGAAAGGCGGGCAGACGAGGGACATTCCGTTGCCGGAGAGTGTGATGGCGTATCTCCATGCGTACGTCGAACGGTTGACTGGCACCCTGGGTCAGATCGGGCCGGAGACGCCGCTGTTCTGGTCTCTGTGGGGACGGCGGACCATCGGAAAGAGTCGAGCCCCGATGCAGGGGAAAAACATCTGGCGGCTCTGCAAAACCTATGGACGGCTCATTGGATACCCGAAGCTGAAACCTCATGATTTGCGTCATGGGGTCGCGATGGAGGTGCTGGAGCGACAGCATGACTTGGAACAGGTTCGTGCCTTGCTCGGGCATTCACGCATCGACACGACTCAAATCTACACCATGATTCGGCCTACGCGCTTGAAGCAAGTGGTGTCGTTTTATGAAGAGCCGGCGAGACGGATGCTGAGGAGTTAGTGCCGATGTGCCGTCCATGTTTAAGGACCAACCCCAATGGTCCTCAAACATGATGGTAAAAATACTTCGTAAAAACAATGTGGTGGTCCCAACGGGATTTGAACCCGTGTTTAAGCCTTGAGAGGGCTCCGTCCTAGGCCAGGCTAGACGATGGGACCATCTATACTAATTCTCGGGATTGACCGGGCAGGGTAGCACAGGGACTTTTCATTTTTCAATTCCTAACGAACCTTCAGTAGGATTTAGGCCCGTGCACCCTCTGTGCACACACGACTTGACAGGGACGATCGTATAGCCTACCTTTCGGAAAATCGACGGGCGCTGGGTAAAAGGGGTGGAACATGAACAACCCGCTTCAAATCAAAACCATCGGCGACACGGACTCTCCAGAATTGATTGACATCGAGAAGCCTGAACAGGGCCTTGAGCTGCACGTTGGCTCAAATGTGTTTCGAAACACGAACGGCGTCGTCAAGCTTCAAGGTAAGGAGCAATTGGTGTTGGAAACTCAACCCGATCCATCGGTGTTGATCCTGACGATGGACCTATACGATGAGCGCGGAACCCGTGTCGGCCATATCAGACGGAATGCGCTCTCAGCAAATAGTGCGAGCCGTTTCACTATTAATGTGAAGACCAGTGATGCGCCAACATACGATGACCCTCCTTCGGTCACCGTCGCAGACCGGACGACCGGGCTCACGGTGTTTGAAGCCTGCCTCATGCAACGGAGAAAAGTCCGCATAACCGTGGGAAACTTCTTTACCCATAAAGGCGAATTGGTTACTGTCAGCCCACACTACTGTCGCATTGGCACCGTGCTCACTTTGTTTGGGAATGTCGCGGAGAGCCGTGGCAACGCTGGGGCGATCGGCTAATCGTCTCCCAATCGGTTCCGGTCTCATCCCTTTCCTCTCAGCCGGCGGGTGACGCCGATCCCGGACGGAGCGGCCCGCAGCGGGGTCCCTTCACCTTCTTTCTTTCATCGCCCGTTCCACTTCACGACTAGCCTCCCGCGTTTTGATAGATTCCCTTCGATCATGCTGCTTCTTACCTTTGGCCAGTCCAAGCTCCACCTTGGCAAGACCCCGTTTCGAGAAATAGATGCGGAGCGGGATGAGTGTGAGCCCTTGCTGTTGCGTCTTCCCGAGCAGCTTATTAATCTCCTTGCGGTGGAGAAGCAGTTTCCGCGTTCTGAGGGGGTCGTGATTCATGATGTTACCGTGGCTGTAGGGACTGATGTGGCAGTGGTGAAGGAAAACCTCTGAGCCCTTCACGCTGGCGTAACTATCTTGTAGATTCACGCGTCCTTCTCGGATGGATTTCACCTCCGTGCCCTGGAGCATAATGCCGGCCTCGAACTTTTCTTCAATAAAATAGTCGTGGTAGGCCTTGCGATTCGTTACGACTGCCTTTTCGAAACTGGACTTTTCTTTCCCCATCAGACGTCACACTTTCACATCTAGATCGCTGTCAACCGTTCAAGGGCCACTGAGAGCTTGTTGCTGAATACCGCAATTGTTCTTGTTATGATGTCGCTATGCGCGGCACTGGTCGTATCGATTCTGTCTCCAGCATCCTCGAAGGGTTGGCTCGTCGCTTGGGCCTCGAGTCCAAGTTACTCGAGAACCGATTGCGCCGAGACTGGGGGTCTATCGTCGGAGAGCAGATCGCGTCAAATACCTGGCCCGATCAGATCCGCTACAAGAAACTCTATCTCCTGGTCCACAACAGTGTCTGGCTCCATCAGCTCACATTTCTCAAGCCGTCACTCATTCATAAACTCAACGCTGTGGCCGGCATGGAGTTCATTACTGATGTCGTGTTGCGGGTAGGAGATCTGCCGGAGGCTGGACGCGTCTCCGCATCGCCCGACACCCCTCGCACAACGATTGCACCGGCGAACGAAGCACTGATCGAGGAAATTTCTGCGCGTGTGACCACCATTCAAGATCCGCTTCTCCGCGAGCGTCTCGCACAGCTTATGGTGCAAGTGTTGGATCAACCACGGGCCCCGAAGGCACGCTGAGCGGTCCCTTAAAAAGCTGACGGACTTCTGCTTGCATCTCCTTCGTTTCCGGACCATCCGGCAACGGACCGATGCGCCCTTCTTCTTCAGACTCCGTCAGCCGGTATAGCCCCCGCAAGGATCGTTGAAATCCTCCACGATCCTCACCGGTCAAGTATTTGTGCAGCATCTCCGGCTCCGTCCAGATGTTGTCGGAAAAGATATAGATGGTCATGCGGCGGTAATGATCGCCGGGCCTGTCAGGCGTCGTCGGATTGATCTTCATCGATTCGAATTTTCTCGACTCGCGACCGATTTTGCGGAATCGCTCGATGAGCTTTTCAATTTCCTCGTCGCTCGTCTCGTCGGGAACATGAATCGCGACGATGGTTGCTTCTTGCGCTCCAACGCTAAAAGGAGGGATCGATCGATCGGGACGGGTCAGATACATACCGCCCCAGATCAGGGAAAAACATCCGACAAGCACGGCAAGGCCCAACTTGACAACCGTGTCGAGGGGCTTCTTGCGCCTGAATCGAGGATTGGGGGTTGGAGAGGAGTCCTGCTCGTGCATGGAAGGCCTGCGCTCGACGAACAAGGCGGGTGATCCCGTTCGTATCCGTTACCCGCCGCCTTCCTCAGGTGACACTTCGGCACTTTCTGCCAACCGCGCAACGGCCACAACCCGATCGCCCGTTCCCTCAAGATCAAGGATTCGAACTCCCTGGGTGTTACGGCCGATCTCACGGAACTCATCGACCTTGCACCGGAGCACCTTGCCGTGCGCGGCCATCAGCATGATCTCATCGCCGTCCCTGACCTGAAGAAACCCGACGGCCAGCCCATTGCGTTCCGTGGTCTTCACACTGATGATGCCCTTCCCGCCGCGTCCCTGAACCCGATACTCGTTCACTGGGGTGCGCTTTCCATAGCCTCCCTCCGTCACCGTGAGGATCTGTGTGGTCGAGTCCGGAGTGATCGTTTCCATGCCGATGACTTCGTTGCCTTCCTCTAGGGTAATGCCGCGGACTCCGTGCGCCGTGCGCCCCATAGACCGTACATCGTCTTCCTTAAATCGGATTGTGATGCCCTTCTTCGTGCCCAACAGGATTTCCCGCTGGCCGTCAGTGACATGCACGCTGATGAGCCGATCTCCCTTGTCCAACGACAACGCGATGATGCCGCCCTGACGAGGATTGCTGTAGGCCGAGAGTTCGGTCTTCTTGACGATGCCCTGAGCGGTCGCCATCACCACGAACTGATCTTCGCGGAACTCCTTGACCGGCACAGTCGCGGTGACCTGCTCGTCGCTGGACAGCGCCAGCAGATTCACCAGGGCTTTGCCTTTCGCAGCCCGCCCGGCGTCAGGAATCTCATGGACTTTTAACCAATAAACCTTTCCGGCGTCCGTGAAGAACAGCAGCGACTCGTGAGTCGACGCCGTGAAGAGCGTCACGACAAAATCCTCTTCCTTGACCCCCATTCCGATCTTGCCCTTACCGCCACGCCGTTGCGCCCGATACAGGGTCACCGGATTACGCTTGATATAACCGGCATGCGATATTGTCACGATCACTTCTTCATTCGCGATCATGTCCTCCAGCGTAATTTCCGCTTCTTCTTTCACGATCTGGGTGCGACGGCTGTCCTTGTAGGCTTCACGCACCTCTATCAATTCGTCTTTGACGATCGAACGTACGAGAGCGTCGCTGCCAAGGATCGACTTGAGCCGTTCGATCTGCTTCAAGACCTCTTTATACTCCTCAAGGAGTTTATGGCGTTCCAATTGCGTGAGCCGCTGGAGCCGCATTTCCAAAATGGCATTGGCCTGGATTTCGCTCAACGAAAATTGCCGCATCAGGCCGACTCGAGCCTCATCTGGCGATTGCGCCCGCCGGATCAAGGCAATCACCGCATCCAGATTATCGAGCGCGATTTTGAGACCCTCGAGGATGTGGGCTCGCTCTTCCGCCTTGCGTAGCTCGAACGCCGTTCGACGGACGACGACCTCTCGCCGGTGCTCGATGAAATGATGCAGAATCTGCTTGAGGGTCAACACTTCCGGCCGGTTGTTCACCAGCGCCAGCATGATGACCCCGAAGGTCGTTTGGAGTTGCGTGAGCTTATACAGATTGTTCAAGGTGATGAGCGGGATTTCCCCTCGTTTAAGCTCGATGACGACGCGGATGCCTTCCCGATCCGATTCGTCACGCAGATCGGAAATCCCTTTGATTCGCTCATCCCTGATCAACTCCGCAATCTTTTCAATCAGCTTGGATTTATTAACCTGATAGGGCAGCTCTGTGACGATCAACCGTTCACGATCCGTCCGTTCATCTGATTCGATCTTTACTTTCGCGCGCAAGGTCAGAAGACCCCGTCCACTCTCATAGGCGGACTTGATGCCCGCCGTTCCATAGATGAATCCGGCGGTAGGAAAGTCGGGGCCGGGGATTTTCTTCATTAACTGGGCAAGCGTGATGTCCGGGTTCTCCAGGTATAGAAGGAGCGCCTCGACCACTTCACCGATATTGTGGGTCGGTATGTTGGTGGCATAGCCCACTGCAATACCGCCAGCCCCGTTGACGAGAAGATTCGGGATTTTTGAAGGGAGCACCAGTGGTTCGACGAGCGACTCATCATAGTTCGGCCCGAAATCGACCGTCTCCTTGTCGATATCGGCCAGCATGTCTTCGGCAACCTTAGTCAGACGTGCTTCGGTGTACCGCATGGCGGCCGGCGGATCACCATCGACTGACCCGTAATTTCCCTGACCGTCCACGAGCATATAGCGCATGTTGAAGGGTTGGGCCATCCGCACGAGGGTGTCGTAGATTGCACTATCACCGTGGGGATGGTAGTTCCCCATGATTTCGCCGACAATCTTGGCGGACTTTCGATAAGCCCTGTTCGACGCGAGACCCATTTCATTCATGCCGTGTAGAATACGGCGATGGACCGGCTTGAGCCCGTCACGCACGTCAGGGAGCGCCCGGCCGACGATCACGCTCATCGCGTAACTCAGGTACGATGAGCGCATCTCGTCTTCTATGGCGATCTGTCCTAATCTCTCATCAGGTGGCATTTAGTTCTCCAAGGATGCTGAAAATGATCCCCAGCTTCGTTCTCGGCTCGCCAACATCCTCAATGTACCCCCGAGGGTACACCTGCGGTATTGGCGTCGCCTGCGGCCTTGCTGGATGATCATTTTGAGCATCCTAACAAGGTACTTCTTCACTATACGTCTAGGTTTCTGACCTCGAGCGCGTGGGCTTGAATGAAGTCTCGTCGGGGTTCGACCTCATCACCCATCAGGATGGTGAAAATCTCGTCGACACCGGGCACGTCTTCGAGTTTGACTTTCAAGAGTGTCCGAACCTCTGGATTCATCGTCGTTTCCCAGAGCTGACTCGGGTTCATTTCGCCAAGACCTTTGTAGCGCTGGATGCTGAGCCCCTGCTTGCCTTTATCGACAATCGCCTTGACCAACTCGACCGTCGCGGGCTGGAGCTGTTCTTGACCGTCGGTTTTTATTTTGTAAGGCGCCCGGCCCAAGCCGATAGCCGACGGTGAGAGTTTCTGCAACTCTCGGAAATCGGCGGAGCCGACCAGTTCGTGCGTCACGGTAAAGGTATGGGAAACCCCGTTGGCTTGCAGATGGCATATGACTTTGTTCGATTGATGTTCTTCGTCTTCCACGATCTCCAACGTCGCTGTCAGCTTGGGATAGACCACCGCGAGGGTTTTCTTGACGTTGGCAACGACTTTCTTGAGAGCCGCCGCATTTTTGAGTAAATCACGATCGAGGCCAGGTTCACACACAAAGGCCCGTACCATGCTGGCCTCGTGTGGTTTCTTGTCGAGCCGACCGAGCAGTGTTTCGAAGGAGATCAGCTTCTTAAGGATGGGCAGCAGTCGTCGTCCCGTGACATACCCTTGTGCTCCTTCCATGTATACTTCCACATCCTCGACGGCGATATCGGCCAAATGTTCGTTCAATGCCAGTTCATCTTTGAGGTACCGTTCCGTCTTGCCTTTCTTCACTTTGAAAAGCGGTGGCTGCGCGATATAGACGTAGCCTCGCTCCAGCAATTCCGGCATTTGCCGGAAAAAAAACGTGAGTAACAGGGTCCGGATATGGCTGCCGTCCACGTCGGCGTCCGTCATGAGTATGATTTTATGGTACCGGGCCTTGCTGATGTCGAACGCATCTTTGTCCGCCTTTTCGCTCTCTTCGCGCTTGCGTCCGATACCGGTTCCCAGCGCCATGATCAATGTCCTGATCTCATCGCTCGAGAGCATCTTATCGAAGCGCGCCTTCTCGACGTTGAGGATCTTGCCCTTCAGCGGAAGAATCGCCTGAAACTTGCGGTCGCGCCCCTGCTTCGCTGAACCGCCGGCCGAATCACCTTCCACAATGTACAGCTCGCTCAACGCCGGATCTTTTTCCGCACAGTCGGCCAGCTTGCCGGGAAGCGACCCTCCGTCGAGCGCGCTCTTGCGTCGGATAAGCTCTTTCGCTTTTCGTGCCGCCTCACGGGCGCGAGCCGCGTCGATCGCTTTCCCAATGACCTTTCGAGCCACAGTCGGGTTTTCTTCAAAATAGGTCCCGAGTGCATCGTTGACCGCGGACTCGACGATGCCTTTCACCTCGCTGTTGCCCAATTTCGCTTTCGTCTGACCTTCGAACTGAGGATTACGGACCTTGACGCTGACAACGGCGGTAAGCCCTTCGCGTACGTCGTCACCGGTGAGCGAGTCCGTATCCTTCTTGAGCAAGTCATTGGTGTTCGCGTAGGTGTTGATCGTACGGGTGAGAGCCGCTTTGAAGCCGACCAGGTGCGTGCCACCTTCCTTTGTATTGATGTTGTTCGCAAAGGAAAACAGGTTCTCGGCGTAGCTGTCATTGTATTGGAGCGCAACCTCGAGCACCATCTCCGCTTTCTCCACCTGCACATAGATAGGCTTGTGTAGCGGCACCTTGGCTTCATTCAGATGCTCGACGAACGAGACGATCCCACCCTTGTATTTGAACACCTGTTCTTTGACCGGTTCTTTCCGCTCATCCTTGAGGGTAATCTCCAGCCCCTTGTTCAAAAAAGCGAGCTCGCGCAATCGCTGTGCCAGCACGTCGAAACTGAAGTCGAGGGTCTCGAACACTAACTCATCGGGTTTGAAGGTGACCATCGTGCCCCGACGTTTTGTTTTACCCGTCACTTTCAGAGGGCCTGTAGACTTGCCGCGCTCGTACCGCTGCTCGAATACCTGACCATCTTGCCAGATCTCCAGCTCGAGCCATTCTGAGAGGGCATTAACCACTGAGATTCCGACGCCGTGGAGTCCCCCGGACACCGTATAGGCCCCCTGTTCGAACTTGCCGCCGGCGTGCAAGACCGTCAGCGCCACCTCGGCAGCCGACTTCTTTTGTGTGGAATGCATACCCGTGGGAATACCGCGGCCGTTGTCCACAACCGTGACGCTGCCGTCAATGTGAATCGTCGCCTCGATCGTCTCGCCGAAACCCGCCATATGTTCATCGACACTGTTGTCGACGACTTCATAGACAAGATGGTGGAGACCATCCACACCGGTACTGCCGATGTACATCGCCGGTCGTTTCCGAACGGCATCCAAGCCTTCCAATACTTTAATTTGATCCGCGCCGTAACTATCAGTTTGCGGCGTGGTCTCGGTCTCCTTACTGGCCATCAGTCTCCTAACTCTCGCCCCGACACGAAGCGAGTAGCTTGTCACCCTTCCTCTCGCCTCTGGCTCATAAACTCCTGCATCAAACTTTAATCGGCATGACCACACACTTGAACCCAGGACTGTCTGATTCCTGAATCAAACAGGGGCTCAGGGGATTGTCCATTTGCAGAGAAATCGTTTCTCCGTCCATCACCGCAAGGACATCCAACAAGTAGCGGGCATTGAACCCGGTGTTCAGGGTCTCCCCCTCGTACTGTGCTGCGAGCTCTTCGGTGGCTTCGCCAAAATCAGGATTGCTGGAAAACAAGGTCAGCTGTCCGGAAACAAAGGACACTTTGACTGCACTTGCCTTATCGCGTGACAGCACGGAGACCCGTCGTAGCGCGCTTTCCAGCTCATTACGATTGACACCGATTTTCCTGCCGCTCTCTTTCGGAATGACTTGCTGATAATTCGGGTAATTCCCTTCCATAAGCCTCGACGTCAGCAACAGACCGCTCTTCCGGAAAATCATGAGATTTTTAGTGAACCCGATCAAGGGCTCACCCTCCCCGCCTTCTTCCAGAAGACGTTGCATCTCATGCGCCGCCTTCTTCGGAATGATCGCTTTGATTTCCTGGGGAGCGCCTTTGGCACCTGCCTTTCCGACTTCTTGCTCGGCTACCGCCAAGCGATGTCCATCGGTGCCGACCAACCGTATGATCGTTTTCTTCTCCGACGAGATCAGGGTCACCAGGAGGCCGTTGAGAATGTAGCGTGCATCATTGTCCCCGGCGGCGAAGAGCGTCTTCCGGATCAACTCCAGGAAGCCGGCTCCAGCAAGGGGAATGAGCCCTTCCCGTTCGATCACGGGAAGCGCGGGATAGTCGGTACTGGGAAGTCCGACGATCTTAAATTGGCTCTTCCCCGCTTGAATCGTCGTCCAATTATTATCACCCGAGATGATCTCGATCTCGCCGACCGCCAGTTCCTTTATGATCTCGTAGAGCTTTCGAGCCGAGATTGTCACCCCCCCGGGCTTCTCGACAGCCGCCTTGTAGTGCCCTCGCATACCGATTTCGAGGTCGGTGGCGACAATCTCAACTCCATCCTGTTTCGCCTCCATCAAGACATTCGAGAGGATCGGCATCGTATTGCGCTTCTCAACGACACCCTGGACCCGCTGGAGACCCGTTAAGAGCTCAACCCGTCCCATGCGAAGTTTCATCATCTCTTCCCCTCTCGCTAACGCCGCTCACGCTCGTAGGATCTGTTCCTTCAGGCTGTCCAAGGTGGCACACAATACGCTGTCGCTGTCTTTCGCTTTCATCACCTGCTTGCAGGCATGGATGATCGTCGTGTGGTCTTTGCCTCCGAACTGCCGCCCAATCTCGGGATACGAGGAATCCGTGAGCTCCCGACAGAGGTACATGGCGATCTGTCTCGGATGTACCAACGTCTTGCTTCTCCGGCGAGATTTCAGGTCGGTGATTTTCACGTGGAAGCGCGCACCCACTGTTTCTTGAATGTCGTCCATTGATACGATCTTTTTCTTGCTACCGATCAGATCCCGGAGCACGTTCTTTGCCATTTCCAGTGTAATCGTCTGGCCGGTCAGCGAGGCATAGGCACTGAGACGCACAAGTGAACCCTCAAGCTCGCGAATGTTGCTCTTCATGGTCGTGGCGAGAAATTGGATGACATCTTCCGGCAATGTGACACCCTCGTCCTCGGACTTTTTCCGCAAGATGGCTATTCGTGTCTCAACATCAGGCGGCTGGAGATCAGCGATCAGTCCCCACTCAAACCGTGACCTCAACCGCTCCTCGATGTCAGGCATGTCTTTCGGAAAGCGATCGCTGGAGAGGACAAGCTGTTTATGCGCTTCATAGAGAGCATTGAAGGTGTGAAAAAATTCTTCCTGCGTACGTTCTTTGCCTGCCAAGAAATGAATGTCGTCAATCATCAACATGTCGATGTGACGATAGCGCTTCCGAAGATCCGGCATTTTGTCATATCGAATGGAGTTGATCACCTCGTTTGTAAACTGCTCTGTCGTTAAATAGGCAATCCTCAGATCACTCCGTTCAGCGACATAGTTTCCGATCGCGTTCAAGAGATGCGTTTTCCCCAGCCCGGTCTGTCCATAGATAAACAGGGGATTATAGGCCTTCGCCGGTTGTTCAGCGACCGCCATACAGGCGGCATGGGCAAATTGGTTTCCCGCACCCACAACGAAGTTCTTAAATGAATACTTGGGATTGAGCAGCATTCCCCGCTTCGCCCTTGCCCCTGCGTTTTGACGACCAGGAGAGGAATCAGCACTGGCCTCAGACTGTTTCTGGGGTTGTTTCTGGGAGATGATGAATGCGATCGCCGTCTCTTCTCCACCTCGAGTGTGAGAGATAGCTTCGGCCAAGAGAGACCCATAGTGTTGACTTAACCAGTCACCAAAAAATTTATTGGGGACAATAAGTTGAGCCGTAGATCCCTCAATTCGCTCGAGGTGAATCGGTGTAAACCATGTTTCATACACTTGCTTTGGAACTTTCCCTTGAATATAGGCCAGGGCATTCTGCCATTCACTTGCATTATTCATAATTTTCACATCATTTTTCATACACAGACTTATTCACACCTGTTGATAACCTGGGCCTTCTTATGATCTTTCCATCCACATAATCAAGAATTGCCACATCACGAGTAAGGCGGCTACCTTCTCTCTTGCGCGGATTGCCACAGGTTGGGAACGAGTCGTACAGTGATTCCCCCGCGTCAACCCCCAGCTTTCTCCACAGCAGTATCGTTATATTACTATAATAAATTCAATGTCTTACATTCACTCCACTCTATCCACAAACCCTACTCCTACTCCTACTCCTACGATAATTTTTCTTTACTGCACAAGAATCTAAGAGAAGAGTCTCTCCCATACCTATATAACAATCACATGCGCCGACGAGAAAATTTTTTCAACTAGGTCGTCATAAGTCAATGCCTGAGAAGATTCACCCAGCACAACAAAATCCTGTTCCCTATCATTTCCGAGAAAGAGTGATGGATATATATCTTCAGGCTGCTGTCGAAGAAGATAGAGAGTGTCACTCATACAATCACTGCTCAGTTAGTCAAAAAATGAGACTTCTATCAACCGACCTCACAAAGTGTCTTATTTCATCTGCCGGTAGAGTTGTCACAGAAAAATCCTTCATGCCGCCATCCAGCACCGTTCCCTCCTCGAGGACAAAAGGGATGGAGAGGTGTTTGAAGGAGGGAAGATTTTTTTCTAGAATCTCGGCATCAGTGATGTCTTCTAAATCTTCCTTCAGGAGACGCGGCGCTTGGCCTAGGAGAATAACAGTCAGCTTATGGTCCCCCGCATAAAGCCCCAAGGCGATCCTCAGTGCCTCAACCGGGCGAGCCGTCGTACGGGGATCTTCCGAAATGACGACGGCGATCCGTTTTGACATAGAACGACCAGCCGCAAGGGAAAGACGTTTTATGTAAAGGCAAGAAAACGGTCGCAGCCATCAATGATCCCGGATAATACAACCAGCCCGGATAAAGAAGCCCTCGAATCGATAACAACCGTTGGAACTCCGTGTCGCTGACAGCCGTACGCACAAACAGACATCCTTACGCCGGCGTCAATCAATTCAAGATACCGTCGGTCCGTCGCTGTCTTCACCCCCTCATCAAGAAGATAGAGATAGACCTCAATTCCCCGACGCAACGCCGCCCGAGCCAGCTCAGCGACAGTTTCAACACTCGGGTGGGACGGGGGTGTGGATAACAGAAGGCCCAGTTTGCGATCTGCCATAGTTAAAAATAAAACAAATCAATACAATCAAGTAGTTATGAAGTTAACACTGGGCGAGACTACGAGTTTTCGTTTCCAAAGTCAATACTAAAAAATGAGCTTCCTATGCAGGCAAAGCGCGACCGGTAAGGATCGGGGCGAGCCCTGCGAGAGGAAGTACTTCCTGAGCCTTCGATTCAAGGTCGCGGAGGATAATCGATCCACTAGCTGCTTCATCATCGCCTAAAAGAATCGCATACCGGCACTTCGCGCGATCGGCCTGGCGAAGATGGGCTTTGAGCGAGGTCGCTCGATAGTCACACTGGGCAGAAAGTCCAGCTCTTCGGAGTTCATCGAGAAGAACCAACCCACGCTTCTTCCCTTCTTCTCCGAATGCTGCAATGTAATAGAGACATGTGTCGCGCAACGACGAAGAGGTCTTCCGGAGCATCAGCGATACTCGCTCAAGCCCAAGCGCGAATCCTACGGCAGGAACAGAAGGACCGCCGAGCGTTTCGACCAAGCCGTCGTAACGACCACCAGCACCAACGGCATTCTGAGCGCCTAAATGAGTCGACGTAATTTCAAAACTTGTCAAGCAGTAGTAGTCAAGCCCGCGGACCAAGCGAGGATTGAGTTGATAAGGTACTCCCAGGGCAAGAAGGCCGCCGAGCACCTCGTCAAAATGTATACGGGCTTCAGTGGAAAGGTGATCCGTCAACCGGGGGGCCGACTCGGTCGCAGTCCGACAGCCAGGCACTTTGCAGTCCAGCACCCGCAAGGGATTCGTGTCCATACGACGGCGGCAGTTTTCACAGAGATCAGCCTGTCGTTGTGAGAGATAGGAACGCAAGAGGGGTGTGTACGCAGCGCGATCACCGGAGCTTCCAAGGCTATTGATCTCAAGGGTCAAGTCCGGCAGAGCCAAGTCAGATAGCAGATGCCATAGGAGCGTAATGACCTCGATGTCAGCGCGAGGGTCCGTTGTGCCGAAGAATTCGACACCGAATTGATGAAACTGCCTCAGGCGCCCCGCCTGCGGCCGCTCGTGGCGGAACATCGGACCAATGTAGAAAAACTTTTGCGGGAGTGGATCAGCCGCACGATTGTGCTCGATGAAAGAACGAACCGTGCCAGCCGTCCCTTCCGGGCGCAACGACAATGATGCCCCGTCTCGGTCAGGAAAGGTATACATCTCTTTCTCGACAATGTCCGTCGCCGATCCAATACTCCGAGCGAAGAGCGCGGTGAGTTCGAAGATAGGAATACGGATCTCCTGATATCCGTAAGAGAGCGCCCAGCGCCTCGCGGTCTCTTCAATGAGACGCCACCGGGGAGTTTCCTCCGGAAGGATATCCTTGACACCCTTGATGCCTTTGAGTGAATCCATATCCAGCGACCGTCTAGCAGGATGCTGAAAAAGCCCGCCAGCTTCGTTCTCGCCTCGAAAGCATCCTCAACGTAGCCAGGGGCTACGCCTCCGGTGCTTCCGTCGTCTGCGGCCTTGCTGACGGCCCTTTTGAGCATCCTGCGTAGTATTTTCTATTGTCACAGAAATGGGGAAAATTGAATTTTCATCGTCCCACAATAGTGTCTCAAACTCCCAGAAGGATTCGGGACTATAGCGACGGGTTTCAGGCAAGTCAACGCGGGATACGGTCAGAGATTCCCCCGTGCACACACGTCGTGTCATGAGAGTCGCCGTGCCTTCTTGCGCCGACCGGCGCGCGGGCGTATAGTTCGCGGCCTACCAACCATCTGAGGAAACGTCATGAGTGGAGCACAGCCGACTCGCCGTGTCATCGCGCTCGCACCGATGCCGCCCGAGAAGTCCGCATACGCCCTGGCCCGGTACAGCCGTTCGCCTGACTCTATCGAGGACAGCCTCCGCTGGGTGCATGGGCATTCATCTGAAAAGTTCTGGGATCAGTTTTACTTCGACTATGGTCATGCGTCGATTGCCGATCTTGGCCATGTCATCATCTGCTTTGAGAACATCTCTGAACTCGCCGCGATCCGGCTTGAGGACGAGCCCTTGTGGGATGGCCAGGCAAAATCGAGCCGGTATCAGAACTTTGCATCCGGCGGGTGGTTCGTGCCGGATTCCATCCGAGGGTCAGAAACGGAAGGCACGTACTACGGCATACTTCGAAGTCTTGCCGAAATCTATCGGCTCTTACACCAACCGGTCACACAATTTCTTTCGAAGCGTGAACCCTGCCCGGAGTCGATGAAACAGGCCGATTATGAGCGTACGATTGCCGCCCGCGCATTTGATGTGACGCGGTATCTCCTGCCCCTCGCGGCCAGGACGAATGTCGGGCAGGTTGTCAGTATCAGGACGCTGGAGAAACAAATCACCAGACTATTGTCATCACAGCTGCCGGAGCTTCGTACGATCGGAGACGAACTCAAAGATTCCTGCCAACGGTCACCCATCAATCTTTGGGGCGAGCTGTGTGGTCAGACGGCCGGAGCGCATGAGCCCCTCGCCCCGACCCTCGCGCGCCATGCTAAATCAAACGACTACCAGACCTCGGTCTACCAGGACCTCGCCAAATACGCGAAGGAAGCGCTCAGGGGAACCGGGTTGGATCAACCGACAGCCTGGGGGGCGCCGGAGCCGGTAGACCTCATCGAACTCCACGATCCACTGGACGAAATCGTGACCACCTTGCTCTACCGTGTCTCGCACGCTTCCTATCGAAGCATTCTCGCGCTCGTCCGTTCCTGGACCGAAAAGCAGAAACAGGCGGCTGTCGATGTGGCGACGAGCTCACGAGGACCTTACGACGAACTGATCAAAGAATTCCGCAGCGGTTATGCGTTCACGTTCGATGTGCTGATGGATATCGGAGGCTGGCGGGACATGCATCGGCATCGGCGTTGTCAGCAGATTCAACAGAACTTTACGACGGTGCACGGCTATGAAGTCCCACCACCGCTCGTGCAGGCAGGATTGGATCAGGAGTACCGGCAGGCGATGGACGCGGTCCGTTCGGACATTGAACAACTACGGAAAACGAGCGCGGAGGCGTCGCTCTATGCGACGCCGTTCGGATTCAAGGTGCGTTGCCTCTTCAAGATGGACTATGCAGAAGCCGAGTACATTGCGAAACTGCGCTCTGGTGTGAAAGGCCACTGGTCGTACCGGACGGTGGCTTGGTTGATGAAACAGAAGCTTGCGGCGCGCTATCCAGCACTTGGAGATCGCATCCAGGCGACCTCTCCGGATATCGAGGACACCCTGACAAGATAGCAAAACGCGCCGTTCCGCGGGCGGGGCCGCAGCGAGTGAAGAAGGCTGAGGTCAAGGTTGAGCAAAGATGAGACTCTTTCCATCTCCACCTTAACCTTAGCCTAAACCTCCACCTTCCGGAGAGCTGGCGGACTTTTTCAGGATTTTTATATACGGCGGTCCCGATGACCGACTATCAAGCACAGTGTGAAACAGCGCTGTTGGAAGGCCAATGGGATCGAGCGCAACAGGCGGCGCTGGCCTGGGCCCGCCATCCTGTCAACGGCACAGACAGGGATCCCAGGCCCCAGTTTGCTCTTAACGTGATCCATCTGCTCCGTGGAGAGTTCGCCGAAGCCTGGAACATCCATTCGAAGTGCCTACAAGAACCGGAAGATATTGCTCAGATCAAGGTCTGGATCGACGGAATTGTCATGCAGCAGTCGGAGCGGGCCAACGCCCATCTCGTGATGGGATTATTCCTGGCCCAATCAGGCCAGTCGGAACAGTCCATTGCCTGTTATAAGAAGGCGATCAACCTCGAACCAGAGTCCGCCCATCCTCATTATTTTCTTGCCCAGATTCATGAGCGGGCCAACCATCTTGAAATGGCGATCAAGGAATACAGAGAAGCCGTGCAACTTGATCCTTCCTATGCGCCGGCGCGGACCAATCTGGGCGTGTCCTATCAAGAGCAAGGACGGCTGGAGATGGCGATTCCCCAATATCGCGAAGTGATCAAGTTGCACCCAAACGACCCGGTGGCGCATGCCAATCTTGCCTGCGCGCTTGCCGAGCAGGGCAAGTTGGAGCCTGCCTTGCAGTCCTATAAGGAGGCATTGCGCCTGAATCCCATGGACGCAGCTGTCCATCTTGCGTTGGGAGGTCTCTATGAAACGCGAGGCCGTCTGGATCTGGCACAGAAGACGTATGATGCGGCTCTCATCGCCGATCCCAATTTCGGCCCAGCACACTCAGCAATCGGCTGGTTGGCGCTTGGCAAACAACAGATGCAGGCCGCCTACGAATCCTTCAATCGTGCCCTCAAATCCAACGCCGAAGATCCTCGAGCCTACCATGGCATTGCCGAGTACTATTCCCAAAAAGGGAAACGAGAGAGCGCAATGGAAAATTTTACCAAGGCGCTCAAGTACTACAAAAATCCCGAAATGAAAAATGCGATTTTGAATCAGCTTTTTCAAGAAGGCCAAATGGCCGATTGAGGGTCTGAGGCTCCTTCTTCGACTGCGCGCATCAAGGGACTAGCCAAGTGCCTTTGTCAGAAATTCAGGCGGATGCTCAAAATTTCCGCCAGCAAGGCCGCAGGGAGTGTGACGACGGAGGCGTACCCTTGCGGTACGTCGCAGGGAGGCACGCGACTGAGAACGAAGCTTGGGAAAGGGTGCGTCTTGGCGCACCGGGGTTGGGCGGGTGAGAATGCCGGAATTTTCAGCAGCCGACTAGAGTTCGCGGATGGCGCCTTGTAAGACCGTGATCTGTGTCACCGGGTCGCCGGAGGCTTTGAGTTCTGCGCGGATCTGTTCTTTGAGGTAGGAGGAATAGCCGACGCGGTCGATCAAGAAGTCGAGAAACCGTTCGACGGGGAGTAGACTTTGAGCTTTGAGTTCTTCCAGGGTCTCATCACTCACTGGCACATAGCTGTTCCCCATATGGAAGACCACATTGTAGTAGCGGTTTTTTCCGATACGCTCGAACCGTAAACCCTTCACCGACTCCTCCCCTAAGTCTTGCAAGACGGCACATTCTAGATAAGCGGACCGCGGAAGACAAGGGAGGCCTACGCAAGCGGGCTAGAGTGGGCCAGAGTCTGCTATGTGGTTTGATCGTCGGCTGTTACAGCATTTTCTTAGGCAGGCTGTTCAAAAAGACCCTTGAGAGCTGAGACGCCGCTGGCGGGCTTTTTCAACAGCCTGCTAGAGGTGGTATTTCGCCATGCGATATCTGAGTGTATTACGGGTGATCTTGAGGAGTCGGCTGGCTTCGGATATGTTGCCACCTGCGCGTTGCAGGGCCTCCTGTAACAGTTTTTTCTCCATGTCCTGAGCAGAAAGACCGAAGTCCAGGAGCGAGGGCTGATCAATCTCTCTGCTCGATCCCACAGATGGAGTGTCTCGGACGGAAGCAGGGAGGTGGTCCGGTTTGATCGTTTCATCCTTGCAAGTGATGGTGAGCCCTTCGACCACGTTGTGCAGCTCCCGCACGTTGCCCGGCCAGTCGTGGTTCTGTAAGATTGTCAACGCGGCTGAAGCGATACCGGTGATTCGACAGCCATGATCTCGGCGGGCGACCTCCAGGAATGAGGTGAGGATCGGTTCGATATCTTCGCGTCGTTCGCGGAGCGGTGGAATACGCAATTGGTACACGTTCAGCCGATAATAGAGATCCAACCGGAATCGTCCAGCTTTGATCTGTGCCGGCAGATCTTCGTTGGTGGCTGCAATCACGCGAATGTCGACATGAATGCTTTGGGTGTCCCCTAGCGGATCGACCTGCCGACTCTCCAAGACGCGTAAGAGCTTCGCCTGCGCGGAAGGACTCAATTCACCGATTTCGTCGAGGAAGAGCGTGCCTCCTTCCGCGAGTTGGAATCGTCCCGGCTTGGCTTGTATCGCATCGGTAAAGGCGCCTCTCTGATAGCCGAACAATTCCGATTCGAGGAGGTGCTCGGGAATACCAGCACAATTGAGCGCCACAAAGGGGCCTTTAGATCTGGGGCTGGCTACATGGATCCCCTGGGCGAAGAGTTCTTTTCCTGTACCACTTTCGCCTGTAATAAGGACAGTTGCATTGGTTTGGGCGACTTCTGCCGCCAGGTGTTTCAGCAGTTTCATCTGGGGCGACCGGCCAATGATTTGATCGAACGCGAAGGTCTGCTCGACAGGAATTCGGGACCCTGGCGTTTCTAGTGCACCGGTCTTGTTGATGGCCGTCCGGAGATCCTTTGCCGTGACCGGCTGTGCGAGGTAGTCGCTGGCGCCACGGTGTAATGCCTGAACAGCGGCTTTTGCTGATCCATCTGTTCCAAGGATAATTACAGGAGGGTGGTGAGCGATGCGTAGAGCCTGAGACAGGATTACCTGGCTCAAAATCCTTCCCCGGCTTTCATCACACACGACGAGTACGAGGTCTGTTTGGTTTTTGAGGATGCTAAGACCCTCGTCAGTCGTGGCAGCAACAAGGATCGTGGCGTTGCGCTGGTCGAGGGCCTGCTCGAGCAAGAGCTTGGCCAGAGGATCGGCCGATATAAGCAGCAAGATCGGAGGGTGCAAGTTAATCAAGCCTCCCCGCGAGTCACCCGAAATATTGAAAACAGCGTACTCCTCTTCCCGGTAAGAAAGAAGGGGGGGCTATTGGGAGGCTCGGGGCCCTGTCTGTCGGTGGCAGTTTTCCACTGCAATCCCCACATTTCGAAGGAGGCCGCTTCGTTTTGCTCGTTTGAGAGGGCTTTCCTTGAACGAGTTCGCAAAACTTTCGTCGCTGACCTCGGCCAGTGCCTTGAGGCTGGGAGCGAGGGTTAAGGGAGTAGGGGTAAACGCCGGTTCATTCGTCGTGTCTGCCCGAAGGTTGAAGGGACAAATATCCAGGCAATCGTCGCAGCCGAAGATGCGATTCCCCATTTGAGAGGCGAGTTCGTCAGAGATAACCTCTCGCCCACCTCGTAATTCTATGGTCAGGTATGAAATGCAGAGTCGGGCATCGACGACATAGGGTTCCACGATGGCGCCGGTCGGACAGGCTTGAATACAAAGGGTACAGCTTCCACACAGATCTGTGGCAGGCTCATCCGGTTCCAAATCCAGTGTCGTCAGGATCTCCCCGAGCAGAAGCCAGGAACCACATTCGGCCGAAACGAGATTGGAATGTTTACCGATCCAGCCGAGGCCGGCTTCCTGGGCCCAGGCCTTTTCCATGATCGGGCCTGTATCGACATAGCTGCGTGTCGCGACGTCTGGCGCCAGGGCTATGATCTTCGCTTCGAGTTGCGCGAGTCGTCGGCTCATCACCGTATGGTAATCCTTTCCCCAGGCATAACGGGCAATGCGCCCCATTCCAGGCTGCTCGTTCGCACGATGACCGGTGTAGTAGTTCATGCCGACCGATACCATCGATCGGCATCCTGGCAGGACCAATCGCGGGTCGGACCGACGGATGGGGTCGCGCGTCATCCAGGCCATTGCGCCGTGATAGCCCAATCTAAGCCATTCGGTGAGATAACCGAATAAGCGACGGGATAAGGAGGCAACGGGGTCTGGAAGGGAAGAGTTCGGCTGATAGCTGATACCTGATGGCTGGCTGCTTTCGTGTACTCGGCTGATGCCGACCGCGTCGAAACCCAGCGCTCGAGCTTCGGCCTTGATTGCTTCAGCTAAGGACATGATGGCTAGTAGTTAGTGGGCGACTAGGTGGGCACGCTGCAGCTTCATCGGTCGTCATGCTTGGGATAGCAGGAGGATACAGACCAGGATGCTCAAAAAGTCCATTCAGCAAGGCCGCAGGCGAATCGAAACCGGAGGCGTACCCTCGGGGGTACGTTGAGCATTTCGAGGAGCCGATAACGATGCTGGCGGATTTTTTCAGCATCCTGTTAGTGCGATTGTTGGGAACAGTCAAAGCGGACAATAAACTGGACCGAGCAATGGTCGGATTTACATTGGTCGCAAGACCCGGTGATTTTGCTTTTCCAGTCCGTGGTTCTGTCGTCAAATCGGCAAGAGGTTTTGCCACCCTTGGAGATGGTCGTCCATGGTTTGTTCGTTCCGGGGATATGAACCACAAGGCAGCCTATGGGAAAAGAGACGAGGCAGCTCTGCGAAGCCTCTCCCTTTGCCATGCCAAAACTACAAGACCCTTCCGTCGTGGGGTGCGTACCATCCATGGGCTGTGCGGGAGCCGTTCCTGCGAGGCAGAACAGACCGACGAGCATGAGTAACAGGAAAGACCAGCCGGTCATCACACTGTATCCTAGCACAGGGATACTTAGCAGGCTTCTGAAAAAATGGGGGAAGGCCTGCAAGGCGGTTTTCGGCATCCTGATAGTCCTCGCGCGGGTTTCAACGGAGCTGTATACTGGCCCCATGTTGTGGCGTGCGATGATCGTCATGAGCTGCCTCGTGCTTGGCTGGTCAGGGTGGAGCAGTGCAGCCGAGTCCGTCCAGCTGAACGTTCGTACGGAACCCGCGGGCGGCGTGCGGGCAACTGCCACGATTTTCTTTCCGGTGGAACCGGCAATCATTCGGCGAATATTGACCGACTATGCCCATTGGCCTGAGCTCTTCGACGTACGGATGCGGATGGCAGAAATACGTGAGCAAGACGGCAAGGTATTTACGGATATTCGGATCGACCATGCCATGCTTCCGGGGGAACGGCGCCTGTTGAGTGAGACGAGGGCCCTGCCACCCGGCGAGCTACTGACGGAATTGAAGGGGGGCGACTTCAAACAGTATCGTCGGTTCTGGAAACTTTCCCCCATCGATGGAGGGGTGCATACACAGGCAGAGTTTGATCTGCTTGTCGAGGTTGATTCGACCATGCCGGATTGGATGATCGCGTTAGCGATGAGGAGAGATTTAGAATCGCATTTTCGACTTATGAAGGAAAAGGCACTCGCGCAGTCGAAGCCGATCCAGTCGCAGTGAGGATCTACATTACAGAGGAAATGTGAATTGGGTCAACTCGGCCTTGTCGAGTCCCTGTTTCACCAGTCCGTCAATATCGAACAGACGTTCGACCTTCAGAATGTCATCGAGTCTGGTCCTCGTGCTGGGGTGTGGCGGAGTGAAGAGTGAGCAGCAGTCTTGATCCGGCTCGATCGACGTGGCGAAGCTGCCGATCTGTCGCGCCTGGTCGGTAATTTCCACCTTATCCATACCGATGAGCGGGCGCAGAATCGGCAGTTCAGCTACCTCTTCGATGACCGTCAGGTTTTCGGGGGTCTGCGAGGCGACCTGCCCCAAGCTATCGCCTGTGACAAGACCCCAACATTGTTCCCGCCTAGCTAATTCCTCTGCAATGCGGATCATGACACGCCGGTAGAGCACCACGCGATAGGGGGCTGGCGCGCTTGCCACAATATCCTGTTGGATCTCCCCGAACGGGACGATGTAAAGCTTCGAGGTGTATTGATGGCTCGTGAGGAGTTGGACCAGTTCGCGGACTTTTTCCTCCGAGGCACGGCTGACGAGAGGTCGGCCTGAGAAGTGGACGAAGAGGACCCGGCACCCCCGCTTCATCATACGATAGGCTGCAACCGGCGAATCAATCCCTCCGGAGATCAAACAAGCGACCTTTCCGCTGACTCCGACCGGCATCCCGCCCGGTCCCTGAATCTTTCTGATAGCATAATAGACCTCTTTGGAAAGCAGTTCGAGATACACAGTAATGTCCGGGTCCGTCAGACTGACTTTTTTCCCTGTTTCTTCACAGACAGCGGCGCCTATATATCGCGCGATTTCCATGGAAGTTAAAGTCAACCGTTTATCGGACCGTTTCGCCGATATACGGAAGGTCGAGAAGGACTTGGATCGGAGCGATTCCAGGATAGCCTTGCTGAGTGTTTTCAGGTCCGGCTTGTCCAGATCGAGCGGCAACCCATGCGCAAGCGAAAAGTTGGCAATCCCAAAGACCCGAGTGAGCCGGTCAATGACGGACTGGTCTGGAACCGTGTCAGGCAGGCTGACGCGAATCCTGCTGCGAAGGTTCTCGACGCGCCTGACGCCGAGATCCTTCAACATCCATTGGATATTACGCACAAGTCGTTGCTCGAAATACTCCCGGTTGCGGCCTTTGAGGGCAAGTTCATGGTAATGGACGATCGCACAGCGCATAGTTAAGGCCGTGAGGCGTGAGGGGTGAGGCGTGAGGGGATCTCGGATACGTCTGTAGTCGGCAGGCGGCTATTCTTCTTGAGGTAACGGAGTAACCCGCTCAGCATTTTGTCGATTCGCTGAATTTGGCCATCGAGCTTTTTCCAGTCTAGATCTGGAAGATAATTGAGGCGTCGGGCGATTTCTAAATGAGTATCCAGTTCGCTCAGAGAACCTTGAGCAATGTGGATATAGTTTGCAAACTCTTTCTTCGTTTGCCGTGCCGCACCTTCGGCGAGATTGCTTGGGACACTAGTGGCTGCTCTGCGCAGTTGACTGATAAGAGCAAATCGCTCTTCTTGGGGAAAGAGTCCCGTCACTTGATAAATGGCCATGACGAGATCGACGGACGAATTCCATGCGTCAAGGCGTCGATGTGGCTTCTCCATTCGATTCCTACCCCTGACGCCTCACGCCTTACCCCTCGCGGCTTTCAAGAAATCGTTCAGCGTCGATGGCTGCCATGCAGCCTGATCCAGCCGCGGTGACAGCCTGACGGTATTTCGAATCTTGCACATCTCCGGCCGCGAAGACGCCGGGAATGCTGGTGGCAGTGCCGTGATTGGTGATGAGGTAGCCTTTTGCATCCATCTCCAGCTGGCCGGCGAACAGAGCGGTGTTGGGGCGGTGCCCAATTGCGACGAAGACACCAGAACAAGGCACTTCTGTGACCTTGCCGGTTACAAGATTCCGCACTCGCGCGCCTGTCACCATGTCATTTCCCAGGATGTCTTCGACAACGGAGTTCCAGACAAACGAGATCTTCTGGTTTGTCATTGCCCGGTCTTGCATGATTTTGGAGGCTCGAAGTTTGTCGCGCCGGTGAACAATCGAGACCTTGGTCGCAAACTTCGTCAGGAACGTCGCTTCTTCCATCGCACTATCGCCCCCACCGACGACGATCAGCTCCTTCCCTTTGAAGAAAAATCCATCGCAAGTGGCACAGGTTGAGACGCCATGACCGGTCAGCCGCGATTCATTCTTGAGCCCGATCGTAATGGCCGATGCGCCGGTCGCAATGATGAGCGTCTTGCTGTGTACGGTCTTTTCACCATCGACAGTGATGCCGAAGGGGCGCTTCACGACATCGACCGAGGAGACATCTCCGGTAAGGAAATCGGTGCCAAAGCGCTCCGCCTGCGCGCGCATCTCCTTCATCAGCTCAGGGCCCATGATGCCCTTCGCAAAACCGGGGTAATTCTCTACCTCGGTAGTCGTCGTGAGCTGTCCGCCGGATTGCCAGCCCTCTATCAATAGAGGTGAGAGGTTCGCCCGCGCTGCATAGACTGCGGCTGTCAGCCCAGCAGGTCCGGAGCCGATAATGACGACGTTGCGCATAGGTGAAAATTTAGCACAGGGGGTGGAGGGAATGCACGGCGCTGGTTAAGCGAGAAGGCGGAGACTTTTCAATAAATGACCGACCTGCTTGTGAAGCGAAGGGCGAGGGAGGGTTCCATCTAACAGGTGGTCGGCTCGTCGGATCTTCTTTAACAGGGGCATTTGGCTGTTGATGCGGCGGATTGCCTCAGTCTTAAGAAGTCCGTTTCTTTTCTTGAGGCGCGCAATCTGGGTTTCGCGGTCGGCGGTGACCACGATGATCTTGTCGACACGTTTGTCTACGCCGGCTTCGAAGAGGAGGGGGACATCGTAGATCACAACAGCATCGGGATCCTTGCGTACGGTTTGTTGTGTCAGCCGGGCCTGTTCGCGTGAGACACGCGGGTGAACGATTCTCTCAAGGCAGCGCAGCTTGGCTCGATTTCCAAAGACAATGGCACCTAAAGCTCGGCGGTTGATGGTGCGATCGGGGTTGAGGATGGATTCACCGAACGTGTCTACGATCTCTCGCCATGCCGGTTTGCCTGGTTTGACGACCTCCCTCGCAAGTTCATCGGCATCGATGACAACGGCGCCATATTGCTTGAACATCTTGGCGACGGTGCTTTTGCCAGAAGCGACACCTCCTGTGAGGCCAACGACAATCATGGGCGCGGAGCATAGCACGAGGGTCCGCACCTCACAATCACCGGCCCTGATTGACTTCCGCCACGGAAGGTCTGTAAGAGATCACGCATGAAAAGCCAAATTTTCCTCTGCCTCCTCGCGGCGACCTGGTCGGGGATCTTCGGCTCGGTGTGGGCTGAAGAGGAGCCGTTGCCGGCCCCTCGGACCCTCGTGGTTTCGTTAGATGGGACGGGGGATTACAGCTCTCTTCAGGAAGCGGTGGATGCCGCGAAGAAAGGGGATATCGTCTTCGTCAAGGCAGGTCACTATCCACAGGATGTGACTATCCACAGCAAGGAAAAGATTAGGTTCATTGGGGCTGGCATGGACCAGGTAACGATTCTCGGGCGTGATACCGTCGTGGGTGCACTGCACGTCGGCAAGTGGCCCTATGGAGCAACGAACATTGAAATCAGTGACATGACCATCAATGACCGTGGCGGCCATGCTGTCGGTCTGTTCAATGGGCAGGGGATCGTCCTCCGTCGGATGAAGATCAATGGCATGATGTTCAGTCAGCAGGTCCAGGGTGTGCGGATTGAGGATTGTGTCATCGGGGGGAGCGAGACGACCGGAGCTCAATTTGCCGATTCGGAGGCTGTCCTCATCGGGAATGTTATCCATGATAACGATCATGGGGTCTCGATTGCCGGTAAGTCGACAGTGCGATTAGAGCGAAATGTCATTACTCGAAGTCTGTTTGAAGCCATTGTGGTCAGCGATCATGCCAGAGCAGTCCTAGTAAGCAATACATTGGTCAAGAATGATGGTGGCGCATCGTTTCTTGGGCAATCACAAAGCGATGTCACCGGCAATGTCGTCGGGCTCAATCGTGTTGGGTTTGTGATCGCCTCATCCACCCAGACCAGCACCGCTTTCAATGCGTTCTACAACCGGGAGGGTGATTATTTTCGTGCGGGTAACCCAAACCAGGCAGCTCCGGAACTCAAGGCCCGGTCAGATATTACCGGTGACCCGTACTTTGTTGACCCAATGCATGACGATTTTCGCCTGCGCGTCGATACACCGCTTCAAAAGATCGGCCATTTCCCATATCTCGGGGCCCTTCCCCCTGCCTCGCCAGCTGCACGTCGATCAGCAGAAAAGTAACATCGAATCAATAGGATGCCAATCTCACCGGTATGCTGGTTTCCATGTGCTATGCTTCCTGTACGCTGATAATCAGATAGGTGATGATTTTCTGGCGTAGGATTTGCTGGACTTTCCAGATAAACAGGAGGCAAGCGTGGCAAGCTACCGACAAGAGCTGGAAAAACGTGGACCTGAAGGGATTCCGTCGCTTGACGATGTCGAGTCAGGCAAGCTGGTCGGTGCTGTCCTCCCCATGTCTGAAAAGGCGCAGATGCAGATGCGCAATAGCATCGAAGTGATCGATTACCTCCTCAATCAAGAGCGCGTCGTCTGGAGCTGACGACCGCATTCCTCGTCTCCTGACTCCCCAAGAATTCGCCCCTTGACAGTCCTGTCAGGGCTTCGTACCCTCATTCCTGTCCAGAATTCTTTTACAGGGAGATATCCCAATGGCTCGTCTTCGTCTACATCCTCAGAGGCATTCTGTCCCCCTGGCGTTTCAACTGATGGTCGCGACGGCTCTGCTGCTGATGCCTTATACAGTCCAGGCGTCTGATGACTTGCCAAGAGAAGCAGTATTGCCGATAGGGAAGGCCACCAAGGCAATCCAGGCTTCGCTGGATGCTTGCAACAAAGACGGTCACCGGGTAAGTGTGTCGGTTGTAGACCGAGCCGGTGTCCTTCGCGCTATGGGCCGAGCCGATGGGGCCGGGCCCCATACGGTTGATAGTAGCAGGAAAAAGGCCTATACGGCCGCGAGTCTCCGGCGCCCAACGACGGAACTTGCTGAGCTGGTCAATAAGGTGCCGACCCTGCAAGCCCTCCGCGAAATGAACGATCAGGTGCTGATACTTGGGGGAGGACTCCCGATCGAGATCGCTGGTGAGATCGTCGGAGGGATTGGAGTTGGGGGGGCACCAGGTGCGCATCTCGACGATGCCTGTGCGCAGGCAGGGCTGGAGTCGATTGGCGCAGTGCCGAAAGTTTCAGCAACCAAGTGAACAGAACGTATCCGGTAAGGTACGTGGCTGGTCTATTGCTATTGTTGGCCGCCTGTAATAGTGATGAACCGGTGCCAGCCACTGTTGAATTCCCGGCTGATCATATCCGCCTGACGATCACCAGGGTTGCTACGGATATGTTCCTCTCCCGACACAACCTTCGGCTCGCAATCGAAGGGCCTGATGGCTGTTCGGTTGAGGAGACGCTGTTTCCCAATACGGGTCACGTGAGTCGACGGAATCTCTATCAAGCGGGAGCGGGCCTGCTCTATGTGGTAGGCCAGTTTGATGCACGCGTCGTCGACACCCTACACTGCACCATCACGCTCGCGGAGTTTCGCACCCTCAATCGATACGTGACATTTCTTGGCAGCTTCGATGAGAACGAGCAGAAGCAATGGGCCTACTTTCCCGCCAGTCAGAGGTCAGAACTTCCCTTTGAGAAACGGTAAGGGAGCATCCTGCTAGTGCGAGCTTCGGTCTTTGAAGGTGAGTTCAGAGATGGCGGATTTGTCTAGCTCGCCTTTCCCAAGTGCAACCAGCCGCTGGTATTGGTCATAGGTCGCTTGAGCTAATGGGGCTGTGACCCCGGCAGCCTTCGCCAACGAGAGGGCGATGCCCGAGTCTTTGGCTGCATGGACAGCCGAGAAGTAGCAGTCATGTGCGCGGTTCTGCATATCCTCGCCGTCCGTCTCTAACACGCGCGACGCTGCTCCCGTTCGAGCGAAGATATCTCGCAGCATCGTCAGATCGAGGCCGAGTGCCGCTCCAAGTCCGAGCCCTTCTGCCAATGCCGCCGTATTGCAGTTCATCACCATGTTGACCAGGACTTTGACCTTCGCTGCTTCTCCTGCCGTTCCGATATAGCGGAGGTGAGCACTCAATTTCTCCAACAGCGGTTTCGCCGACTCGAACACATCCGGACGTCCGCCACACATGAGGTAGAGTGTGCCTTGACGTGCCTGCGTGATGCTGCTGGCCATGCAGGCTTCGAGATTTCTGCCTCCATGTTGAGTCACCAGAGTTTCGACCTCGATATGCACAGTCGGTGAGAGAGTGGCGCAGTTCACGAAAAGTCGGTCCTTGGCGTGGCTGAGAAGACTCTCCGTGCCCGTTGAGGAAAATATTTGACGCATCGCAGCGTCATCAGACACGACTGTGAATATGGTATCGGCGAGTTCTGCAACACGGGCTGGGGTTGCAGCCGCTTCACAACCTAACTCGGTCGCAAGGTCGGCGGCCCTTGTGTGGTCTTTATCGTAAACAGCCACGACAGTTTCCTGTCGATCCCTCAAGCACCGGGCCATGTTAGTCCCCATCCTTCCAACCCCGACAAAGCCGATCCTTAATGTCGATTGCCCCATCACCGTTGCTCCTTCGTTCATGTTAGCATGCGGGCGAGTCTACCATACCTCGACTCGGTAACGAGGATGTCAGGGAGGCTTGCGTATGCATCAACCCATTATTGGGTTTCATCTGGACGAACAGGGCGACTGGGTTGCAGACCTGCAATGCGGCCATGGTCAGCATGTGCGTCACCAGCCGCCGATGACGAATCGGCCCTGGGTTCTGAAAGAAGAAGGCCGGAAACAACATCTCGGTGAGCCGTTAAACTGCAAGAAATGTGATGAGGCGAGCGGTTGAACTATGCGACGGTCGTCATGTTCAAAGAAGGTGCTATACCCATACCGAGTCCTGGACCTGACCAGGGTTGCAGCTGAGGACCATTGTATTGGTAGCCCCCTGTGACGGGATCGCTGGTCAGTAAGAGCGGAGTATCGAGGTCGAGTACGTCGAAACCTCCGAGCCCTAGAACCAGGCTAAAAGAACAGCCCATTGCAATGCGTGTTTCGACCATCCCACCGATCATCAGTTTAAGGCCTGATGCCTTGGCGAAGGAGGTGATCTCCACTGCTTCAACTATGCCGGTCTTCATGATCTTGATATTGATGTAATCAGCTGCTCCCAGGGCGATGACTTCTTGCGCGTCCACAAGCGAGCGGACCGATTCATCCGCTGCAACGGAAATACCGGTCTCTCGACGGATTGCCGCCATGCTGTCGAGGTCCTCCCGCACGACAGGCTGTTCAAGCAGCACCATTGTTCCGCCGAATGCCTTGACTCCCCGCGCAAACGTCAGGCAGTCCCGGCGCGAGAAGCCCTGGTTGCCGTCACCGATGAATGAGATGCCTGGAAGTACGCGATGCACTGCTTCCAAACGCTGGATATCACTCTCGACATCTTTGCCGATCTTCATTTTGAAGAGACGGAATCCCCGTTCATACCATCCACGCGCCAGAGCGACGGTCCTGTCGCGGTCGGTGATAGGAATGGTGATGTCCGTTTCTCGCGCCCGCACATCCGCGCTACCCCAGAGCTTCCACAACGGGATGTTTAACGAACGGCAATAGGCATCGATGACGGCGGTTTCGAGTCCACAACGTGCGGCTGGATGAGTGGGCGCTTGCTTGGACAGCTCCAGCCCTATATTCTTGTAATCTGCAGCTGAACGACCAAGCACTGTCGTGCAGAGTTGGCGGAGTGCCGTAAGGCAACCATCACGCGTCTCTCCTCCAACTTCGGGAAACGGCGCTGCCTCGCCATATCCTTGGGCGCCGGTCGATAGGGTAATTCGCATGAAGACGTTTTCCGCAATCGTTCGCGTGCCTGTGGCGACGACAAATGGGTCAGTGATGGGCACGTCCACCGGCCAAAATTCGATCTTACGTATGGTGCCCGACATTTTGTGCTCGGTGGGAAGGAAATTCTTCAGATTAAGAATGGATCCGTCTGATTCATTCGGTCTATCTTGTGTGCCCCATTGACTCGCCTGAACCAGATAAGCCAGATAAACAAGGTGGACCGAACGATCTCACCCATAGCGATCATTCTTCCAAGGAAACGCGCTGTTCGAATAGCCCCGTACTTCCCAGAACCCCTTTTCATCTCTATCAGAAAACATGATTTCCCTTATCCACTTGGCTCCTTTCCAGGCATAGCGTTTGGGGACAATCACGCGGACTGGGCCTCCATGTTCCTTCGAGAGGGGCGTGCCGTTCCATTTATACGTCAAGAGTACGTCGTGGTCGTCGCAGGCATCAAGCGGCAAATTGGTAGTGTAGTCATCGAACGATTTGAAGAGAACGAACTTTGCAGAAGATAGTGGCTTCACGACGGACAGGATGTGCCGGAAACTGACCCCTTCCCATTGGTTGTCGAATCGGCTCCAGCTCGTCACACAATGGAAGTCTGAGACATCTGTAAATTGGGGTTGCGCCAAGAATTGCTCCCATGTCCAGGTAACAGGGGTGGTCACAAACCCCCCTATGGTCAGGCTCCAGTCGGTCAAGCGAATGTCAGGCTTAAATCCCAGATCCAACACAGGAAATGTTTCGACGAGGTGCTGCCCCGGTGGCAGGCGGGCATCTCCTTCGTAAAATACCTCACGTTCTTCACCCCCTCGACGCGCCTTGGCCCATTGCTCCTTCGTCTTCGTCAGTCTGCTGGACTCGTCCATGGTGGCCTCCTCATCACAGACTACGCGAGCCAAGGCCTTCCTGACAACTGGCAAGATCTCTGGCAGTGTGTTGACAGACTACTCGAGCAAAACAGACACGAAACATCTGGATACTCGCAGACCCGGTCAGGCCATCGCAGGGTGTTCAGCAAGGCCGCAGCAAGCGACAAGGCGACGTGCAGCGAGAACGCCCCTGGCGGACTCTCTCAACAGCCTGCTAGAAAGTGTGCCAATGTTTGGGAAGGTTTTAGGGGGTCTTTGAACAGGAGTAGGAATTCACTTAGGAAATCAGGGGTCTATGAGGCATCATAGGGCCTGATACACTTAAAAGGCTTTCGTGAAAGTCGGCTGAGGGAGGACAGTGTTACATCTCTATTCAAGCTGGTTTCTTCTTCTTGTAGGGATCTTGGTGCCTCTGAGTGGCTTCGGAGGGTTGGACTCCCTTGCGTTGGCTACTTCTGCCAAGCAACCAGTGGTCCATCCTCTCGCCCCAGAACGCCATGGTTCATCAAAGTTGCCCAAGGCAGATGCCAAACCACAGGTGGGGACTGAGTCAACCAAAATGCTGCCCACGGTGGCACAGAGACAGAAACCCCCCAAACAAGTTCCCCGGAAGATCAATCTCCATAAGAAGGCTGTGATAGAACAGCCTTTGCCAGCCGTCGTCGAACCGAAGCCGGACCTCTCGTACCATGGAATACTCGAGAAGCGGCAACGGTATGACCCGAGCAGGGAGCGCCGAGCCGGTCGGCCGCCAAATCCCCAGGCTGACGAGATCCTGCACGATCACTTTCAGGAACTCGACAAGAACCATGACGGATTGATCGATCCGTTCGAGCGCGCCTTTGGCCGGCTCGATATGAATCGAGATGTCAGCAACTATCAATGGGAATATTCCCCTCCTCCACGTAAATCTCCCTTAAAAGGCTCCTCGAATCGACTCAGAAAAAAAGCAGTCACCCACATTTTCCCCACAGGCTCCAATACGAACTGGTCTAGCTGTCATGCCCTTCTTCAGTTTCGGATGGTCCAAGCCGGGAATTCCTCACCCTCTCAATATTGTGGAATCCCCAAGCAATACCTGCCCTTCCCGCTATCTGCTTCCTGAAAACCGCCCTGCCGCACGAGAGAAGTATGCCTTCCCTCTGCAAGTCCTTCTTCGGTCTCTGGCTGGTAATATCTTGCCGATGGTTTCTGAATGGGTCTACGAACATCCAGATGTTTCGTGTCTGTTTTGCTCAAGTAGTCTGTCAACACACCGACAGACGCGACATTGACAGTCATAAAAGGAGCCCCCATGATACGGGACGAGATGACTATGCCCGCGCCCTCTTCTGAGCCAGCTATGCAGACTCATTCGAGTACCGGGAAGATTGCCATCGTGACGGTAATTGCGTTGGCTCTCGGAGCCTTCTTCTATTTTGATCTCGGACGGTTCTTGTCGTTAGCGGCACTGAAACACAATCGCGACAATCTGCTGGCATTCACGGAAGCCAACTACGCAGGCACCGCAGCGCTATTCGTCCTTTGCTATATCGCTGTGACGGGGTTATCGTTACCCGGTGGCGTGATCCTGACCTTGGCCGGAGGCTTCTTATTTGGCACGATCTTCGGCACCCTGCTGGTGAATCTCGGGGCGACCAGCGGAGCGACGCTTGCGTTTCTGGCTGCACGCTACCTGCTGCGCGACTGGGTCGAACGGAAATTCGGCAAGTGGTTGGAGCCGCTTCAACAAGGGTTTGCGAAGGACGCATTCAGCTATCTCGTCACGCTCAGGCTGATTCCGCTCTTCCCATTTTTTGCCGTCAATCTGGTGTCCGGTTTAACGAGGATGAACGTCGGAAGCTATGTGGCTGCCACGGCCCTGGGCATCATCCCTGGTTCTTTCGTCTATGCCTATGCGGGTCGCCAACTGGGGACTATCAACTCGTTGGGTGACATCGCCTCCGCCAAGATCATTGCCGCTTTCGTGCTCCTCGGGCTCCTCGCGCTGGCACCGATCGCTTACAAGAGGTTCTCGGTCAAAAAGGTATGACGGGAGACTTTTCAGAGAGGACAGCCTCGATGCGTGAGCATGAAGAGGGTCTCGTTTTACCGAACGACGAGCACAATCGCATTCTGGAATATAATGTCCATCCGTCCAATTGGGTGAATCCGGAACCGACCGGCCGCTACAACATCGTAGTCATCGGAGCTGGGACGGCAGGATTGATAATAGCCGTTATTGCTGCCGGCCTAGGGGCAAAAGTGGCATTGATTGAGAAACACTTAATGGGTGGCGATTGTCTTAATGTTGGCTGCGTACCTTCAAAAGGAGTAATTCGGGCATCGCGGGCTTGGGCCGATTTGCGCAACGCCGAGGAGTTCGGTCTCCATGTCCCTCCCGGCGTGAAATACGATTTCGGTGCTGCGATGGCGCGCATGAGGAAGCTGCGTGCCAGGATCAGCCACAACGATTCTGCCCATCGCTATACCAAGCTTGGCGTAGATGTCTATATCGGCAGCGCGCACTTCAGCGGAACTGATCGCATCCAAGTCGAAGGGCTGGCCGGCAACAGGACCTTGACCTTTGCAAAAGCCGCGATTTGTACCGGCGCACGAGCTTCCGTCCCTTCGACACCGGGCTTGAAAGAGACGGGCTATCTCACCAATGAGACGGTCTTTTCACTGACGGAGTTGCCGCCACGCATCGGAGTGATTGGCGCCGGGCCGATCGGCTGTGAATTGGCGCAATCCTTCGCCAGGTTCGGGAGTCATGTCTACCTGATCGAAAAAACTCACGGGATAATGCCGAAAGAAGACCGCGACGCGGCTGAAATCGTGGAGCGGCGCTTGGCGCGCGATGGCGTCACGCTGCTCTGCTGTGGGAAAGATGTGACGGTTGAAAAGACCGCCGACGGCAAGCGACTGACAGTCAACTCACATGACAAGCAGTTCGATGAGACGGTCGACGAGATCCTTGTCGCGGTCGGCCGAACCCCGAACGTCGAGGGAATTGGACTGGAAGCGGTCGGCGTGGAGTTTGACGCGAATGGGGTCAGGGTGAACGACCGGCTGCAAACGACGAATCCGAATATTTTTGCGGCGGGCGACATTTGCTCGCGCGACAAATTCACCCATGCTGCCGATGCCATGGCACAAATCGTCATTCAAAACGCCTTGTTTCCCCATCCGTTCGGGTTGGGTTATGGGAGCGTCGAGTCATTCATCATGCCTTGGTGTACCTTTACGGATCCGGAAGTTGCCCATGTCGGGCTGTATGAGAGGGATGCAAAAGAGAATGGCGTCGAGATCGAAACTTACACCTACAAGCTCGATGAGGTCGATCGTGCGATCCTCGATGGAGAAGAAGAGGGTTTCGCGAGGATTCACATTCAGAAGGGCACGGACAAGATACTTGGAGCCACAATCGTAGCGTCGCACGCAGGCGAGATGATCGGTGAGTTTTCCGTGGCGATGAAGGCCGGCGCCGGAGCCAAGACGATTGCCGGGACGATCCATCCCTATCCAACCCAAGCAGAGGTGAACAAGAAAGTGGTGAATCTTTGGCGGAAGGAGCATTTCACTCCGAGTACGAAGGCCTGGCTCGAGAAGTTGTTCGCATGGATGAGGAGGGAGTGAGGGAGGAGAGGCCATCCCGGTGCTTGCGCAACGCGCGGCCTAAGAAGGCCCTCGTTGGACGCGCGCACGCAAAGATGACCTCTCCTCCCTCACCGTAGAAGTGGATGGAAAGAAGGGTGTGGAAATTCGTGCTGATTGTGGTGGGAGTAATCCTTGCGCCCATAGCAGCAAGGGCGGAATCTCCCGACGTGATAGAAGTCGGGAAATTTTCAAGTGGAATGGTCGGGCAGGTTGTGCCGGAGGGGTGGAAGCCGCTCACGTTTAAGAAGATTCTGAAACAAACGGTTTATGAATTGGTCAAGGATGGAGACGCGGTCGTTGTCAAGGCCGTGAGCGACGCCTCTGCTTCTGGTCTCATCAAAGTCGTCAACCTGGATCCGAAGGAATACCCGATTGTGCGGTGGCGATGGAAGGTTGAAAACATTCTGAAACACAATGATGTAACCAGGAAAGACGGCGATGATTTTCCAGCCAGAATCTATATTACATTCGCCTACGATTCTGACAAAGTGAGTTTCGGCAAGAAGCTCAAGTTCAAGGCTGGTCAAGCGATCTTTGGCAACATTCCGATCGGGGCGTTGAATTACATTTGGGACACGCATGCGCCGGTCGGGACGATCGTTGAGAATGCCTATACCGATTTTGCGCAGATGGTTGTGGTGGAGAGTGGGGCCCAGAAGGTGGGTCTCTGGGTGAATGAAGAACGGAACATCTATGAAGATTACAAGAGGGCATTCGGCGAAGAACCACCGTTGATGAACGGCCTCGCCATTATGACCGACACGGACAACACGAAGGAACGGGCCACTGCCTATTATGGCGACATCCAGTTTGTTTCGGTTGGGAAATAGCCTTTCAAGGAAGAGAAACAAAGAAGAGGCCGACCTCTTCAGGGTCGGCCTCTTCATGGACACTCCCCGCGCGTGAGGTGGGTGCGCGGATTCGAAATGGGAGTTACTGAATGGAATTCGCGAAGCCGCCTCGCGTAATTTCCGCGCGGACCGTGTCCCCCACCTTTTTGTGCTTCAACTGTTTCGTGCCTTGACCCACGTACAGTTTGACGCGGTTGCCTTCGTAATCCTCCACGGTGTAGGCGTTGCCCTCGATCTTTTTGACCGTGCCGCCAAGCGTCATCCAAGCTGGCCCCGGCTTGTCATCATGATAGTCGGCTTTGGGCGCATCGCTTTGTTCCGGGACATATCCAGCTGCTTCCGCCGCCGTTTTTGCAGAAGATTGGCTGGACTTCTTGGTTTTCAAATCCTTGGCCAGCGCCGGAGTGATTGCCAACGCAACAATGGCCAGAGCACTGACCAGGACCGGGAAAACCTGCTTTTTCGCTTTGCGCATTTCGAAACCTCCTTCCGGTGAGGGGAAATATTTCAATCCGGAACTCCTCAGCAAGCTATGTGCCTTGGTGTGGGACGAAACTGATTAGGAAAATTCAGCAGATGAGAGGATCTAGTAATGGAAGGTCAATGAAATACGAAGGTAGCAGGGGAAAAACGGCATGAGTTTGTCCAAATATGACCGTATCGTCCGTGATGAGCGGAGGCAATGGCGTGCTTCCCATGGTCCTGAACCGAATGCTCACGCCTTTGTTTGAGCCATACGGTTGGCTATCCTGCGCGCGCGCTCTTCTTTTCCCAGACGTCCAGGCCAGACTACCGGCATACTGCTTTAATAAGGTTTAACCCCCAGCGGTGGGGGTCATGGGGGCGCGACCACTAATTAATTTCCACATTCTTCTCTTTTCTTTCCTTTCCTCAAAAACCCCGTACAGTACTGGTGTCGTCTAGAAGGCCTGTATGTCAGGCCGCTCTTCGCCTTGTCACGTCTTGAGGGGTCGCAGGTGACTTGATGCAAGGAGACATCACAACCATACACCAGGAGGTCACGATGAAAAGAGTATTGTTGACAGTCACTGCGATGACGTTGCTAATGACCGGAATGGCCTATGCGGAGACTGAAACTCCTGTGATCGACCAGAGACAAACAAATCAGGAACAACGGATCGATCAGGGGGTTGCCAATGGGCAGCTGAACAAGCGGGAAGTCAACAGGCTGAACAAGCAGCAGAAGCACATCAACAAGATGGAAGGCAGGGCAAAGTCCGATGGCGTCGTGACAAAAAAAGAGCGGGCCAGGATTAACAAGACACAGAATCGTGCCTCGCGCCATCTTGCCCGAGAGAAGCACGATGTCCAAGGGAAACGGCCTCAGTAACGAGAAGTCTGTCGATGTAGACAAGAAAGGGGGCTCACGATCCGGATCGTGAGCCCCTCGTTTCGTTCAGCCTGGTGAAATTACCGCCCGTGCCGCCGTGATCTCCGCGATGGCCCGCTTGCCGATCCTGTTGTCTCGAGTGCCAACTGAAACCTTCACGATAGAACGTCCCTGAAAGATGAGTGCCGGAGTCATTTCCTCGCCTGGGCCGGTGGAGCCCTGCTGAATGCTCCCTATATGTCAGACGAGTCTGGAGTCGTTTTGTAAACGGGAACAATCTGGATAGTTCCTCCCGACAGAGCTGTCCTGGCTGAAGTGAGATTGCTACAATGTCGGCGATGAGGACCAGATGAAGAAGAGCATTTCGTTGAGCAAATTGTCTGTGCAGCAGCAGCATTTATTGAAGCAAATCTGCAACCTTGCAGATGAGCAAGATCTGCCCGTCTACCTTGTCGGCGGACCTGTACGCGATCTCTTCCTGAAGCGGGAGAATTGGGATCTTGATCTAACTGTGGAGGGAGATGGAATCGCCTTCGCCAGGCTGGTGGCAGACCGGTACGGGGCTGAGCTGGCGGTATATGAGCGGTTCGGGACGGCGCGGCTTACGTTTCCAAATGGCTTCAAGATTGATATCGCGACGACCAGGCGGGAGTCCTATGCGCAGCCAGCCCTCCTGCCGACGGTTCAGCATTCGTCGATTGAAGAGGATCTCTCTCGGCGGGACTTCACGATCAATGCCATCGCGGTACAACTCAACCAACGGCAGTTCGGTCGTGTGCTCGACCCCTACGAAGGGCAGCGCGATCTGCGGGCCCGCACCATTCGCGTGCTGCATGCAGGAAGTTTCCTGGACGACCCCACGCGCATCTTCAGAGCGATCCGGTTCGAACAACGATTCGGCTTCCGCCTTGAGCGAGTCACCGCGCGCCTGATTGCGCAAGCGGCCTCCTCAAATTTGATCCAGCGGCTCTCTGGCCCTCGATTGCGGAATGAAATCTTGTCACTGTTGGCCGAGCGAGATCCTATGCGCGTGGTCGCACGGCTAGAGCAACTGAAGCTGCTGCGGTTCCTCCATCGGCGTTTGCGATACACGAATAACGTGCAGCAGATAATCGCTGCTGTTCCCACAGCGCTCGCCTGGTGGACACGTCAATCCCCTGATTCTGTAATCGACAGGCCGATCCTATATCTGATGGCCCTGTCGAGCGAGTCAAGCCCGCTCGTGTTGGCCACGATGATCCGGCGACTTGCGCTGTCACGAGAGCAGGCCAAGAAGGTGCTTGTTAGAGGAAGCCGGATTGACCATGCAAAGAAGAGACTCATGTCTAGAGGGGTGGTGCGCGCATCGCAGGTCTATCACCTCTTGGCAGAATTCTCGGATGAGGTCCTCGTGCTGCTTCTAGCAAGGCAGGCCACGATGCAGAGCGAGGGGCGTCTAGATTTCATGAAACGATACCTTGCGGTCTATGTGAAGAGCAGGGCGGTCAAGATATCACTGACCGGTCGAGATCTTCAGTCTATGGGCTTGAAACCGGGACCGCAGTACAAGACCATCTTGGGGAAGTTATTGGATGGGCGGATTGATGGAATAATCACAACCGAGGCGGAGGAACGCACATTTATTAAGAAACGGTTGGGTTAGCAGGCAGGGAGGCCGGCTGGAGGACTTTTCAGCATCCATCTAATTCAGTGAGCTGATCGATAGCGACACTTCGCTCGACAATAAGAGTGTCACGTTCGCTTGATATGTGGGGTCCGGTTGAATAAGAGCAAACAATGGCACCGGTTGGGGAGCCCTGTTTGGCGGCAAAGCCAGCAGAACTGGAAAGTCGAAAAGCGGCGGCACAGTCGTTAGACTGGCCAGGCGCAGACGAAAGGCCATCAGAATGTCGCGCAACCGTCCGGTTTGATCTTCTTCCGGGAGTGGTTGATTCGTGACAATTCCCATTTCCCAAAGCGGCCTGGTCATCGTGACAGGGAAGGTGATACCGAGTTGCTGGGCGGCCGATGTCACGTCGATCAAGATTCCGGCTTGAATTGCAGTATCCCGGTCGCGAATCGTTGAAGGAATCACAGCTCCCTCTCCCGCCCCCCCTTGCAGGCCGACCTGCTCTTGACCCAGAGGTTCAAGAGCTTGCAGAGATTCGCTCTCAATGGCGGGAGCCTTAACTGACGATTCGAGAGTGAAATGATCGGGAGCCGCGAGGTCTCTGTGAGGTAGGGCCTTCATAAGGCCGTCATAGACCGCCCTAGCTGAAGCAGACCAAGCCTCATTGAACGGGCGGCCACTAAAGGCAGCGTCCGCAGCTTTCTTCTGGTCGTGGGTCAAGGCTTTGGGTGGTGGTTTGTTTGTCATGATTTAGTACATAAGCCGCTTTGACGGGATGTCAAGAGTCGTGAACTGTTCCGTGACCGCGTCAGGCGGTATTTGTTCGAATGAGGAGTCAAGGTGAAGCCCTTCGAAGCCCCATGCTATAGTTCCTCGCCATGGGACGAATCGATTTCTACCGGGTGCTTGGGATCTCGCGCGATGCGTCTGACGATGCGGTCAAGAAGGCCTATCGGAAGTTGGTCTTTCAGCACCATCCCGATCGCAACCCCGCTAGCACACAGGCCGAAACCAAGATTCGTGAGATCAATGAGGCCTACGAAGTCGTCGGTGATCCGGAGAAGCGCCGGAGTTACGATCGGCTCACTTGGGGGGATGAAACGATACGAGATGAAGCGGCCGATCCAGCTGTTATTCTCGACGAGATGGAGCAGAAACTGTTCGATGAGGGGCGCAAGGAAGTATTCGCAGTGTTGATGAAAGATGTGAAGCGGGTCAAGGCAGAACTCGGCGTGATTCGCAAGCGAACCGTGGCGGATCAAGGGTACGACACATTTAAAGAAGAAATAGTTCGGGAGCGGGCATCGGAGGTAATGGAGGAGCTGGTGAATGCTGAGATGGAGGGACGCAAGCAGCGGCTCATTGAAGTGGCGACGGAGATGTTGCTGTCCCAAGGCGTCACAAAACGCGGCGATGAAAGCGGTGTCAGGTTGCTACGAGGACAGCTTGACGAGGTGTTCCGCACTGGACGGATCAAGGGCTTCGCCGCTGCTCTGGAGTTGTTCTACGAGAGACGGTAAGGGGTAAGGTGTTAGGTGTAAGGCGACAAGGGGAAAGTTTTGCAGAGCCTTTTCTGTCGGCTCCACTTACCCCTAACCCCTTACGCCTCACGTACTTGAAAGAGGTCCCGTGACAAACCGTCCGCTTTGCATCACCCCGATAATTCGGCTGCGGTCTCGCAGCAGATCGATGCGACGAAGCGGATTTCCCTCGAACAACAGGAGGTCTGCCAGTTTCCCCTTCTCGATAGTCCCTACCTGGTCCTGAATCCCGATCAAACGCGCTGCAGCGGAGGTTGAGGCAAGAATCGCCTGCATTGGACTCATGCCGAACGACACCATCCGTTCGAGTTCCTGAGCGTTCTCCCCGTGAAAGTTAAAAGGCGTTCCAGCGTCCGTGCCCATCGCGATCGGGATTCCGTCCCGTACGGCGTTCTTGAAGCTCACCGCATGACGTTTCGTCATCGCCTTGGCCTTGTCCAAAGCATTTTCCGGGATACCGCACCCTGGCCGGCACGCGGCGGTGGTGGCGAGAGCAGAGAGAGTCGGCACCATGAAGACACCTTGCCGTTTCATCATGGCCGCGGCCTCCTCGTCCATAAGGGTGGCATGCTCGATCGAGTGGACTCCTGCACGGACCGCATTTTTCATCCCCGACGATCCGTGGGCATGGGCAGCAACTTTTCGCCCGGCTCTTTGTGCTTCCTCCACAGCAGCCTGAAGCTCTTCCTCTGTCATTTGCGCCTGATCCGGCGAGGTGCCTGGTGTCAGCACGCCACCAGATGCAATCACTTTGATGACAGAAGCCCCGGCAGCGATTTGCGCTCGCACGACAGCTCGTACCTGTTGGACTCCTTCCACTTCTTGGCCGATAAATCGTGCGTGACCGCCGACCATGCAAATCGCCAGACCTGCCGCGACAATACGAGGTCCGGGAACGAGTCCTCTGCCGATCGCCTCTTGCAACGTAAAAATAGAATGGTCTCGCGATCCTACGTCGCGTACGGTCGTGAAGCCTGACTCCAGGGTCTGTCGCGCAGCCCTGCTCGATTTGAGCAAGATGAGAGCGGATGTCTCTTTGGTGATGGCGTCGACGACATCCGGTTCGGCTCCGAGGCACAGATGCACGTGACAGTCGATCAATCCCGGAAGGACGGACAGGCCCCTGCCATCGATCTTGGTCGCTCTGTCTGGGATGGAGACGTCTCGATCCGGTCCGACCGCGACAATCCTGCTACCACGAATGACGACTGTAGCCCGTTCGATCGTCCGACCGGTCCCGTCGATGACTCGCGTTGAGCGAATGATCACGGAGTTCATCATACCCTGCGGCTATAGATCCGTGAGGCGGCCTGGAGCGCAATCCCCGGGGTGGAAAGCCATCCGCCGCGGATAAAAAGTGTCTCCAGCGCATTGAGCAAGGTCAAGACGTGAGCCTCAGTTGATGATTCCCCCATCAAGCCGATGCGCCAGACCTTACCCTTGAGTGGGCCGAGCCCGCCGCCGATTTCAATGCCATAAGTTGAAAGCAGGTTCGCCCGCAATTCAGATTCAGGAATATGAGGAGGAATCGTGACACAGTTCAAGGTTGGCAATCGATGTCCTATCGGAGGAAGGGGAGGAAGCCCGAGTTCGGTCAAGCCGGCGATTAAAGCCTCACTGTTGCGCTGATGGCGAACGAAGCGGCCAGGTAATCCCTCTTCTTCAACGATTCGCAAGGCTTCCCGTAGAGCATAGAGCATGGAGATAGGCGCTGTGTGGTGATAGGCCCTGGTTCCTTCGGCCCAGTAGTCAGCGATCAAAGCCATATCCAGATACCAACTCTGGCAGGGAGTCCGTCGGGCTTTAATGGCAGCTAACGCACGATCGCTCAGGGTGAAGGGAGACAAACCGGGCGGGCAGCTGAGACATTTTTGCGTGGCGCTATAGCAAACATCAATGTTCCAGTGATCGATGTTGACCGGTATGCCTCCCAGAGAGGTGACGGCATCGACGAGGAAGAGAGCGCCATGTTTACGGCAGAGTTGGGAGATCGGTTCAAGCGGTTGCCAGACGCCTGTCGAAGTCTCGGCTTGCACGATCGCCACGGCCTTCACCGGGCCTGATTGGCGCAACGCCTGTTCAATGGCCTCCGGCTCTATGGTCTGTCCCCATGGGGCTTCCACCCGAATCGTTTTTCCGCCGCACCGTTCGACGATGGAGGCCCACCTCGTCCCGAATACGCCGTTGACCCCAACGATGACCGCATCGCCCGGCTCAACGATATTCGCGATCGATGCTTCCATGCCGGCTGAGCCGGTGCCGGACACTGCGATGGTAAAACGGTTTTTCGTCTGAAAGACGAAGCGCAACAGGGCTTGGATCTCGTCCATGATTGCAAGAAAGGCCGGGTCTAAATGGCCGAGCAGGGGAGTTGAGAGCGCGCGCAGGACTCGCGGATGCACCATGCTTGGCCCAGGGCCAAGCAGCAGCCTGTGTGGAGCGGAAAATTTCTGAACGGCCATATTACTCCAAGAATGTGAGATGCGCGTGACTTGCGAGACAAGCGCGACAGGCTGAAATTTGCGATGGATAGTATAGCGGACTGTGGGGACTTTCAGCTACGTGTATTACGACGGCACTCTTTCGTTGCCTTATACTCCGAGGGGTTTCGAGGTGGAAAAACAGCATGTTATAGTCCACACGATGATGGAATCGGCCTCTGTGCCTCTCAACGATCCGCCGCAGTCCAAGTCCTGGTGGCAAGCGGCAAACGTGCCGCCTGCGGTCGGGGTCTATCCTGGGTACTTCTCGCCCACAATTACGCTATTGTCCGCGCTTTTCCTCGTGGCCGCTCTGGCATCGATCCTTTGGCTGTCGGCATCGGGGTCCAGGTTGGATCAGCTGGAGTCGCCTGAGCAGGCACTCAATCTGATGGTCAGTCGGACCATGGATATGCAGGAAGGACTGAAGCATGCGCCAAGGTGGGAGCAGCAGCTCTTTGCTTGGACCTCCGACGACAGTGAGACGGAACTGGCCCATCAGATCGAATGGTATCGAGAAATGGCAGAGATTTCTGAGGACCCCTTGGTGCCTCTGCAGTTGGCGATTCTCCAAGCCGAAGCCGGTCATGTCTCGCAGGCGATCCTCTCAGCCCATGAATGGGCCAAGGCGGAAGACCCGCTTCCCAAGTTTGCCAATCTGGTGATGGCAGCCTATGGCGAAGGGCCGGTTCAAGAGGCGGAGCAATACGTCTTGCTGCAGGCAGAGGTGGCAGAGACGTTGCCTGCCGGCTGGTTCTATGATCGTCTCGCCGAACGCCTGGCACATCGTGCCAACGACACCGAGCTTGTAGCCAGGATTCAAGAACAGGCGGCTGAACGTGTCGATCGCCAGTTCCTCTGGTCACATCTCTTAACGCTCGTTGACCTCGTCGCGATGGCAACCGGCACCGTCGTATGTCTGCTTCTCTGGATCCGAAGGAATGAGCCTTCCAGTTTCATCCGGCTGCATGAGCCGGGCGTGCCGCCTCCGTGGCCTGGCCATATCGGAGCGGCAGTCCTGTTGCGCGGAGGGGCAATAGGTGTTGTGCTCACGGGACTGTTCACGATCGTTGCGCCCCCCGACAATGTCCCATTCCGGGCGTTGGCCATTCCGCTCACGAATGCGCCGCTGCTCTTCTTGGCCTATCGTTATCTCCTCCGGCCATCCGGTATGACCTTCGACAATGGATTCGGGCTGGAAATCGGATGGGCCAATGCCGGTCGTCTGGTCGCTGCTGTGTCGGCAGTCGTGGCGGCCGGGTTGTGGGGGGGATGGGTGATGGAACGGTTGGCGGAACCTTTCCACCTGACGAGTCACTGGGCCGAATGGTTTGACGCAGACCTCGTCTGGGCTTCGCCCTCCATGACGGCCATAAGTTTAATCGAGTACGTGGTCTTTGCGCCGCTATTCGAAGAGCTGGTATTTCGTGGATTGCTGTTCGCCATTCTCCGCCGCAAGTTCAGTTTTCTGCCTGCGGCGCTGATCAGCGCCGTCATCTTCGGCGTCGCCCATGGCTATGGATTGGTAGGGTTATTGAGCGTCTGTTGGAGTGGCCTGCTCTGGGCATGGATCTATGAGAAAACCGGAAGTCTGCTGCCAGGCATTCTGGCCCATGCGATTAATAATCTTCTTGTTTGTCTCGCCGTCATGACCCTCCTCCGCTAGCAGGATGGTGAAAATGACTTCCGGTTTCTTATCGCCTCGGGCCTTGCTGGAAGCCATTTTGACCATCCTGCGCATCTGCTCCACCCCCTGATTCGATCAAGGTTAACGCGTCATAGAGGTCTGGATGTCTAAATGTGTAGCCGAGATCTCCTCGAAGTTTGGCGTTGCTGATTCGTTTTCCTGGTGAGGAGTTTTGGTTTGCCGATGCTGCAGTTATCCCCCAGCGTTGTTGTGCGGTGGCGCAGATTTCATTCCAAGTACGGGGTTGGCCATCACTGACGTTGTAGGCTTCGCCGGGTTTGCCTGTCCCCAGCGCTAGCAGACAGATGGCAGCCAAGTCTTCGCCATGTATCAGATTTACATACTTCCGAGATGGACCGACTCGACCTTGTCTGATCCAATCTAACGGATTTCGCTCCGGCCCATAGATCCCTGCCACGCGCAGCACAATCGCCCCGTAGTCCTTCCGTAGGAACTCTTCTCCCTGCACCCGCTGCTTGGTCAGATCGATGGAGGCTAATTCGTCTGTCCAAGGCGGCGGATATTCGTTGTCGCGATCCGGCACTTCATAGGCAGACGTACTCCCTAATATCACGATGCGTCGAGCTGCTCCCTCGAGCCTGCGCGAGAAGTCCCGCACCTGCTTGAGCGCGGTGGCCGGAAAACACCAGATGAGATCAGCGCCGATTGGAATGTTCGGCCAGGTCGAAGGCTCTTCCAAACCGAACCGTATGCGACAGCCAACCGGTACATGAGGCAGGTTCTTGTCCGGATCGCGGCTTGTAGCGAAAAAGCGGCGTGATGCAGCGGCCAATGCACTGGCGAGGTATTTCCCTGTATAGCCGGCTCCGAGAATGATGATCGGATTCGTCATGATGGGGTTATTGTTGGGTGAGCCTCCGCTGCTGCATAAACTCAACTACTTATAGGCAAAGTCGCTGATCCAAGGTTACTATAATGGCATAGGTCGTGTAAGGAATGCTTCAAAGAAGAATTCGTAAGAGAATGATCCGCATGAAATCCATTGTGTCAGCTCTGTCGATTATGGCCCTAGGGTTCGGACTCGTAGGCTGCCCAGGCAGTGGGGGCGGAGGCGGGGGCAGTTCTTCAGCCTTTGCGGTGTCGACGACCTCGGCAGATTACGGTGTGGTCGACAATGCCTATACTTCGACACTCGCGACTACAGGAGGAACGGCTCCGTTCACCTGGACTCTGTTTGGCGGCGCCTTGCCGACCGGAACACCACCCACCGACTTTGTCCTTGACCCAGCCACTGGTGTCGTGAGTGGTACCCCGACCGTAGCAGGCAACTTCACGGCGACGTTCACTGTAACGGACGGCGCAGGCCAGATCGCCACCGGTTCGGTCCTGTTTGCCATCCATCCGAGGACGGATCTGCTTTCTGTCAATAATAGTGCGCCTCCTGTGCCTGGCAACGGTACCAGTAGCGCACCATCGATCAGTGGTGACGGACGGATTGTGGCGTTTGTCTCTTTGGCGGGGAATTTAAGCTCGGGAGGAGTAGGTAGCCAGATTTATGTTCATGATTGGCAAACTAATCAGACCACCCTCATTTCTAGGAAAGGGATCGCAGCGATTCCAACAGGTGGAAATGGGGGGAGTACTGCTCCTTCAATCAGTGGTGATGGTCGATTCGTGGCCTTTGTTTCAAACGCGACGGACTTGCTTCCAGCAGGAAGTCCTGCAGTTAGCGGTCAACAGATCTATGTGTATGATCGTCAACTCGGCCTCACAAGTCTTGTTTCAAAGAACGATGCTGGTGTTCCTGCGAGTGCAGGGTCAACGAACATCTCTCCTTCAGTCAACGACAGTGGAAGGTTTATTGCCTTTGTCTCCGATGCGACGAATCTTGGGGCGACGGGCCAACAAATCTACCTTCGTGATACACAGGTGGGGCAAACCGTTCTGATTTCTAAGGACAATAGTTCGATTTCTGGCGACGGTCCCAGTGACACGCCATCTCTTAGTCGTGATGGATGCTTCGTGGCATTTGCCTCAGCGGCAGCGAATTTGGGAGCACCTGCTAACCAGATTCATGTCCGAGGTCCACTTGCGATCGCCGGTTGTGCCGGAACCGAGCAAACTGTGTTGGTGTCGAAGGATGGTTCAGGTAATCCTGCCAATGGTGCTGGACTTTTCACTCGTAGGCCCACTGTCAGCAGTAACGGACGATTCGTAGCGTTTGTATCGAACGCAACGAACTTAGGAGGGGCTGGCGAGCAAATTTACCTGCATGACAACCAGGTTCCTGCCCCAAATGGTCAAACCATCCTGATTTCTAAGAACAATGCTGTTATTCCGATCGCAGGGGATGCTCCCAGTGATACGCCATCTATTAGCAGTGATGGATGTTTCGTGGCCTTTACCTCGGAGTCGTCGAATTTAGGATCATCGGCTAACCAGATTTACATTCGAGGTCCACTTGCGGTTGCAGGCTGTGCTGGAACTGAGCAAACCTCTTTAGTGTCGAAGAATGAATCAGGTAATCCTGCCAATGGCTCCGCCGGGAGTACCATTGATCCATCGGTCAGCGGGAACGGCCAATTGATCGCTTTTTCTTCTTCAGCTACGAATCTGATTTCGCCTCCTCCTGGGAATCGGCAGATCTATGTTAGGGCGATGCCCTAGCCGGTAGAGCTTCCTCTGGTGGCATGGTACGATCACGTGCCATGTCCCTCTTCCAATTCCATCCTCTCATCGCCGAATGGTTCACATCGTCAGTCGGAACTCCGACCGATGTCCAGATTCAGTCTTGGCCTGCCATTCAGTCTGGGACCGATGTTCTGATTGCTGCACCGACTGGTTCCGGCAAGACATTCGCGGCCTTTCTCTCCTGCATCGATCACCTCTTCAAGCAAGCCCTCGCGCGCGAGCTTGATGACCATACGCAAGTGCTCTACGTCTCGCCGCTGAAGGCGCTCAGTAACGACATACAGAAAAACCTACAGCAGCCATTGGCCGAAATCGGTCACGCGGCTCTATCTGCCGGGCTCTTGATGCCGGAACTCCGCGTGCTGGTCCGCACCGGTGACACGCCGATGACGGAGCGTCAACAGATGCTCAAACGGCCACCCCATATTCTCGTCACGACGCCGGAGTCGCTGTTTATCTTATTGACCGCAGAGAAAAGCCGTCGATTGCTGCAGACAGTCCAGACCGTTATCGTCGATGAAATTCACGCTGTTGTTTCGAACAAACGCGGCGCCCACCTGGCCTTGTCGTTGGAGCGATTGGAAGCGTTGACGCTCGTAAAACCTCAGCGTATCGGCCTCTCCGCGACACAACGACCGATCGAAACGGTCGCGTGTTTTCTCGTCGGTAATCGCGCCCCCCTCACGCCTTACCCCTCACGCCTTACGTCCCCTTGCACCATCATCGACATAGGGCATAGGCGTGAGATGGATCTAGCCGTGGAGGTCCCGAAAGATGAACTGAGCGCCGTGGCCACGAATGCGATCTGGGCCGATGTCTATGATCGTGTCGCCGATTTGGTCCGGCAACACCGCTCGACCCTGGTCTTCGTCAACACGAGGCGTCTGGCAGAGCGAGTGTCGCACTCTCTGGAGGAGCGGCTGCAAGACTTAGGCTCCGACGTTGTAGCGGCGCATCATGGCAGCCTCTCGCGCCAGATTCGCTTGTCTGCTGAAGAGCGGCTCAAGAGCGGCAAGACCCGCGTCGTCGTCGCGACAGCTTCGCTGGAACTCGGGATCGATATCGGCGCCGTGGATCTTGTCTGTCAGATCGGGTCGCCGCGTGCGATTGCCACCTGTCTGCAGCGGGTCGGTCGGGCTGGTCACTGGGTCAGGGCCATTCCCAAGGGCCGTCTCTTTGCGATGACAAGGGATGACTTGCTCGAATGTGCGGCGCTGGTGCGGGCGATCCGAACCGGAGTCTTGGATCACATTGCCGTACCGCCGGCTCCACTCGATATTTTGGCGCAGCACCTTGTGGCTGCAGCTGCAACGCAGCCCTGGCAGGAAGACGACCTGTTCGACCTCTGCCGGCGGGCCGATCCCTATCGATCATTGTCCCGGTTGGAGTTCGATCAGGTGCTACGGATGTTGGCTGATGGCATTGCGACCAGTCGCGGGCGGGGTCTGGCCCATCTGTTCCATGACCGGATCAATCGCCGTATCAAAGGCAGACGAGGGGCGAGACTGGCGGCGATCACATCCGGCGGGGCCATTCCGGAGACAGCGAATTATGTCGTGGTGGCTGAGCCTGATGGCACGGTCGTGGGATCGGTCGACGAAGACTTTGCAGTGGAGAGTCTGGCGGGCGACATCATGTTGCTGGGGAATACCTCCTGGAGGATCAGGGGTGTGGAAATGGGCAAGGTACGCGTCGAAGATGCCCATGGAGCCGCACCCAACATTCCTTTCTGGCGTGGCGAAGCGCCGTCGCGGACCGCAGAGCTATCAGCTGAGGTGTCGTCGCTCCGGCAGGAAATTGCGAACAGACTCGTTTCGTCCGGTTCGGCTATCAGCTTTCAGCCATCAGCTATCAGCTGGCTCAAGAGCGATTGCGGGCTGAATCAACGCGGTGCAGAACAGGCTGCATCCTACATTGCTGACGGAATCGCCGTAATTGGAACCATCCCGACGCAAGAGAGGATCGTTGCAGAGCGTTTCTTCGATGAAAGCGGCGGGATGCAGCTGGTCTTACACACGCCCTTTGGAGGGCGGATCAACCGTGCCTGGGGCCTCGCCTTGCGGAAGCGGTTCTGCGTGACCTTCGATTTCGAATTGCAGGCTGCGGCGACCGACAATGGGATCGTGATCTCACTCGGCGAGAAGCACAGCTTTCCGCTCGAATCGGTATTCGGGTTTTTGCACAGCCAGTCGGTCCGCGAGGTCTTGCTTCCCGCTGTGCTTCAGGCGCCGATGTTTATGACACGCTGGCGCTGGAATGTCAGTCGCGCCCTGCTGTTGCTGCGGTTCTCTCACGGGAAAAAGGTACCCCCTCAGATTCAACGGATGAAGGCAGAGGATCTTCTTGGCACGGTCTTCCCAGACGCGATGGCCTGTCAGGACAATATGGTCAGTGAACGGACTCGCAAGATCCCGGATCATCCGCTCGTGAACGAGACCTTGCGGGATTGTTTCGCGGAGGCGATGGATCTCGACGGATTGACCGAGCTCCTCAAGCGGATTGAGGAGGGGACCATCAGCTGTATGGCGGTCGATACACCGATGCCGTCTCCGTTCTCTCATGAGATTTTGAACGCCAATCCCTATGCGTTCCTCGACGATGCGCCCCTGGAAGAACGACGGGCCCGTGCGGTGGAGATGCGGCGTACGCTTCCGACTCAACTGGCAGGGGAGGTCGGAGCATTGGACCCAGCAGCGATTGATGAGGTGCAACGGGAGTCCTGGCCCGTCGTGCGCGATCCGGATGAATTGCACGATGCCTTGCTGACCTTGTGGTGGTTACCAGTCGAGGAGGTCGGAGATTGGACGATTCATCTGCCGCGCTTGATCGAGGAGGGACGTGCATTAGAACTCATTGTAAGGGGTAAGGGGATAGAGATTGATGAAGGGTTAGGAGATAGGGATAAGGAGCACAAAATAAGAGGATGGGTGGCGACCGAGAATCGAGGTCGAATTGAAAAACTATTTGCGAGTGCAGACGAGGCCACGCTCGATGCCATCCTGCTTGGTTGGATGGAAAGCATCGGTCCAACAACAGCTGGAGAGCTGGCGGCCAGGTTACACCTTTCTGAATCTGAGGTGTCGACGGCGTTCCTGCGCCTCGAAGCATCTGGGCAACTCTTGCGCGGGCACTTCCGTGAGGCGTTAGGCGTGAAACGTGAGGCGACAGGAGACCTCCCTCACCCCTCACCCCTCACCCCTTACGAGTTTTGCCACCGCAGGCTGCTGGCGCGCATTCATCGTCTGACCATAGGCAAGTTGCGAAAAGAAGTTGAGCCGGTGACTGGTGTCGAGTTCATGCGGTTTTTATGTCAATGGCAACATGTCTCCCCTGGGTCCCGTCTCCACGGCGAGGCCGGTCTCTTGGACGTCATCGCACAGCTGGCCGGTTTCGAAGCTGCAGCGTCGGCTTGGGAGCCGCATCTATTCAGGGCGAGGCTGGCGAAGTATGAGCCGGAGTGGTTGGACCATCTCTGCTTGAGCGGCGCTGTGAGTTGGGGTCGTCTCAGTCCGCATCCGCGCCTGGTTCAGGAATCCGCCGGCATTCCTGGCCGACGGATCGTTCCCACTTCAGTGGCGCCGATCAGCCTGTTTCCGCGGGATGAGGGGGCCTGGCTACTTGCATCATTCGTTGATGAGGGGAAGGCGTCGCCCTCCAACCCTCTGGCTGGACTGAGCGATGTGGCGCGGGATGTTTCCAGGTCCTTACATGACGATGGAGCAAGTTTCTTTGCTGATCTTGTGCGACGCACCGGCCATCTGCCGTCGGAAGTCGAGAATGGACTTTGGGAGCTGGCGGCGGCTGGATTGGTCACGGCTGACGGCTTTGACAACTTGCGTGCGCTCATGGATCCACGTCGTCGGCGGGCGGAAGGACGAGAACGTTCGCGCCGACCGCGCCATGCGGCCGGTCGGTGGGTGTTGCTCCGAAACACGATCAGTGCCCGGCACAGTCTCGCCGAACAGGTTGCACGCCAATTGCTGCGTCGATACGGGATCGTCTTCCGTGATCTGTTGGCGCGTGAGTCTCTCGCGCTGTCGTGGCGCGATCTTCTGATGGTGTATCGCCGCCTGGAGTTACAGGGAGAAATTCGAGGTGGGCGTTTTGTGTCGGGTTTTGTAGGAGAACAATTCGCGTTGCCGGAAGCGGTGGAATCGCTGCGGGCATTACGGAAAAACGGGTTCGGATCCGGTCTCGAAATCAAGCTGTCTGCTGTGGATCCACTCAATCTGGCGGGGATCATTCTCAAGGGTCCTCGTGTGCCGGCCGTGCCGGCCAATTTCCTCGTGATCAAGGAGGGTGTCCTGGTCCGGACGATCGTCGGGCGATCCCGCGAGGACGAAGTGGCACAATTCTCTAGAGCCGGTTTCTCGGGGTAACCGTGAGAGCTCTCCCCTATGGCAGATAGGGCTGCGCGGTCTGCTGAAGAGTTACAAGAAGGAGGTATGGCTTCGCTGATGCCACGTCCGTCTCCGTAGCGCGTGCCTGGACCGCGGCGAAGAATGCCGGCTGGCGATCGGCCGGAACCCCCAACAAGCTGCTCATCGAAGTCAGGTACTCTCCCTCGCCGGCTGCCATGTCGCGGCGCAAATTCTCCTGATTGAACGTCACAAAGGCCTCCGGCCTCAGTTCAGGCCTGAGCAAGCCGTCTTCCCCAAACCACGTTTTCCCTGACGTGCTGGAGACTGTGTCGGTGGTGGGTTCGAACGGATTGGTTGTACAAGCGGCAGTCGAAAGTACGAGGAAGGCTGCACTGAGCAGGAAGATCATGGGAAGGGGCGATCGGTATGTCATGGGATCTCCTTAGTTAAGGGGAATTCGACAGATCCTCAATGCGCCAATACTATACCATAGACTCACTGCAAGGTAGCCTGTCTTTCCAAGGAATGCAGCAGATGAGATTTTAGGAGCGGGATACAGGACGACATCTGCGAGATCCTTTACACCGGGCTTGACCATCCTGCTAAAGTTTGGCCGGATTTAGCCGACAAAAGAACCACGCCGTACGTTGCATGAATCTGTCAATCGAGGAGATGTTCCATGCCGGTCCAAGCACTGACCCAAGTTATCCCACAACAGTTGTTTGCCCTTTCATCTGCAAATGGCACCGGGGCCCAGCGACTGGATGCCAAGGTTAGCGGGGTCGCGGTTTCCAACGACTTCACAGGCCGTCTGAGTGTGACGACGGCAGAAGGGGACACGATTACCCTCTCCGCGGATCTTGAATCAGACATTCGCGCAGTGAACTACAAATCCCACATTGAATGCGATGGCAAGAGGGTAGATGTTCAAGCAAAGTATGCCGAGTTTGCGCTGAAACAAGAATTTGGATTGACGATTGAAGGTGATCTGAATGCACAGGAGGTCAAGGATCTGGAAAAGCTGTTCCGGAAAGTGACCAACATCTTCAGCCAATACTTGAAGGGGAATGATGACGAAGCTCTTGCCAAGACGGCGAAGCTGGCTGAGCGGTTCGGAAACCTGTCGTCCCTTTCAGGTCTGGACCTCAATCTAGATGTGGAACGGTCCGTGATGCTCCTCACTGCGCAGATGGCATCAGAGGTGACTGGTCAACCGGCGTTGCCGACGGGCCAGCAGCCGCAGGCACCTTCCACGACAACTCCCACAGCTACCCCGGGTGGGGCGCCTTCGACGGCTGCGGCGATCCCGCAACCGTCAACCGGTACCACGGCGCCGACCCAACAATCGACCGACGCAGCGGCTCCGGCATCGGGCCAGACGATCCGTCTCGTTGCGCCGGCGCAGGATGCGTCGCAAACGCAATCCCTCGTGCAGCGGGTCTTGGACGCGCTGAAAGACACGAGGGGAGAATTTCACAAGGTTCATAAGTATCTGCCGGATTTCTTCGAGAAACTGCGCGAGGATTTGAAGAAGGAACTGCGAGGCGAGAGGGACCATGACCATAATCGGCCTGCAACCGAGGCGCAGGCCACGGTTCCCACGAGCAGCAGTGTTGCTTTTGCGTATCAGGCAATGAGTCAGACGTCATTCTCACTTTCCATCCATAGTTAGAGCCGCTCCGAGAGGTATAGGCGCACCCCTCGCTACCATGCTCCTGGAGTGCCGAAGAATGCACAAAGGTTCCATGAACCATTGATTTCTTCGAGTTTGACACAAGGGGGGCCTTCTCAAGGGCTGTGTGGATTACACTTCTCGCCATCGATATCCTTCCAGTTTGAGTAGATCATAGGTTAATATATTCAGATCGATGAATCCTTGATTATGTCCCTCTTCGGCTGAGCCTCGCTGGAGTTGCCGATACCCAGCGTATGGAGTGTCTCGTATGGAGACCTATTACGATATTCTAGAAATTGAGGAGTCAGCGACTCCCGAAGAGATCAAGCAGGCCTATCGACTGTTATTGGAAGTGTGGCATCCAGACCGCTTTCATCATAAGCCCAAGCTTCTCGCAAAGGCAGAGCAGAAGAGCGGGAAAATCAATAAGGCCTTCGAGACACTCGGTACCCCTGAATTGAAACAGCAGTATGATGTATGGCTACAGGCCAACCGTAACTGGGGTGTGCAATCTGTCGGGGCCGTAACCTGTCCTTCCTGTCAGACATCGTTTTTTTCCCACCCTGAGCGACATGAGAAACAGGAATTCCATGCGAATCGACGTCGAGCGAAAAAAGATTCCCAGAGCCCTGCCGGCGCGATATTTGATGGAAATGAGTTCTTCACTCCCGTTCGGATGGGCATATTGGCAGTAGCCCTACTATTTGCCGGGATCATCGTATTTACGTTTACGAAATCATCCAAGGTGATTGTCTCGTACAAACCGGCTCAACCAGTCGAAGCTGCGACGTTGCCGCAGAATGAACCTTCAGTATTCAAAGGAGAAGAGCAGATTCCCCAGCCTGCAATCGTGCAGGATGGTCCTTCCAGCAGCCCTGCCCAGCCACATGAAAAAGAGGCAGTTCCCAGATCTCTGCCAAAGGCAGAGACTCAACTGGAGCGCTCAGGCCGTCTTGAAACTATGCAGCGACTGATGGCCCAAGCCCCTGGGCATTCGCCTGCTTCCTCAGAGGACAATATTTCATCCGTAGATCTGGAACAACTGAAGATGCGGGGTGCCCAGGGCAACGCGTCGGCACAGAATCAGCTTGGACAGTTGTATGACCAGGGGCGACGGGGCGTCCCGCAAGACTACGCGATCGCGTTGAGCTGGTACGAGAAGGCCGCTGCCCAGGGCAACGGATGGGCGCAGAACCAGCTCGGGCAGATGTCCTCCGACGGGCGTGGTATGCCGCAGGACTATCAGAAGGCGAGGCAGTGGTGGGAGAAGGCTGCAGGCCAGGGTATTGCACAGGCGCAATACAACCTTGGGCAGCTGTATGCCAATGGGCGAGGTGTACCGAAGGACTATACGACGGCTCGGAACTGGTACGAGAAAGCTGCGGTCCAGGGAAACTCGTGGGCGCAGGCTCAGTTGGGGCAGCTATACGCCAATGGGCTTGGTGTAACGCAGGACCAGAGGATGGCTCGGGCCTGGTACGAGAAAGCCGCAGCCAAAGGGAATGTATGGGCACAGGCGCAGTTGATACTGTTCTAGCCGACGGGTAGACCGCGGCGAACGCCGTTGGTCAGGGAATCATTCATCGATGCTGGGGCGAACAAGGAGTGGGCCGTATAGGGCGGCAAACAGAAGATAGGCACCGCTCCAAGCTGTTGCCGCCATGCCAAGCATGAGATTCGTCGGGAGTCCTATGGCGGGCCCAAACACTCGAAGAAGGGCACCCAGGTTGACCAGAACGTATATCACGGCTGTCATAAAGTCAGCGTGCAGAGGACGTCCTGTATGGCCTAAACTGGCGCGGGTCATTACCGCCAAGGTCATCGCTCCCATTGCGCCGGTCGTGAGGGCGTGAACGGCATCGGCGGTCTGCAACCCCCACCCGAGAATCGATCCTCCCAATAGCACGAGCGACAGTGCGAGCCATCCATAACCCAGGTGCAGGATCAGCACGAGAGGCTCACGCCATGCTGTCCAGGCGCGCCAGCGCGAGAGACGAATCGCATGAAGGAGACCTGCTGCCACCAATATCCAGGCGGTTTCCATAGCCTGTGGCTGAGCAGTCCAGGCAATAGCGCCTATGACCTGAAACACCAGCGACAGGCCATCAAAACGGGTAAAGGATGTAATCTGTTCCGGTAGACCCTGCCGGGCCAGGTGGTCGTTGGTGAAGGTAGGGATGATGCGTCCGCCGATGAGCGCCAGCAACATCATCATCAGTGCGAGCGGTATCCGTTCGGGAAGATCCGTCTCTGCGCCGCGTAGGGCCAGCAGATGAAATAGAATGTTTGCGCCTGCATAGAGACTGATGATGACACCGATCGGCGTACGATCCCAGGCTTTGCCGGCTGAAATCTCTCGCCAGACAAAGGCGGCGAGTACGACCAGAAATGTAGCATCTATGACGGCGGCGACGAGAGGGGCAGGCCAGGGTATGGCGATCGCCAGACGTCCTGACAACCACAGAGCCACCAACAAGAACAGGGGGACTCCTCGCAATGGAGGCCGTTCGGTCCAATTCGGAATAGCCGTTAGAAGGAAGCCAGTGATCGCAGCTGGTAGAAAACCGAACAGCATCTCATGCGCATGCCAATCGCGTGCGGCATAGAGAAATTTGACCTCGCCTGTTCCCGTAAGAATGAGTGCCCAGACGGGGATTACTAGGCCGGCGAACAGTGCCGTGCAGAGAAAGAACGGGCGGAATCCGTACGACAGGAACGCAGGCTCCTGATAGCTGGGCTGTTCTAACGACATCGGTACGTGAGGGTTCTCATCACGTTTACGAACATGAAAGATTATCGCTGCTGATTCAGTAGAATGTCGACAGAGATCTGCGCGGTTGAGGAGACTCCCAAGGGGTGAGCAGATTGCTACCCTCAAGGGAGCCATGCCTATCAGGATCTGTGGATATTGTGTCATAGCGTGGCGCCGACAAGACAATCACAGTGGAATTTGCCGGCCAGTTTTGCGTAATATGCCGATCGGCGTGCTCAATAGAGCTGGGTGTCTAACATTGGAGGATGTGCACAATGACCACACGTTTTGTCGGACTAATGACCGCTGCTCTCGCTTGCACATTCCTGGTTGCGGCCTGCGATTCGACCAAACCGCCCTCGGCTGATTGCGTTGAGGCCGCGCGTCTCTATGCAGAGGCACTAGACCAAAACAGTCGCGCCCCTGCAGACGAGAAAGCGGAGTCGCTGGCCGTTCGAAAACAAACCATTGCCGCATTAGAAGAGCGCAAGGATAAGGCCTGTGGAGAGTAACGGAAGAGGTTAAGGTTGACCTGAACTCAGTCTTATCTCCAGGCGCTGCATCTATCGGCTGAAGGTGATTTCGACCGTGACGTAAGCGCCTGTGGATGGGTTCTGATTGACGGCGTAGGTGGCGCGTTCTTGTGAGCCGGTTTGGTTATTTGGGGTGATTGCCTCTTGGAGTTGAGTGGGAGAGGGCCGATCGAACAAAGAGGCTTCTTGCCTCGTAATGGGGCCGAACGGGACCCGAGAAAGACGGACTATGAGGGTGTAGGATCCATTCTCTGTAGATAGCGCAATGTATTGTCGTTGACCGACAGATAACTTCAGAGAGGTCTCGCCGGTTTCTTTCTCAGGCCATTCCAATTGCATCGTTGAGGAACCGACTTGCTTCCAGACTTGCAGATAGGCCTGTTGGTTGGCCTCCAGGGCGAGGAATATCGGCCCTCTCATTTTTGACGCGGTTAGGATGTCCACCTCTCGCTCCTGCCCATCTGCTTCACGAACGACCAAACTGTAGCGGAGCCCTAGAGGCCTGGAAAGGTCTTCCGGTTTTCGTTCAAGCCTGTTCGCTTGCTGTGCCGACTCGGCCAGGGGTTTCATGGCTCGTTCACTTTCTTGAGCCATCCTGCCTGTATTCTGCTGTACTGCCTGTGCTGCATAGAACAGCGCACGGGCACTGATTCCTGGCGCCTCCATCCGTAGAGACTCTGCCATCGTTGCAGGTTGTGTAGAACGTGCTGCGAGTTTTTGACCTGCCGTCGAGGTTACTTCCTCTGCGGACTTGCTGAGCATAGACACGGGCGCATTGGCTTTCTTATCGGGTCCCTCTTGCCCGGTCTGCTGTCCCGGAGGTACAAGCTGTTCTCGCTTGGTCGTCCTATCGAGCGGTCCGTCCTTCTTTCCCATGTCCTTTGACGGTCCCGCTGCCTCCTTGGTTTTTATCTCCGGTTCGACATGTCGAGGTGATGAAGGTTGAGAGGCTGGAGGTGCTGGAAGTAGGGGAGACGGCGGCTTGGCTACTTCGGTTTCGACCGATTGCGCCGCTTGCTGAAGACTGTCCTGATAAATTCTCAGTCCCAACACTACTGCGAGGGCCGCTGCCGTGAGGCCCCCGGCGAAGGCGAGGCCTGCTGGACGCCGAAACCAATCCAGCCATGAAAGTGAACTGCCAGCGGCTGAAACCCTCTGCTGCTCTAATGACGCAAGGAGCCTGCGACGTACGTCCGGATTCGAGAGCAACTCTTTCAGTGCCTGCTCATTGGCCAGCGCATTGAACAGTTGTTGGTCTTGCAGAGCAGCGGCATAGAGCAATCGCTTCTCCTCCTGGGTGAGGGTATCTGCTGCGAATCCACCCAGCAGTGTTTCGAAATCGTGTTCAGGCATTGCCACCGCATGACGTAAGGGGTAAGGGATTAGGGGTAAGGTGATGGATCGGCATTACTTTGTCCCTATTCCCAACTGCCGCCCATTAAACTCAAGAGCTGTTTTCTGCATCGCAAGTCCCAGGTATAGATCGTATTGATCGAGTTCTGCCCCATGATCTTTTGAATCTCGGGAAAGCTTTTCCCTTCCAACTTCCACTTGAACAGCTCACGGCAACGGTGGCCGAGCTGCGCCATGGCGGCCAGCAACCGGTCGACTCGCTGTTTCTGATCCAGTTGGGCCGCTGGATCGTCGCCGGGATCGGCGAGGGGGATGTCTTCCACCGATTCCTGATGGTATTCGCCTCGTCTGAGCGATTTGCGATGGGCATCCAGCATTTTGAACCGCAGGACTTGAAAGGCCAGAGGAACCAGTTCAGTCAGGCCCGCAACGTTGGGGTATTTCTCGTGGAGGACCACCAGCACCTCTTGAGCCAAATCCTCGGCTTGTGCCCTCGATACTCGTAATGTCGCGAAAGCGAGAATCCTTTCTCTGAGGCTGATGAGTATCTGGTCTCGGTCCATCAATTCGAGTCGGGGGTTAATGGGGGGCGTGCGATGATGTCACCCAAGGAACGAAATCCGAGATGTAATCCTCGACAGACCGACACTTGCCGGTCAAAGCGATTCTTGGTTTGAAGAATATCGCGGAGTGTGTCGAACGCGACACGGCCCCAGGCTGCGATGTGGAAGACTGATAGTGGATAGTCGGTGCCGAACAGCAGGCGCTCATGCAGATCGGGATAGTGGCGGAGGTGCAAGAGCATCCGGAAACGATTCGGTAGTGTGAGGGCGGAGATGTCTGAATAGAAATGAGGGTAGCGTTGTACGAAATCACGCAGGGTCGGAAGAAATTTCTCATAGAGAATCAGTCCATAGCTGCAGGCATGCGCGGCAATGACAGTAGTGCCTTCGTCGAGCGCGACCCTGAGTCGTTCGGGATCGCCGACCGATTGATCTTTGCCGATCAAGCTGAATTCATAGCCCACATGGCTGAGAAACGGAAGCTTCCGTTCGGCAAGCGTACGATAGAACGGCTTGTATTTCGGATTGGCTGGATCGAACTGTTGGGCATTTGGCAATACTTTGACCAATGTGGCTCCGGCGTCTGCGCAGCGATGGGCTTCTTCGACTGCGTCACGGCGCTGCGGATTGATCGAGACACCTGCGAGAAGCTCATGCCGGTAGGCCTTGGCAGTTTTGAGCACATAGTCGTTGTTGATGAGAAAATCCGTGTGCGCCTGATCGAGGTAGCCATTCCGGTCGTAGACTCCGTCCATACCGAGCAGCACGGCCTGTTGAACATGACGGGAGGCGCGGAGTTCGGTGAGGAGATCATCCAGATACTTCTGGTTTGCTTCCCGTGGGTGTGATGGAGACAATTGGTGCTTCCATAAAAGGAAGCGAAACAAGGGGCTCTTGAGCATCTTGGGGGAAATATAGCAGCCATTGTCGCCGTCCGGCAGTGCGGCGAGATGGACATGGCAGTCGATCAATGTTTTTTCGCCCATCATATGCCATACATCATCGGTGGCATCTCGCCTCTATTACATCCCCTTGCGGCGTATGTCCTTTGCCAGATGCTCCATTGCAATTCGTTTCAAGCCCCGCAGATCCATCTTGCCCGTTCCTAATACCGGGAGAGCCTCAACTTTGATGAAGTTGCCGCGGGAAGGAATGAAGAGGTTGGGGAGTCCATCGGCGGCGAGTTTCGCAATGATTTCGGGGATGCGCGCCTCGTCCAGCGTGTGCAGCACAGCAAGTTGCTCGCCCTTGCGTTCATCCGGAATGCCGGTGACGGCGAAGACTTGCATCTCCGCGGCAGCGGCCTGCTGCAGCATCTCTTCCACACGGCCGTGCGGAACCATCTCCCCGCCGATCTTGGAGAAACGCGAGAGCCGGTCGGTAATCGTCACGAAGCCGTCTTCATCCAACATCGCGAGATCGCCTGTAATATACCAGCCATCGCGCAGGGCGTTGGCCGTTAGATCCTCGCGTCCCAGGTACCCCTTCATGACATTGGGCCCTTTGACCAGTAACAGCCCGGGTGTTTCGGGCGGCAATGGGGCATAGCTGTCGGGGTCGACAATTTGGACAGACACTCCGGGCAGCGGTTGGCCGACAGTGCCCCGCCGTGAAGCAGGCTGGAAGTAACCAGCGGCTCGGAAGTCTGGACAATTGACAGCGACGACAGGGGCACATTCGGTGACGCCGTAGCCCTCGATCGGCCTGATGCCGAACCGATCTTCAAATGCCTGAGCGAGCCGGGGCTGAAGCTTTTCAGCTCCGGTCAGGACCACGCGCAGCGAACTGAATTGCTCCGGGGTGCAACGGCGTTGATACAGCTGGAGAAAGGTCGGCGTAGCTACGAGGAACGTGATGCGGTAACGGCGCACGAGTTCACCGATGGCGACGACGTCGAGCGGGGAGGGATGAAAGATGATGCCCGCATTGTTGAACATGACGAGCCAAAAGACCAGATAGCCGAACGAATGGAAGAACGGGAGAATACCAAGCACTTGCTCACGTTGGTAGAGATGAAGAACTTGGCTCGCTCCCTGCTCATTGGCGTCGATGTTGAAGTGAGAGAGCATCACGCCTTTCGGTTCACCGGTGCTGCCGCTGCTGAAAATGATGGTGGCCAGGTCGTCCATTGTCAGCGAGGTGCTTTGTCCGCAAGCCTGTTCGATCAGCCTGGAAGGGGCGAAGAGGGCAAGGAGGCTTGCGACGAGCTTCTGTCCTGTGCCGATGGTGCGGGCGACGTCTTCCAACCAAATAATCGACGGACCGTTCGGCAACTCCAATTTGGCCTTTTCGACGAAGACCCGACTGGTGACGATCGTGCGAAGGCCGGCGAGTCGAACGGCTGCTTCGAGACCGGACTTGCCTACCGTATAGTTCAGATTCACGCTGGTTTTTCCGCAGAGTGGAGCAGCGACATTGACTAATGCGCCGGCCACGGTTGGAGGGAGCAGGATGCCGACATGGGGCTGGTTTTTCCAATGGGGTCGAAGCATTCTGGCAAGGACGATGGACCCGATCAGGGCTTGAAGCGACGATACATGTGGGCGGGTCTGGTCCGCCATGGCGAAACGGAATGGGTGCCTTCTCATGGCGTGGATAAATTCACGATGCAGCGGCTGGCGAGATGATATGCGCAGACGCCAGGCCTCTTCTCCGAGTGTGCGAACTGCATCGCGGAACTTGTACGCTGGCGTGTCGGACGGCAGTGGTGTACCGAAGGACACCGTTAATGGATAGGGTATTCGCTCAGGCCATTTTTTGAGAAAGCGACCACCTTCAAA